>JAESFQ010000068.1_pt1 | contig 51949 bp, 47 predicted proteins | sample 9269431 | NCBI WGS metagenome assembly JAESFQ01 (sample SAMN14502588, study PRJNA617103) | algae metagenome | isolation source: Plectolyngbya sp. WJT66-NPBG17 and co-occurring heterotrophs from well... | place: USA: Mojave Desert, Joshua Tree National Park, California | collected 2006-08-06 | reverse complement strand
CGGATACTCCAGGCTTGCGTGCCACAGCCGCACGGCATGGCGCTGCGCTGCAGGCAAGCCCATGGGATCGGGGCGGCCCTGCTGGTGCATCAGCCCGAGGTTGCGAGAGGCGAGGTACGGATGCGGGCGCTGTGCTCGAGGTAGAAATCGCCGCGGACGATCCTGCCGGCGCCGACCCGCAGCATGACGCACCGGGGGCGCCACAGGAGGATCTCGCCCCGCCGCTCGATGCAGAGATCGGCGCTGTAGAGGCCACGCTGCATGGTCAGCAGCGGGCAGTCGAACTCCACCTGTCCCGGCCCCTGCTCCAGCCTGAAACCGGCCTCGGTGGCCAGTTCCGTGCAGAGATATCCGCTTGGCCAGTTGAAGGAGAGCCGCACCACGGCATCATCCACCGGCTGCTTCGCCTCGTAGGAAAGGCGGCAGCGGAAGGGCTTGCCGGTGGCGACCGGCCCGGCCCCCGCCGTGTCGAAGGTCAGCCCGGTGATGGTGACCGGGCCCGATGCCTCGCCCGGATCCTGCGCGAGCAGGCTCTGGACCGACGCCTGGTAGGCCTCGATGACATCGCGCGGGTCGCCTTGCTGCAGGACGCGGCCGCCGCTGAGGAGGATGGCCCGGCTGCAGATCCGCTCGATCGCCGCGAGGTCATGCGAGATCAGGAGCACGGTCTTCCCTGCCTGCCGCAGCTCCTCGATGCGCTCGAAGCAGCGCGCCTGGAAGGACACGTCCCCGACCGCCAGGACCTCGTCGAGCAGCAGGATGTCGGCATCGAGATGGGCGGCGATGGAAAAGCCGAGCCGCACGAACATGCCCGAGGAATACCGCTTCACCGGCACGTCGAGGAAGGTGCCCATCTCCGCGAAATCGACGATGCTCGGCAGCTTGCGGGCGATCTCGCGGTAGCTCATGCCAAGGATCGCGCCGTTGAGGAAGATGTTCTCGCGGCCCGTGAGGTCCGGCTGGAAACCGGCGCCGACCTCCACCAGCGAGGCAAGCCGGCCCGTGATCTCGATCTCTCCCTCGGTCGGCGCCGTGATGCCCGAGAGCAGCTTGATCAGGGTGGTCTTGCCCGACCCGTTCGGGCCGATGACCCCGAGCGCCTCGCCGCGCCGGATCTCGAAGCTCACGTCCCGGAGGGCCCAGAACAGCTCACGCCCGGGCAGGAGGCCGAGCAGGCGACGCCGGCCCTCGCCGTGATCCGGCACCCGGAAGCGCTTGGACACCCCTTTGACGCGCACATCGATCATGGTCCGCATTCCGGTTCCGGCGGCCGGCTACATCTCGTCAACGATCTTGGCCTCCAGGCGCTTGAATGCCCAATAGGCGAGAAGGAAGAACACGGCGCCCGAGACCGCGCAATACAACAGGCCGCCGGCCGCCGGCACGCGGCCCTCCAGCACGGCATGCCGGAAATCATCCACCAGGATGGCCAGCGGATTCGCCCAGTAGATGGGGCGGAACCACTCCGGCACCGCCGAGGCGGGGTACACGACCGGCGCCGCGAACATCAGGATCTGCAGCATCAGCGGCAGGGCGACGTTGATGTCGCGGATGCGCACCTGCATCGCGGACAGCAGCAGGCAGAGCGCGGCGGCGTGAAGCGTGAGGACCGCGACGACCGGCATGGCGGACACCGCCCAGGGCGTGACCGGCAGGCCATAGGCCAGCACCATGCCCAGCATGACGAGCAGGGCGATCACGAAGTCGAACAGCGCCGCCGCGACATAGGAGAGCGGCACGATCTCGCGCGGGAAATAGACCTTCGCCATCAGCGGCTGGTGCGACAGCATACCGCCCGCCGCCGTGCTCATGGCCGTCGAGCAGAAGCTCCATGGCAGCAGCCCCGCCATCACATAGAGCGGGTAAGGCACCGGCGCGGTGTCGTAGCCGATGACATGCGAGAAGATGGCCGCGTAGAGCAGCATCAGCGCCAGGGGCTGGAGCACGGCCCAGAGCCAGCCCAGCACCGATTGCCGGTAGCGTATCTTCATCCGGGTCGCGGTCATCGCGCGGAAGAGGCCGGCGTAGCGGGCCAGGGACCTCAAATCGTCCGGAACGGAGCTCAGGAACGGCCGCGTCGGCCGGATCACCGTCCTCGGGCGCCGGGGCTCGCCGCTGGAGCCTGCGGCGTGCAGGACCTCTACATCGCTGTTCATGCTGCCCTCATTGGGACACTGGGCTGCCGAGCGCCCGCCCGATCACCTCGGCCACTCGCCGCTGGCTGTCCACCTTCGAGAAGAAGGTGAGATGGCCGCCAGGCACGTCATGCACGCGCATGCGCTCCGTCCGCCTGTCCCAACCCTGCGCGACATCGCGGTAGAACCAGATGCGGTCACCGGCGCGGAAGAACTGGATCTCTCCGGCATAGCGCCCGCCCTGCCGGTACTCCCGCACCGCCTGCCAGATGACCGACCAGATATGAAGATACTGCTGTTCCTCCGCCGTGGCGGGCAACCTCTGCTCCTGCCGCTCACGCAGGAGGCGGCGAAGCCGTTCGGGGACCTGGCCGGCGCGCATGATCTCGAGGCCGCGCCGCACCCGTCCGCCCAGCCGCCGCACCCAATGGATCGGCTCGTAGTAGCCGTTCACCGGCGTGTCGAACTGCGCCAGCAACGCCACCTCCCGCCCCTGGGCCCGCAGCTGCAGGGCGAGCTCAAGCGCCAGGATGCCGCCATCGCATTGGCCCGCCAGGAGGTAGGGACCCTCCGGCTGGATCGCCAAGATGTCGCGCAGGAACTCGGCAGCGATATCGGGGATCGTGGTCAGCAAAGGCTCGCCTGCGAGCAGCCGCTGCTCCTGCAGGGCGAATATGTCGAGCTGGAAGAAGGGCTGCTCAGGTTCGAGCGCGCGGCTGAGGTCGCGGAATTGCGGGGTCGACCCGCCGACGAACAGCGGCGGGCGCGTCCCTCCCTCGAATACCGGAATCGCCGCGGAGCGGGACCGGCCCTCCATGCGGAGCCGACGCGCCATGCCTTCCACTGTCGGCTCGTGGAACAGCAGCGAGACCGGAACCGGCCGGCCCAAGGCGCGGCCGATCTCATGCGCCACCGCGATCGCCTGCAGCGAATGGCCGCCCAGGTCGAAGAAATCCGCGCCGGGATCGGGCGGGCGGCGCTGCAGCACCTTCTCCCAGATGCCGGCCACGGTCTCTTCCAGGGCCAGGTCGGACCGGCTCTTGGCGGAGGCCCGCGAGGGTGGCGGGGCCGCCGGCGGCGGCGGCGCGGCGCGGCCAGGCAGCGTCCATGCAGCAGGGGGAGGCCCAAGCTCCGCGATGCGGCTGCGCGGCTGAGCGGCGACTTCCGCCAGGAGCTGCACGTAATGCTCCAGCAGGTTGCCGATCTGCTTGGCAGTGAAAGCCCCGGTGCGGTACTCTGCGCGCACCCATCCCGCGCCAGATGGCTCCTCGATGACGCTGAGGCCGAGGCCGAACGGAGCCGCCCCAGCCTCGACGACGTAGGGCGCTGCCGTCAGGGTGCCGAAACGCTCCATCGGCGCCGCAGCGGGAACCGAGGCGAACAGGGTCTCGAAGATCGGGTTCCCGCCAGCACTCCGCGCCGGGTGCAGGGCCTGGACCAGCCGGTCGAAGGGAATGTCCTCATGCGCCAGCGCCTCGAGCATCGCCTCCTTCGCGCGACCCAGCAGGTCTGCGAAGGCGGGGTTGCCGGAAAGATCGGCGCGGACCACCACGATGTTGCTGAAGAGGCCGATCACCTCCTCGAACTCGACGCGGCTGCGCCTGGCTGCCGGAACCCCGATGATCTGGTCCTCCCGTCCCGACATCTGCCAGAGGAGGATCAGGAAGGCCGTCAGCGACAGCGCGAAGACGGTCGCTCCCTGCCGGGACGCAGTCGCCCTCAGGGCCGACACCAGCTCCGGGGAGAGCCAGACGGCGCGGCTCGCGCCCGCCGCCGAATGGCCCCCGGCGCCGGCCGGAAGCGGCGGGGTGGAGGCGCCGGCCAGCCGGTTGGCATAGCGTGCCAGCTGCTGCCGGAAATCCTCGCTGTCGAGCCACTCCCGCTCCCACAGGGCGCAATCGGCGTATTGCAGTGACGGGGGGCGCAGCTCCGGCCGCACACCTTCGGCGAAAGCCGCATAGCAGGTGACCAGCTCACGGGCGAACAAGCCGAGCGACCAACCATCCGCGACGATGTGGTGCAGCGTGCACAGCAGGATGTGGTGCTCAGGCCCAAGCCGGATCAGCAGCACACGCAGCAGCGGCCCGTCCTTCAGGTCGAAGGGGGTATGGGCCGCCTGCCGTGCCGCGGCATAGGCTGCCTTCTCCTGCTCCAGCGCCTCCGTCAGGTCCGTGACGGCGAGCACCCTGGGGCTGTCCCTGTGGACGAGTTGCACGGGCTCACCGTCGACGACGTCGAAGGTGGTGCGCAGCGCCTCATGCCGGCTGAGGATGACCCGCAAGGCGAGTTCCAGCGCGGCGTTGTTGAGCGCGCCGCCCAGCCGGAGGCCGAAGCTGAGGTTGTTGGCCGCGGACGCGCCCATGAATTGCTCGGTGAGCCATATCCGGACCTGCCCGGAGGACATCGGAAAGGCTTCCGGAGCGTCGGGCCTGTCGGCAAGGCCGGCGCTGTCTCTGCCATGGTCGAGAATGGGCGTTTCCCTTCAGCGTGAACCGGCAGCAGGCCAGGCGTGAAGGGCGAGGCAGGGCGGCCCGAACCCTTGCGGGCCCATCTCCGCGGCACCGGTTGGAATTCTTTCCCCGATCGCCGAGACCACCACCTCAGATTGCCGAGGGCCGGCAGTGGAAAACGTCTTCGTTTCCCTGCCGTCAGTAACGCCTCTGCCTGCACCGCGTTTCCGGCCGACGCCTCCGTGCGGCTTGCGGGCCGGCAGCCAGCGCTCCTCCCTGCGCAGGAGACCCGGCTGAGCCGGGCCCCTTCCCCATGGCTGTACGAACGACGTGCCGGCGGGCATGGCCTCAGCTCTTCCGGACCTGTTGCAGCAGCAGCTCGATCTGCTCCGGCGAGAGCTTGCTCAGCTCCGCGGCGAGGGTGTCCATCCTCGGCTCCTGCCGCGGCCGGATCGCGCGCAGGCGCGGCGCGGCGCCGCTTGCCTTCGCCTTTTCGATCTCCCGGGCCAGGCCCTCGATCGTCGGAGCATCGAACAGGCTGCGGATCGAGACATCGACCTCGAACTGCCTCCGGATGCGCGCCAGCACCTGCATGGCCAGCAGCGAATGCCCGCCGAGGTCGAAGAAATTATGCGTCACCCCCGCTTCCGGGAGGTGCAGCAGGTCGCACCAGATCGCAGCCAGCCCGGCCTCCGTCTCGTTCCGGGGCGCCACATGCCAGGGCGCCGCGCTCGCCTCGGCCGCGGGCGGCACCGGCAAGGCGCGGCGGTCGATCTTGCCGCTCGGCAGCAGCGGCAGCTCCCGCATGTCGACGAAGACCGCCGGCACCATGTATTGCGGCAGCCGGCCGCGCAGGAATGCGCGCAGGTCCTCGGCGGCCGGCATGGCCCCGTTCTGGCCCACCACATAGGCCACGAGCTGCTTCGAGTTCGGGTCCGGCCCCGCCAGGGCGGCCAGCGCGACCTGCCGCACGCCCGGATGCGCCGCCAGATGCGCCTCCACCTCGCCGAGCTCGATGCGGTAGCCACGGATCTTCACCTGGCCATCCCGGCGGCCGAGATATTCGATGCTGCCATCCGCCAGAAAGCGCCCCTGGTCGCCCGTGGCGAAGAGAACGGGCGAGCCCTTGCCGAAGGGATTGGGCAGGAAGCGCTCCGCCGTCAGGTCCGGCCTGCGCCAATAGCCGGCCGAGAGGCAGTCGCCGCCGACATGGATCTGGCCCGCCACGCCCACCGGGACCGGCTGCAGATGCTGGTCGAGGATATAGACCTGGGCGTTGGCGATGGGCTTGCCGATGGGCACGGGCTCGTCGCCGCGCAACTCCCGCACCTCATGCCAGGTGACGTCGGCGGCCACCTCGGAGGAGCCGTAGAGGTTGAGCAGCACGGCCCCGGGGCAGGCGGCGCGGAACCGCCGCGCCAGGTCGTCCGGCAGGTACTCGCCGCTGGTGGTCCAGAGCTTCAGCTGCGGCACCTGCGCCCCGAGATCGGGCGCATGGTCGAGCAGCACGCGCAGCAGGGTCGGCACCAGCACGATGCGCGTCACCCGCTCCTGCGCCAGCAGCGCGAGCAGCCTCTCCGGATCGACGACATGGTCGTCCGGGATGATGAGGTTCGGCACCCCGCGCAGCAGCGGGCCGAACATCTCCCAGATGGAATCCACGAAGCCGAGCGCCGTCTTCTGGCAGCAGACCTCCCCCGATGCGAAGGGGTAGGTGCGGTACATCCATTCGAACCGGTTGATGGTCGCGCGATGCGTGCCCATGACGCCCTTGGGATCGCCCGTGGATCCCGAGGTGTAGATGACATAGGCGAGCTCGCTGCCCGCGGCGGGCGCCGGCGGCGCGTCCTGGCGCCCGGCCCAGACGGCCGAGTCCGGGTCCAGCAGGACGGTCGTGACGGTTTCGGGCAGCGTCCCGACCAGCTCACGCTTCGTCAGGATGTGCCGGCAGCCGCAATCGGCGACGAGGCGATGCAGCCTGGCAGCCGGCTGCGACACGTCGAGCGGCACATAGGGATGCCCGGTTTTCAGGATGCCGAGGATGGCGGCAAAGGCCTCCGCCGAGCGGCCCAGATGCACGCCGACCGGCGCATCCGCTGGGATGTCCTGCCCGAGCAGCGCATGGGCGACCCCGTTGGCGCGGCGATCGAGCTCGGCATAGGTGATCGGGCGCCCGGCCTCGATGAGCGCGACGGCGTCCGGGGCACGGCGAAGCTGCGCTTCGAAGGCCTGCTCGATGCGCAGATCCCGGGGATAGTCGGCCGCGGTGCGGTTCCACTCCACCAGCATCCGCTGCCGCTCCGCCTCGTCGAGCAGGGGCAGCCGCGACACCGGGACCGTCGGCGCGGCAAGCGCTTCCGAGAGCAGGTTGACGAAGTGCCGCGCCATCCGCTTGATCGTCGCAGCCTCGAACAGGTCGCAGCTGTATTCGAACTGGCAGTAGAGCCCGTCCTTATGCTCCACCACCTCCAGCGTGAGGTCGAATTTCGCCAGGCCGCTGTCGAATTCGAGCTCCTCGATCTCCAGCCCCGGCATACGCGCCACCTGCTTCGGCGCGTTCTGGAGGATGAACATCACCTGGAAGAGCGGCGTGTGGCTGCGGTTGCGCTCCGGCTTGAGATGCGTGAGCAGCCGCTCGAAGGGAAGGTCCTGATGCGCATAGGCGCCGAGTGCCCCCTCCCGCACCCGCTGCAGCACCTGCAGAAAGCCGCAATCGCCCGAGAGGTCCGTGCGCATGACCAGGGTGTTGACGAAGCAGCCGATCAGCTTGCCAAGGTCCGGATCATTGCGCCCGGCAACGGGAGTGCCCACCAGGATGTCCTGGCTGCCGCTGTAGCGCGACAGCAGGACCTGGAAATTCGCCAGGAGGCCCATGAAGAGCGTTGCACCCTCCCGCGTGCAGGCCTCCTTCAGCCGGGCGGTCAGGGCGGCATCGATGCTGAAGCTGTGCAGCGACCCGTGATGGCTCTGGACCGCCGGCCGCGGGCGGTCGGTCGGCAGTTCCAGCAGGTCGGGAGCGCCACGGAGACTGGTCTCCCAGTAGTCGATATCGGTGGCCAGGGCCTCGTCGGTGAGGTGATCCTGCTGCCAGCGGGCGAAATCGGTGTACTGCAGCGGCAACGGCGACAGGTCGAGCTGCCGGCCCGCCATCCGCCTCTCGTAGAGCTCGGCGATCTCCTCGAAGATGATGCTCATCGACCAGCCGTCAGTGACGATGTGGTGGATGACCAGCACCAGCAAGTGCTCCTCCGGGCTGAGGCGGAGCAGGCGGAGGCGCAGCAACGGGGCACGGCCGAGGTCGAAGACCTTGCGCCCCTCCTCCGCCGCCAGCCGCAGCGCCTCGGCCCTGGCCTCGGCGGCGGGCAAATGGGAGAGGTCACCGAACGGAAGGTCGATCGCCGCAGCCCGGTGGACTTCTTGCAGGATATCGCCATCCTGCTCCGTGAAGCTCGTGCGCAGCGCCTCGTATCGCTCGATGAGCGCCAGGAAGCTCTCGTGCAACGCCGTGGTGTCGAGGCGGCCCTTGATCAGCAGCGCCCGCGGCAGATTGTATGCGGGCGTGTCCGGTTCGATCTGCTCCAGCAGCCAAAACATGCGCTGGGCGAAGGAGGTCGGGAAGCGGGCACCTTCCGGTGTTTCTTCGATCGGCTTCATGCGCCCACATCCCATTGCTTGGCCCGGCACAACAAGGCCCTGAAGCGCTTTTTCCGTGCAGGATTTCGTGAAATTAGACGACTTCCGGCCAACCCTCAGGCGAAATGGAACGGCCCTGAAAGAAACGCGATCCAGGAGGCAACAAGCGGAACTGCCATGTTCTTCGGCTTTTGCCGGAATGGAGCGGCAGGGTCGGCGCCGGATACTCTCCGAATTGATGGTCTCCAATACCGTCAACCTGACTGAAGGCCTGAGGGCAGAACCCGGCCCGGTAGATGGCGGAATGCGCTCACTGCCGCCAGACGCTTCCATGCCGGATACTGCTTTCCGGAAGCGGTTGACCTAACCCTCGGATCGCTTGACCCGACGGCACGGCAGACCTGCGACGCCGCAGCCACGGCGCTCACCGGGATCGGGATGGGGTTCCATGCGGCGGCCAGGAACCACATGATGCCGGCACATGAGCGAAAGCGGAGGAGGGCGGCATGTGGTGGCCATCTCGTCGGGCGCGCATGGCCGTGGCGGCCATATGCGTCCTGGGGCTTGCTTCGAATGCGCTGGGGAGCGCAGACGACGACGCATCGGCGGTATTCGGTGTCAGGATCCCTGCCGGGTATCGCGACTGGCGGCTGATCAGCGTGGCTCATGAGGCAGGCAGCCTCAACGACATCCGGGCCATTCTCGGCAACGACATCGCCGTGAGGGCTTTCCGGGACGGCACGCGCCCCTTCCCCGACGGTGCGATCATCGCAAGACTGGCGTGGCAGTACGTACCCTCCGCCGAGAACAATGCGGTCTTCGGTCAGGCCCAATCCTTTGTCCCGGGCGCTGCCACCAACGTCCAGATCAGCGTCAAGGATTCCCAGAGATACGCCGGCACGGGCGGTTGGGGATATGGCCAATTCGAAGACGGCAAGCCGAACCGCAGCGAGGCCCTGCTCAACACATGCGCCCCCTGCCACGCGCGTGCGTCGAAGACGGACGACTTCGTCTTCACCCGTTACGCGCCATAGCGCCCTTGCCCGCTGACGCAGCGGAGGCTTGCGGCGTCATCCCGGTCATCGCCGCGAACGGGCCTCGGACAGGCTGAACCTTTCGCCCATCGCGCGGCAGAGGCTTTCGAACATGGCCTGCTCGTCGGCATCCGGCCTGCCGGTAGAGCCAGGGATGGGAAGGCGCGGTGACGTCCGGGCCTTCGCCCACATCTCCGACCTTGGACGCTTCGCATGTGCGGCCGAGGCAAGGTGCGCAGGGCCCGCAGGTCAACTGGCCACGCCTCCGGCAGCCCGCGCAGGCGCTCGGCTTGGCGGCGGGCGGTCCTACAGCGACACCCTGCCCTCGATCACGGTTGCCACCCGGCCCCCTACCCAGATCTGCCCGCCGTCGCTGCTGACGTGGATGCGCCCCTGGCGCCCGAGTTTCGTTCCCTGGCATGCGATGTAGCGAGCCCGCGCCCGTCCGCTGCCCACCAGCCATTGGGCGATGCTGGCGTTCAGGCTGCCGGTCACCGGATCCTCGTAGCCCTCGCGGCACACGAACCCGCGCACCTCGAAATCAGCGTCCGTCCCATCCCTGTCCCGATCCCAGGGCGCGACCACGCCCAGCGGCACATCGCCGAGCACGGCGTAGTCGGGAGTTGCCGCAAGCGCCTCGGCCCGCGAACGCAGCAGCACGGCGACCCAACCGGGCCCGTTATCGACCCAGCTCGCATCGACCGCCGCCTCGGCCCCGAGCCCGAGGCCGCGCAGGATGCGCGCGACAAGCTCCTCGTCAACCGGCCCTGAGCGCAGGAGCGGCGGCGCGGCGAAGGCCAGCCTCTCCCCCTCCCGGCGGATGCGGACCAGCCCCACATCGCACTCCTGCACGATGTCCTCGCCGCGAGGCATCCCCCCGGCCGCAAGCCAGGCATGACAGCTGCCGAGGGTCGGATGACCGGCGAAGGGCAGCTCGCGGGCGGGCGTGAAGATGCGGACACGGTAGTCTGCCTCGGGCCTCGTCGGCTTGAGTAGGAAGGTGGTCTCGCTCAAATTGGTCCAGTTGGCGAAGGCGGCCATCGTCCCGTCGGGCAGGCCGTCGGCGCCGGCAACGACCGCGAGCGGGTTGCCCCCCAGGCTTCGTCCCCCGAACACGTCGACCTGGTGGAATGCGTAATCCGGCATGGCTGGTCTCCCTGCGCGCGACACCCAACCTCCTCCCCGAGCGCGCCGATGGCCCGGTACGGTCGCATCGAGGCGGCAAAAACTGTTCCGGCGTCCGGGCAGCACACCATCACGCCGCCCAAGGACGCCGCGCAACAGGCTGATCCCACCAGCGGCCTCCTATGGCGCGACCGGCAATACGGTCCCAAGGAGCGGCCCATCCAACAGGACAGCTCGGGCACCCCGCGGCACCGCCCCGATCCAGGCTTATGCGAGGGCATGCACCACCGGCGCCGGGAGCGCCGCCATGACGCCCTTGCGGCCGGCAGCCCTGGCCGGGCCGGGCCGCGCAGCCGAAGCCAAGGAACACGGAGAGTTGGACGACAATCACCGGTATCAGGCGGGCACGACTGGAAGCGACGTAAAGGCCTGGCTCCGTTATCCACCTGACGGGGTAGGATGACACCCCATATTCCAACGGCTGGCGCCCCATCATGCCGTCACCGCAGGTCGCTCACCGGCTTCTCGCATGACGCTGCCGCTCAGGCACGCTAGATCATCGAAACCTTCGCGTTTGGCAATCACAGGGACCCGCGAGAGGATTGAAGGTGACCGCAGCTTCAACCCCAAGCACTGCCCCGAACGACCGGCCCAGTCATCCATTCGCGCCTCGGCACGACATCCTGGGCGACGATCCAGTCACCTGGGGCGAGCAGATCGCGGTCATCCAAAGCGAGCTGCTGGAAGCCGTGGCGAGGGGATGCTCCCTCGAAACCTGCCTTGTCGCCATCGCGGCCGCAGTGTCGTCGCTCCAGCCGGCGACGCGCGGCTATATCTTGCTCCCGGCCGCCGACGGCAAGGTCTTCGCCCGCAGCTTCGCCGCCGATCCGCGCAGCCCGTTCGGTGACGGCGTCCGGGACGCGCCCATTTCGACACTGGCTATCGGCACCTGCGGACAGGTGGTGTATCGCGGCGAGCCTGCGATCTGCACCGATATCGCCGCCGATGACCGCTGGGCGCCGGCCTGGCGGGAGCTGTGCCTCGAGCACGGCATCCGGGCCTGCCGGTCCGAGCCGATCCTGGGAAGCGCGGGCACCTGCCTGGGCTCCCTCATGCTCGCCTTCGACGAGGCACGCGAAGCGAGCCAACGCGAGCTTCAGATCGCACGCTTCGGCACACGCATCGCCGCCATCGCGATCGAGCGGGATCAGGCCGAGCGGGAGCGCGCCTACTTCGTCGATCGCCAGCGCCGCATGTTCGACCAGGCCCCCGGGTTCATGTGCATGTTCGAGGGGCCGGAGCACATCTGTACCTTCGCCAATGCCGCCCATCGGCGGCTGTTGGGGCACGAAGATCTCATCGGGAAGCCGGTGCGGCAGGTTTTCCCCGAATTCGCAGACCAGGGCTTCGTCGAGCTGCTCGACCGGGTATACGCCACCGGCGAGCGCTATGTCGCCAAGGCCGCCGCCGTCAGGTTGCGCACCGACCCCGCCGGCACCGAGCGGGAACTCTACCTCGACTTCGTGTACGAGCCCGTGGTCGACGGAGCTGGCCGGGTCGTTGGCATCGCCTGCGAGGGCCATGACGTCACGGAAGCGATCGCCACGCGCGAAGCGCTCCGCCGAAGCGAGGCACGGCAGGGATTCCTGCTCGCGCTGGGGGACCGGCTGCGGCGCCTGAGCGACCCGGCCGAGGTGACGCTTGCCGCCGCCGAGATGCTTGGCCGCCACCTGGGCGTCGCGCGCGCCGGCTATGGCGAGCTGGACTCCTCCGGGGAGGTGATCAGGGTCGAGCGCGACTGGGCCGGCCGCCTGCCGAGCCTTGCAGGAGAGGCCCGGCTGCTGGACGGCTTCGGCACGACGATCGCGGCCGAGCTTCGCGCGGGGCGCACGCTGCGGGTGGACGACAGCGCGGCCGACCCACGGGCAAGCGGCCAGGATGTTGCCGAAACCTGGGCCAGCATCGATCTGCGCGCGATCATCGCGGTGCCGCTGATCAAGGGCGGGCGCTTCGCCGCATTCCTCTATGTTCACGAGCCGGAGCCAAGGGTCTGGACGGATGACGAGGTGACGCTGGCCGAGGAGGTGGCCGAACGGACCTGGAGCGCGGTGGAGCGTGCCCGGGCCGAAACGGCGCTGCAGGCCAGCGAGCGCGAGCTGCAGCAGCTGGCGGACACGCTCCCGGTGCTGGTCTCCTACCTCGATGCGGAGCGGCGCTACCGCTTTGTCAACCGGCCCTACGAACTCTGGTTCAAGCGGCCGAAGGCCGACATCGTCGGCAGGCACGCCGCCGATGTCATCGGCGCCGAGGCCTATGCGCAGGTGCGGCCACACCTCGACCGCGTCTTCGCCGGCGAGACGATCACCTTCGAGCAGCGCATGACCTATGCGCCGGGGCACGACCGCCATGTGCATGTGGATTACGTGCCCCGCCTTGCCGGCGGCCGCGTGGAGGGCGTCTATGCCCTCGTTCAGGACATCACCCCGGCAAAGCGCGCCGAGGAGAAGCTGCGGCACAGCGAAGCCCTGTTCCGGGGCGTGTTCGACTCGGAGCTCATGGGGCTGACGATCTTCGATACGGGCTCGGGCGAGACGCTGACCGTCAACAAATGCTTCCTCCGGATGACCGGCCACAGCCGTGCCGATTTCGACGAGGGGCGCTGGGACTGGCGCGAGTTCACGCTGCCTGAATACCTGCCCCTGGACGAGGCGGCCGTCGCCCAGGCGCGGGAGCGCGGCTGGTGGGACCCCTTCGAGAAGGAGTATCGCCGGCGCGACGGTTCCCGCTTTCCGGTCCGGATCTCGTCGGCCCCCCTGCCGGGTGAGCCTGGGCGCGTCGTCGTCTCGGTGCAGGACATCAGCGCCATGCGGGCCGCGGAGGCCGAGCTGCGCCGCAGCGAGCAACGCCTGCGGCTTGCCAAGCAGGCCGCCGGCCTCGGGGTCTGGGACTGGGACCTCGTCACCGACGAGATCACCTGGTCTCCCGAGATGTACGGCCTGCTGGGCGTCGACCCGAGCACGCCGGCGACGCAGCTCTATGCGGCCTGGGCCGAAGCGCTCCACCCGGAGGACCGGGCCGAAGCAGAGCCGCTGGTGCAGGCGGCAGCGCGCAACGGGGGCTCCTTCAACTTCGACTTCCGCCTCATGGCCGGGACCGGCGAGATGCGATGGATCCGGTCGCAGGCCGTGGCCGTCGATGGGCCGGACGGCACGCCGATCCGGCTCACCGGCGTGAACCTCGATGTCACGGCGGAGCGCCGCGAGAAGGAGCGCCTTCACCAGACGGCGCAAACGCTCGCGGCCGCGGTGGCCGAGCGCACGCGCGAGCGGGACCGCATCTGGGACCTCAGCCGGGACATCATCTCGGTCTGGAGCATCGACGGCGTGCTGCGCCAGGCCAGCCCGGCCTGGGAGCGCATCCTCGGCTATCCGGCCAGCGAGGCCGAAGGCCGGCGCCATGTGGAGCTCAAGCACCCGGACGATGTCGAGTACGGCGTGCGGGGCCTCAGCGAGCTGGCGTCCGGTTCCGCCCTGAGCGGCCATGAGGATCGGTACCGCCATGCCGATGGCAGCTATCGCTGGATCTCCTGGACCGCCGTGCCGCAGGGCGAGGTCGTGGTTGCGATCGGCCGCGACGTGACCGCGGAGCGGGAGCGGCTGGCCGAGCTCGAAGCCGCGCAGGAGGCGCTGCGCCAGAGCCAGAAGATGGAAGCGATGGGCCAGCTTACCGGCGGCGTTGCCCATGACTTCAACAATCTGCTGACCCCCATCGTCGGCGTCCTCGACCTGCTCCAGCGCAAGGCGGTCGGCGGCGAGCGGGAGCAGCGCCTGATCGCCAATGGCATCCTGGCTGCCGACCGGGCGAAGACGCTCGTGCAGCGCCTGCTCGCCTTCGCCCGCCGCCAGCCGCTGCAGCCGGTGCCGGTGGACATCGCCAAGCTCGTCACCGGCATGTCCGAGTTGGTTGCGAGCACCTCGGGGCCGCAGATCAAGGTCGTGGTCGAGGCACCGGACGGCCTGCCGCCAGCCAAGGCCGACCCGAACCAGCTCGAGATGGCACTGCTGAACCTCAGCGTGAACGCACGGGACGCCATGCCCGACGGCGGGACACTCCGCATATCGGCGAGTGCCGAGATCGTCGGCGCAGGCCATGGCTCCGGTCTCAGGCAGGGGGCATATGTGAGACTCTCGGTCGCGGATACCGGCGCCGGCATGGACGAGGCAACGCTGAAGCGCGCGGTCGAGCCGTTCTTCTCGACCAAGGGCGTCGGCAAGGGCACGGGCCTCGGCCTGTCGATGGTGCATGGCCTCGCCCTGCAGCTCGGCGGCGCCTTGACCATACGAAGCCGGCCCGGGCTCGGCACGAATGTCGAGCTCTGGCTTCCTCGCAGCGATGCCGCTCCGGAAGCGACCGACGCCGCGCCCGGTGCGGCGCCCATCGATGCATCGCGGGGTACGGCGCTGCTGGTGGACGACGAGGAGCTGGTTCGCCGGAGCACGGCCGAGATGTTGGCGGAGCTCGGCTATGTCGTCGTCGAGGCGGCCTCGGGCGAGGAGGCGATGCGGCTGATCGATAGCGGTGCGCGATTTGACCTGCTTGTCACCGACCACCTCATGTCCGGCATCAACGGCACCGACCTCGCCCGCGCGACGCAATCGGTCCGGCCCGGACTGGCGATGCTGATCATTTCAGGATACGCCGAGACCGACGGCATAGCGGCTGACCTGCCGCGGCTTACCAAGCCGTTCCGTCGTGACGAGCTGAGCGCCGCGTTGGGTCATGTGTCCAAGCGGCCCTGATGGCCTGAGCGGGAAGTAGCCCCCCAAACCCCGGTTGCATCACCCTCCGCCCTACCATTGGACGCTGCAAGTCGACGTCCAACTCGAACAATGGAACGGAAGCTTGAGGGACCCGCAAACGGCGCGGTTACTTCGCGCCTTGCGGCCATGCCCACCACAGGAGAGCCGCCGCCAGAAGCCAAACCGTGACAATGAACACGGCGCCCGCACGGCTGACCGCCCGCCCCCCGGCCTTCGCGGCGGCCATGCGGTGCTCGGCCATGATGTCGGACGGAACCATCCGAACGGCCAACAGGATCGCCAGCGGCAGCAGGATGGCTTCGTCGAGGTAGCCGAGCACCGGGATGAAGTCGGGAATGAGGTCGATGGGCGACAAGGCATAGGCGGCAATCGCCAGGGCGAACGCCCTCGCGTACCAGGGCGTCCGCGGGTCCCGAGCCGCAAGGTAGAGCGCGTGAACGTCACGCTTGAGGGCCTGCGCCCAAGCCTTGATCCGTTTCAGCACCTGCGTCGCCCATCCAGCCTGCCCATTCGATTACCTGGACTTTCGCCCGAAGTCTGCCTTCCCCCGAAGACGCCAGATCCGATGGGATCGCCTGTTCCGCCCGGGCAAGGCGCCGGTGCCGGCATCGCGGTGCGGGTGGGTGCTTCGCGTGCACCGCGGGCACCCGTTGCGGACAAGGGCCAGCCTCAGACGGCACCCGCGGCCACCGCCCGCGATGCCGCAGGCGGCAAGGGCTGACCAATTGCGCCGCGGCAGCCGAGATGGCCGAAAGGTCGGATGGGGCGCTTCCGCCGCCGGTACGGGCCTGCGGCCCAAGGCGCGAGGCCATCCGTGCCACCGGTTCGGGTTGGCTGCGTTGTCTGGCAGCGGGGTGGAAAGCGCCCCATGAGCTGCAAAGGGACGACCTGCATGACCATCTCCGAAATGCTGAGCGCGGCGGTTGGCAAACCCGTTGCCACGGCGGCCCGCGCCGCCCGCCAGGCGCTCGAGCGCATCGCGCCAGCGAAGGAAGCGATGACGCCGCCACGCACGGCACGCAAGTCGAAGGGCTGGCGCAAGCACCTCCGGGCGGCGAAGGCGCAGCAGCGAGGCTAGCAGGCCGCAACGGGCGGGCCGGAGCGCCATGCCCGCATGACGCTGGCACCCAGGCCCTGGTCCAGCCCAGGTCACGCCCGTCGGCAGGCGAGCCGGCAGGCTGAAGGCCGTGCAGGTCCCGCTTGACCTCACCAGTCTGGAAAGCCCTGATATCGCAGGCACTTCATTGACAAGGCTTCATGCCCGACCTGTTCAGCCCCTACACCCTGAAGGGCGTGACCCTCCGCAACCGCATCGCAATGTCGCCCATGACCATGTACCGGTCGGTGGACGGCAGGGTGGGCGACTACCACGTCATGCTGATGGGCTCGCGCGCCGCCGGCGGCTTCGGCCTGGTCTTCCCCGAGCAGATCGCCATCACCCCGGACGGCCGCACCGGCACCTGCTGCGCCGGCCTCTGGGATGACGCCCAGGTGGAGGGCCTGGCCCGCGTCTGCGCCCTGGTGAAGGAGATGGGGGCCGTCCCCGCCATCCAGCTCGGCCATACCGGACGCAAGGGCAGCGAGCAGAAGCCGTGGGAGGGCAAGCGCCAACTCGCCCCGGATCACCCGGATGGCTGGCAGGTCCGCGGGCCATCCGCCATCACCTATGGCGGCCGCTACACCTACCCGGTGCAGGCGCTGAGTGTTCCCGAGATCCACGCCCTGCACCAGGCCTATGCCGATGCGGCGCGGCGGGCCCTGGCAGCCGGCTTCGAATGGCTGGAGATGCATTTCGCCCATGGCTACCTGGGGGCAAGCTTCTTCTCGCCGCTCGCCAACCAGCGGACGGACGCATATGGCGGCAGCCTGCAGAACCGGCTGCGCTTCCACCGCGAGGCGCTGGATGCCGTGCGCGCCGTGTGGCCGGAGCGGCTGCCCTTGACCATGCGGCTCGGCTCCGACGACCTGCATCCGGACGGGGTGCAATTCGACGACGCGGTCTGGGCGGTCGGCGAGCTGAAGCGGCACGGGCTGGACCTGGCCGATCTGAGCCTTGGCATGAACACCGACGACCTGCGCGAGCCGCCCTTCTCGCAGGCCGCCTTCATGGTGGAGCGGGGCAACCGCGTCCGGCGCGAATGCGGCATCCCGGTCGCGGTCAGCTGGAACCTCGGAACGCCGGCGATCGCGGACCGGGTGATCCGCGAGGAGCTGATCGACCTCGTGTTCCTGGGCCGCCCGGCCCTGGCCAACCCCCACTGGCCGATCTGGGCCGCGCGGGAGCTGGCGCATGACGACCCCTTCTCGCTCCTGCCGCAGGACTGGTCCTGGTGGCTGAACAACCGCCCGGGTTCGGAGAACTCGCATGGCTGGCCGGCGGCCTCGGCCAGGTCCTGAGCCTCTACCCATGCCCGGCCGCTGCTTCCGCTGCGGCCATGATCGCCGCATCGCCCCTGCAAGCGCTCGGCGGCCCGACCGCGCCGGCGTCAGGCGGACGGGGTCGACAGTGCCTGGGCAAGGTAGCCGGATGCGAAGGCGACGAGGTCGGCCGCCCAGGCAAGCACCGCCCCGGCCGCACCGACCTTCCCCGCTCAGCGCGGGATGGAGGAGACCCAGTGCGGCACCTCGGCGAGCCGCTCGCGCAGGAAGTCGATCGGCGGGCGGCAAAGCCAGCCACCTTGCCGGCATCCAAACCGGTATGGGAGACCGCCGTGACCGAGGTCGTACTGATCAACCCATTCGTCGTGCCTGCCGCGCTGCGGGACGAATACCTGGCGACGTACCACGCCGTCATGGAGCGGTTGAGCCAGCAGCCGGGCTTCCTCGGCGGCGGCCTGCATCGGGCGGTCAATCCCGACGGCGTGCGGTTTCAATTCATCAACGTCAACCGTTGGGCATCGGCAGAAGCCTTCCATGCCGGCATCGCGGCGGTGAACCCGACCGAGATATTCGGCGACCTGGCGCAGCGGATCGAAGCGAATCCGGCATTGTTCACGGTCGAGACGTCCTATCCACCATCCGGTGCCTGAGCCACGCGCGTACCGTCGCGGGAGGCGCCACGGCCGGAACGCTCGGCGGCAAGATCACCCGGCTGGCCGCGCCTCCCGGCCGACGGGATTGCCCGGCCATGCCTGTGCGGCGGGGACACCATCGTCCCTCGCCCCGGGCCCTCCCCCTACCGGGCCCGCAGGTGGCGCAGGCGATGCAGGAACGGACTCTTGGTCAGCACGTCGTAGAACGCCCTCGGGCGCTCGGGGTCCAGCAGTTCGTGATCGGCCAGGAAGCGCTCCGGCCCACTCACAGGCGGTGGCTGGAAGGGGCGCAGGGTGCGCCCCGTGCCCCCCCGCAATTCCTCGACCGTTGCGATCAGGCTGCCCGTCCGGGCCAGAACGGCCGAGACCCGCCTCGGCTCGACGCCAAGGTGCTCGCCCAGCAGGTCGTCACGGCAGGACGCGATGGTCGCGGCGACCGGGCCCGCCCGCTCGGCCTCCGCGGCCTCGATGGCGAGGTCGCATTCCGTGTCGTAGCCCATCGAGCGGTTGTTCAGATTCGACGAACCGACCCGAATCAGGCGCTGATCCACGATCATGATCTTGGCATGCACGTAGATCGGCTGCCCGCCGGCCGTCACCGGGGTATAGATGCGGAGGCGCCCGAAGCGGTCGGCATGGCCCAGCATCGCCAGCAGGCGCGCCCGCGCGGAGCCCATCGCCGCCTCCTCGAGCCATCCCTCCGCATTCGATGGATTGACCACGACGAATTCCGGGCCCTCCGCCTGCGAGAGGCGCGTGGCGATCGCCTCGGCCACGGCGCGCGACGCGAAGTACTGGCTCTCCATGTAGACGAACCGTTCGGCCGCCCCGATCGCCGCCCGGTACAGCGCCTCGATCTCGCGGGTCTCGGGCCGTTCCCCATGGGCCGGGGCGGTGCGGGCGATGGCCACCTCGACCTCGCGGAAGGTGGGCCGGAGGTCGTCCGGCCAGGGATCCGACCCGGCCGGAGGCGGGTCGAGGCGCTCGCCGCGGGCCAGCCTCCAGCACTCCCGCGCATGCTCGCCGAGCGCGCGCGCGGCGGCACCGTCAACCGCCATCGTGGCGTCATGCCAGGGGCCATAGCGGCGCCGCGTGGTCGGCCGGCGGCGCCACGGCTCGTCGTCCAGGTGCTCGCGGGTGTCCCAGCGGTCGGCCGTCATATCGATCCCCCCGCAGAAGGCGAGGGCGTCGTCGATCACGACGATCTTGTGGTGATGGGCCGAGCCGGTCGGATGCGCTCCGTCCAACCCGATATGGATGCGCCCGCGCCAGAGCCAGCGGGCCACCGTGAAGACCGTCGTCCCGCGGCCGAGGACCTTCACGACGCCCAGGTCCCAGCGCAGGATGTGAATGCTGAGATGCGGCTTGGTCTCCGCGATCCAGGACAGCAGCCCTCCGAGCGAGTTCGGCGCCTTGGGGTGTGCCGGCTCCCGCTCCAGCATGATCCGCGTGTCGAAGTCCCATCCGATAAGTATGATCGCATGACGGGCGCGCAGCATTGCCGCCTTGACCGCGCGGAAATAGCCGGCCGCGTCCACGACGAGCGCGGCCCGACTGGCGCGCTCGATGCGCCAGCAGGTTCCGCCGGGTTGCAGGATGGGTCGGCCGGGCATCGTTCTCGTCTTCGCTCCCCGCCGTGACGGCGTCCAGGCCTATTGCTACGTGCCTCCGCCGTACTGTCCAGGCTGCGCGCCGGCGCCAAGGCGAACACCGCGATCCGGGCCTGGTTTCGCTCATCGCCGGGGGAGGCCCGAGGCTGCGCCGGCGTGCCGCCGGCCTGGGCCAGCCGGCCTGCGGCACCCTGCGACGGGCCCGACGCCTGGTCATGGCACCCCGGCATCCTCCCGCGACCCTCAGCCGGGGCGAGCCGCCGCGCGGCGCCATGCCGGAATGCGCACCCCGCCGCGGCCGGCTGCCGAGCGGCCTGCTGGCGCCATTGGCCTGCCTGGACAACAGGCCGGAGCGGCTTCCGCGCGCCAAGGCGAAGGGAAGCCGCTCTAGCCGCCCCATTTCGACAGGACGAAGGCTGCGAGGAAGCCGGCCACGGTGATGAGGCCTGCATAGTCATGCGCGGCCTCGAAGGCCTCGGGGATCATCGTATCGGCGATCATGGCCAGGATGGCGCCGGCCGCGACGGCCTGGGTCGCGGCGATGACACCGGCCGGGAAGTCGCTGAACACCGCATAGCCCACCCAGGCGGCGAGGCCGGAGACCGCCGCGATCCCGGCCCACAGGCCGAAGACATAAGCGGCCGAGCGGCCCGCCTGCTTCATCCCGGCCGCACTCGAGAGGCCTTCGGGAACATTGGACAGGAAGATGGCGGTCACCGCGACCCAGCTGACCGCACCGCCGGCGATCATGCTGACGCCGATGACGATGCTCTCGGGAATGCCGTCCAGCAGGGCGCCGACCGCGATGGCCATGCCGCCGCCCTCCCCGCCCGATGGCTGGCCGGCGGAGCGCTTGCGGTGGCGCGCGCCGCGACGCGACAGCCAGATATTGGCCGCCGTGTAGACCGCCGCCCCGCCGAGGAAGCCGATCGACGTCGCGTCGAAGCCGCCACGCCGGTACGCGTCGTCCATCAGCTCGAAGGACAGCGCCGAGATCAGGACGCCGCTTCCAAAGGCCATGATGGCCGCGACCAGCCGCCGCGGCACCGGGAGGAACCAGGCCAGGGCCGCCCCGATCACCAGGGCCGAGCCGCTCAGCAATCCCCAGAGCCCCGCCTGGACCGCGACCGGCATAGGTCCTCCGCCACCGATACCCACCGATCGTCGAACCCACTGCTACGGGTGGGGTTCCGCCGCCCCAGTCCCGCCGGGCCGCCGACGGGGAGAGCGAGCCCAAGCATCGCGGCTGCTGGGATCCGCGCTTCCGCCCATCGCAACCAAGCCGACGCGGCCGGCCCGCGCCAGCGGAAGCGCCCAACCCACTGGCCGAGGAGGCCTTGCCGCGCAATCCGGTCCGGCGAGATCGCAAGGCACGCTACCCGCCGCGCGCGCTTCCGGTCCCATGCGCGGATGGCTTCGGCCCTCGGCCTCCGCAGCCCGCGGCAGTCGTCCGATGCCGCGAGGCAGTGCCCGTCCCGTGAGCTCCGCCTGCAGCGAGGCACGCGCGCGCCAGACACGGCTCTTCACCGTGCTGACCGGGCAGCCGGTCGCTTCCGCCACCTCGTGGTAGGACATGCCCTGAAGCGCAACCAGGAACAGCGCCTCCGCAAGCTCGCGCAGTTGCAGCCGCCTCTCCTGCGCCCGGCCGGGACGGCAAGCTGGTCCTCACGCAAGCTGTCGACGCCACCGGCATGGCGCCAGCGGTGGCGCGCCAGGCCCATGACATGGTTCCGCTGGATGGTCGCAGTCCAGGCGGCGAAGTTCGTGCCCGGCTCGGAGGTGTCCCGCGCCGCCAGCGCCTTCGTCACGGTGTCCTGGAGCAGGTCCTCGGCCTTCGCTGCGGCCGCGGGCGAGCGCCAGGGCCTGGATGCGCAAGCGGGGCAATGCAGCGATGAGTTGGTCGTAGAACGGGTCGCGCATGCATGGTCCCTCGCCTCGGAGCCCGGTCATGCCGGGCGGAAGGGTGACCGCACCCGCGCTTCCGATACCCCGGAGGAGCACCGAGGGAGCCCGTGCATCTCCGCAGCGACGAGGGCGCGGACGGCATGGCCCGCCCCCGAAGGGGCCGGCGCATCCCCGCCGAAGCGCGATGCCCATCGGCGGGGCTCCAGGTGGCGAAACCCGCTCAGGGTTTGCGCCCATCCTGGCCGCAGATCCGGGCCGCGGACGCCTGCTCCGGCCCGGAGCCGAGCGTCGTGTGCACCTCCACCTCCGGTGACCACAGGCTGCCGCTGACATCGGCCGGTGCGAGGAGGCGCAGCACCGCCCCGTCGAGCGGCTGCGGCGTGAGGCGGAGCTGGATGGTCCCCTCGCCCAGCCGCGCCTCGCCCTCCGCGGTGATCGCAACGCTCGGCAGGACGGCGACCAGCCGCTCGGCACGGGCCACCCCCTGCTGCACCGGGATGTCGCCGATGGCGCAGACCAGCGGCGTCGCCTCGGGCTGCGCGCCGAAGACGAGGCCGAACGCCTCCCCCAGGCCGAGCGCCATGTGCCGCACGCGCGAGGGGGCGATCGTGCCGTCGTCGATCCGGAACCGGGCGTGGCCGTCCAGGCTGCCCGCGATGGCACCCCAGCTCGTCCCGCGGCCATGCAGGGTGGCGGAGGCTGTCGTCAGCGCGCCTTCGACCATCTGCGTGCCCACCGCCGCCAGCAGCGGCTCGAGGCGCAACCCCTTCGCCTCGACGTGCAGCGCGACGGAAGGCGGGCCCTCCGCGGCGTCGAGCACCGCATGGCCCGAGGCGGAGCCCGAGGCAAGCGCGAGGTGGAACGGATCGATCCGCAGCACCCGGTCGCTGAGCTCGACACCGGCCCGGAGCGAGCCGCCGTCGGCCAGCCCCTTGAGCTCGGCCAGGCGGAGCGACCCCTGCATGTCGGCCATGTCCAGCCAGCCTGTCGGGACATCGCCGCCTCCGGCCCCGGGCGGGGAAGCGCCGGCCGGGCCGAGCCAGCGGAAGTCGGCCAGGGCGGCCTGCGGAGCGTCGAGGTCGAAGGACAGGCGCGGCCTGGTCCGGGGGCCGAGGGCGAGGCTCGCCTTGCCTTCGATGCGGCTGCCGCCGAGCCGGGCCGAGATGTCGCGCAGCCGCAGCTCCCGCCCCACCCCCTTCACGCTCGCCGAGGCCTCGAAGGCCGGCGTCGGCGGGACCTGGAGCCCGCCCAGGGCCGCGAGCAGCGGCGACAGGTCCTCGCCATGGGCCTCGACCTGCATGTCGAGGCCATCGATCCCGGGCGGCACCGCAACCCGGCCGTCGGCCGACAGCCGGGCCGTCTCGGGACCCAGCGCCACCCGGACCGGTATGGGCTCGAGCCCCGCCTCGCCGGGTCGCCCGGCGAAGGGCCCGGCCTGCACCGAGAAGGGGATGGGTGCAGCAGCCCCAAGCGCGATCCGCCCTTCGGCGGCGATGCCATCCCGCGAGTCCTGCGGGCGCACCGAAAGCCCGGTGACATGGGCATCGACGGCCGCGGAAGCGCGATCGTCCAGGATCACCTCGCCCCCTTCGACGTGCAGCGCCCGCAGGGCCCTGAGCGCCCAGGAGGTGGCCCGATGCCCCTCCCCCGCCTCGGATCCGCCCCTGGTGGAGGAACCCCCGCCGGGGATGTTCCATTCCCCCTCGGCATTCCTGGCCAGCCGGAGCACGGGATCGCGGACCTCGATCGCCGCCGGCGCCAGGCGGAGCCGCAGCAGGTCGAGGAGGTCGAAGGTCACCGCGGCGCGTGCGGTACTCAGCATCGGTTGCCTCGCCGCCCAGGCAGCGTTGGCGACCGAAAGGTCGGTCGCGGCCAAGGTGGTCCGGCGTCCCCAGTCGATCGCCGCGCCACCGGCATGCACCTCGCGCCCGATCAGCGCGGGGCCGGCCCGCTCGATGGCCGCGTGCAGCAGGCGGGGACCGAAGGCGAGGGCCGCCGCTGCGGCCGCTCCGGCGATCGCCACGGCGACCAGCGCAACCCGGGCAGCCGTGCGGGCCGCGCTCATGGCCTTGCCGTCCCATCGGGGTGCCGAGGCCGGCCAGGCCCGAAACCGGGCATCGACGCGGCAGGCCCGGCCGCAAGCGCGGCCTTGGCTGGTCGGTGACCAGGCCACGCAGCATCCCGCCGGTGCCCGCGCTCCCAGCGAGGCTGGCAGGGATCGACGGAGTCGACGCCGGCGCTCGGCTCCCATATGGACATGCAACGGCTCCCGTGAATGGCGCAGCGAACGCACCGGACCCGGCGCCAGCCGCAGCGAGGCACCACGGCGGGCGGAGGCGGCATCCCGGCGCCTGGACCCTGGATCGCCCAGCCCCGCGCCGCGACCCCGTGACACCACCTAGGCAACCGGACAGCCGACAACGAGTTGCCGGGCCGATGCTCATCCCCAGCCACGCCACTCCCGGCCTTGCCCGCCTGGACGGCTTGCAGCGGCTGCGGGACCGCGACGCGTCGCCGGCCGCGTTCACGGGCGGGGCGGACGCCGGCCGCCGCCAGGCAAGCAACAGCAACGCCTCGTCGGATACCCGCAGCCCGAGCCGCACCCCCTCCGCCGACCCGGTTGTGGTGTCGCCCGAGCTTCAGGCGAGGGCCGATGGACGCCGGCGCGGTCCCGGGAGGCTCTCGGCCGGGAGCCGCATCGTCGCGTCCTGGCTCGCCTTGTCCGTGAATGCCCATCGCGGCCGGTGCAGCAACAGGCGCACAAGGGCAACGCGCTGCTGCCACCAAGGGGGAGACAAGGGTCCCACCGCTCCCCCTCCCGCAGCCGACGCAGGACGTGCGTCGGCCGCATGCAGGCCGAGCCGCTCTGCCGCCCGGGTGACACCCCCTCGCGCGCCAGGGCCTCGAAGCCGCCAGGACGCAGATCCAGCCGATGCCGACGGCGATCCAATTCGGTTGGCTCGACCGCTACCGCTGGTGCAGGCTTTGCCGGGCATGGGGAGGGAGGTGGCGATGTCGGGTCCGGGGGCCATCTGCGCCGTGGTGGGCTTCGGCGCCGGCATGGGGGCCGCGGTGGCGCAGCGCTTCCTCGCCGGCGGCTTCCGGATTGGTCTGCCTTTCCCGCGACCCCGCGCCATGCCGGCCCGGGCATCAGCCTCGCCGCGGCCGATGCCGGGGAGCCCGCGAGCCTCGCCGCGGCGCTGCCGGCGGACACCCAGGTGCTGGTCTACGACGCCTTCTGCATGACGCCCGCCAGCCTCGGCCCCTCCGCCCTGGCGCCGGCGGCGCTGGCGGCCAATTTCGCGGTCAAGGTGGCGGGGCGATGGCGGCCGTGCAGTCCGTCCTCCCCGGAATGCGGCGCGCGGGGCGGGGCAGCCTGCCGTTCACCGGCGGCGGCCTCGCTCGCCATCGGCAAGGCGGGGCTGCGCAGCCTGGCAGCCTCGCTTCATGCCGGGCTCGTGCCGCAGGGGATCCATGCCGCGACGGTCACCATCGCCGGCGCCGTCGCCCCCGGCACCGCCTTCGACCCCAACCGCATCGCCGAGGCCTACTGGGCCCTGCACCGGGACCCGCCCGGCGCCTTCCGCGCCGAGACGATCTACAAGGGATGAGCACCATGCCGAGCAATGCCGACATCGTCCGCCGCTTCGCCGAAGGCTTCCTGGGCCGGGCCGACTTCGCCGCAGCCGACGCCACCGCGCATCCGCGCATCCAGGGCATCACCGGCCTCAAGCCCATGGGGCCGATCGACGGGCTCGACGAGTACAAGTCGGTCATCGCCGCCTTCGTCGACGCATTCCCCGCCGAAGCGCCGCTCGAGATCGTCGACCAGTTCGAATCCGCCGACGGCACCCGCGTCGTCACCCGCTTCCACTCCCGCCAGCGCCATGCCAAGCCGTTCTTCGGCCTGCCCGCGACGGGCCGGGTCATCCTGCTCGACGAGACGCATGTCGCCCGGCTGCAGGGCGGGCTGATCGTCGAGAACATCGTCAGCGCCACCAACCTCGAATTCGAGATGCTGATGGCACCCGTCCTGGCCCCGATGATCCTGGCCTAGCGCCGGACGCCGCCGCGGCTCGCACGCTGCGGGATGTTGCATGTCCTGAGAATCCTGGCATTAAAGTGCAGCGAAGAAGGGCGCGGTCAACCGCGCCGGGCCGGGCTCCGTGAGCCCGGCGGCCGAGGCAGGATGGCGGTGTCCGGCCGGGCACAGGGACAGGGAAGCGATCCGATGAGCGACACCACGACCACGCCCATGCCGCGACGGGGCCTCGCCGGGCTCGCGGCGGGCGCCGTGCTGGCCGGCGCCCTGCGCAGCCCGGCCCTGGCGCAGGGCGCGCCCTTGCGGGTCGGGCTGATGCTGCCCTTCTCCGGCACCTTCGCCGCCCTCGGCGAGAACATCGCCGCGGCCGTCGAGCTGCACCTCGCCGAGCGCGGCGGGCGCATGGGCGGGCGGCCGGTGCAGCTCATCCGCCTCGACGACGAGAGCAACCCGGCGAATGCCGTGCAGAACGTGAACCGCCTGCTCGGCCGCGACCGGGCGGAGGTGTTGATCGGCACCGTGCATTCTGGCGTGGTCATGGCCCTGGTGCAGGCGAGCCGCGAGCGCGGCGTGCCCCTCATCATCCCCAATGCCGGGAACGCCTCGGCGACGCGGGAGCTCTGCTCGCCGACCGTCTTCCGCACCTCCTTCAGCAACTGGCAGCCGGCCTATGGCATGGGCCTCGCGCTCGGCAGGCAGGGCGTGAAGCGCGCCGCCTGGATCACCTGGGACTACGCCGCGGGCAACGAGGCGGGCGAGGGCTTCCGCGACGGGCTGAAGGCCGCGGGCGGCGAGGTGGTGCGCGAGCTCAAGCTCCCCTTCCCCGAGACCAATTTCCAGCCCCTGCTGGCGCAGGTCCCGGGCCTCGAGGTGCAGGCGGTCGGCAGCTTCTTCGCCGGCGGCGGCGCCGTGCAGTTCGTGCGCGAATACGCGGCCGCCGGGCTGAAGGACAAGGTGCCGCTCTGCGGCTCCGGCTTCCTGACGGAGGGCACCCTGCAGGCGCAGGGCCCGGCGGCGGAGGGCATGCGCACCGCGCTGCATTACGGCGACGGCCTCGACAACCCGAAGAACCGCAGCTTCCGCGCCGCCTTCAAGGAGAAGTCCGGGCGCGAGGCCGATGTCTACGCCGTGCAGGGCTACGACGCGGCGCAGCTCCTCGGCATCGGGATGGACGCGGCGAAGGGCGATGCGGCGGCGGAGAAGGAGTGGGTGCGGGCCATGCGCACGGCGCGCATCGACAGCCCGCGCGGCGCCTTCACCCTCTCGCCCGCCCACAACCCGGTGCAGAACATCTACCTGCGGGAGGCGCGCGGCGGGCTGAACCAGGTGATCGGCATCGCCGCCGAGGCGCTGGCCGATCCGGGCACCGGCTGCCGCCCGGCCTGACCGGGGCATGGCGCTGACCGGCCTGCTCGCGCAGGTCCTCAACGGGCTGCAATACGGCCTGCTGCTCTTCCTCATCAGCAGCGGCCTGACCCTGGTCTTCGGCGTCATGGGCGTGATCAACCTCGCCCATGGCAGCCTCTTCATGATCGGCGCCTACCTGGCCTATGTCGTGGCGGGCGCCACCGGCTCGCTCTGGCTGGCGCTCCCCGTCGCGCTGCTCGGCGGCGCGGCCTTCGGCGCGCTGCTCGAGCGCGGTCTGTTCCGCCGCTTCTACCAGCGGGAGCACCTGGACCAGGTGCTGCTGACCTTCGCGCTGATCCTGCTGTTCGAGGAGGCGCGCTCCATGCTCCTCGGCAACGACTTCCACAGCGTCCCCGTGCCCGCCGCGCTCGACTTCTCGGTCCCCGTCGCGGGCGATTTCTCCTACTCCGCCTACCGCCTCGCCGTGCTCGGCATCTGCGTCGCCGTCGCGGCGCTGATGTTCGCGGGGCTCGAGCGCACGCGGCTCGGCAGCGCGGTGCGGGCAGCGGCCGAGAAGCCGGAGATGGTGGAGCTGCTCGGCCTCGACGCGCGGCGGATCCACATGCTGGTCTTCGCGCTCGGCACGGCGCTGGCGATGCTGGCCGGCGCCTTGGCAGCGCCGTTGCAGTCGGTCTATCCGAACATGGGCGACGGCTTCCTCATCATCTCCTTCGTCGTCGTCGTGGTGGGCGGCGTCGGCTCGGTCGCCGGGGCCTTCTGGGGGGCGCTGGTCATCGGCCTCGTCGACACGCTCGGCAAGGCCTACCTGCCGGAGGTCGCAGGCCTCGCCGTCTACGTCCTGATGGCGTCGGTGCTGCTGGTGCGCCCCGCCGGCCTCTTCGCGCGGGGGGCCTGAGGCGATGGTCGTCGCCGGGCGCACCGGGCACCTGCTGCTGGCGGCGGCCGCCCTCGCGGTCGCGCTGCTGCCGCTCTGGGCCTCGAACTACCACCTCCAGCTCGCCTCGACGGCGCTGGTGGCGGCGATGTTCGCGCTCAGCCTGCAATTGCTGGTGGGGGCGGCCGGCATGGTCAGCCTCGGCCATGCCGCCTTCTTCGGCATCGGCGCCTATGCCATCCACCTGCTGCCGCCGGGCCTCTCCGTCCTGCTGACGCTGCCCACGGCAGCGTTGCTCGCCGGCCTCGCCGCGGCGCTGGTCGGCGCCCTGTCGCTGCGGACGCGCGGCTTCTTCTTCCTGATGACGACGCTCGCCTTCGGACAGATGCTGTTCTTCGTCTTCCACGACACGCCGCTCGGCGGCGGCAAGGACGGCGTCTTCCTCACCCGCCCGGCGCTCGAGCTCCTGGGCTGGGCGGTCGAGATCCCCCGCCGCGACCGCGCCATGGCGATGCTCTGGCTCAATCTCGGCCTGCTCCTCGCCGTCTATGCCGGGCTCGCCGCGCTGATGGGCACGCTCTTCGGCCGCACGCTGCTCGGCATCCGCGCCAACGAGGACCGGATGCGGGCGCTCGGCTACGACACCCGCCGGGTCAAGCTCGCCGCCTTCGTCCTCGCCGGCGCGCTGGCCGGGCTCGCAGGGCACATGCAGGCGATGACGGAGGCCTTCGCCAACCCTGAGATGCTCGCCTGGCACCACGGGGCGGAGGCGCTTTTGATGATCCTGCTCGGCGGCCTCGGCGCGCTGCACGGGCCGATCCTGGGCGCCTTCGCCTTCGTCGGCCTCGGCGAGGCGAGCAACCTGATCACCGAGCGCCAGCGCCTGGTGGAGGGGCTGGTGATCCTGGCCGTAGTCCTGGCCCTGCCGCGCGGCCTCGCCGGGATCGGCCTGCCGCGCCGGCCCCGCGCTCCCGCCGCGGCGCCAGCGGCGGAGCCCGCCCCGCCATGACGGCGCTGGAGGCCGAGGGGCTGACCCGCCGCTTCGGCGGGCTGGTGGCGGTGGAGGGCGTCTCCCTCGCGCTCGCCGTCGGGGAGCTGCATGCGGTGATCGGCCCGAACGGCGCGGGCAAGAGCACCCTGGTCAACATGCTGGCCGGGGAGCTGCGGCCGAGCGCCGGCCGCATCCATCTGGGCCCGGAGGACGTCACCGCCTGGCCTACATGGCGCCGCGCGCTGTCCGGCATCGGCCGCTCCTTCCAGCGGACCAACGTGATGCGGGAGATGACGGTGCTGGAGAATGCCCGCCTCGCCGCCCAGGCCGCGGACTTCCAGCCGCGCCACTGGCTGCGCGGCGCGAGGCGGGACCAGCCTTCGATGACCGGCGCGCACAAGGCGCTCAACCGGGTCGGGCTGCGGGACCAGGCGACGGCACTGGCCGGCACGCTCAGCCATGGGGAGCTGCGGCTGCTCGAGATCGCCATGGCGCTCGCCACCCGCCCGCGGGTGCTGCTGCTGGACGAGCCGCTGGCCGGCATGGGGCCGGAGGAAGGGGCGCGGGTCGCCGCCCTGCTGCGTGAGCTGGCGCGGGACCATGCCCTGCTGCTCATCGAGCACGACATGGACGTGGTCTTCGCCGTCGCCGACACCGTGACCGTCATGGTGGACGGGCGGGTGCTGGAGCGCGGCCCGCCCTCAGCCATCCGCGCCTCCGCCGCCGTGCGCGACGCCTATCTGGGGCATGGCTGATGCAGGCCCCAGCCGCTCCCGGCACGCCGATCCTCGAGGCCCGCGGGCTGCAGGCCGGCTACGGCGCCGGGCTGGTGCTGCGCGGCATCGACCTCGTCGTGCGGCCCGGGGAGGCGATCGGCCTCATGGGCCGCAACGGCATGGGCAAGACGACCCTGATCCGCACCCTGCTCGGCCAGCTTCCCGCCCGCGCCGGCGAGCTCCGGGTCGACGGCGCGCCGGTGACGGCCGAGCCGCCCTTCCGCCGCGCCCGGCGCGGCATCGCCGTGGTGCCGGAGGGCCGGGGCGTCTTCGGCAGCCTCTCCGTGCTCGAGAATCTCCGCCTCGCCGCCCGCCCTGCGGAGGACGGCACGACCCCCTGGCCGGAGGAGCGGGTGCTGGCCCTCTTCCCCCGGCTGCGGCAGCGGGCGGGGAACCGCGGCGACCAGCTCTCCGGCGGGGAGCAGCAGATGCTGGCGATCGGCCGGGCGCTGATGACCAGCCCGCGCCTGCTCATCCTTGACGAGGCGACGGAGGGCCTGGCCCCCATCGTCCGCGACGGCATCTGGTCGACGATCCGCACGGTGCGGGAGGCCGGGATCGCGACCATCGTGGTCGACCGGACGGTGGAGGCGGTGCTCTCCCTCGTGGACCGGGCGGAGATCCTGGTGAAGGGCAGCGTGGTGTTCAGCGGCGCGCCGGACGCGCTCCGCGCCGACCCGGCGCTGATGCACCGCCATCTTGGGGTCTGAAACTCCCTGAGCGCATGAGCCGGCCGATGGCAGCGGCGGCTCCCGCACCGGCCCGGCCTGCTTTCCGCCGGATGGAAAGATGGGTTCCGATCTTCCCGGATAAGCCAAGGGTCCGCGCCAGCCTAGGTTTCGGGCGACGGACGGGCCGCTCCCGCGGGCAACCGGCTTACGGAAGCCACTCCGCTCGTCGCCGGCGGCAATGCCGCTGCCGGACGCAGCATCAGGAGTACGAGCGATGCCCACCCTCCCGACACGCCTTGCCCTCGGCTTTGCGGCCGGCTTCCTGTCGCATCTGCTGTTCCAGGGCGCCTTCGGCAGCGCGCTCCACGCCGCGCATATCCTGCCCTCCCTGCCCTTCAGCCTCGCGCCCGTGCCGCCCTTCGGCGTGCCGCGCACCATCTCCCTCGGCACCTGGGCGGGAGTGTGGGCCCTGCTCTATGCGGTGATCGAGCCCCGCCTCACCGCCCGCCTCGGCCGCTGGCCGGGCGGCATCGCCTTCGGCGTCCTGCCGCTGCTCGGACATTGGTTCGTGGCCCTGCCGCTGAAGGGCCTCGGCATCGGCGGCGGCTTCCATGCCCGCATGGTGCCGATCGAGATCGGCTTCCACCTGGTCTTCGGCCTCGGCGTCGCCATCCTGTTCCAGGCCGGCCTGCGGCTCGCGCAGCGGCGGCGCCGGCAAGCCCTGGCGCAGCCGGCGCACGGTTGACCGAAGGCCCCATGCGGCGGCAGGCAGCTGCCCCGCCGCGCCGGACAGGGATCCCCGCCATGACAACCGTCACCATGCCTCCGCCCCCGGCGAGGCCGCTCTGGCCACGACTGCTGGCCACGGCCGCAACGGCCGTCGCGGTCGCCGCCATCCTCAAGGCCAGCGGGGCGCTCGACCTCCTCAGCTTCGCCGCCCTCGCCCGTCACCGCGAATGGCTGGCCGCGGAAGTCGCCGCCCTCGGCGTCGTCGCGCCGGTCCTGTTCATCCTGGCCTATGCCGCCTGCACGGCGCTCTCCCTGCCGACCGGCCTGTTCCTCTCGACGCTCGGCGGCTTTCTCTTCGGCACCTGGCTGGGCGGGCTCGGCATCCTGGTCGGGGCGACGCTCGGCGCGACCATCGTCTTCCTGGCCGCGCGCACCGTCCTCGGCGATGCGCTGCGCGCCCGCGCCGGGCCCTTCCTGCAACGGCTGGAGGCGGGCTTCCGCGAGGATGCGCTCAGCTACATGCTCGTGCTCCGGCTGGTGCCGCTCTTCCCGTTCTGGCTGGTCAACCTAGCGCCGGCCTTCCTCGGCGTGCGGCTCTCGACCTTCGTCATCGGCACCGCGGCCGGAATCATCCCGGGCGCCTTCGTCTTTGCGAGCCTCGGCACAGGCCTCGGCGCCATCCTGGAGAGTGGCGGCACGCCGGACGGCGCCGCCATCCTGCAGCCGCGCGTCCTCATCCCCATCGCCGGCCTCGCCGTGCTGGCGCTCGTCCCGGTCATCGCCAAGCGGCTCCGCCGCCGGCCGCTGCCGGCCGGGCGGTAGCCGCCCACGCGGCGTGATGCCCGACACAGCAATGCGCATCCTCGGCAGCCTGCGCGGCGCAGTCAGTGCGCCGTGCACCGCGCCGTCCGACACCGCTTCCGCCACCATCGACGGGCTCGCCGGCCACGTCACCGCCGCCATCGCGCCGCACCGCTCGACTGAACGCCTCGACGGCACGGCTTTCCGGTTTCCGGGAAACTGCTCCCCGTAGCCGGCTGGTTCCGCGGCACGGCGCGACGCCTCACCTTCCGCACACCAGACCCGAAGCGGGCCTGGAACACAGGAGCATCCCACCATGAGCAACCCGGAAAGGCTTATCTACACCGCGCGGACCCGCACCACCGGCGGCCGCGACGGCACCTCGCGCAGCGACGACGGCCGGCTGGAGGTCAGGCTGTCCACGCCGGGCACGCGCGGCGCCGGCACCAACCCAGAGCAGCTCTTCGCTGCCGCCTGGTCGGCCTGCTTCGAGGGCGCGATCGCGGTCGCCGCGCGCAGGCTGCATGTCGAGATCCCGGTCGAGCCGATTATCGACACCGAGGTCGACCTCAACCTCGCCGACGGCGAGTACTTCCTCCGTGCCCGCCTGAACGTCAGCATGCCGGACCTGCCGCGCGAGACGGCCCGTGCCGTGGTCGAGGCGGCGCACCAGGTCTGCCCCTATTCCAAGGCGACGCGCGGCAATGTCGACGTTGCCATCAACCTTGTCTGAACGGCAGCCGTCCCGGCGCGGCCGCCGCGCCGGGACGCCCATGGAGGCACGCATGACCAACTCCTTACCCGAATCCCGCCGCAACCTGCTGCTCGCCACCCTGGCCGGCACCGCGGCCGCCGGGCTGGCGGCACCGCGCCGCGGCGGCACCGCCGCCACGCCCGCGCCCGAATTCGCCGGCCTGGAGGGCTGGCTGAACACCGCGTCGCCGCTGACCCTCGCCGGCCTGCGCGGCAAGGTCGTGCTGGTCGACTTCTGGACCTATTCCTGCATCAACTGCCGCCGCACCGTGCCCTACCTCAACCGCTGGCAGGCCGAGTACGGCGCCGCCGGGCTGCAGGTCGTCGGCATCCACACGCCGGAATTCGGCTTCGAGCGCGCCCGCCCGAATGTCGAGGCCGCGATCCGCGAATTCGGCATCCGCTACCCGGTCGGCCAGGACAACGCATTCCGCACCTGGCGCGCCTGGAGCAACCGCGCCTGGCCGGCCTTCTACCTTCTGGACCGCGACGGCCGCATCGTCCTGCTGCGCGAGGGCGAGGGCCATGCGCAGGAGCTGGAAGGTGCCATCCGCGGGCTGCTCGGTCTGCCCGGCGCACCGGCCCATCGCGGCGACGACCCGGACCTCTCCGGCATCCGCTCGCCCGAGATCTATTTCGGCGCCCGGTATCCGACGCCGCAGGACCGGACGCAGTCGCCGAAGGGGGGCGAGGCGGCCTACGCCTTCGGCGCGACCGGGCCGCGGCTCGACCAGTACCAGCTCGACGGCACCTGGGCGCGGGGGGAGGAGGCGCTGGTCCTGCGCTCGGCAACGGGCGGGCTCCGCCTGCGCTTCTCGGCGGCCAAGCTGCATCTGGTCGCTGGCGCGCCGGGGCCGCAATCGCTCACCCTGCGCGTGGACGGCGGCGAGCCGCATGTAGTGCAGGTCGAGCGGCCGACGCTCTACACCTTGCTCGACGGCGAGGCCTATGGCGAGCATCTGCTCGAGCTCAGGACCGAGGGACCGGGCCTTGCGCTGTTCAGCGCAACCTTCGGCTAGCCCCCGCGCCGGGCCGCGATCCATGCGTCCGGCGACCAGACCTTGAATCGGGTTCCGACCAGGTGCCTCCACCTGATCGACGTCTGCTCTAGATCGCGTCGGCCTCCAGCGCCGCCTTCAGCCGTGGCCCCGCGAAGTCGAGGAAGGCCCGCACCTTCAGCGGCAAGGGGCCGCCGCCCACATAGATCAGGTGCACCGGCAGCGGCGGCGGCTCGTACTGCCGCAGCAGCGGCACGAGCTTGCCCGCCCTGACCGCCGGGGCAAGCTGGAAGGAGAACAGGCCGACGATGCCGGCGCCCGCGACCGCCGCATCCACCAGCGGCTCCGCCGCGTCGATGGACAGGCGCGGCCGCACCGGCACGGCCTCCGCCTCCGCCGACAGGTCCCAGGAGGTGATGCGCCGGAAGCCCGCGAAGTCCAGGCAGTCGTGCCGCGCCAGGTCGGCGGGCGCCTGGGGCGTGCCGCGCCGGGCGAGGTAGTCCGGGCTCGCCGCCAGCACCTTGCGCACCTCGCCGAGGCGCCGGGCGATGAGGGAGCTGTCGGCCAACGGGCCGAGCCGGATGGCGATGTCGACATGCTCCTGCAGCAGGTTGAGCGACCGGTCGCCGAGGCGCAGGTGCAGCACGATGTCCGGGTAGGCGCCGAGGAAGTCGGTTGCGATCGGCGTCAGGTAGCGGCGGCCGACCACGGTGCTGGCGGTCACGGTCAGCTCGCCCTGCGGCGCGCGGTATTCGCCCGAGGCAGCGCGCTCGGCCTCCTGCACGCGTTCCAGGATGTCGCGGCAGGCAGCGGCATAGACCTCGCCGGCATCGGTGAGGCTGACATTGCGCGTCGTCCGGGTCAGCAGCCGCGTGCCGAGATGCGTCTCCAGCTCCGAGATGTGGCGGCTGACCGTCGCGATCGGCGTCCGCAGCTCGCGCGATGCGGCGGAGAGGCTGCCGGCGCGGACGACGGCGAGCAGGGTCGCCATGGCCTCGATGCGGTCCATGCGGTCGCTTTCCAAATCCCGGAAGGGTCCTGACCGATCCTAGCAGGTTCCCCGCGATGCGGGGATGCACGACTTTCCAGCCATCCGAAGGAGGAGACCCCGACATGAGCACCACGGGAAGCTTGGGCACCGCCCTCGTCACCGGCGCGTCCGCCGGCATCGGCGCCCTCTATGCCGACCGCCTGGCCCGACGGGGCCACGACCTGGTCCTCGTCGCGCGCGACCGCGCAAGGCTGGACCGGCTGGCGCAGCGCCTCGCCGCCGAGACCGGGCGCCGCGTGCAGGTCCTCGCCGCCGACCTCGCCGACCCGGCCGGCACCGCGGCGGTCGAGCAGGCGCTGCGGCAGGATCCGTCCCTGGCCATGCTGGTCAACAACGCCGGCATCGGCGCCACCGCGCCGCTGCTCGCCGCCGATGCCGATCAGATGAGCCGCATGATCGCGCTGAACACGAATGCGCTGATGCGGCTGACCCATGCCGCGGTGCCGGGCTTCGTCGCCCGCGGGCGCGGCACGGTCGTCAACATCGCCTCCGCGGTCGCGGTCGCGCCCGAGCTGCTGAACGGCGTCTATGGCGGCACCAAGGCCTTCGTCCTCGCCTTCAGCCAGTCGCTGCGGCAGGAGCTGGCCGGGACGGGCGTCAGGGTGCAGGTGGTGCTGCCCGGCGCGACCGCGACCGAGTTCTGGAGCGCCGCCGGCACCCCGCTCGAGCACCTGCCGCCCGGGATGGTGATGCGCGCCGAGGACATGGTGGATGCCGCGCTCGCCGGCCTGGACGCGGGCGAGTTCGCCACGGTGCCCGCGCTGCCCGAGCTCGCGGATTGGGATGCCTTCGAGGCCGCGCGGCTCGCGCTGCGCCCCGGCCTGTCCCTGGCGGTGCCGGCCGCCCGCTACGGCCTGGCCGGCTGACCGACACCACCTGACCGAGGAGGCCGGAGATGAGCCACCATCCCACCACCCTTCCGATCGAGAGGGACATCCCCGCCAGCAGCCCTACCGAGGCGGCTCTGCCCCGGCCTCCCCGCCGGGGCCTGCGCCGCCTTCTGCTCGCCGGCGCCGCCCTGCTGGGGCTTGCGGCCGCCGGCGACTACGGCTGGCAGTACTGGACCCTCGGCCGCTTCCAGGTCTCGACCAACGACGCCTATGTCAAGGCGGACAGCACGACGGTCGCGCCCAAGGTCTCGGGCTACCTCGTCGCCGTGCCGGTCGGCGACAATGAGCAGGTGGAGGCCGGCCAGGTGCTCGCCCGCATCGACGACCGCGACTTCCGCACCGCCCTGGCCCAGGCCCGGGCCGGGACCGCCGCGGCGGAAGCCAGCATCGCCACGCGGCGGGCCGCGCTGGAGGCGCAGCAGGCGGCGATCGAGCAGGCGCGCGCCACCGTCGACCTCGGCACGGCGAACGAGACCTTCGCGCAGCAGGATGCGCGGCGCTACGCGACCCTCGCCGCCTCGGGCTTCGGCAGCGTGCAGAATGCGCAGCAATCGGCGGCGCGCATCGCCGCGGCGCATGCCGCAGTGGCGCGCGACGGCGCGGCGCTGACCAGCGCAACCCGCCAGCTCGGCGTGCTGGCGGCCGAGCTGGCGCAGGCCGAGGCGGCGCTGGCCCATGCCCGGGCGACCGAGGAGCAGGCCGCGCTCAACCTCTCCTATACCACCGTCACCGCGGCGATCGGCGGCGTCGTCGGCAACCGCACGCTGCGGGTCGGCCAGTACGTGCAGGCGGGCACGCAGCTCATGGCCGTGGTGCCCACCGAGGCGGCCTATGTCGTCGCCAACTACAAGGAGACGCAGCTGACGACGGTGCAGGCCGGCCAGCCGGCGGAGATCCGCATCGACACCTATCCCGGCCGGGTCTTCCACGGCCATGTCGACAGCCTCGCGCCCGCGAGCGGCCAGGAATTCGCGCTGCTGCCGCCCGACAACGCCACCGGCAACTTCACCAAGGTGGTCCAGCGGATCCCCGTCCGGATCGTCCTCGATGCCGCCGACCGGTCCACCGTGGTGCTGCGCCCGGGGATGTCCGTGGTCCCGACCATCGACACCCGGGCCGCGCCCGACCGGCACGGCTAGCGCAGGCCGCCTGCGGGACGGCGCCGTCCGGAGGCGTGAGTCCGCCGGAGCCGACAAGACCAGGGAGCATGCCCGGCGAACCCGCAATGCTCCAGCGCCAGGCCTCTTCGAGACGGGAGCCAAGCCATGTCCACCGCCAATGCCGATGCCGCGCCCGACAAGGCAAGCCTGGCCGCCTGGATCGCCGTCCTCGCCGGCATGATCGGCGCCTTCATGGCCATCTTGAACATCCAGATCACCAACGCCTCGCTGCTCGACATCGAGGGCGGCATCGGCACCGGCGTCGACAACGGCGCCTGGATCTCGACCTCCTACCTCATCGGCGAGATCGTAGTGATCCCGCTGACGGAGTTCCTCAGCCGGGTCTTCGGCTTCCGCCGCTACATGCTGGTCAACGCGATCCTCTTCCCCATCTTCTCGATGGGCTGCGCCTTCACCCACGACCTCGGCTCGATGATCGCCATGCGCGGCCTGCAGGGCTTCGCCGGCGGCATCCTGATCCCCATGGCCTTCACCATGGTGCTGACGAAGCTGCCGAAGCGGCAGCAGCCGATCGGCCTCGCCTGCTTCGCGCTGGCGGTCACCTTCGCGCCCGCCATCGGCCCCACCATCGGCGGCTACCTGACGGAGAATTACGGCTGGCAGACCATCTTCTTCGTCAACACGCCGCCGAGCATCCTGATGGTCGCCGCCCTCGCCCTGACGCTGGAGCGCAGCCCGATGCGGCTCTCCCTGCTGCGGGAGGGCGACTGGGCCGGCATCGCCACTATGGCCATCGGCCTCTCGGCGCTGCAGACGGTGCTCGAGGAAGGCAACAAGGACGACTGGTTCGCCTCCCCCTTCATCCTGCAGCTCTCGGTCCTTGCCGCGGCCTCCCTCCTCGCCTTCGTAGTGATCGAGCTGCGCTCGGCCAAGCCGCTGGTCAACCTGCGGCTGCTGGGGCGCCGCAACTTCGGCGTCGGCGTGCTGATCAACGTGCTGGTCGGCTTCGCCCTGTTCGGCACGGTCTATCTCCTGCCGCAGTATCTCGGCCAGGTGCAGCGCTACAATGCCGAGCAGATCGGCAAGGTGCTCGCCTGGACGGGCCTGCCGCAGCTGCTGCTGATCCCGCTGGTGCCGCTGCTGATGAAGCGCTTCGACCCCCGCCACATCGCCTTCGTCGGCATCGCCATCTTCGCCGCCAGCTGCTTCATGAACACCACCCTGTCGCCGGACAGCGCGGGCGACCAGTTCCTGCTGCCGAACATCGTACGGGCGATCGGCCAGGCGCTGGTGCTGACGCCGGTCACCGCCATCACGACGGGCGGCATCGCCCCCGCCGAGGCCGCGGCCGCCTCCGGCCTCTCGAACATGCTGCGCAACCTGGGCGGCGCCATCGGCACGGCGGTGCTGGCGACCGTGCTGACGAAGCGGGAGCAGTTCCACTCCAACATCATCGGCCAGTCCGTCACCCTGTACCGCGAGCAGGTGCGCGACAGGATCGAGGCGCTCAGCGGGTACTTCATGGCGCATGGCGTGGCCGACCCGGCGCTGGCGCAGCACAAGGCCGCCGCCGTCCTGGGCGCGGCCGTGCGGCGGCAGGCGCTGATCCTCGGCTTCAGCGACACCTTCGCGGTGATCGGGACGGCCCTGGCCCTTGCCGCCCTGGCGGTGCTGCTGGCCCGCAGGTCGGCCTCCGGCGGCGGCGCCGGCGCGCATTGAGGGCCGCCCGTGGCGTCCCGCTGCGGGACGGAGGCGACGGCTTGCCGGTCCCGCAAAACCGGCCAGGCAGGGCCCCGCCTCGGCCTATCCCCGCCCCACGACCGGCAGCAGCGCCCCCGTGATGCCGCTCGCGCCATCCGAGAGCAGGAAGGCGATGGCCTCGGCCACCTCCGCGGGCCGGACCCAGGCGGCAGGGTCGGCATCGGGCATGGCGGCGCGGTTCTGCGGCGTGTCGATCGTGCCGGGCAGCACGGCGTTCACGCGGATGCCCGTGGCCTTCAGCTCCTCGGCCAGGCTTTCGGTCAGGCGCAGGACGCCGCCCTTGGCCGCCGCATAGGCCGCAAGCTCCGCCGGCGCCCTGAGCGCCGCCATGGCGCCGATCGCGACCAGGCTGCCGCGCCCGGCCGCGCGCATCGCGGCCGTCGCCGCGCGGTAGAGGTTCACGGTCGTCACAAGGTTGAGCCGGAACATCTGCTCCCACAGCGCGGGCGCGGCCTCGCCGACCGGCGCCGCGGCGAAGCCGCCCACGGTATGCGCCACCATGTCGAGGCGGCCGTAGCGCGACAGCACCTGCGCCACCGCCGCCTCGCAGCCTGCCGGGTCGAACAGGTCGATCCCGGCGACGACGAGATGCCGCGACGGATCGGGCAAGGCTTCCACCACGGCCTGCAGCGGCGCCGCGCTGCGGTCGAGGGCGGCCACCTGGACGCCGCGCACGGCGAGCAGCCCGGCCAGGGCGCGTCCGACATTGCCTGCTGCGCCGGTCACCAGCGCGACCTGCTGCGGGTCAGCCATGGGGTTCGTCTCCGTCCTGATGGGGTGGGGCAAGGCGGGCCAGGTACCGCTCCGCCGCGCCGAGGGCCAGGAAGACGAGGCCGAGCGGCGGGAGGAGGCCGAGCGGCCCGAGCGGCAGGCGCTCGGACAGCCACAGCCCCAGCCACCAGGCCAGGCCGCCCAGGGCCAGGGCGAGCAGCGTCGCCGCCGCGGCGCGGCCCGTCACCGGCGGTCCCCGGCGGCATCGGCGAGGAAGACCAGCATGCCGCCCTGGCGCTCCACCGCGCCCTCCAGCGTCGTGCGCAGCCCGATGCGGTCGCGCAGCGCCGGCGCCATCCGCGTGCCGTCGGCCGCGCCGAGCAGGAGGAAGGCGCTGCCCGCGACCGGCGCCGTGGAGACGAAGAGCGCCGGCAGCTCGCCATCGAGGCACAGCGTGGCGCAGGCGCGGTGCGCGAGGCCGGTGCCCGGCACCATGCCGCCCGCGGCGCATTTGCTGTCACAAATCTCCCCGGTGATGCGCCAGCGGCCGAGCCGCTCGACCGGCGGTGGCGCCGCCGGCCCGCCCTCCGGCCGCGGCGGGCCGGCGAGCACGAGCATGGCGATGTCGCCGCGGCTCAGCACGAAGCCCTCGGCGGTGACGCGGCGGCCCGCCAGCGCCGGGTCGACCATGGCGCCGCGCTTGCCGTCCTCGGCCAGCAGCACGCTGCGGCCATCCGCCAGGTGCAGCAGCGGATAGGGCTGCAGGGTGATCACCCCCTCCAGCGCCGCATCGCCCAGCGGCGGCGGCGCCGCGGCACCGGGGACCAGGGCGAAGCTGCGCCCCGCCGGATCGTCCGCGGCGGCGCCCAGCGCCAGCGCCAGCAGCCCCGCGCCGGCCAGCACCGCCAGCGCCGCCCCGGCGAGGAAGCGACCGAGCCGCGGCCCGGTCCGCCGGCGCCAGCCGATGAAGAACTCCTCCGCGCCGCTCATGCGGGCCCCACCCGCAGGGGCTCCACCCGCGTGCCCGGCGGGTTGGGCCGCGGGTCGAGCAGCACCTGCCCGCCCTCCAGGCTGAGCCGGTAGGTGGCGAGCTTCTCGGTGAAGGGCGGCGGGGCGCGGCCATCCTCGAGCCGGTACTGGAAGCCGTGCCAGGGGCAGGTGATGCAGCCATCGACCACCCTGCCCTCCCCCAGCGGCCCGTTCTGGTGGGCGCAGAGATTGGTGACGGCGGACAGCCGCCCCTCATGGCGGAAGATCGCCACCGGCTCGCCCTCCGGCGGGCGCACCACGATGGCGCAGCCCTCCGCGATGGCCTCGGGCGGCCCGGCCACCACCCAGGGCGCCTCCGCGGCCGGCGCCGCGATCCGCCGGTCCGCCGCGCGCGCCCGCAGCCCGGCGGCCAGGTGCAGCGCCACCAAGATGCCGCAGCAGAGCAGGACGAGGATGGCCAGCGCCGGGTTGGTCGCCGCCTGGAGATAGCCCAGCCCGACATGCGCGACCGCGCTGGCATAGGCCAGGTAGATCGCCATGTGCAGCGCCTTCCAGACCGGCGGCGTCAGGAAGGCGAGCCAGAAGTCGTGGCTGGTCGCGGCCAGCAGCACCAGGATGAGCAGGGCCGCGATGCCGAAGGGCAGGAAGGGCAGGCCGGGCACCTGCCCGAGGCCCGGCTCGGTCGAGAACAGCGCGGCGAGCGGCGGCGTCGGGCTGAAGGCGAAGTGCCAGTCCAGCACGGACAGGGCGTGCGAGAGGGCGACGGCGCAGGTGAGCACGCCGAGATGCCGGCGGTTGTAGAGCAGCGGCAGGAACCTTCGGTCGAGCCGCGCCAGCGGCCCGATCGCCAGGGCGAGGGTCAGCAGCAGGAAGGCGCAGCTGCCCTGCGCCTTGATCAGCAGGCTCGCCCCGTCGAGCGGCCGCGCCGGATCCTGCAGCAGCGGCCCGAGCCCGGCATAGGCCAGCAGGTAGCCGCCGGTCGCCAGCAGCAGCACGGCGTCGTAGACCATCTTGGCCGGCGTCCAGCCGACCGGGACGTAGCGCGCGCTCATGGCGGCGCTATGCGCTGCGGCGGGTCCGCTGGACCGCCGGCCAGGCGAAGTGCCAGCGCGCCCAGCAGGATGGCCGGCAGCAGCACCGCCATGCCGAGCCAGATGCGCAGGTGCAGGCTGCGATGGCGAAGCCGCATCGCGCCGCTCAGCCCCGCAGCCAGCGCCACAGCACCAGCGGCCAGAGCAGCGCGAGGCCCGGCAGCAGGAGCGGACGGAAGGCATAGGCGCCCGCCGCCGCCGGATCGAGGCGGTCGAGCCCGAACAGCAGGAAGGCGAGGCCCACCAGCAGGCCGGTCGTGCCATAGGCCATGGCTAAGGTCAGGAACACCGTGACGGCCCTCTCCTGCGGCGGCCGGAGCCTAGCCTGCTCAAAGCCGCCCGTTCCACCTTGCATTCCTCAGCGCGAGCGCAATGACGCCGTCCACCCAGCCGGCCGGGCAGCGCGTTGGCTGGTAGGTGTGCCGGAGCCTGTGCAGCAACAGCAGCGCGGCCCGCACCGCCTCCTCCGGCGCCGGCCGCGCCGCGCAGCGGGCCCGTGCCCGCTCGGCCGCCCAGCCCAGCACCACCCGGTAGGCGGCCTCCGACCCTTCCTGCGCCTCGCGGAGGCGCTGTTGCAGGACCTGCATCTCGGGTGACATCGCCCGCCCCATCGGTGTCCTCGCCCGTCCTGCCCCGCCGCAAGGGCGGGGGCGGCGGGACGATGCCGGGACGAGGCAGGCCGGTCTTGCGTGACGCTGCGGTGAAATTGTGCCCGGCTGCGGGTTCTGGCCGCCCCCGCCCCATGCGGCCGAGGTTGACGCGCCGCGCCGGCCACGGCGATGCTGCACCTGCGAAGAGCACGGGCCGCCGGCCGGGCCGGCAGGCCGCGCCAGGAGACGCGCCATGGACCAGCCAGGGCCGCAATACGACAGCATGGCCGAATTCTACCGCACCGGCTGCTACGCGCCCTTCGTGCAGTCCTTCCGCCTCGCCGGCACGGCGCCGGTCGCGCTGGTGCGGTTCACGCAGCCGGCCGGCGAGTATCCCGACCCGCCGACCGCGGCCTTCACCCTGTCCATCAACGAGAGCGGCGCCGGGCGGATGCGCTTCGACATCGGCGCCGGCCGGGCCGAGCTGCCCTTCCGCCGCGGCGACCTGGACGTGACGCCGCCCGGCGTTGCCACCTACTTCGCCAATGACGCCCGCCACCAGAAATCCTTCGTCTCCCTGCCGGTCGCCCTCGTCGCTCGGCTGGCCGAGGAGACCGGGGCCCGCCACGGCCTGCCGGGCGGCGCCGATCTCGGGGCGCTGCACGGCAGCGCCTTCCGCTCCGCCACCATCGCCCGCCTGCTCGACATGATCTGGGCAGAGGCGATGCAGGACGGCCCGCATGCCCGGCTGTTCAACGACGGCGCGCTGATGGCCCTCGTCGCGGCCCTGCTGCGCCTGGCCACGCCTGGGCAACCCGCCGCGCCGAAGGGCCCGAGCCTCTCCGCGGCGCGGCTGGCCCGGGTGCGCGACTGGGTCTCGGCGCATCTCACCGAGCCCTTCGGGCTCGAGGCCATGGCGGCCAGCGCCTGCCTCTCGCCCTACCATTTCAGCCGTGCCTTCAAGGGCGCCACCGGCCTGTCGCCGCGGGCCTATGTCACCGCCTGCCGCATCGCCCTCGCGCGGGAGCTGCTGGCCGACACCGCCCTGCCGCTGGCGGAGGTGGCGCAGGCCTGCGGCTTCGCCGACCAGTCGAGCTTCACCACCACCTTCAGCCGCGAGACCGGGCTGACGCCGGGCCTCTACCGGCGGAGCAGCCGCTGACCGGGGCACGGCCGGCCTCCTACTCCATGCACCAGCCATGGCTGACGATCAGCGACTGGCCGGTCACCGCGTTGCTGCCGGCGGCGGCGAAGAACAGCACGGCCTCGGCGACATCCTCGGCCGTGGTGAACTCGCCATCCACCGTCTCCTTCAGCATGACGTCGCGCACCACCTGCGCCTCGGTCAGGCCGAGCGCGCGGGCCTGCTCCGGGATCTGCTTCTCGACCAGCGGCGTGCGGACGAAGCCGGGGCAGACGATGTTGGCCCGGACGCCGCGCGCGGCGCCCTCCTTCGCCACCACGCGGGCAAAGCCCACCAGCCCGTGCTTGGCGGTGACATAGGGGGCTTTCAGCACCGACGCCTCCTTCGAATGCACCGAGCCGATATAGACGATGCTGCCGCGCCCGGCCGCGTACATCGGCTTCAGGCAGGCGCGCGTCGTGAGGAAGGCGCCGTCGAGATGGATGGCCAGCATCCGCTTCCAGTCGGCCAGGGGAAAATTCTCCAGCGGATGCACGATCTGGACGCCGGCATTGCTGACCAGCACGTCGATCCGGCCATGCGCGGCGAGGATGGCGGCGATGCCCGCCTCGACCGCCGCCTCGTTGCTGACATCCATCGCGACCGCGGTGGCGCGAAGCCCCTCGGCCGCGAATTCGGCAGCCGTCGCCTCCGCCGCCGGCAAGGCGAGGTCGGCGATGACCGCGACCGCGCCCTCGCTGGCGAACCTGTGCGCGATGGCACGGCCGATGCCGCTCGCCCCGCCGGTGACGATGGCAACCTGATCCTGCAAGCGGCCCATGATGGGGCTCCTCGACACAAGGGATGGGGGCTTCAGCCCAGTTGGTCGTGCACGACCTCGCCGAGTTCGAGCGTAAGGGCGGCAACGAGATGCGTGGCGGAGGGGACCTCGCGCACCGGCAGGTCCGCCACCGGCGCCAGCGCATGCGGTGCGAGCTCCAGCGCCGCGGGCCCGGTCCAGCCGCCCTTCAGCGCGATGTCCGGGAGGCGGAAGCGCACGAGCTCGCGGATGCGCGGCCGGCCGTCGGCATGCGGGATGGTCTTGAGCAGGATGCCGGACGCGGCCAGGGCCTCTGCCCCAGGCACCGTGCGGTGCCTGAAGCCCATGCTGCCGCGCGCCAACGGCGCCGGGCCGAAGTCGAGCGTGCCGAGCTGCGTGACCGCGAGCGACGGGCGGGCCAGCTTCTGCGGAAAGCCCCGCAGCTCCCGCCCGCCGGAATTCGCCGTGTGGGTATTCATGTACGTCGCATGGACGGAGCCGCCCGCCTCGCCTCCCGGCAGCCAGACGGGGATGAGTTGCGCCGCGACGGCATGCTCGCCGAAACCGGTGCTGTCCGGCATCCGGAAGAACTGGAACCGCGCCTCCGGCAGGCGCAGCGCCTCCGGGTCGCCGCGATAGGCGATGGTGCGGTACTCGCGGTCGACATAGCTGTAGGGCCCCATCGGGTAGGACGGGCTGGTGCGCGGCACGGCGAAGGCGCCGCCGAGGACGTCCTCGGCCAGCATCAGGCCGTCACCCGGCGGCGTGAGGGCGCCTGCGGCAGGGCAGGCGGCTTCGGGTCGCCCTGCACGTCGAAGGTGCGCGCGCCGAGCTCGGGCGGCATCGGCGCCAGCCAGGGCGCCGCGGCGAGGGTCGCCGCCGCATCGGCGCGGCCCTGCGCCCAGCGCTCCTCCATGGTGCCGCGGCTGAACTCGTAATCCTTCGCCTGGCCCTGGCTTTCCTTGGGCCGGTAGATGAGCTGCGCGATGTCCATGGTGGTCACGCAGCCGAAGTCGTAGAGGAACCGGCCTTCGGGCGTCGCGCGCAGCTCCTCCGGCAGCTTCGCCCAAAGAGTGTTGATGTTATGCCGGACATCGTGAATCTGGCGGATCGCATCGGTCGCCGCGCGGGTGCGGCTGCTGTAGCGGATGTCCTTCTCGCGCTCGAAGACCTCCAGCAGGCTCGTCGGCACCGAACCGCGGGCATGGAAGACATCGACCTGGAAGGTCAGCCGGCTGCGGCGCGGAAGCTTGGTCAGCACGTATTGCAGCGGCGTGTTGGAGACGAGGCCGCCATCCCAGTACAGCTCGCCGTCGATCTCGACCCCAGGGAAGCCGGGCGGCAGCGCGCCGCTCGCCATCACGTGCTCGGGGCGGATGGTGATCTCGGCACTGTCGAAATAGGCGAAATTGCCCGTCCGCACATTGACGGCGCCGACGCTGATGCGGGTCTCGCCGCTGTTCAGCCGCTCGAAGTCGATCAGGCTCTCGAGCGTCGCCTTCAGGGCGGTGGTGTCGTAGAGGCTGGTGCGCGGCGCCCCGAACAGCCAGGCCGCGGGCGAATGCGGCCCGAAGAATCCCGCCTGTCCGAAGAGGAGCGCATTGGCCGCACCGAACTGCCGGCGATGCTGCGGCAGCAGGGCGAAGGTATCCTCCATCCAGGACGGCCAGGCGGCGGGCGGCGCGGTGATGGTCTCCCAGAAGCGCCGCAGCTGCTCCACGCGGCGCTCCGGCGCGTTCCCGGCGATGATCGCCGCGTTGATCGCGCCGATCGAGATGCCGGCCACCCAGTCCGGCCGGTAGTCGGAGCCGGCGAGAGCCTCGTACACGCCGGCCTGGTAGCTGCCGAGCGCGCCACCGCCTTGCAGGACCAGCGCCACCGCCTTGTCGTAGCCGTCCAACTGCCGCGGGGCGACGGGACCTGCCATGCTCGATCTCCTGCGAACGGCCGGCCGCGGTGGCCGGTGCCCCTGTGTTTCGCGGGCGCAGCCTTGTCGGTTACCGCACGAGCCGCAGAAATCCGGGCACGCCATATCCGCCCGGCGGCGCGCAGGCGCTCGGTCCCGGATTCCCCGTCCCGCCGACACCCGCCTGGGCGACGACGTCGACCGCGCATGTCACCGCATCGGGCGCGGCGATCCGGGCTGCGCCCCCCGGCGCAGCGGAGGGCGCCCGAATCGCGCGGCGCGAAAGCGCTCGACACGGATTCCATGCGCTTTCAAGATTCTAGCGTGTCCGATTCGCACCGCCCATGAGGTCGCTCCGGAGCCACCAGAGCGAGCTGCTCGCCATCGTCCAGGCCATCGCCGCGGGCGAGGCCGGCGGGCTGCGCGACATCCTCGCCGCGGTGACGCCGGGCGGCGGCAAGTCCCTCCTCCCCGTCCTCGCCGCCAACGCGCTCATCGGCGCCGGCCTCTGCGAGCGGGTCTGCTGGGTGGTGCCGCGCGACAGCCTCCGCCTCCAGGCGGAGGAGGCCTTCGCCGACCCCGCCTGGCGCGAGGCGCTCGGCCACGCCCTCTCCGTCCGCGCCGCCGACAACAGCCCGGGCGACCCCTGCCGCGGCCTTGCCGGCTACGTCACCACCTACCAGGGCATCGCCGCCGCGCCCGACCTCCACCTCGCCGCCTTCCGCCGCCACCGCTACCTGCTGGTCGTCGACGAGGTCCACCACCTCCCGGCGCTCGCCGAGGCCGATGCCGCCGGCGGCCGCGACCATGCCGCCGACGCGGCCGCCGCCTGGTCCGCCCCGATCGAGCCGCTGCTTTCCCTCGCCGGAGTGCGCCTGCTGCTCTCCGGCACGCTGGAGCGCGCCGATGGCCGCCGCATCCTCTGGCTGCCCTATCGCCGCGCCGCCGGCGGGAAGCAGGAGGTCGACCTCGCCGCACCGGGCTGGGCCGTGGTCGGCTACAGCCGCGCCCGGGCGCTTGCCGAGCGCGCCGTCCTCCCCGTCTCCTTCGGCGCCCTCGACGGCGAGGCCGCCTGGCTCGGCCCGGAGCCGGAGGGCGGCGGCGAGCGCCCGCGCCTCGGCCCGCACCGCCTCCGCGCCCCCGCCCCGCACGAGGCAACGCGCCCCGCCCTCTTCACCGCGCTGCGCACCGGCTTCGCCGAGGGCCTGCTCCGCCGCGCCTTCCTGGCGACGCGCAGCCTCCGCGCCGAGCGTCGCCGCGCCCTCGGCGCCGCGCCCGAAGACACCCCGCGCGGCCTCGGCAAGCTGCTGGTCGTCGCCCCGGACCAGCGGGAGGCGCGGCGCTACCTCGACCTGCTGCGCCAGTGGGTACCGCCGGGCCAGGCAGGCAGCACGGCGCTCGCCGTCTCCGACGAGCCCGGCGCGCAGGAGACGCTGGCCGCCTTCCGCCTGACCGCGGAGCCCTCCATCCTCGTCACCGTCGCCATGGCCTATGAGGGGCTGGACGCGCCGGAGGTCGCCGTGGTCGCCGCACTCACCCATATCCGCTCCCGCCCCTGGCTCGAGCAGATGGTCGCCCGCGCCACCCGCGTCGATCCGCGCGCCGGCCCCTACGAGCAGCAGCGCGCCCTGGTCTTCCACCCGGACGACCCGCTCTTCGCCCGCTTCCGCTGGCGGATGGAGCGCGAGCAGGGCACCCGCGCCAAGCCCGACCGCCGCCCGCCCCGCCAGCCGGCGCTGGCCCTGCCCGACTGGCTGGAGGACGAGCTGGCCGAGGCCCGCGAGCGCCACGGCATCATCCCGCTCGAGAGCAATGCGCTGACGCTGCGCCTCAGCACGCTCCGCCCCGGCCCCGACCTCGCCGCCGGCCTCGCCGCCGCCCGCGCGCCGGAGGAGCCGCAGGCCGACCTCCTCACCCCGTCCCGCGCCGAGCGCCAGCTCCGCCACCAGCTCGGCGATCTCGTCGCGGCCCAGGCGGTGGAGGATTCGGCGGAGGGCCTCTCGGGCGCCATCCCGCGCGGCGCCAGCCTCTACCACGCCTACAATGCCGCGCTGAAACGCGTGCTCGGCAAGGGACGGGGCGAGATGTCGGTGGAGGAGCTGGAGGCGGCGATGGCCTGGCTCGGCCGCAACCGGCTGCGCGAGCACCTGCACCTGCTGGAGGGCGACCACCGCTTCGGCTGGGCCGCCCGCCAGCGGCGCGACTGGCGCCCGCCCGTCGGGCGCAGGGCGACACGGTGACGGTCTTCTTCACCGCCGACACGCATTTCGGCCATGGCGGCGCCCGCGCCCTCTACCGCCGCCCCTTCGCCTCGGTGGCCGAGACGGATGCGGCGATGGTCGAGCGCTGGAACGCGGCCGTCGGGCCCGAGGACGAGGTCTGGCATCTCGGCGACTTCGCCATCGGCCCGAAGCCCGCGGCGCTCGCCGCGCTCCTGGCCCGCCTGCACGGCCGCAAGCACCTCGTCACCGGCAACAACGACGGCCCGGCGACCCTCGCCCTCGCCGGCTGGTCCAGCATCCAGCCCTATGCCGAGCTGATGCTGGAGGGCCACGGCCTCGTCCTCTGCCACTACGCCTTCCGCAGCTGGCGCAACATGCATCGCGGCTGGCTCGACCTGCACGGCCACAGCCATGGCCGCCTCAAGCCCCTGCCGCGCCAGACGGATGTCGGCGTCGACGCCTGGGACTTCCGCCCCGTCACCCTCGCGGAGATCCTGTCCCGCCGCCGCACGGGACATTTGCGACAAAGGTCGATGCTTTTGTGACCTGCCTCACATCCGGCTGCGATGGCCCGAAGATTAACCTCCGCGTCATCGGAACAAAGAACGGAGAAGACCCATGTCCGCCTTTCGCCGGGTGCTGATCGTCGAGGACGATGCCATGCTGCGCGCCACCCTGGCGGAACAGCTGGGCTATGGCTGCGAATTCGTCCCCGACCAGGCGGAGTGCCTCGCCGAGGCCGAATGCCGCCTCGCGGCCGACACGCATTACGACCTCGTCCTCCTTGACGTCGGCCTGCCCGATGGCGACGGCCGCGACTTCTGCGCCGCGCTGCGCCGCGAGGGCCGCCGCATGCCGATCATCATGCTGACCGGCGCCGATTCCGAGGCCGATGTCATCCGCGGCCTCGATGCCGGGGCCAACGACTACATCGCCAAGCCCTTCCGCATCTCCGAGCTGATGGCCCGCATGCGCGCCCAGCTCCGCGTCTTCGACAACAGCGAGGACGCGGTCTTCCCGATCGGCACCTACATCTTCCGCCCGAGCGCGCGAATGCTGCTGGAGCCGAAGCGCAAGCGGAAGGTCCGGCTGACCGACAAGGAGACGGCGATCCTGAAATTCCTCTACCGCGCCGGCGGCCGGCCGGTGCCGCGGCAGATCCTGCTGAGCGAGGTCTGGGGCTACAACGCCGCCGTCACCACGCACACGCTGGAGACGCATATCTACCGCCTGCGGCAGAAGATCGAGACCGACCCGTCCGACAACCGCCTCCTCGTCACCGAGAGCGGCGGCTACCGGCTGAACCCGGTCGCCACCTCGCGCATGATGGCCCGCCGCGCGGCCTGACCAGCCGCCGCGTCATGGCCGGGCCCGCGCCCGGCCATCACCGCCCGAGCCGCAGCCCGGCCCGCTCGACGATGCCGGCGAACTTCTCCCGCTCCGCCGCCAGGAAGGCCCGGGTCGCCGCCGGCGTCCCCGGCCCGGCCGGATCGACGCCGGCGGCGGCCAGCCGCGCCGCCGCCGCCGGATCGGCCAGCACCGCCCCCGCCGCCGCGGCCAGCCGCGCCACCACCGCCTCCGGCAGCCCGCGCGGACCGACCAGCACGTTCCAGGTCGTGATCTCGAAGCCCGCCAGACCGCTCTCGTCCAGCGTCGGGATGCTGGGAAACAGCGGATGCCGCCGGAGCGAGCTCACCGCCAGCCCGCGCGACAGCCCGTCCCGGAGATGCGGCGCGACCGAGGCCAGCACCTCGAGCGAGTAGTTGACCTCGCCCTTGGCCAGCGCCTCCATCACCGCCGAGCCGCCGCGGTAGGGCACGTGCTCCGCGCGCAGCCCGCCGGCGCGGAGCTTCAGGTACTCCCCCGTCAGGTGGCCGATGCCGCCTGCCCCAGAGGTCGCCCAGGTCATCTGCCCCGGCCTGGCGCGGATGGCGTCCAGCAGCGACCGCAGGTCGCGGAAGGGCGAGGCGGCCGGCACCACCAGCACCATCGGCCCGCCGCCGACCAGCGCGACCGGGGTGAAGTCCTCGACCGGGTCGTAGGGCGTCTGCTCCGGCAGCGCCGCCGGGTTGGTCCCGAGCGCCGAGGCGCTGGCCAGCAGCAGCGTGTAGCCATCCGCCGGCCGGTGCCGCACCCACTCCGTCCCGACCGAGCCGCCCGCCCCCGCCCGGTTCTCGACCACGATCCGCGCGCCCGGCCCAAGCTGCGGCGCCATCCGCTCGGCCATGATCCGCGCCGCGATGTCGGTCGATCCGCCGGCGAGGAAGGGTACCACCAGGCTCACCGGCCGCTCCGGATAGCCGCCCTGTGCCGCGGCCGGCCGCGCGCCAAGCATCGGGGCGGCCAGCAGCCATCGGCGTCGCATCATCCGCATCCCTCCCGGTCGATCCCCGCAGCAGGCCCCGGAAACGGTTGCCGTGCAATTCGCGATCCACCGGGCACCCAAGCGCAACCGGCGCGTTGACGGATTCGAATCCCGATCCTTGGAGAGCCGAGATGCGGTCCGACTCCCAGCCGAATGCCTTCCTGGCCACCGCCGTCGCGCTGGTGGCCGGCGCCACCCTGCTCCTCACCGGCAGCCGCCAGAAGGGCCAGCCCCAGCGCGCCCACCGCCCCGGTGCCCCCGCCGCCCCGGCCGGCGACCGCGGCCAGGACGCCACCCACCCGACGGAGATCCCCGCCCGGGGCTGGTGGGACATCCTGAAGCGCACCGCCGCGCAGGTCTCGGAGGACCGGCTGCTGAGCGAGGCCGCCGGCGTCACCTTCTACACCCTGCTCGCGCTCTTCCCCGCGATCGGCGCGATGATCTCCATCTACGGCCTCTTCGCCGACCCGGCGACGATCGGCGACCAGCTCCAATCCGTCGCCGCCATCGTGCCCAGCGGCGGCATGGAGATCATCAACGAGCAGGTGCAGCGCATCGTCTCCAAGGGCGGCAGCAGCCTCGGCTTCGGGGCGGTGATCGGGCTCGCCACCTCGCTCTGGTCGGCCAACCAGGCGATGAAGGCGATGGTCGACGCGCTCAACGTCGTCTACGACGAGCGGGAGCGGCGCGGCTTCTTCCTCCGCACCGCGCTGACGTTGGCCTTCACCCTCGGCGGCATCCTGTTCATCCTGCTGGCGATGACGGGCGTCGTGGTGCTGCCCGTGGCGCTGCACCTGCTCGGCATCGACGGGCAGCTCGGCACGCTGCTCGGCCTCGGCCGGTGGCCGGTGCTGCTGGCGGTGATCGGCCTTTTCCTCGCCGCCCTCTACCGCTTCGGCCCGAACCGCGACCGCGCGCAGTGGCGCTGGGTCAGCTGGGGGAGCTTCGCGGCCTCCATCGGCTTCGTCGCCTTCTCGGTCGGCTTCTCCTACTACGTCGCGAATTTCGGCAGCTACAACGAGACCTATGGCTCGCTCGGCGCCGTGGTCGGCTTCATGACTTGGATCTGGCTCTCGACGACGGTGGTGCTGGTGGGCGCCGAGCTGGATGCCGAGATGGAGCACCAGACCGCCCGCGACACGACGAGCGGCCCGGAGCGGCCCATCGGCACGCGGGGCGCGAAGATGGCCGACACCGTCGCCTGACGCTCACCCCGTCGTCGGCCCGCCGACGATCCGCCGCGCCGCGGGGATCGCCGGCAGCGCGGCGGGGAAGGCGAAGCACCAGGCGAGCACCCAGCTCGCCAGCCACAGCAGCGGGACATCTCCGCCCGCAGGCCGAGATTGACCAGGCTGAGCAGCGCCGGGACCACGCCGGCCATGAAGAAGGCCACGACCAGCGGGAGAGGCACCGGCCCTCAGACCAAACAACAAGCTAGCAGCCTGTCGGGTTTGGGTTTGCTGGCGACGGGTCCGTTGGATTGTGGATCAGGCGGCTGGCCGCAGGCGATGCAGCCTACGGCAGTTGTAGGCGAGGGCGACGAGGGTCCATTCGCTGGTGA
>JAESFQ010000066.1_pt1 | contig 53889 bp, 47 predicted proteins | sample 9269431 | NCBI WGS metagenome assembly JAESFQ01 (sample SAMN14502588, study PRJNA617103) | algae metagenome | isolation source: Plectolyngbya sp. WJT66-NPBG17 and co-occurring heterotrophs from well... | place: USA: Mojave Desert, Joshua Tree National Park, California | collected 2006-08-06 | reverse complement strand
TCTCCGGCGGCAGCAGCCGCGCTACGATGCGGTCCCTGAACGCTTGTCCGTATCTCGCCATTCTCGATCACCCGCGCCCCCTCATTGCGCGATCCTATCCACGCGACAACTGCTGTGACACAGGGGGGAGCCAGGGTGCATGCCGACGACACGCCGATGCCGATGTTGGCGCCGGGCCGCGGCAGGACCCAGACCGCACGGTTCTGGGCCTATCTGCGGGACGACCGGCCGTTCGGCGGGACCGACCCGCCCGCGGTGTTCTACGAGTTCACCCCGGACCGCAAGGCCGAGCATCCGCAGCGGCGCCTGCGCGACTTCCGCGGCATCCTGCAAGCCGATGCCTATGCCGGGTTCAACGCACTCTATGCGGCCGGCCAGGTGGTCGAGGCGGCGTGCTGGACGCACGCCAGGCACTACTTCCATGACGAGCTGGTCTCGACCAGCAGCCCGATTGCCCGCGAGGCGATCGAGCGGATGAAGCCGCTGTTTGCCATCGAGGCGGAGATCGAAGGCCAGTCACCCGAGCGGCGCCTCGCCGCCCGGCAGGCCCGCTCGGCTCCCCTCATGACCGAGTTGCACAGCTGGCTCGAGGCGACGCTGCGGCGGATCTCCGGCAAGTCCGACCTGGCGAAGGCGATCCGCTACACGCTGGCGCAGTGGGCCGCGCTGACGACGGTGCTGCGCGACGGCCGTGCCTGCTTGCATAACAATGCCGTCGAGCGGCAAATCCGCCCGCTGGCTCTCGGCAGAAAAAACTACCTGTTCGCCGGATCGGTCGAGGGTGGCAAGCGCGCCGCCATCATCTACACCTTGATCGGCACCGCCGAGCTAAACGGCTGGGATCCGCAGGCTTACCTCCGCATCCTGCTCGACCGCATCGCCGATTACCCAATCAGTCGCCTCAGCGACCTGGCACCATGGCACCTGCGGCCTGACCCTGCCTGACCCTCGCCACACTGCCGTAGTCGAGGACGGACGCTTACCAGACAAGAGCTTTATGACACAGTAGTATTAGCGGCCGCCTCAGCCGCGTAACAGTGTCCGTGAAAGCGGGTGAAGGCCACCCATGCCTGCATCGCGGAGCGCAGCTCTCATCGAACCTGCACGTTAAGGCGAAGGGGTTCGTTCATTTAACTGCTTTAGAAGGCGTGAAGCTTCCAAGTCTCCGCGCATAGCGCCCTGCTCATACCAATGCATCGCTGCCGTCCGATCGGCCCCAATGGTCCGAGCGCCGGTGCCGTTGAGAGAATCCGGGTCATAGGTTTTACCGAGAGCCGTTGCAGCGGCTGCACTGCCGGCTTCTGCCGCACGTCGGAAGAGCAGACGCGCAGCGGAGACATCACCGGCGTCGCGCATCGCATGACCACGTCGCATGAGATTAGCCAGCATGTCGGGAGAAATGCTGCGCGGAGCCGGAGCTGATGGCGCCCGGTCCGTCGGCGAGGGTAGTAGTTCCGTTGCCAAGGATGGCGAAGGTTGCAGCGGAGCTGGTGCGGGGCGGATGGCAGGTTCTGGAGGGCGTTGTGGATCCGGCTCCGCGATCGCCGCTACCGGACTTTGGGGCGCGGCTTGGATCCGGTTGGCGTCGTCTGCCTGTAGACCCAAACCGGGCGGCTGCGGTGTCCTGGCCGGCGGCAAAGATGTCTCGACGGTGCTGGCACCCGGTGAAAGTGCTGGGACGCTACCCTCAGAAGGTTCCCCCTCCGCTGACCTGGGCGCCGGCGACGCGGCCGTATCAGATGGCGATGGCGCGAATGGCAGGGCAGGCCCGTCACCGCTGCTGGCCTCGGGCCGAGCAGCCAGGGCATCTGTGGCTGACGGCAGCGACGATGCCTCGACATGGTTGACGGGAGGCGGAGCAACCGAACCGTTGGCATCGGCGGCGGTGGCTGCCGGCAAGTTGCGAAGCTCGGGACTGATGCTGTCTGGCTGATCGGTGACGCTCTCTCCTTGGCGCCTCTCTGGCGCCGTCCGGCCCGGCAGGTCCGGTGCCGAAGCAGGCGTGGCTTGATGAGGCGTTTCCGCATCGGCTCGGGACGATCCGTCTTGTGATGTGGCCGACATCGTGGTGGGGTTTGCCGCCGCGGACTGCGCGTCCGGCTGCGGGCCGTGAGCTGGCGCATGATCCTCCGGTAGCCAGCGCGCATCGGGAGATCCGATTGCCGGGGATGAACGAGGTGGCGCTTCAGGCGGTCGGTCCATGGCCTCACCACCTTCGGGATCGTGGCCCAGTCCCGGGCTCGCCCGCGGACCGACTGATGCCTGCGTGGAGGAGGTTGAATGACCCTGGCTCGTGCCTTGTCCGCTCCAGCCCGGTGGCGGATGGTTGGGCGTCAGCGGCCTGCTCCCCTCGACAGCTGATGAGCCGGAGGGCGGTCCCGTTCCTAAGCCAACCATCCGGCCCAGCGGATCGATGACGTCAAACCGACTGACAAGCGCCCAGCCGAGACCCGCAAGGATAATCAGGGTCAGGGTCGAGCCAAGCAGCACCGCAGCGGGGACAGGCTTACGGGTCGGGATGGTGCTGATCGCAGTCTCGGCTGAGGGCTCGCTTCGTGCGGTCTTCTCCCCGACCGGGCTGCTGGCGCGTGGCGGCGCCGCATCGGGTGTCAGGGGCGGCGATCCATGCGAGGCAAACTGAGCGACCGCGACCGCCGGAGATACCGTATGGTGGGGATTAATTGTGGTCCGCGGCGCTTGCGACACGGGATAGCTCAGAGGTGCAACCTCAGGGACGACATCGTGGCGCTGGTGTCCGTCGTTTTTCGAACCGGGCCGAGCGACAAGCTTACCGATGAAGGCATCACGCACGGCTTGCAGCCACGCCTCGGGATCGACCACCTCTAACGGTGGCTCAAGATCAAAAGCAGCCTCGAGCACTTCCTCCAGCGACAGTTCAAGCGGTGGAAGTGGCCGATACAAAATCGGCGGTAAGCTTCCAAACCTCTTCTCGAACCCAGCGGCTATTAAAACCTGCTTCGCCTCCGGCACAGCGTCCGGATTGATCTCGTTCCCCACGAGGGCGATGCCGCGATCGGCACGGCAGAGGCCGCCTTGCGGCTTGCCGTTTACCCCCACCGTGACTGGCAGCACGGTCCAACCCCCATGGACAGCGGAGATCGCCTGCTCAAAGGCCCGAGCGAAGTTTGCGTCGTCGGTAGCCTTCGGAGACAGAATGCCATTAACCATAAGGACAACCACGTCTTTCCAATACGGTAAATCTTAGAGCGATTTTACGCGTATTCTACAAAAATAGTACGGTGGTATGCTGAACCTATTTGGCAACGGCCACCCTTTCGGCGAAGCCTGAGGGGAGCGGGTGTCATCATGGGCACCGGAACGCGATGCATGCTATGGACGCCGCTACCGCCGCAACAGTGGCGCTGCCCGTGGGGAGTGACCAGCACCCGATTGCAAGCGGCTCACGATTTCCGCATCGCGCTGTCGGTTTTCTGGGCTTCGGATCCCGAATCAGGGAGCGCTTTTGGACGTGGGCACCATGCGGGCCACCCAGTGCATTGGCAATCCCCACAGCTAAGGACAGCCGGGGAGGGGGTGCTTTACGACCGATAGACAGCAACGATGCCGTCGAGGCGCTATTCGGCGATGCCGGTAGCGCCGGCTCTCCGCAATGAAAGCCAGCAGCTTTGGCCACAACCGCTGGCAGCAGACGAGAACAGACGTTGCTTAGAGCCCGTTTGACGCCTCTCATACCACCGCAGCATGAGGTGACCACAGCGTCCTGCCGCTTTCCCTGCACCACCCGCGCGCGCGCGCCCGATCCTGGCGCGATGACCTGACGCCCAATCGCTGCCAACGCCTCGCCACGACTGAAGCAATACTGCAGCCGGCTTGAAACCGCCGCCATCAGCTCGTCCCCGGCCTTTTGGCTCGCCTGTCTCATCCCGGTACAGGAGGGCTTGCTGCTGCTCAAAAACCTTCGAAGTCGGAGTTTCGATGCGATTAGATTCTCCCTGCATCCACGTGCTGCAGGACTCGTTCGATCGTCTCGACGGACTGCTTTGGCGCCCAGCGTGTCGATGCGATTACATGCTCAGCCAAAGGGCAACCCCAAGCGGCAGAAGCAAGATCATAATGGCTGCCAAGCGGAGTGCCAACACCGCAATCTGCACCAGCAGCAACGCCCAGACGCCGGCGGTATCCTCGGTGCTGACCAAATCGTGCTGGACCTGGGAGAGCGTAATCCGCCGACGCGACGCATCCATTCTCGACCCTCAGGCAATTTTGTTACGTAATCTTTAGCAAGCTGGAGGCTTTTCTCAACCTAAATTTGAAATCGGGTGGCTTAATTCTATTAATCGCTAAAATTGACACCGGCGCAGACAGGTAAACGTCAGCGAGCCATGTCGTTCTCATAAAGTTGAGTAGTGCGGCAGGCGGTGGTTCGGCGTGTCGAAGCAGAGGCACAGGAGGGGCCGGCATCGATGAGGCATACATTCGGCTTGGGGGAGACACCGCTGGATGACGACGATGTCGGGACGGCATTGTCAACTTGTTGCCTTCGGATCGAGCGAGCTGGCGAGTTGAGGACGACGTGGGCAGGGATTTCAGGTACCCGCGGCAACCCTGCTGATCGTCACCCACAGCTCGAATGCCCGTACCCTTGCGGCCCAACACTGGATGCGGACATGTGGTCGCGGCGGGGGTGAAACAGGTTGGCGATTTGATCGTGGGCCGGAAAGGAAGCGCTGGGCCTGTCGGGCTGACTCGAAGCGCGTCATCTGCCGCTCTTGTCGTCGCGTCGGCTTGGACTTGCCCCTGGGGCTGGTGGGTTTGCCAACGAACCCAGGCCCCCAGGGAGGGAAGGATGGCGGAGAGGCGAACCCGACGAAGCTTCACGAGGGAGGTCAAGGCGCAGCCGGTGAAGCGGCTGCTGGACGGTGGCAAGGGGCTGTCGGAGGTGGCGACGGAGCTCGGTATCGGCACCGGGCAGCTCAGCCAGTGGCGCACCGAGCACCTGGCGGCCGGCTCGGCTGAGGCACTGGCCGCCCGCAAGGCGGACCAGGCGGAAATGCAGCGTCTGAAGCGCGAGGTGAAGCAGCTCGACGAGGAGGTGGAGATCCTCCGCAAGGCAGCGGCTTTTTTCGCCAAGGGGGCCGCGTGACGAAGTTTGCCTTCGTCTCGGCCGAGCGGGCGAACCACGCCATGGCCACGCTGTGCCGGGTGGCCGGCGCGGGCGTGAGCGGCTTCTACGCCTTGGCGGCGCGCGATCCCCGCCGTTCAAACCAGGGCCGAGGCAGAAGTCGAACTCCGTGGGCAGATCGGCCGCATCTTCACCGCCCGGCGGCGGGTCTACGGTTCGCCCCGCGTCCACGCCGAGCCGTGCCCGGGAGGGCTGCGGCATTCGCGCCGGCGGGTCGAGCGGCTCATGCGCGAGATGGGGCTCTCGGCCCGCCGGGGCCGCCGCACACCACGGACAGCCGCCACGACCTGCCGGTCGCCTCCCACCTGCTGGCGCGGAACTTTGCCGCGGAGAGGCCGGACCAGGTCGGGCTGGCCGACATCTCCTACATTCCGCCCGGCGAGGGCTTTCTGTATCTCGCTGCGATCAAGGACATGGCCACCCGCGGGATTGTCGGCTGGTCCATGGCCGACCACCTCAGATCCGAGCTGTGCATCGGCGCCCTGGTCATGGCCATCCAGCGGCATCGCCCGCCACCTGGGCTGGTCCATCACGGCGACCGCGGCGTGCAATACGCCTCCGGGCCGTATCGCGCGGTGCTGGAGCGGCACGGCATCACCCAGTCCATGAGCCGCCGCGGCAACTGCCCCGATAACGCGCGATGGAGAGCTTCTTTGCCTCGCTTAAGACCGGCCACATCCACCAGGTCCGCTTCCGCACCCGCGAGGAGGCGAGGACGGCTGTGTTCGAGTCCATCGCAGTCTTCGACAATCGGCAGTGTTTGCACTCGGGCGTCGGCTACCGCACCCCGGCCGAAGCGCGGGCCAGCATGGAAGGGGGCACCATGCGCCCAGCCGCATAACGCTGTGATCTCACCCCTCCACTCCGCGGGGGAAGTCCAGGTATGCGCTCCGCCTCAAGCTGAGCAAGTGTTGGCGTTCGCCCTGCCTTGATGACCCCACCGCGAACGATAGTGCGCTCGCGCGTAGTGGGAGCCGGCGCACTGATCGCGAACTCGGTCGTCAGAACGCTCCGATTCGATGGCATCAAACTGAGTGCAATGTAGCCAGCGGCGTTATCGGCAATGGCACTGACAGCGGCTGCATGGACGAGCCCATGCTGCTGTCAGCTGTCTGGCGCGGGTGCCAGTAGAACTTCGACCGCAACGCGTGGGGGCGCGGTCGACCGTCGCTCCGAAGGTTGGCATGAGGCCCCGTCCGGCAAAGCTGGACTGGATATGATAGTCCATGGTGTGCTGATCTGTGGTCACGCAGTCTTCCTGACGGAAGGGTGGTGCCCGCGTCCAGGGCCTGCGACGGAGGCGTCAGAGGCTGTTCCAGTATCGTTCAGAAATGGGCTTTTACCCCGGCCTCTCGCCAACCGGGATTCGGTGCGCGCCAACAACCAGGCTTGCCATCTGCCGTACCCTCCGGTTGAAAGGGTACAAAGGGAAGGGAGCGTCGGCATGAGGTACTCGTCGAGCGCACCGCCCGATATCGGGGTTCGGCAGACAAACTCGTCGGCGGCACTGTTTTTCGTCGTGTATCGTAGCCGAGCGGTTCACCCGCTGACAGGGCAAGACCTGCAAGGCCTGATGCAGGCTGCGCGGGCGCGCAACCGGCGCGAGGCCATCACGGGCATTCTGCTGTATGACGAGGGCCGCTTCCTGCAGTGGTTGGAAGGCCCTGCGGACGGCATCAGCCGGGTCATGTGCTCCATCCGCGGCGATGCCCGCCACACGGATATCGAACTGCTCCGTCAAGGCCCGACCTCCGAGCGCAGCTTCAGCGACTGGGACATGGGGCTCGTCCTGCGGAACGCCGACAATGCATTGCAGCCAGAGGGGGTGATTGAGCCATCTCCTGAGCTCATGCGGACCTTGCAGCGGAATCCAGGTCGGGCAGCCAACCACCTCCTGCAACTTGCCAAGGCTTCCAGCCGCAACAACGCCGCAACACCTGCGCCGGAATCCCCGCCTCCTCAGATGCCGATGGTGCGGACAACGGCGTCGGTGCTGCGGAATGTTTTCCTGAACAATGTCGTTCCAAAGCTTCTGGACCGACACGGCACGGCCGACGACCGTCAGGAGCCAACGCTTTTCGCCGCCCGGGCGGCGGAGCTTGCCGAGCTTCTTCTCGCCAGCGACGAGACGGCATCCCGCGAGGTAATCCACGAGTTGCGCGGCAATGCTGGTGGCCTCGCTGCCCTTAGTACCCCCTTGTTTGAGGCAGCGGCCAGACGCCTTGGCGACCTTTGGGCCGAGGATCTATGCAGCGAATTCGACCTGACGCTTGGCCTGGTCCGCTTGCAGACCGCGGCCCGGCTGCTGGCCCAGGACCCGCCTCAATTGCTGCAGGGCGGCCCGCAGCCCAACGTGCTCATCGTGCCGGCGCCTGGAGAGGCCCACCAGCTCGTCGCCTCACTGGATACCCAGCGGCTCTTGGACAAAGGGTGGGCGCCCCGGCATGAATTTCCGGCCGACGACGGTGCGTTGGAGAAGCTCGTAGCAGGCACCTGGGTCGACGTGTTGGACCTTTCCCTCAGCGCTGCCTTTCACCGAAGCGATCAACTGCCTCGGCTTCGCACGAGTATTGCTCTGGCCCGTCGGGCGTCAATCAACTCGGACCTTCTCGTGGTCGTTGGCGGTCGAGTGTTCGCCGAGCACAGAAGCGAAGGCCTCGAAGTCGGCGCAGATGTCGCCAGCCGGACATCGCAGGGCGTGGAGAAGAGGATGTTGGCTGGGCTCGTGAAGCGCCGTTGAAACGGCGAAAAGCCTAACCTGGGTCGGTACCGTGATCGACGGCCTCGGCGCGACGCGAAGCAAGATATCACGAATAATCAGTGAGCGTCGACAGGTCCACAGCCGACGCCAGCGCGAGGGCCCAGACAATATGGACCGGATGCGGTGTGGCTAACCCCCGTCCGACACCACCAGGATCCCAGCCGAGGTCACTGGATAGCCCTGCACCGACAGCCGCAGATGCGGCGGGAAGAGCGGGCCGAGCGGCGGCCCCTCCGCCTCCACCAGCGGCGCGAGGTCGATGAAGCGGTCCAGCATGCCCGGGCCCTGGTTGTCGTCGAGCGGCAGCATGCGGTGCCCCTCGGCAGCCAGACGCGCCGCCAGCCGCTCCAGGTGCCGGCGCTGGTAGAGCACGGTGCTGCCCCGCCCCACCGTGCCGCCGGCGCCGTCGAGGTTGAACTCTGTGGTGTGCACGGCGATGCCGCCCGGCCTCAGGCAGCGCATCGCCGCAAGGACGAAGTCGAGCCCGCGCTCCAGGCTGCCGAGATGCTCCATGGCGCAGGCCGACCAGACCATGTCGAAGCCGCGCTGCTGCAGATCCTCCGGCAGCCGCGCCATGTCCGCCGGGCGGAAGCTGACCAGCCGGTCGAATTCCGCCCGAGCCAGCACCGCAGGCCGGTAGAGCGCCTCCGTCGCATGGCCGTGCTGGCCGGTCTCGATCCAGTCGCGCGCCCGGGCATCGCCGGCATCGAGGTCGGTCGCCACCACCTCCACCCCATGCGCGGCGAGGATCGCCGGCAGCGCCTCCTGCCCCACCGCGAAGCCGAGGGCGCGGCGGCCCGGCGCCAGCATCCCCGCCTCCCAGCCGGCCTGCAGGACGAAGGCGTCCTCCCACAGCTTGCGGTGATAGACCGGCGGCGTGCCGAGGAGGCGCGCCCAGTGCCGCAGCCAGTCATGCTCGATATCGGCCTGCCGGCAGGTGCGGCTGGCGAGGCCTTGATGCGTCGGCCCGGCCGGCACAGGCGCGGCAGGCCCGGCGCGGCCGGCGGCATAGTGCCGCTCGGCCATCTCCGCGCCGAGCACCTTCACGCTCCAGCGCAGCAGCCCTGCCTCCCGCTCCCCGCGCAGCCTGGTGTCGCCGAGCAGCGGCAGGGTGCGGTGCCGCCGCCGCCAGCGGGCGAGGAGGCGCAGGGGATTCAAGCGCCAGGCTGCCTCAGCCGTCGAGCCGGATGCCGAGCTCGCGGATCAGCGGCCGCCACTCCGCATTCTCGCGCCGGACGAAGTCGGCAAACTCCGTAGGCGACCAGGGTGCGCTCTCGATGCCGAGGTCGCGGAAGCGCGCCTGCACGTCATCCGCGCCGACGCCGGCCTTCAGCGCCTCGGCAAGCCGGGCGACGACCGGCGCCGGCGTCGCCGCCGGCACGCTCATCCCCTGCCAGCCATAGGCGATGGCACCGGCATGGCCGAGCTCGCGCAGCGTCGGCACATCCGGCGCGCGGGGGGACCGCGCCTCCGAGAAGACGCAGAGGGTCTTCACCTTGCCCGTGGTGATGAAGGGAATGCCCGAGGCGCAATCGATGACGACGCTCTCGACATTGCCGGCGAGCAGGTCCTGCATCGCCGCCGGCCCGCCGCGATAGGGCACGTGCGTCGCCTCGAGCCCGGTGCGGCGCTTCACCATCTCCATCGCCAGGTGATGCGGCGAGGCCACGGCGGGCGAGCCGTAATTGGGCGCCCGCGTCTTCGACTGCGAGACGAAACCGGCGAAGTCCTTCACCGGGTTGTCCGGCCGCACCACGAGGAAGAGCGGGAAGCGGCCGATGAAGCCGACGCCCTGCAGGTCCTTGTCCGGGTCGTAGGGCAGGCGGCCATAGAGCGCCGGGTTGTAGACCAGGATGCCGTTGTCGACATGCAGCAGGGTGTACCCGTCCGGCGCGCTGCGGGCCGCGGCCTCGCTGGCGACGACGGCGCCGCCACCCGGCCGGTTCTCGACCACCACGTTCTGGCCGAGCCGCGTGCCGATATGCGCGCCGATCAGCCGCGCGAAGGTGTCGCTCGCCCCGCCCGGCGGGTAGCCGACGATCCAGCGCAGCGGACGATCCGGGAAGGCCTGCGCCCGCGCCGTGCCGGCCAGGCCCGCAGCGCCCAGCCCGGCGAGAAGAGTGCGTCGTCCCAGCATCATTCGAACCCCCTTGTGTGCCATCGAACCTAGCGGAATTCGGCGCTGTTCGTCACGGTCCCGCAGCGGCCAGCAGGGATTGCAGCAGCAGGATCCAGCAAGGCAGCGTCGCCACCGCGAGCAGGTGCTCGAGGCTGGTGATCGCCGCCATCAGCGGCGCATCCCCGCCCATGGCGCGGGCCATGACATAGCTGGTGGTCGCCGTCGGCAGCGCCATGAAGGTGACGGCGGCGGCGAGCGGCAGCATCTCGAGCCCGAGCGCCCGGCCGAGGACAAGCGCCAGCGCCGGCATCAGCAGCAGCTTGATCACGCTGGTCGCCAGCTGCAGCGGCAGCCGCCCGCCGAGCGCGCCCGGCGAGAGCGCCGCGCCGACGCAGAGCAGGCCGAGCGCGACCGAGGCCTGGCCAAGGGATTGCAGCAGCGGCTTCACCCCATGCGGCAGCCCGCCGAGCAGCGCGATGGCGAAGCCGGCCAGGCAGGCCAGCAGCAGCGGGTTGAGCAGGAGCTGGCGCAGCACGCGGCGAGGGGAGAGCCTGCCGCCGCTGCCCGGCCCGAGGGCGAAGACGATGGTCGTCAGCGTCTGCACGAAGGGCACGATCAGCCCCGTCGCCACCGCGCCGAGCGCCGTGCCGCCCGCGCCGAAGATCCCGCCGATCACCGCGAAGCCCATCAGGTTGTTGAAGCGGATGCCGCCCTGGAACACCGAGGTGGTGGCCGGATGATCGATGCGGAAGGCCCGGGCCAGCGCCAGGCTGAGCGCCCCGCCCGCCAGCAGGCTGAGCCAGATGGCGAGCCCCATCCGCCCGATCGGCAAGGCGAGGATGTCGACCGAGGCGATGGCCGAGACCAGCAGCGCCGGCATCAGCGCCCAGAAGACCAGCCGCTCGATCCCCGACCAGATGGCGTCCTGCGGCAGCAGCCAGCGCTTCAGCAGGGCGCCCATCAGCAGCAGCCCGAAGGGCGGCACGAAGACGTCGAGATAGAGGATCAAGCCTCAGGCGCCGCGATCGGCAGGGCGGGGGCTGCCCGCCAGCTCGTGCAGGCAATGCGCCTCGGTCCGCGGCTCCGCCCCGCTGGCCCGCGCCGCGGCATGGGAGACGCGGAGCCGCCCGCCCTCCGCGTAGAGGATGAGGTCGAGCGCGCAGGCCGGGCCGGCATAGAGCCAGATCTCGGCCGTGCCCTCGCGGCGGCGGAAGGCGGGCTCGCCGAGCCAGCGGCGCAGCGCCTCCGGCCCGAGGCCGAGGAATTGGGTAGCAACGACCGGCCGCGCCGCGGCAGGCTCGGCCGCTGCCGGCATGGCGACCGGCGTTGCAGCCAGCGGGGCGGCCGGCAGGACAGCCGGTGGGGCGAGGCCGGCGCGGCTGGTCTCGAAGGCCCGGCGGAGGGCATCGGCCCGTTCCTCCGGCGCGGCGCAAGCGCCGAGCAGGCCAAGGACCGGCAGCAGGAGGAGGGGGCGGGGCGCCATGGCGGCGCTGGCTCCGGAGCAGGCGGCACGCCGCCGGGGAGGGCCCCGGCGGCGCGGTTGGCGTCAGGCCTCGACGGGGGTGACGACCGGGCGGGGCGCCGGGGCGGCGCTGCCCTCGGTGATCATCTCCATGCGGCCGGAGACCTGGCCGCCTTCCTCCACCGAGAGCTTGCGGTAGCGGGCGGTGCCGGTGACCTTGCCGGTGCCGCGGATGGTGAGCGAGCCGCGGGCGGAGATGGTGCCGTCGAACAGGCCGGAGATCTCGGCATCCTCGACCTGGACCTCGCCGCGGAACACGCCGGTCGGCGCGACGAAGAGCTCGGCCGCCTGGATCATCTCGGACTCGACGGTGCCCTCGACCACCAGCCGCTCGGCATCGCTCACCGTACCCTGCAGGCTGATGCCGCGGCCGACGACCAGGGTGCGGCGCTCGGCCGCCTCGGGCCGGGCCGGCGGACGGGCAGGCACGCCGAGCGGCGCGGCCGCGGCCGGCACCGCCGGACGGGGCGCCAGGCTCGGCGTGGCGGGGGCGGCATTCGGCTTCGGGGCCATCGACATCATGGGAGTGTCCTTAAGTGTTGAGCGGAAGGGCGGCACGCCGAAATCGGCGTCGCGTGCGGCGGAGGTCGTGCCGGTCCCTTCGGTCCCAGATGCCGGGTTCGGAGCCTCGTTCGACCCTTGGCCCGTTCCAGGGTCGATGGCCGGCGTGGCCGGCCCGTCGTCGCGTTTGCGGCCGAAGATGGCCATGCTGTCCCCCAAAGATCCACGGCGCTGCGCCACGGCGGCGCATCGACGGGCCATGCGTATTCCCCATACGGTCGGCCCGACAGCCACCGGCTAACATGCCGCATTGTGCCAACACAACGGCGTGTTGCATTACGCCTGCGGAATTCTTGATGTGCTCGTTATCCGGTCTGACGATCGGCTCGGTGCAGCAGATGCGTCATCGCCGCCGTGCCGAGGACCGGGACCAGGAGGTTGAGGCCCGGGACCAGCGAGATCGCCGCCAGCAGGCCGCCGACCAGCAGCACCGGCAGTTCGCGCCGCCGCCGCTCCGCCCGCGCCTCGGCCACCGCCAGGCGCCGCTGCGCCACGCCCTCGAACAGGCCATGGCCGAGCGCCACGGTCGAGACCAGCCAGAGGGCGACCGCGCCGAAGGGCGGGGCGAAGGCCAGCAGCGGCAGGGCCGCCAGCGTCACCACCCCCGTCTTCAGCGCAAAGACGAGGTTGAACCGCGCCTGCGCCATGAGGCTCGCGCCCTGCGGCGGTGGCAGCTGCGGGTAGAAGCGCCGCTCCACCGCCGCCGAGACGGGGTCGAGGAAAAGGCCCGAGAGCGCCAGCATCACCGGCACGAAAAGCCACACGGCGAGCACCAGCACCAGCAGCCCTCCGAGCGCCCCGGCGATGCTGGCCAGCCAGCCGCTGCCGCCCGCGACGCCAGCAACGGCCCAGGCCGATGCCGCGGCGAGGCCGAGGAAGGCGAGCAGCGCCGCGCCGAAGCTTTTGGCCAGCGGGCCGAGGAAGGCCGGGTCGCCGAGCTGGCGGAGGGCAAGCAGGCAGGCGGCGATCATGCAGGTGGGGTCCTCTCGGTGGTTGCGGCGGCCCGGGGTGGGGGCTATCCCGGCCCGGACCGGGGCACAATGCCCCGGCCCCAACGCCCCGCATGAGGTCCCATGAGCGAGCCAACCCTCGACATTCTCGGCATCGGCAACGCCATCGTCGACGTGCTCGCCCGCGCCGAGGACGGGTTCCTCGCCGCCGAGGGCCTCGACAAGGGCGCGATGCGGCTGATCGGCGCGGAGGAGGCGGAGGGGCTCTATGGCCGGATGGGGCCGGGGGTGGAGAGCTCCGGCGGCTCGGCCGGCAACACCTGCGCGGTCGCTGCGGCGCTCGGGGCGCGGGTCGGCTATCTCGGCAAGGTGGCGGATGACGCGCTGGGCCGGGTCTTCGCCCATGACATCCGCGCCGCCGGCGTGCATTTCCCGACCGCGCCGCTGCAGGGCGGGGCGCCGACGGCGCGTTGCCTCATCCTGGTCACGCCGGATGCGCAGCGGACGATGAACACCTTCCTCGGCGCCTGCACCGCCTTCTCCCCGGCGGATGTCGACCCGGCCGAGGTCGCGCGGGCCAAGGTGACCTATCTCGAGGGCTATCTCTTCGACCCGCCGGCGGCGCAGGAGGCTTTCCGCGCCGCCGCCCGCGCGGCCCATGCCGCTGGCCGGCAGGTGGCGCTCAGCCTTTCCGATGCCTTCTGCGTGGAGCGGCACCGCGAGGCCTTCCGCCGGCTGGTCCGCGACGAGGTCGACATCCTCTTCGCCAACGAGGCCGAGATCGCCGCCCTCTACCAGACCGATTTCGAGGCCGCCGCGGCCCAGGCCGCGCAGGAGGTGGCGCTGGTCGCGCTGACCCGGAGCGAGCGGGGCAGCCTGATCCTCGCCGGCGGCGAGCGGCAAGAGGTCGCCGCCTCGCCCACCACCGTCGTCGACACCACCGGGGCGGGCGATGCCTATGCCGCCGGCTTCCTCGCCGCGCTCACCCGCGGCCTGCCGCTGCCGGAATGCGGGCGCTGGGGCTCCATCGCCGCGGCCGAGGTGATTTCCCATTTCGGTGCAAGGCCGCAATCCGATCTGAAAGCCCTGGTTGCGACCGTTCCGGGGAACCGCCCCGTCTCCTCCGTGTTGGGCTGAGCAAGGCCCGGCCGCGTCCCCTTTCGGCCGGAGGCCAAAGGAGACGCCCCCATGACACGCAAGACCACGCTCCTCACCACGACGCTCGGCCTCGCGCTGCTCGCGGCGCCGGCCCTGGCGCAGTCCGGCCCGGCGACCATGTCCGGCGCCCATTCCTCGGCCGAAAGCGGCATGATGCATCAGCGCCACCACGGCATGCACAGCGAGCGCCGCGCCGAGCGGCGGGCTATGCGTGAGGAAAACCGCCAGGATGCCGCTGGCCTGGTGGAGGAGGCGAGCGAGGCGCTCCGCCGCGGCCGCACCGCCCAGGCGAACGAGCTGCTCGAGCAGAGCGAGACCCGCCTGCTGACCCGCAGCATCCCCGCCGACCGCGCCGGCCAGCCGATGCGCAGCCCGGCCCTCGACAGCCTGGCCTCCGCCCGCAGCGCCCTCCAGAGCCGCGACCGCGCCGGCGCCCAGACCCAGATGCAGCAGGCCATCGCCATCCTCCGCCGCGAGGGCACCGGCATGTCCAGCGGTGCCGATGCCTCCTCGATGCCGATGCAGGGTTCCGGCATGAGCTCCGGCATGGGGCAGACCGGTGTGTATCCGGGCAGCATGACCCAGGGCCTGCCCGACCAGGGTGTGTCGGACCGCGGCATGTCCGGCCAGGGCACCTATGGCCGCGGGATGATGCAGGATGGCGGCGCCGCCGGCCGCTCGATGAGCCGGGCCGATGGCATCCTCCGCGTGCAGGGCACCGGGATGAACGCCCCGCGGGACATGCAGACCCGGCGCGACGGCCAACCGGCGACCAGCCATGGCGCCACCAACCATGGGGCCGGCGGGGTCGGCGCCGCGCCGACGCCCGGCGCCACGCCGACGCCGCAGGTGACCGGCAGCGGCCGCAGCCACAGCGGCGGCGCCGTCACCATGGGCACGCCGAGCAGCGGCAATGCCAGCGGCACCCCGGCGAATCCGGCGCCCAACCAGTCCTACGGGCGCTGAGCACGACGGGCGGGAGCGGGCTTCAGCCCCTCCCGCCCGCGTTTCCCGCACTCGGCCCTCGCTTTTTGCCCGGCGAAGGCCTATGTGTGCGCTGCAACAAGCCGCCAGCCTGCCCTGCCCGACCCCCAGCCGCCCCTGGCTGCCGAGGCCGGGCTTTGCCCTGCGTTGCGACGGCACCGGAATCAAGGCCCCGCAATGGACATCCGTAACGTCGCGATCATCGCGCATGTCGACCATGGCAAGACCACGCTGGTCGACAACCTGCTGAAGCAGGCCGGCGCCTTCCGCGCCAACCAGGCCGTCGCCGAGCGCGCCCTCGACCGCAACGACCTGGAGCGCGAGCGCGGCATCACCATCCTCGCCAAGTCCACCGCCGTCGAGTGGAAGGGCGTGAAGATCAACATCGTCGACACCCCGGGCCACGCCGATTTCGGCGGCGAGGTGGAGCGCATCCTCTCCATGGTCGACGGCGCGATCGTCCTCTGCGACGCCGCCGAGGGGCCGCTGCCGCAGACCAAGTTCGTCCTGACCAAGGCGCTGGCCCGCGGCCTCCGCCCGATCGTCGTCATCAACAAGGTGGACCGGCAGGACGCCCGCCCGGACGAGGTGCACAATGAGGTCTTCGACCTCTTCGCCGCCCTCGGCGCGACCGACGAGCAGCTCGACTTCCACACCCTCTTCGCCTCCGGCCGCCAGGGCTGGGCCGATCTCGAGCTGGAAGGGGCCCGCAAGGATCTCTCGCCGATGTTCGACCTGATCCTGAGCCATGTCCCGCCGCCGAAGGTCGAGCTCGACAAGCCCTTCGCCATGAACGCCTCGATCCTCGAGAGCGACAATTTCCTCGGCCGCATCCTGACCGGCCGCGTGGAGCAGGGCACGGCGCGCGTCAACATGCCCGTCCGCGTGCTGCGCCAGGACGGCACCGTGGTCGAGAGCGGGCGGCTGACCAAGCTGATGACCTTCTCCGGCCTCGACCGCGTCCCGGTCGAAGAGGTCCAGGCGGGCGACATCATCGCCATCGCCGGCCTCTCGGATGCGACCATCCCGGACACCATCGCCGCGCCTGACGTGACGGAGCCGCTGCCCGCCATCCCGGTGGACCCGCCGACGCTCGCCATGACCTTCCGCATCAATGACGGCCCGCTCGGCGGCCGCGAGGGCAAGAAGGTGACGTCGCGCCAGATCCGCGACCGGCTATTCAAGGAGACCGAGGGCAACGTCGCCATCAAGGTGAAGGTGTCCGAGGAAGTGGACGCCTTCGAGGTGGCCGGCCGCGGCGAGCTCCAGCTCGGCGTGCTGATCGAGCAGATGCGCCGCGAGGGCTTCGAGCTCACCATCGGCCGCCCCCGCGTGCTCACGCGCGACAACCCGGAGACCGGCGAGCGCGAGGAGCCCTTCGAGGAGGCGCTGATCGACGTGGACGAGGCCTATTCCGGCGTCGTCGTCGAGAAGATGTCGCAACGCAAGGGCCAGATGCAGGACATGCGCCCGTCGGGCGGCGGCAAGGTCCGGCTGACCTTCCACATCCCCTCGCGCGGCCTGATCGGCTACCACGGCGAGTTCATGACCGACACGCGCGGCACGGGCATGATGAACCGCCTCTTCCTCGGCTACTTCCCCTGGGCGGGGCCGATCGAGGGGCGGCGCAACGGCTCGCTGATCTCCAACTCCGACGGCGAGGCGATCCAGTACGCGCTGTTCTACCTGCAGGAGCGCGGCACGCTCTTTGTCGATCCGGGCGTCAAGGTCTATGTCGGCATGATCCTCGGCGAGCACAGCCGGGACAACGACCTGGACGTGAACCCGATCAAGGAGAAGAAGCTCACCAACATCCGTGCCGCCGGCAAGGACGAGGCGCTGCTGCTGATCCCGCCGCGGCGGATGAGCCTCGAGCAGGCCATCGCCTATATCGAGGATGACGAGCTGGTGGAGGTGACGCCGGGCGCGATCCGCCTGCGCAAGCGCTACCTCGACCCGCATGAGCGGAAAAAGCACGCCCGCCGCGCGGATAGCGAGGCGGCGTAAAAAAAGCGGCCTTTGTCCATGATTCGGGAAGGCTCCGGTGGCATGATGCCGGAACCTTCCCGATCCGGACCGAGGATGCTGCCGTGACCACGCCCATCGCCGAGGATTTCGCCGCCATCCGCGCCCGGCTCGAGGCCATCTACGCCGAGGAGCGGGGCCGGGCCGCCGAGCCGGCCCCCCAGCCCCGCGCCACCCAGCCGGCCGATTTCTACGCCTGGCTGACCGGCGGAAACCTCTGGCCGGCCAGCAGGCCCGTCACAGGCTGAAGGCGAGGCCCGCTACCATGGCGACGAGGAAATTCACCACGATTCCGATCAGCACTGCGGCCAGGGTGAAGCCGCCCACCCGCTCCTGCGGCATGCGCAGCACGATCGGCGCTCCCTTGTAGAAGGTGTAGAGGCTGTAGAGGCCGAGGAAGGCGAGGATCGCCAGCGGCGGGATCAGGGCGAAGATCCCAGCCAGCCAAGCCGCCGTCGGCGTATGGACGGCGAGCTTCATCGCCGAGGTCTCGTCCGCCGCTCCGCCGAAGCGGGGCGAGAGCGCCTGGATCACCTTGCCCCAGATCCAGAGGCCGAGCAGCCCCAGCAGGTAGCTCAGCACGGCATTCGCCAGCAGGCTGAAGACGCCGATCCGCGCACCGAGCACGCTGCCGAGATAGCTGGCGAAGATCGCCGAACCGATGAAGCCCGCCACCGCCGGAATGGCCGCGAGCGGCGCCGCATAGCCCTGGAAGAGGCTCGCCGTATCCGCCGGCTCGGCCGCGATCGCCCGCCATTCCTGCTCGGGCCGCTGGAGGAGGGCCTTGGCCCGTTCGAAGAGCGCCATGGTCAGCGGTAGACGAAGGCGGCGTCGTCGAGGTCGATGGCGGCGAAGGCATCCTTCTCCGTCCAGTAGTCCTGGGTATGCTGCCATTCCGGCTTGTCGCCGCGCTTCGGCAGCAGGTGCATCCCCCGCATCAGGTAGCCCGGGTTAAAGTTCTCGGGGTCGATCCAGGGAAGGATCGGCATGTCCCGATCCTCCGGCCGCAGCGCCACCTCGACGCGCTTCGCCCCCTTCGCCTCCATATGCTGCAGCAGCCGGCAGACGAAGTCGCCGACGAGGTCCGCCCGCAGCGTCCAGCTCGCGCGGAAATAGCCGAAGACCCAGGCCAGGTTGGGGATGCCGGTGAACATCATCCCGCGATAGGTCACCGTCTCGTGGAAGGCGAGCGGCTTGCCGTCGATCTCGAAGGCGATGTCGCCGAGGACGTTGAGGTGGAAGCCGGTGGCGGCGACGACGATGTCCGCCTCCAGGTGCTGGCCCGACTTCAGCCGGATGCCCGCCTCGTCGAACTGCTCGATCTCGTCGGTGACGACCGAGGCATCGCCGCGCGCCACCGCCTGGAACAGGTCGGCATCGGGGACGAAGGCGATGCGCTGGCGCCAGGGCCGGTAGCTCGGGGTGAAGTGGGTGTCGAGGTCGTAGTCCGGCCCGAGGATGGAGCGGAGGTTGGCCAGCATCTCGGCCTTCACCTTCTCCGGCTCGGCGAAGCAGCGCTCGGTGAAGACGGTCTGCTCCAGCAGGATCTTGCGGCGGACGATCTCGTGGATCCAGGTCTCGTCGACCTGCAGCTTGCGCAGCTCCTCCGCCAGCTCGATCGCGTTGCGCCCGGTGCGGAAATAGGTGGGCGAGCGCTGCAGCATCGTCACATGCGCGGCCTTGCCGGCCATGGCCGGCACGATGGTCGCGGCCGAGGCGCCGGAGCCGATGACGACCACGCGCTTGCCGGCATAGTCGAGGTCCTCCGGCCAGGTCTCGGTATGCACGAGCGCGCCGCGGAAGCGCTCCTTGCCCGGCCAGTCGGGCATGTAGCCATGGTTGTGGCGGTAATAGCCCTGGCACATCCAGAGGAAGCCGGCGGTGATGGTCACCGCCTCGCCGGTGTCGCCGCGCGTCGCCTCGACGGTCCAGCGGTTCTCGGCGCTCGACCAACGGGCGGAGTGGATGGTGTGGCGGTAGCGGATATGCCGGTCGAGGCCGTTCTCCTCGATCACCTCGCCCATGTATTTGCGGATCTCGTCGGCGGTCGCGATCGGCGTGCCGGTCCAGGGCTTGAAGCGGTAGCCGAAGGTGTGCAGGTCGCTGTCGGAGCGGATGCCGGGGTACTTGTGCGTCCACCAGGTGCCGCCGTAGGTCTCGGCCGCCTCCAGCACGAGGAAGCTGGCGCCCGGGCGCTGTACCTTCAGATGATAGGCGCCGCCCACGCCGGAGATGCCGGCGCCGACGATCAGCACGTCGACATGCTCGGCCTGTTGCGGGGAGGACCGTTCGAGGATGGCGGCTTCGGACATCGTCCCTGCTGTTCCTTGCTGGAGGCGCCGATAATGGTAGCAGCCTACCGGTCGAACAAGCAGGATCGCCCTGGCGGGGCCATTCGCCCGCAGGGTCACCCTGTCGCGACCGCCGCTCAGCGGAAGGCGAGGATCAGCCCATGCGCCATGGCCGGCGGCACGGCCAGGCCGAAGCAACCCTCCATCGCCCCGGTCCCCGCCGCGGCGCGCACGGCGGCGGAGGGGCTGGCGACCCGCACCGCCAGCGTCACCGGCCCCGCTGGCGGCAGGCCGGCAAGGTCAAGGCCGGGATAGCGCCCGGTGCGATGCAGCCCGGTGAGGAAGACCAGCGGCGCCGCCCCGGTCTCCACCCGCATCGCGCCATCCGGCTCGGCCACCGGTGCGCTGTCCAGCACCCGGCCCACCGCCTCGGCCGCGGCGACGGGGTCGGCCGTCAGCACCTCGATGCCGGCCAGCGCCTCGGCGGTGTTCGGGTGGTCCGCGAGGCCGGGCATCCAGGTCGCCTCCGGCGTCAAATGCTCGCAGGCGAAGAGGCGGAGGCCGGGCGCCGGCGCCTCGGCCAGGTGGAAGGTGCGGAAGCGCGCCTCCGCCGGCACGCCATCCGGCATGGGAACGGGCCGGCCGAAGCGCTGCACCGGCAGCGAGGCGACGCCCCGGGCCGCGAGCTCGGCGGCGCCGGCCTCGGCGTCATGGGCGCGGAGCGCGATGGCGGAGATGCCCTCCCGCTCCGCCAGCGCGGCGCGCCAGCCCGCATTGCGCGCGGCCGGCGCCAGCACGCCGAGCAGTTCCACATAGTCGGCGCGCAGCATGATGCAGTGATTGCCGGTGCCCATCTCCGCCGAATGCACCCCGCGCGGCGCCACGGCGAAGCCGAGGCGGGCAAAGCTCGCCGCCGCGGCATCGAGGTTCCGCACCAGCGCCACGCCATGGTCGATCCCGCCCAGATGCGTCAGCATGACCGCGATGTCCTCCAGCCCCAGGGGCGCCATGTCCTACGCCATCGAAACCCGCGTCACCCGCCTGCTCGGCATCCGCTATCCGATCGTGCAGGGCGGGCTGGCGCGCGTGGCCTTCTCGGCCCTCGCTGCCGCCGTGTCCAACGCCGGCGGGCTCGGCCAGATCAGCACGGCGGGGCTCGACGGGCCGGAGGCGCTGCGGGCCGAGATCCGCCGCTGCCGTCGCCTGACGAGCATGCCCTTCGCGGTGAATTTCCCGATCGGCCGCAATGACATCACCCCGGGCCTCGAGGCGGCGCTGGAGGAGGGGGTGCGGATCATCGCGCTCACCGCCGGCAACCCGGCGCCCTTCATCCGCCGCTGCGAGCAGGCGGGGGCGAAGACGCTGGTGCTGACCGCCGGGCCCGAGCTGGCGCGGAAGGCCGAGGCCGCCGGCGCCGACATGGTGGCGACCGTCGGCTACGAGGGCGGCGGCCATATCGGCCGCTCCGACGAGACGACGATGGTCATGGTTCCCCGCACCGTCGCCGCGGTGAAGATCCCGGTCCTCGCCTCCGGCGGCATCGCCACCGGCGCCGGGCTGCTGGCGGCGCTGGCGCTCGGCGCCGAGGGGGTCGAGATGGGCACCCGCTTCGTCGCCAGCGCCGAGGCCGTGGCCCATGACAATTACAAGCACGCCCTCGCCGCCGCCGCACCCACCGATACCATGCTGATCAAGCGAACCCTCGGCATGCCCGGCCGGGTCCTGCGCAGCCCGCATGCCGAGCGCATCGTCGCCGCTGAGGCCGCCGGCGCACTGCGTGAGGAGCTGATCGCCATGATCGCCGGCGCCGCCAATGCCCGCGGCACCGATGCCGGCGACCTCGAGGACAGCTATGTCTGGGCCGGACAATGCGTCGGCCTGATCGACGGGGTGGAGCCCGCCGGCGCCATCGTCGCCCGCATGGCCGAGGAGGCCGCGGCCGGCCTCGCCCGCCTGCGCGCCATGATGGGGTGAGGGGAAGGCGCACCGCTCTCGCCACGGCCTGCCTGCCCACCGGCTTCCGCCTCGCCGGTCGGGCAGGAGACGGACGGAACCAGACCATCACCAGTTCGTGATCAAAGTCTGGCCGGTTCCGGACAGGGCCGTGCATCCGGATCGCCATGCCACTCGTACCGCAACGAAAAGGGAAGGGCCTCTGTCCTTTTTCGGCTCCTTCATTCGGTGCGGAACGATGACGACATCCCGGTTCAGGTTGTGCCCCATCCCCGATGGACTGGCCGATCCCGCCTGGCTCCTCAGCTGGTACAGGGGCCCGTGCGAGACCCTTGCCGCCTCGGTCGAGGAGGCCCGATGGCTCGCTGCCGGCCGGTACACGATCGCGGCGCAAAAGGACCCAAGGCTGGCAAGCCAGGTTTCCCCCTGGCTCGACAGCAGCCTTGTCGCGGTCGAACCGGTGACGGCCGACCAGGGTGAGCTCAGTCCGGGCGGCGTCGCCTGATCGGAGCCGGGCCGCGCCTCAGGGCGCCGGGGGCAGCAGCACCACCGTCACGCTGCGCTCCACCGGCACCGCGCCGCGGGCGAAGGCGGCGCGGCGCGCCTCGGCCCGGATGCGGTCGCGCTCCACCCCGAGCTTCGACAGCGCCTCGGCCACCGCCCCGGCCCGCTTCGCGGCAAGCTGCAACCCGGCCTGCGCCCCGCCCTCCTGCGGCCCGGCATGGCCGAGCACGCAGAGCATCCGCTCCGGCTCCCGCTTCGCCCGGTCGGCGGCGGCGTCCAGGTTGGCCCGCGCATCCGCCCGCGGCGCGGCGTCGCCACGGGCGAAGGGAATGGCGAAGGCATCATCCTCCAGCTGCTCGGCGCCGATGCAGGTGAAGGGGCGGGGCTGCGCCCAGGCCCCCTTGGACGTGACCAGGCCAGGCAGCAGCAGGGCGGCGGCCAGCAGCGGGATCATCATGCGGCCGCCAGCAGCCCCGCATCCCGGAGCCGCGCCAGCAGCGCCGCGGCGTCGACGCCGGGATGGGCAGCACGCAGCTCTGCCTCCGCCACATCCGGCCGGGCGAGCAGCCAGCCGGCCGCCTCCACCTCGGCGCCGGCGAGCGGCAGCACGCCGCCGGCGGTCTTCAGCACCCAATCCGCGCCGCGCCGCACCGGCTTCGCCCCCGGCGCCAGCACGCGGAAGGCGGGCGCATCGGCCTCCGCGGCCGGGGCCTCGCCGGCCGGGGCGATGCCGCGGGCAGCCAGCAGGTCATTGCCGCCACGGTGGAACCGGTAGTCGGCGACGAAGCGCTCCAGCACCTCCATCACCTTCGGCTCCCGGCAGAGCTCGGCCAGGCGCTGGCCGAGCGCCCCGGCCCGGCTGGTGAGCGCGAACCTCGCCGCCGCCGAGCCGTCCTGCCGCGGCAGGGGCTTGCGGAACTCCGGGTCGTAGAGCGCCCGCTCGACCAGGATGTTGAGCAGGTCCATCCCGAGCGGCGCGTGCACGCCATAGGCGATGTGGACGGAGGCCGGCGCCTCGGCCAGCGCGTCGTGGTACCAGCCGCGCGGCAGGTAGAGCAGGTCGCCCGGCCGCAGCGTGACCTTCTCGCGCAGCCGGCCCTTCTGCTGCTCGTGCTGCGCCTGGGACATGCCGCGGAAGACGGGGTGGGCGATCGGCCATTCTGCCCGGCCCTCCCAGAGGTTCCAGGTCTTCTCGCCCTCGACCTGCACCGCCCAGACCTCATGCGTGTCGAAATGCGCGGGGAAGGCCTTGTGGCTCTGCCAGGAGATGTAGACATTCGCCTGCGCCTTGCCGAGCCCGGCGCCCTCCAGCGCGGCGGACACGGCGGCGAGGCCGGGCGTCAGGCTGTCCACGTCGTTCATGACGATGCTGGCGCCGCGCTTCACCCAGTCCCGCACCTTCGGCGCCTCGGGCTGCAGCACCTGCGCGTTGTCCCGGCTGGTGGCGCGGCCGCAATACTGCTCCGGCGGCACCGGCGTGCCGTCCATCACCAGCTGCAGCGAATGGCCGGACCAGATATGCGTCATGTCCAGCAGCCGGTTGATCTGCCGCCAGGACAGGACATGGGCGAATTTCGCCGCCCCGCCCGGCACATGCAGCGGCTTGCGGTCGTAATGCTCGGCGAAGAACCGCTCCGGCGTGACCGGGGCGAGCAGCTCGGCAAGGGTCAAGGTCATGGGCCCCCTGTAGCAGATCGCGCGCCCGAGCGGGACCGTTCGTGAGGCTTGCGGCGGGCGGCATAAGCCGCGAAGAGAGGCCCCAAGGAACCTTGGGGGATGCAACGGATGACCGAGCCGGCCCGGCTTGAACTGTTCCACCTGGCGGAGGATGCGCTGCGCCGCCAAGCCCCCGCCCTGCCCGCCGAGGCCGCCCTCCTGCTCCGCACCCTGCATGCCGGGGTGCCGACCACCGAACTCGCCGCGCCGGAGGCGGTGGCCGCCGCCGCCGCCAGCCTCTTCTCCCTCGCCGAGCAGCGGCCGCCCGGCACGGCCCGCATCCGCCTTATCCCCCCCGCTGCCGGCCAGGGACCGCATGCGGTGGCAGAGATCGTCACCGACGACATGCCCTTCCTGGTCGACAGCGCCCTCGGGGCGCTGGCCCGGCAGGGGCGGGTGGTGCGCCAGCTCCTCCACCCCGTCGTGCCGGTCCGACGCGATGCGGCCGGGCGGCTGCTCTCCCTCGGCGGCGAGGGCCAGGGGGAGGCGCGTCCGGAGAGCATGATGCGCATCACCCTCGGCGCCGCGCCCACCGCGCTGCTGCCCGGCCAGCCCGCCGTGGCGCCGGACGACTGGGCCGGGCTCGAGGCCGCGCTGACCCGGGCGCTGGGCGATACCCGCCGCGCCGTCGAGGACTTCCCCGCCATGGCTGCGCTCCTGCGCCAGGCGGCGGAGGAGGTGGCGCCGCGCGCCGAGCCGGGCGCCATCGGCTTCCTCCGCTGGCTGGGCGAGGACAATTTCGTCCTGCTGGGCCATCGCCGCCTCGACCTCACGCCGGAGGGCGGGCTGCGCGCGGTGGAGGCGGAAAACCTTGGCCTGCTGCGCGACGCCGCCCTGCCGGTCTTCGACGTGCTGCGCGGCGAGGGTGCCCTCTCGCCCCAGCTGCGCGCCGCGCTGGCCGACAGCGCCGCCGTCACCATCGCCAAGGCCAATATGCGGAGCACCGTGCACCGGCCGCAGCATGCCGACGTGGTGGTGACGGATGTGCTCGGCGCCGATGGCGGCGTGGTCGGGCTGCGGCTCTTCCTCGGCCTCTTCGCCGCCGCGGCCTACAACCGCAACCCGCGCAGCATCCCGCTGCTGGCGGAGAAGGTCGCCCGCATCCTCGGCGCCGCCGGCTACGACCCGGAGGCGCATGACGGCCGCGCGCTGCGCAACATCCTCGACACCTGGCCGCGCGACGAGCTGTTCCAGGCGCCGGAGCCGCAGATCCTGGCCGCCGCCCGCCGCGCGCTCGACCTGCAGATCCGGCCGCGCCCGGCGCTGGCGCTGCGGCGCGACCCCTTCGGCCGCTTCGTCTCGGCGATCGTCTGGCTGCCGCGCGACACCTTCGACACGCGGCTGCGCGAGCGCGTCGGCGCCATGCTGGCGCGGGCCTGCGGCGGGCATTTGAGCGCCTGGTACATCGCGCTCGGCGACTCGCCGCTGGCGCGGGTGCACTACATCATCGGCACCGACCCGGCGCGGCCGGCCGAGTTCGACGAGGCGGCGCTGGAGGCGGCCGTCGCGCAGGCGGCGCGCGGCTTCGGCGACCGGCTGTCGGAGGCGCTCGCCGCCGAGCGGGGCGAGGCCGCCGCCGCGGCGCTGCTGGCGCGCTGGCAGGATGCCTTCCCGCCCGGCTACCGCGAGACGGCGACCGGCGCCGAGGGCGCGGCCGACCTCGCCCTGGCCGAGCGGGCGCTGGCCGAAGGCCGCCCTGCTGCGGCGCTGGCCCGGCCGCCGGGCGCGGCGGGCCTCGTGCTGCGCCTGGCCAATCCCGGCGGCCCGCTGCCGCTCGCCGATGCGCTGCCGCTCTTCGAGAGCCTCGACCTCCGCGCCATCGAGGAGCTGCCGCACCGCCTCACCCCCGCCGGGGCGGGTGAGGTCGTGCTACACGTCTTCACCCTGGAGCCTGGCGCGGCGGTCGAGCCCGCCTGCTTCCCCGCCCTCCTCGAGGCGCTGGCCGCCCTGCTCGACGGACGGGCGGAGGCGGATGGCTTCAACCGCCTCGTGCTGCGGGCCGGGCTCGGCTGGCGCGAATGCTGGCTGCTGCGCGCGCTCTATCGCTGGCTGAAGCAGGTCGGCTTCGCCTTCGCGCAGGCGAGCGTCGAGGCGGCGCTGGCTGCACACCCCGCCGCGGCGCGGCTGCTGCTCGACCTCTTCCATGCCCGCTTCGACCCGGACCGGCCGCGCGGCGAGGAGGCGGGGCTGGAGGAGGCCTGGCGCGCGCTGCTTGACACCGTCGAGAACCCGGACGAGGACCGCATCCTCTCCCGCCTGCACACCGTGCTCGGTGCGGTGCTCAGGACCAACTACTTCCAGGGCAAGGACTACCTCTCGCTCAAGATTGACAGCGCCGCCGCGGGCGAGATGCCGGCACCAAGGCCCTGGCGCGAGGTCTTCGTCCATTCGCCGCGGATGGAGGGCGTGCATCTCCGCGCCGGGCCGGTGGCGCGGGGGGGCATCCGCTGGTCCGACCGGCGGGAGGATTTCCGCACCGAGATCCTCGGGCTGATGAAGGCCCAGCGCGTGAAGAACGTCGTCATCGTGCCGACCGGCGCGAAGGGCGGCTTCGTCCTGAAGAACATCCCCGCCGAGCGCGAGGCCTTCCAGGCCGAGGGCGTCGCCTGCTACCGCCTGCTGGTCCGCGGCCTGCTCGACATCACCGACAACCTCTCTCCCGCCGGCGTGGTGCCGCCCCCGCGCGTGGTGCGGCGCGACGGGGACGACCCCTACATGGTCGTCGCCGCCGACAAGGGCACGGCGACCTTCTCCGACATCGCCAACGGCCTCTCCGCCGAATACGGCTTCTGGCTGAGCGATGCCTTCGCCAGCGGCGGCTCGGCCGGCTACGACCACAAGGGCATGGGCATCACCGCGCGCGGCGCCTGGGTGATGGTGGCGCGGCACTTCGCCGAGCTGGGCCACGACATCTTCGCCGAGGACTTCACCTGTGCCGGCGTCGGCGATATGTCGGGCGACGTCTTCGGCAACGGCCTGCTGATCTCGCCGCACACGAAGCTGGTGGCCGCCTTCGACCACCGCCACATCTTCCTCGACCCGGACCCCGATCCGGCCGCCTCCTTCGCCGAGCGGCAGCGCCTCTTCGCCCTGCCGCGCTCCTCCTGGGCGGATTACGACACGACGAAAATCTCGGCCGGCGGCGGCGTCTTCCCGCGTAGCCTGAAGACCATCCCGCTCTCGCCGCAGGTGCGCGCCCTGCTCGGGATCGAGGCGGAGCGGGTCGAGCCGGCGGCGCTGATGCAGGCCATCCTCCGCGCCCCGGTCGACCTGCTCTATTTCGGCGGCATCGGCACCTATGTGAAGGCGAGCGGCGAGAGCCAGGCCGAGGCCGGCGACCGCGCCAATGACGCGGTCCGCGTCAACGGCGGCGAGATCCGCGCCCGCGTCGTGGGGGAGGGGGCCAACCTCGCCGTGACGCAAGCCGGCCGGGTCGAGGTCGCGCGCGCGGGCGGGCGCATCAACACCGATGCGCTCGACAACTCGGCCGGCGTGTCCACCAGCGACCATGAGGTGAACATCAAGATCCTGCTCGCCGATGCCGAATCCTCCGGCGCGCTGACCCGCACCCAGCGCGACGCGCTGCTCGCCGAGATGACCGACGAGGTGGCGGAGCTGGTGCTGCGCGACAATGCCCAGCAGGCGCTCGCCGTCTCGCTCGAGGAGCGCGCCGGGGCCGAGGCGCTGCCGGGCCAGGCGGCGCTGATGCTGCGGCTGGAAGCGGCCGGGGTGCTCGACCGCGCCGTCGCCGGCCTGCCCGATGCAGCCGCCATGACCGGCCGCATCGCCGCCGGCGAGGCGCTGGCCCGCCCCGGCATCTGCGCCCTGCTGCCGCTGGCCAAGCTCTGGCTCACGGAGGCGATCGAGGAGAGCGACCTGCCGGATGATCCGGTCTTCGCCCCCATGCTGCTCGCCTACTTCCCGAAGCCCCTGCGGGCGCGCTTCCCGGAGATGATCGCCCGCCACCGGCTGCGGCGGGAGTTGGTGGCGACCGCCATCGCCAACGAGGTGGCGAACCGCCTCGGCTGCGCCGCGCTCGGCCGGCTGGCGGCGGCGGCCGACCCGGTGACCCTCGCCCGCGCCGCCTGGCTGGCGGGCGAGGTCTTCGCCCTGCCCGGCGCGGCCGATGCGGCGGATGCCTGCGCAGCCCCGGCCCCCGCCCGGCTCGACCTGCTGCTCGCCTTGCGCCGGCTGCAGGAGGAGGCGGCGCTCGGCCTGCTCGATGCCCCCCGCCCGCTGGAGCTGGCCCTCGCCGCGCTGCGCCCCGGCGTCGAGGCCCTGGTCGCCGGCACCGAGCCGGGGCCCGAGGCCGCCGCCTGGCGTGCGGCCGGCCTGCCGGAGGAGGCGGTGTCGCTCGCCTCCGCCGCGGGGCGGCTGGCCGCCGCGCCGGTCATCCTCCAGCTTGCCGGCGCCACCGGGGCAACGCCGGAGGAGGCTGCGGGCGCCTGGTCCGCCATCGGCGCCGAATACGGGATCGAGGCGCTGCGCGGCGCCGCCCATGCCGCCCCCGTGCCCGGCCCCTTCGGCCCGCGCGCCCGGGCGGCGCTGCTCGCCGATCTCGGCGCGACCCAGGCCAGGCTCGCCGCCGCCCGCCTCGCCGGCACCGCACCGCGGGCCGAGCCGCCGCTGGCCCTGGCGCGGGAGGCGGCGATGGCCGGCGACCTGGCGGCGCTCGGCGTCGCGGTGCGGGCGCTGGCGACGGTGGCGTGAGCCATGTCCTGCCGGACCTGCTGCGGCCGGGGCTGCGGCTGGTGATCTGCGGCAGCGCGGCGGGCACCGTCTCCGCCGCGCGCGGCGCCTATTACGCCGGGCCGGGCAACAAATTCTGGGACATCCTGCACCGTATCGGCCTGACGCCGCGGCGCTTCCGGCCGGAGGAGTACCCCCTGCTGCTCGAGCTCGGCATCGGCCTCACCGATCTCTGCAAGACCGCCTTCGGGCCGGATGCCTCGCTGCCGCGCGACGGCTACGACCTGCCCGGCCTCCGCGCCCGGCTCGCCGCCGCGGCGCCGACCCTGCTCGCCTTCAACGGCAAGGCAGCGGCCTCGTGCTGGCTTGGCCTCCGCGCGCCGCGCTTCGGCTGGTGGGAGGGGGCGCCGCCGGTGATGGTGCTGCCCTCCACCTCCGGCCTCGCCTGCCGGAGCTGGCAGGAGGCGCCCTGGCTCGAGCTCGGCCGGCGCCTGGCATGACCCGCCAGGCCTGGGCCTGGGCCCTCTACGACTGGGCGAACAGCGCCTTCCCCACCGTCGTCTCCACCTTCGTCATCGCCGCCTATTTCACCAAGGGCATCGCCCCGGACCCGGCAACCGGCCAGGCGCAATGGGGCTGGATGCAGACCGCGGCGGGCATCGCCATCGCCCTGCTCTCGCCCGCCCTCGGCGCGGTCGCCGATGCCGGCGGCAGGCGGCGGCTGATGCTCGGCCTCTGCACCGCCGTCATGGTCGTGGCGACGGCCGGCATCTGGTTCGCCGAGCCGCGGCCCGACCATGCGCTCTGGGCGCTCGCCTGCGTCGGCCTCGCCACCGTTGCCTTCGAGCTCGGCACGGTCTTCTACAACTCGCTGCTGCCGGAGGTGGCGGCGCCGGCGCAGATCGGCCGCGTCTCCGGCCTGGCCTGGGGCCTCGGCTATGCCGGCGGCCTCGCCTGCCTCGTCGTCGCGCTCCTCGTCCTGGTACAGCCGAAGCCGCCCCTCTTCGGCCTGGATGCGGCGAGCGCCGAGCCGGTGCGGGCGACGGCCCTGCTGACGGCCGCCTGGGTCGCCGCCTTTGCCTGGCCGGTCCTCGCCCTGCTCCCCGGCAGCCAGGGCCCGAAGCCCGGCTGGTGGGCGGCGGCGCGCGGCGGCATGGCGGAGATCGCCCGCCTGCTGCGCGGCCTGCCGCGCAACCCGGTGATGGCCCGCTTCCTCGTCGCCCGGCTCTTCTACACCGACGGGTTGAACACCCTCTTCGCCTTCGGCGCCATCTATGCCGCCGGCGTCTTCGGCATGAGCTTTGAGGAGATCCTGGTCTTCGGCATCGCCCTCAACCTGACGGCCGGGCTGGGCGCCGCCGGCTTCGGCCTGATCGAGGACCGCATGGGGTCGAAGCGCACGGTGATGGTCTCGCTCGGCGCCCTCGTCCTGCTCTGCGCCGGGCTGCTGGTGGTGGAGGGGAAGCCTGCCTTCTGGGCCCTCGCCCTGGCGCTCGGGGTCTTCATCGGCCCGGCCCAGGCGGCGAGCCGCACGCTGATGGCCCGCCTTGCCCCGCCGGAGGAGGTGGCGGCGCATTTCGGCCTCTTCGCCCTCAGCGGGCGCGTCACCGGCTTCCTTGGCCCCGCGGTGCTCGCCGCCGTCACCGCGGCGACGGGCAGCCAGCGGGCGGGGATGGCGACGGTCATTGTCTTCCTTGCCCTCGGCGCGGCGATCCTGGCCGGCCTGCGGGAGCGGCAGTAGCGCCGGGATTCGTTTAGATTCATTGATGTCTTTTGCATCTACAGCCCGCCCCGCTCGTTAGGCCGGCACGGCGGCCGCCGCGAGCCACGGGCTCTCCGGCCGAAAACTGGGGGGAAACAGGCGGGATGCTGATCTCGGACGCTGGGCCGCGCGCCCATCGCCGCCAATTCGTCATGGCGAGGCAGCCCGTCCTACCGGACGAGGATTGGGCGTCGCGGGCCATCTCCAACGGCTTCTACCTGTCCTATCAGCGGGACCTCCCGGTCCATGTCCTGGAGCGGGAGGGCCAGTCGGTGATCCTGCTCGGCCATGCCGTTCCCGTGGCGCCGGGGGCCGGGCCGGATGAGCTGGCAGGGCGCTTCGTCCGGATCGAATGGCCTTACCTCTACCCGGATCCGAGCGCGCTGCTGCCCATCTATTACGGGACCACGCCGGACGGGCCGCTCATCACCTCGAGCCCGAGCCTCGCCGCGCGGCTTGGCGGCGGTGCCGTCACCCACCGCGAGATCGCCTGGTCGGGCCTGAACTGGACCCCGCCGCCCGCCACCGCGGTGGCGGGCATCGCCACGCTGCTGCGGGACCAGCGCCTCGTCATCCCATCCGCGACGGTCGAGGGCCTGGACTGCCCGATCCGTCCCGCCGCCTCGGTTGAGGCCGCCCGGGACGAGATGGCTGCGGACCTGACCAGCCTCGCCGGCACGCTCAAGGACCGCGGCGGCACCACCTACCTGGCGCTGACGGCCGGGCTCGATTCCCGCACCCTCCTCGCCGGCCTGCTCGCCGCCGGCACGCGCTTCGAATGCGTCACGCAGAGCTTCGACGGCGTGAAGCCGGCCGATATCGAGATTGCCGGCCGCATCAGCCGCCATCTCGGCGTTCCCCACCATGTCATCGACCCCGAGGCCTTCGACGAGGCGCCGCTGCGCCTCTGGCGCGAGCATGGGCTCGAGAGCTACCACGATGCCGATGATGCGCATCTGATCCCGCAGAACCAGTACCGCTTCCTCGGCGCCGGCGACCTGCTGGTCCGCGGCGGATGCTTCGAATTCGGCCGCCGCTTCTATGCCTCGCGCTTCACCGGCCTCGATTTCGGCAATGCGACCGGCGCGGCGCTCTGGTCCCGCTTCGAGGCCACGGTGCCGCACCCGCCGACGGTCGCGGCGCTCGAGGCCTGGCTCGACTGGCGCCGCCGCCATGCGGACGGCCTCGACCTGGCCGACTCCTTCTACCTCGACCAACGGGCTGGCGGCTGGCTCTCCGCGGTCGAGCATGGGCTGGACATGCTGCCCGGCCTGTCGCTCCCTGCCGCGAATTGCAACCGCATCCTGTCGGCGCTGATCACGCCGGGGGAGGCGGACCGGTTGGATGGCCGCCTGCAGCGCGACGTCATCCGCCGGCTGGAGCCGGGGCTGCTGCGCTTCCCGGTCAACCCGCCGAGCCTCGGCGAGCGGGCGACGCGGCTGCTCCACCGCACCCGCGACGGGATCAAGCGGCGCCTCAAGCGGGTCCTGCCCGGCGCGGTGGTGCGGCGGCTGCGGAGATAATCCGCAGCGCCGCACCCCGCCGCCGCGTTTGGAGCCGTGCCGGGGCGGGCGGGCCGCCATCCGCCGGGGCTTCCCTGAAGCGCCGCCCCGCCCTATTGATCTGGCAAGCAAACATCCGTTCCGGGAGCAACGCCATGACCACCCTGACCCGCCGCGCCGCGCTTGGCGCCGCAACCCTGCTCGCCGCCCCGCGCTTGGCGCGCGCCGCCGAGACCCAGCTCGCCATCGCCACCGGCACCACCGGCGGCGTCTACTACCCGCTCGGCGGCGGCCTTGCGAATATCCTCTCCCGCACCATCCCGGGGATGAGCGCGACCGTCGAGGTCACCGGCGGCTCCGTCGCCAACAACCAGCTGCTCGGCGCCGGCCGCGTCGGGCTGATCTTCACCCAGGTCGATGCCAGCGTGGATGCGGTCAACGGGCAGGACCGCTTCCGCGGCCGTCCGGTGAAGGTCCGCTCCATCGCCGTGCTCTACTCCAACCGCATGCAGGTGGTGACGACCGCGGCGAGCGGCATCCAGAGCCTCGCCGACATGAAGGGCAAGCGCGTCTCGACCGGCGCCCCCGGCTCGGCGACCGAGGTGATGGCCTTTCGCCTCATCGAGGCCGCCGGCCTCGACCGCGACAAGGACTTCCGTGCCCGCGAGCGCCTTTCGCCCGCCGAGAGCACCAATGCCGTCAAGGACGGCAAGCTCGATGCCTATTTCTTCGTCTCCGGCGTGCCGACCAGCGCGATCACGGACCTCGCCGCCTCGCCCGGCGTCACCATGCGGCTGATTGACCATGCCGACTACATCCCGCAGATCACCGCCAAGTACGGGCCGGTCTACTTCCCGGAGGTGATCCCGGCCGGCACCTATCCTGGTCAGACCACGGACAACCAGCAGATGTCGGTGGCGAACATCCTCGCCGTGCTCGACACGATGCCGGACGAGCTGGTGACGAAGATCTTGGAGAGCACCTGGAACGGGCGGGCCGAACTGGCCCAGGTGCATGCCGAGGGGCGCGGCTTCACCCTTGAGCGGCAGAAGACGGCGGCGGCCGGCGTGCCCTGGCACCCAGCGGCGGAAGCCTTCTGGAAGAAGCAGGGCGCAGCGCTCGCCTGACGAGGCGCCCTGGCCCCGCCGGGGGGAAGGCTCCCCCGGTCCTGCCCTGGATACGCCGTTACCCGCTGGGCAGCCGTTGGCCGGAAGGGCGGGTCAGCGCTTCCCGTCCCACTCGGGCTCCGCAGCGGCGCTCTCGGCCTGGGCCCGCTGGTCGTTCGGCCGGCCCTGAGGCGAGCCGCCGGCCTTCTCGATCTCCTCCGGCCTGGCGCCGCCGCGCGACGTCTCCTCCTCGCTCCACGGCGTCTCGCCCGTGCCCAGCTTTGCTTCCGGCATTCCGCCTCCCCTCCGTATCGGACGTCCAGCGAGGCCTGTGCGCCACGGTTCCGCCGCTGGCGCGTTGGGGCGCCGGCTGCCCTGTGGAAGAACGCCCCTGCTGACCGACCTGCTGGTGGGAGGGCGGGAGCTGCCGCTCTGGCTCTCCCTGCTGGTCCCCTTCGTCCTCGCCCCGGCGCTGGCGCTGCTGGCGCTGCGCCTCGTCCACGTCCTGCTGGACCGGGTGCTGGCCGCCAGCCTAGCCCGCCTGCTCCGCCGCGTGCTGGCCGATGGCCGCGGCGCCGTGCAGGCCGCCATCGCGCTGCTGGCAGTGGAGGTGACGCTGCCCGCCGTCGACCTGCCGACCGCCGCCGAGCAGGCCGCGAGCCGTGTCGCCGCGCTCGGCCTGGTGGTGGCGATCGGCTGGGCGCTGACCCGCAAGGTCGCCGCCGTCTTCGACGCCTGTCTGGAGGGCCCGCTCGGCGAGAATGCCGACTGGCTGCAGCGCCGCCGGCGGACCCAGCTCATCGTCTTCCGCCGCCTCGCCGTCTCCACCGGCGTCGCGCTGACCGCCGGCCTGGTGCTGACGGCCATCCCCGCCGTGCGTGCCGTCGGCCTCAGCCTCTTCGCCTCGGCCGGCGTCGCCGGCATCGTCGCAGGCCTGGCGGCGCGGCCGGCCGTCTCCAACCTCATCGTCGGCATCCAGATCGCGCTGACCCAGCCGATCCGCCTCGGCGATGCCGTGCTGGTCGAGGGCGAGTGGGGCCATGTGGCGGAGATCACCGCGACCTATGTGACCATCGCCACCTGGGACCAGCGCTCCCTCGTCGTCCCCATCGGCTACTTCGCCGAGCGGCCGATCCGGAACTGGACGAAGACCAGCGCGCAGTTGCTCGACATCGTCTTCCTCTATGTCGACTACACCGTGCCCGTCGCCGAGCTGCGCGCGGAGGCGCAGCGCATCCTCGGAGCGAGCCCGCTCTGGGACCGGCGCGTCTTCGCCGTGCAGGTCACCGACCTGAAGGAGCGCAGCGTCGAGATCCGCGTGCTGATGAGCGCCGCCAATTCCGGCGCGATGTTCGACCTGCGCTGCCTGATGCGCGAGCGGCTGATCGCCTTCCTCGCCGAGAAGTATCCGCGCTCACTGCCCCAGGCGCGCCTCGTCGTCTCCGAGCTGCGCGCCGCTTGACCGCCGGCGCCGGCGCCACCAGCCTGCGCGCAAAGCAGGGAGCGGGCGATATGCCGCGACGTCGCATCGTGATCGGGGGCGCGCTCGCCGCCGCCGCCATCCGCCCCGCCGGGGCCCAGTCCTGGCCGGACCGCCCGATCCGCATCATCGCCCCCTACGCGCCCGGCGGCCAGTCCGACACGGTGGTCCGGCTGCTCGCGCCGAAGCTCACGGAGCACCTCGGCCAGGGCGTCGTGGTCGAGAACCGGACGGGCGCCGGCGGATCCATCGGCGCCGGCGTCGTCGCCCAGGCACCGCCCGATGGCTACACGCTGCTCTTCGAAAGCTTCGCCTTCCTTGTCGTGCCCTTCATCGTGAAGGGCCTCGCCTTCGACTACGAGACGGCCTTCGCCCCGGTCGGCCAGGCCGTCGCGCTGCCCTATGTGCTGGTGGTGCGGCGCGACTTCCCGGCGAAGGACTTCGCCGGGTTCCTCGCCTATGCCAAGGCGCATCCCGGCGTCAGCTACGGCACGCCGGGCGTCGGCACGGTCGGCCACCTGGCCGGCGCCCTGCTGGAGAGCCGGGCGGGGATCAAGCTGGAGCACGTCCCCTATCGCGGCGGCGCGGAATCGGCGCGGGACCTGGCCGGCGGCGTCATCGACGCGGCGATCGGCACGGCGAACAGCTTCGGCCCGCTGGTCCAGGAGGGCAAGGTGCGCGGCCTGGCGCTGACCAGCGGCGAGCGCCGCGGCACGCTCCGCGACCTGCCGACCATCGCCGAGAGCGGCTTCCCCGGCTACGACCTGACGAGCTGGAACGGCCTCTTCGCCCCTGCCGGCACCCCCGCGCCGGTCCTGGCGAAGCTGGAGGCGGCGCTCGCCCATGCGACGAGCGACCCGGCGACGCGCGAGAGGCTGGCGATGACCGGCAACGACGCCGTCACCGAGGGCTCGGCCGCCTTCGCCGCCCGCATCCAGCGCGAGCGGGCGGTGGTGCGGCAGATCGTGGCGCAAACCGGCATCCGCGCCGAGTAGTCAGTCATTGCCCTCGTCGGGGATGTTGAGCAGGGTCCCGCAGGCCTTGCAGTGGACGGAATCCGGCTCGTGCCGCTGCAGCCCGCAATCGGGACATGGGAAGCGCACCTTGTTCGGCCGGAACAGCGTCTGCGCCAGCCGGAGGAAGAGGGTGACGCCCGCCAGCATGATCACCACCGATAGCAGCCGCCCCGTTGGCCCCTGCAGGGTGATGTCGCCGAAGCCCGTCGTGGTCAGGGCGGTGACGGTGAAGTAGAGCGCATCGGCGTAGTTGGTGATGTGCGGGTTGCCGCGGTGCTGCGTCTCGAAGACCAGCCCGGTCATGATGAAGATGAAGACGCCGAGCTGCGCCGCCGCCAGCGCCGCCTCCTCGTTCTGGCGAAAGAAGGGCAGGTCGCTGCGGAGCGAGGTGATGAGCCGCACCGAATGCAGCAGCCTCAGCGTCCGCAGCACGCGGAGGAAGGCGAGCGCGCCGTAGAGCAGCGGCGCCAGCAGCAGCGAGAGGATGCCGAGCAGGTCGGCCAGCTCCAGCGGCTGGATCAGGGCGCGCCAGGGCCGGCCGCTGGCGCTGATCCGCCCGGCGAATTCGGCCAGCAGCACGAGGCCGAGCCCGACATCCACCGCCAGGACCAACCCGCTGAGCGGCAGGAAGGAGGCGACGACGATCCAGCCGATGCTGACCAGGTCGAGGCCGAGCAGGGCGTAGCGGAAATGCCGGGCCTCCGGCACCTCCGCCCGGTAGAGACGCCGCAACGCGACGCGGAGCCGGTCGCGCCGCGGCCACCGCATGGCTACAGCGCGCCGCCCCGGCGCCCCGCCATGGCCCCGAGCCGGAGCCGCAGCGCGTTCAGCTTGATGAAGCCCTGGGCGTCGAACTGGTCGTAGGCGCCCTGGTCCTCCTCGAAGGTGACGTGCTTCATCGAGTAGAGGCTGTGCGGGCTGCGCCGGCCCGTGACGATGACATTGCCCTTGTAGAGCGTCATCCGCACCTCGCCGCTGACGCTCCGCTGGCTCTCGTCGGCCATGGCCTGGATCATCCGCCGCTCCGGGCTGAACCAGAAGCCGTTGTAGACGATCTCCGCATAGCGCGGCATCAGGCTGTCCTTCAGGTGCATCGCCTCGCGGTCGAGGGTGATGCTCTCGATCGCCCGGTGCGCCTGCCAGAGGATGGTGCCGCCCGGCGTCTCGTAGCAGCCGCGCGACTTCATGCCGACGAAGCGGTTCTCGACGAGGTCGAGCCGGCCGATGCCGTTGGCCTTGCCGAGGGCGTTCAGCTCGGTCAGCAGCGCCGCCGGGCTCAGCCGGCGGCCGTTGATCCCGACGGCATCGCCGCGCTCGAACTCGACTACGATCTCGGTCGGGCTGTCGGGCGCCTCCATCGGGCTGATGGTGCGCTGCCAGACCATCTCGTCCGGCGCATCCCAGGGCTCCTCGAGGATCTTCCCCTCGGAGGAGCTGTGCAGCAGGTTGGCATCGACCGAGAAGGGCGCCTCGCCGCGCTTGTCCTTGGCGATGGGGATCTGGTTCGCCTCGGCGAATTCCAGCAGCCGGGTGCGGCTCGTCAGCTCCCACTCGCGCCAGGGGGCGATGACCTTCACGTCCGGCTTCAGCGCGTAGTAGCCGATCTCGAAGCGCACCTGATCGTTGCCCTTGCCGGTCGCGCCATGGGCGACGGCATCGGCGCCCACCTCCTCGGCGATGCGGATCTGCTCCTGCGCGATCAGCGGCCGGGCGATGGAGGTGCCGAGCAGGTACTGCCCTTCATAGAGGGCGTTCATCCGGAACATCGGGAAGACGAAGTCCCGCACGAACTCCTCGCGCAGGTCGCGGATGAAGATGTTCTCCGGCTTGATGCCAAGCAGCAGGGCCTTGTCCCGCGCCGGGCCCAGCTCCTCCCCCTGGCCAAGATCGGCGGTGAAGGTCACCACCTCGCAGCGATAGGTGGTCTGGAGCCATTTCAGGATGACGCTGGTATCGAGGCCGCCGGAATAGGCCAGAACGACCTTCTTGACATCCTTCACGCGCATGATCCTGGTCCTGACGGGGGCTGATGGTGGCCGAAGCGGGCCAGATGCCGCGTTTGCCGCGCGGCGACAAGGGCTTGCGCGCAGCCCCGGCCCTCTGTCCGCACCGCCCCCCGCCGCGGCCAGGTCCGGCCGCCGCGCCATCCGCGGCGGCGCGCGCCGGCGCCTCCCGATCGGGCCGGCCTTGGCGCCCCGGCCGAGGGCGCAGGGCCTGGGGTCAGGCCGCCGCTTCGGCCACCGCCTCGTAGGGCAGGCGCTTCACCCGGTCCATGTTGACGCCCTCGATCCGCAGCAGGCGGGTTGGGCCCTCGCGGCGCGGGGCATGCAGCTCGCCCGGCTCGTAGAGATAGGCATCGCCCGGCTGCAGCCGGTAGTCGCGCACCGGCTTCGCCTTGCCCGGCGCGGTCTCGGTCGGGCGGGCGAGGCATTCGTAGTCGGTCATGACGGTCTCGCCCTCCGCCTGGCCATAGATCGCCCAGGAGGGGCCATGGTCGTGCGGCGTGCTGCTCTTCGCCCCCTCATAGGCATGGGCGAGGATGGCGAAGCCGAGCTCCGGGTCCTCGTAGATCACCTTCCGCTCCGGCGTGCCCTCGGGCAGGATGGAGGCGACGAAGCCGCGGTCCTGCAGGGCCTTCTGCACCAGCTCGCAGACCGCGACGCGCCCCTCGGTGCCGGGATGGGTCTTGAGGGCGGTGCGGCAATCGGCGGCGAATTGCTCGAGAGTCAGCGCCATGGCCTGGCCTCCTCCGTGTGATGGCGCGGAGGACGGTAATCCCCGCGCCGGTGGTGTCAACCGCGGCGGTTCCGGATCGATTCCTGTTCAGGCCCGGCATGGAAGGCCGGGCGATTGGGACAATTCGATGAAACCGCGCGCCGGCGCGGCTCCAGCCGTGTACGGCGCGGGCGGAACCGCTCTAGGGTCCGGCCCCGACCGCAGACCGCAGGGTGCCCGCATGACCGACCCCCGCCTCGCCCGGATCGAGGAGCTGCTCACGCTGAAGGCCGATGGGCAATATGGCCTCGCCGACATCAACCAGCGGCAGCACGCGCTGCAATCCGCCTGGCTGGCGGAGCGGCAGGGCTGCCCGCCCCCGCTGATTGCCGCCGCGCTGATGCACGACATCGGCCACCTGGTCCACGAGCTCGGCGACGACCCCGCCTCCGCCGGCGTCGATGACGAGCATGAGGCGGTGGGCCACGCCTTCCTGGCGCAATGGTTCGGCCCGGAAGTGACGGAGCCCGTCCGCCTCCACGTCGCCGCCAAGCGCTATCTCTGCGCGACCGAGGGCGACTATTTCGCCAAGCTCGCGCCGGATTCCGTCCGCAGCCTGGAGCTGCAGGGCGGGCCGATGTCGGCGGAGGAGGTCGCCGCCTTCCGCGCCCTGCCGGAGGCCGAGGCGGCGGTGCAGCTCCGCCGCTTCGACGAGCAGGCCAAGGTGAAGGGGTTGGAGACGCCGCCCGTCAGCCACTTCATGCCCCATGTGGCCGCCTGCATCCGTCAGGCCCGGTAGGTCTCCGCCCGGATCGCCGAGAGCCAGGGCCGCTCCATCCCCTCGGGCGAGACCAGCTCGGTCCGGACCTCATCCTCCAGCAGCCGGTGCAGCAGCGCGCCGGTGCAGCGCTCGCCCGGCAGCCCGTCCTGCGGCGGGTCGACGAGGAAGGAGGCCGGCGGCGCCCAGGCATAGCGCACCGCTCCGCGCTGGAAGCCGTGATGCAGGTGCAGGTGCCCCGAGGCCACCAGCCGCAGCCCGGGATGCCCCAGCAATGGCGCCAGCGCCGCGCGCGCATGGGGCGGCACCGACCAGTAGTCGAAGGTCGGGTCGCCCGGCTCGGTGATGAAGACCGGCTTGTGCAGGAAGAGCGCCAGCCGCCGCTCCGTCGCCGCGGCCTCGGCGATGAAGCCGGCCTGCGCCGCCTCATCCGCGAGGCCCGTGCCCATGATCTCCGTGTCGAGGCCGACGATCCGCCAGCCGGGGAGGTCCCGCATCCACCGGTCCGGCCCGACGATGCGGCGGAACCGGGCGAGCCGTGTCGCATCCACCGGCTGCGCCGGCATGGTGCGGGCATGGCTGCCGACATCGTGGTTGCCGGGAATGGCGAGCAGCGGTGCCGGGAAGCCCCGCAGCGTCTCGACGGCGAGCGCCAAGTCCTCCTCCCGGTCCGCCCCGTCCAGCGCCAGGTCGCCGCTGGCGATGACGAGGTCGAGCCGCGCCGCCTCCGCCCATTCCCGCAGCCGCGCCAGGTTGCCGCGGAACAGCCCGTTCCGCGGCGAGAGATGCATGTCGGAGACCTGCAGGATGGTGAACATCAGCTCGCCCGCCGCGGCAGCAGCCGGCGCACCTCGGCGGCCATCCCGGGCAGCACCTGCTCCGGCGTCGCCCGCTGCTCGACGATGCGCGCGGTGTTGTCGACGATCACCTGCGTCACCCGCACGCTGTTCGCGCCGGGGAAGGCGTACCAGGGGATCATGATCGGCACCTGCTTCACCGCCGTCGTGTAGAGCGGGTTGTCGCGGTAGAAGGCGCCGAGCCAGTGCGGGTCGTCGATAGCGACCTGGTTCATCGGGATGTAGCCGGTATTCCTCGCCATCAGCGCCGTCCCTTCGGGGCTCGTCGAGAAGCGGAGGAACTTCCACGCCGCCTCGCGCTTCGCCGGGTCCTTCGCCGTCAGCATCCCCGCCGCGCCGCCGGTCGGCAGCCGGCCCTTCGCCGGGTCGATGATCGGCATCGGCCCCGTGCGCAACTCGAAATTCCGGCCCACCTGCTGGATCGTCCCGCGCAGCACGGCCGTCGTCCAGTAGAACATGCCGAGCTTGCCGGCGGCGAAGGCCTGCTGCGCCGCCTCGGTGCTGAGATTGGCCATGCCGCCCTCCTTCACCATCCGGTCGACGAGCCTCAGGCTCTCCAGCCCCTCGCGCCCGGCGAAGCCGATGTCGCGCTCGTCCTCGGTCAGCATCCGCCCGCCATGGCCGAAGAGCAGAGCGGAGAACATCCAGTCGTCGCCCATCCAGCGATAGAACATCCCCTCCGTCCCGTCGCCAAGCGCCTTGATGCGGCGGGCGAGCGCGATATGCCCGGCCCAGTCCGTCGGCATGCTGTCCGGGTCCCCGCCCGCGCGCCGCACCAGGTCGGCGTCGTAGAAGCAGACCGGGTTGGACGCGGCGAAGGCGAGGCCCGACTGGAAGCCGCCGAAATGGCCGAGCGCCAGCAGGTTCGGCGTGTAGCCCATCGCCGCCGGGTCCCCCTCCGCCTGCAGCAGCGGCATCAGGTCCTGGGCGATGCCGCGCTCGGCGAAGAGGCGCAGCCGGTTGAAGCCCTGGTAGCTGAGGTCCGGTATCCGCCCCGCCGCCTGCTGGCGGAGGATGAGCTGCATGCCCTCCTCGTAATTCGGCGTGGTCACGAACTCCACCTGGATGTTCGGCTCGCGCTTCGCGAAGGCCGCCGCGATCGCGTCGTAGCTCTCTTTGTAGATGAAGGGCTGCGCATAGTGCACGGTGATCGAGACCGGCGCCTGGGCGCGGCCGATGCGCGGCGCGGCGAGCGCGGTGGCGCCGAGCGCAAGCGCCGCACGGCGGGTGAGGTTGGGCATGGTTGTCTCCTTCTGTCAGCCTTTGAGACCGGTGGTGGCGATGCCTTCCACGAAGCGGCGTTGCGCCAGCAAGAAGGCGAGGACGAGCGGCAGCGTCATCAGCACCGCCGCCGCCATCATCGCGCCGAAATCGTCGCCCGCTTCCTCGGAGCGGAAATAGAGCACGCCGAGCGCCGGCGTCGCATGCGCATGCCCCTGCACGACGATCAGCGGCCAGAACAGGTCGTTCCAATGGCTGACGACGGAGAAGATGGCGAAGGCCGTCGCCGCCGGCCAGGCATTGGGCAGCACCACGCGCCAGACGATCGACCACTCGCCCATGCCGTCCAGCCGCGCCGCATGCAGCAAATCATCGGGCAGGCTGCTGAAGAACTGCCGGAACAGGAAGATGGCGAAGACCGAGATGGTGAAGGGCGCGATCAGCGCCGTGTAGCTGTCGAGCAGCCCGAGCCCGCTCGCCGCCACGTAGAGCGGCAGCGCCGGCACATGCGGCGGCACCAGCAGCCCGAACATCACCGCGCCGAAGGCGATGCCCCGCCCGGGGAAGCGCAGCTTCGCCAGCGCATAGCCCGCCGGCACGGCGAAAAGGAGCTGGAAGACCAGGATGCCGCCGCAGACGACGATGCCGTTCCAGAGGTAGTGCAGCACCGGGACGCGCGCCAGCACCTTGCCGTAATTTTCGGCCGCCGCGAACTGCTCCGGCCAGAGCGAGAGCGAGGCACGGAAGATCTCGCTCGCCGGCTTCAGGCTCGCCGCCACCATCCAGAGATAGGGCATCAGCACCAGCGCGCCGAGCAGCGCCAGCACCGCGATCCGCGCCCTCACGCGTAATGCACCCGGCGGTCGAGCACCCGCGTCTGCACCCACATCAGCGCCAGCACCACGGCGAGGAAGACGAGGGTGATGGCCGCCGAATAGCCGAGCCGCAGATAGGTGAAGCCCTGCTGGTACATGGTGAAGAGCAGCACCTCGGAGGCCTTGTTCGGCCCGCCCTGCGTCAGCACCGCCACCGTGTCGAAGACCCGCAGCGAGCGGATCATGCTGATCGTCAGCACGAAGAGCGTCGTCGGCCCGAGCAGCGGCCAGGTGACGAGGCGGAAGCGGTCGAAGCCGCCCCGCGCCCCGTCCACCTCCGCGGCCGCATAGAGCTCGCGCGGGATGGCGGTGAGCCCCGCCATGAACAGCACCATGTTGAAGCCGATGCTCTCCCAGACGCCGATGGCGGCGAGGCTCAGCAGCACGGTATCGGACGAGGAGAGCCAGAAGGGCGCCCCCAGCCCCATCGCCCTGAGCGCCGCATTCACCGGCCCGATGGTGGGATGCAGCAGGTACTGCCAGGCCGCCGCCATGGCGACGGTGAGCGAGACGACAGGCAGGAAGAAGACCGCGCGGAAGAAGGCCAGGCCCTTCGCCTCCGCCTCCACCAGCAGGGCGAGCCCGAGCCCGCCGAGGATCGAGACGGGCGTCACCAGCCCGACATAGACCAGCGTGTTCCGCACCGAGACGCCGAAGCCGCGGTCCGCCAGCATCTCGCGGAAATTGTCGAGCCCGGTCCAGCCGGGTGCCGGCGCCCCCAGCTCGTAATCGGTGAAGGCGAGCAGCACCGTCGCCAGCGTCGGCAGCAGCAGCAACAACAGGTAGGCGATGCCCGCCGGCAGCGTCATCAGCGCGCCGGCCACCGCCTCCCCGGCCAGGCGCCTCACGCCGCCACCCGCGTGGCATCCGCCCGGGCCGCCACGCGCCTGCCATCGGCGCCGAACAGCAGCGCCCTCGACGGCGCGAAGCCCAGCCGCAATGCCGCCCCCGGCTGCACTCCCCCCCGCGCCTCCGGCTCCAGCCGCGCGATCAGCGAGGCCCCGTCCGGCGCCTGCCGCGCATGCAGCAGCAGCCCGTCGCCGAGGAATTCCAGATGCTCCGCCACAACCGGCAACCCTTCGGCCGCGGGCCGCAACGCCTCCGGCCGAAGCGCCAGCGTCAATGCCCCGCGCGCCTCCGCACGCAGGCCGACCGGCAGCCCCGCGACGCTGACCCGCCCCTCCGCATCCGCCTCCGCCGCCAGCATGTTGATCCGCGGCGAGCCGATGAAGCCCGCCACCCGCAGATCCGCAGGGTCGGCATAGATCGCCTCGGGCGAGGCGACCTGCAGCATCTCGCCCCCCATCATGACGGCGACCTTGTCCGCCATGGTCAGCGCCTCGGCCTGGTCATGCGTGACGTAGAGGGTGGCGACGCCCGCCGCCCGGTGGATGTCGACGATCTCCCGCCGCGTCTGCACCCGCAGCGCCGCATCCAGGTTGGACAGCGGCTCGTCCATCAGGAAGGCGGCGGGCCGGCGGATGATGGCGCGGGCCAGCGCCACCCGCTGCCGCTGCCCGCCCGAGAGCTGTCCCGGCCGTCGGTCCAGCAGCGGCCCCAGCCCGAGCGGCGCCGCGGCCCGCGCCACCTCCTCGCCGATCGCCGCCCGCTTCGCCCGCGCCCCCGGCAACACCCGTCCGAGCAGCGGCATCCGCTCCAGCGCCGAGAGGCGCCGCATCGCCAGCGACACGGCGATGTTCTCGTGCACCGTCAGGTGCGGGTAGAGCGCATAGGACTGGAACACCATGGCGACGTCGCGCTCGGCCGGCCGCAGCCGCGACACCGCGCGTCCGCCGATCACGATCTCGCCAGCATCCGCCGTCTCGATCCCGGCGATGATGCGCATCAAGGTGGTCTTGCCGCAGCCCGACGGCCCGACCAGCGCCACGAATTCCCCCGGCTCCACCGCCAGCGACACGCCCCGCAGCACCGGGGTGGCGCCGAACTGCTTGACCACGCCGGTGATGGTGATGCCCGTCACGCCAGCTCCTTCGCCTCGCATGCAGGGCCGGCTCTAGTCATTGCCGATGACAGTGGCGTTCAGTTCCCGTGAAAAATATGTGTCGCCCGGCTTGACCGGTCAGGCAGAACGGATGACTCTCCGCGTCATCGGACCACGGATGCCGTATGGACCGTCGAGCCCAGCCCCGCTCCAGCCTCTACCGCGCCCATCGTCTGGTCGCCCGCGGTGCCGCGCCGGAGGGTTGGACGGTTTCCATTCACCCGCCCGGCGGCCAGCCGCGGGCGGTGCTGCGCAACACCGTGCCCCATGGCCTCGCCATCCTCATCGAGGAGGCGAAGCACCAGGTCGATCGCCGCCTGGACGGCGCCGACTGGCAGCGGGAGCCCTAGAGCGAGCCCCGACCAGGTGGAATCACCCGATCGGAGGTATTTGCCCGCATGAACAAGAGGCCAGAGCGGCTTGGGTGAGCCAGTGCGACCGGAAGCCGCGCTCGGGCAAGCCCCGACCGGATGGGATCATCCGATCGCGTTGCGTGAGGCAGGGCGACTGCAACGCACCCTAGCTCCCGATCTCGCCGCCCCCCTTGCGGGTGATGGCAATGACCGAAGGCCGCGGCGGCACGCCCTCCCTGAAGTCCGGCCAGCGCGTGCTCGGCCGCTCGAAGCTGCTGCCCGGATCCTCGCCCGGATGCTGGATGGCGAGGAAGATCGTCTCCCCATCCGGCGTGAAGCGCGGCCCGCAGACCTCCGCCCCGGTCGGCGCCTGGTAGAAGAGCCGCGGCAGCGCCCGCCCGTAGCCGGTCGTATCCGCGGCATAGAGCCCGTCCGCGACACCGGCCGCCGCCGGCGCGCCGTCGGTCGCGATCCAGAGCCGCCCATGCTTGTCGAAGGCGCAATTGTCGGGGCATGACAGCCAGCCCTGGTCGCTTGTCGCCCGGTGGTAGCGCGCGCCCGCATCGACGCCCGGCTTGCCGGCGAGGAGGAAGAGCTCCCACCGGCCCGTCGCCGCCGCATGATCGACGCGCCCCGTCCCGGCGCCAGGTGGGATGATCTCGACCACATGCCCGTGGTCGTTGTTCGGCCGCGGATTGGCCGCGTTCAGCCGCTGCGCCGTGCGGGCGATGTTGTTGGTCAGCATGGCATAGACGTGGCCCGTCGCCGGGTTCGGCTCCACATCCTCCGGCCGGTCCATCGGCGTCGCGCCGAGGAGGTCCGCCGCGCGCCGCGTTTCGATCAGCACCTCGGCCTGGGAGGCGAAGCCGTTCGCCGCCGTCAGCGGCCCCTCGCCATGGACGAGCGGCAGCCAGGCCAGCGTGCCGTCATCCTGGAAGCGGGCGGCGTAGAGCGTGCCCTCGTCCAGCAGGTCGCGGTTGGCCGCCGCATCGCCCGCCACGAAGGGCCGCGCCGTGACAAATTTGTAGATGTACTCGTTGCGCTCGTCATCGCCCATGTAGATGACGACGCGGCCGTCGGCGCTGATGGCGTGGTTGCAGGCCTCGTGCTTGAAATGGCCGAGCGCCGTGCGCTTCACCGGCACCGAGTTCGGATCGTAGGGGTCGAACTCCACTACCCAGCCGAAGCGGTTTGGCTCGTTCGGCTCGCGGTCAAGGTCGAAGCGCGCCTGGTAGCGCGACCAGGCGTAGATCGACTCCGGCACGATACCGTAGCGCCTGTAGTGGTCGCGCTGCGCGCCGCTGGCCGCCGCCGCCCCGCCGAAATAGACGTTGAAATTTTCCTCGGCCGTGAGGACCGTCCCCCAGGGCGTGTTGCCGCCCGCGCAGTTGTTGAGCGTCCCGAGCACCCGCAGGCCCGTCGGGTCGGCGGCCGTCCTCAGCCGCTCATGCCCCGCCGCCGGCCCGCTGATGCGCATCGGCGTCTCCGCGGTGATGCGCCGGTTGAGCCGCCCCTCCCGCACCGGCGCCCAGCGCCCGTCCCGCCGGCGGATCTCGACGACGGAGAGGCCATGCGCCGCCTGCTCCACCGCCGCCTGCTCGGCGCTCGCCTTCTGCGCCGCGCTGCGGCCAGCGCCGAGCCCGGCGAACATCAGGTTGGTGTTGGTGTATTCGTGGTTCACCACCAGCAGCCCGTGGTCGCTCGCGGCGGAGCCGCGCGGCAGCGGGAAGAAGTCGACATAGTCGTTGTTGTAGCCGAATTGCTGCGCCTGGGCGGCCGCCGTCAGCGCCGCCGGGTCGAAGGGCGGGGCATCGGCCAGCACCGGGTCGCCCCAGCGGATCACGGTCTGGATCTCATAGCCCTCGGCCACCGCGTCGCGCTGGCTCAGCCGGTGGGAGAGCTCGCTGAAGCCGAGGCTCGACGGCCCCTCCGCCTCGGCCATGGCCGGGCCGGCGGCCAGCGCCACGGCGGCCGCGGCCCCGGCCAGCACTCCGCGGCGGGAGAGGCGGCGCGCGGCGATCTCGGCCAGGGTCTCGCGCGGCTCCGGGTTGCTGCCGATATCCTCGATCTCGATGAAGTCAGGCTCGTCGAGCGGCGGCATGGCGTCTGGGTCCCTTTCAGTGATGGCGCATCAGCGCATGCTACCCCAGGAAGGCGGAATGACGCTTCGATGAAGCTTCCACGTCCATCGGCGGCTCTTGCCGAGGCGCCGCCCATGGTTACAATCCGCCCCTCCATCGTGAGAGCGAGTCGCATGGCCGCACCCCGCATCGTGCTGGTGGAGGATGACGGTTTCCAGCGCCAGCTGGTGACCGACTACCTGGCCCAGCACGGCCTGCGCCCGGTGCCCGCCTCCTCCGGCGCCGAGCTGAAGCGCATGGCCGAGCAGTCCATGCCCGACCTTGCAATCCTCGACGTCCAGCTCGGCGAGGCGGAGGACGGCTTCGCCCTCGCCCGTTGGCTGCGCGGCCGCTCGGCGCGCATCGGCATCCTGATGCTGACCTCGGCGGGCGACATGGTGGACCGCGTGGTCGGCCTCGAATCCGGGGCCGACGACTACGTCACCAAGCCCTTCGAGCCGCGCGAGCTGCTGGCCCGCGTCCGCGCCCTGCTGCGCCGCGCCGCCGGCGCCGCCGCCCCGCCCCCGTCCAGGCTCTCCGAGGTCCGCGTCGGCACCTGCATGCTGGACCTGGAGCGCCGGCTGCTGGTCCGCCCCGACGGCAGCGAGGATGCGCTGACCGCCAGCGAGTTCGACCTGCTGAAGCTCTTCGTCAGCCACCCCAATCGGCCGCTGACCCGCGACTGGCTGCTCGAGACCAGCTCCCACCGCGAGGCGGATGCCTTCGACCGGGCCATCGACAACCGCATCCTCCGCCTCCGCCGCAAGCTGGAGGCGGACCCGGCCAAGCCGGAGGCGATCCGCAGCGTCCGCGGCGTCGGCTACATGTTCGTTCCACCGAGGGACTGAGGGTCAGCCCGCGGCCAGCAGCGGCCGCAGCACGTCGGTGACGCCGCCAAGCGTGATCTGCGTGCCGACGCAGAGCATCAGAAAGGCCGCCAGCCGCGAGACCACCCGCGCCCGCGCCTCGCCGAGCAGCCCGGTCAGCCGGTCGGCCGAGGAATAGGCGAGCCATACCGTCACCGCGACGGCGATGGCCGCCGCCGAAACCCCCGCGAAGAAGGGCAGGATCGCCCCGATGCCGCCCGGCGGCCGGTTGGCGCCGAGCGCGACCGCGACCGAGATGGTGCCGGGCCCGGTGGTGAAGGGCATGGTCAGCGGGAAGAAGGCATCGTCGGCCGCGCCGGTGGCAGCGCCCGCCTGCTCCTGCTTGCGCGCCTCGATCCTCTCCGGCGCCATCAGCAGGTGCCAGGCCCTGACGGCCACCACCAGCCCGCCGGCGATGCGCAGCGCCGCCAGCGAGACGCCGAAGAACTCCAGCACATAGGCGCCGAGCCAAAGCGCCCCCAGCATCATCGCCGCCGCGTAGAGGCCGATGCGCCGCGCCAGCACCGCCCGCTCCGCATGGCTGCGGTCGCCCGTCACCTGGCTGAAGACCAGCGCCGCGCCGATCGGGTTCACGATGGAGAAAAGCGCCGAGAAGGCGAGGACGAGGTTCTGCACCCCGCTGCTGAACTCGGGCATGTCAGGCGTCGGAGGGGGGAAGGGCAGGGGGCATCGCCCCCGCTCATAGCATGCCGGAGGTCGGGCGCTACAACCCGGCCCGCGCCGCCCGCAGCGTCTGCGCCAGCAGCGCCTCCATCCCGGCCGCCGCCTGCTGCGCAGCGGCCAGAGCGCCCTCGCGCGCCAGGCTCTCGACGCGCGCCGCCTGCTCCGCCAGCAGCCGCGCCCCGACCATGTGCGAGGCGCCCTTCAGCCGATGTGCCGTGCCCGCCAGCTGCTCCGGCTCCGCCGCCGCGGCCAGCGCCGCCATCTCCTGCGAGGCATTGGCGGCGAAGCTGTCGAGGATGCCCGCCAGCCGCGCCGCATCCGCCCCGAACAGCCCGCGCAGCGCCTCCGGATCGAACAGCGCGCCGCTGACCGTATCCGCCGCCGCCCCCGCCGCGCCCTCGGGCGCCAGCTCCGGCAGCCAGCGGCCGAGGGTGCGGGCCAGCGCGTCGAGCGAGACGGGCTTCGAGAGGAAGCCGTCCATCCCCGCGGCGAAGCAGCGCGCATCCTCGCCCTTCAGCGCATCCGCCGTCACCGCGATGAGGCCGGTGCGCGGCAGCCCCTCCGCCTCCTCCTCCTCGCGGATCAGGCGGGCGAGGCCGAAGCCGTCGAGCTCCGGCATGTGCAGGTCGAGCAGCAGGATGCCGTGCCGCCGCGCCTGCCAGAGCCGCAGCGCCGCCGCCCCGTCCTCGGCGACATCCGCGGTGAGGCCCAGCATCTCGAGCTGCCGCAGCAGCACCTCCCGGTTGACCGGATGGTCGTCCGCCAGCAGCAGCCGCGGCAGCCCCTCCAGCACCTGCGGCGCAACGGCGGGGCCGGCCAGGGCCGCCCCCGCCGCTTCCCCCGTCGCGGCCGGGGCGAGCAGCAGCGTCGCGGTGAAGCGGCTGCCGCGGCCGGGCGTGCTCTCCACCGTCACGTCGCCGCCCATCAGCTGCGCCAGCCGCCGGACGATGGACAGGCCGAGCCCCGTCCCGCCGAAGCGCCGCGTGGTCGAGCTGTCGGCCTGGGCGAAGGGCAGGAACAGCCGCAGCTGGGTCGCGGCATCCATGCCGATGCCGCTGTCCTCGACGGTCAGCACCACGCGAACCTGCCCGTCCGCCTCGGCCCTGGTATCCGCCATCACCCGGACGAAGCCGCGCTCGGTGAATTTCAGCGCGTTGCCGAGCAGGTTGAACAGGATCTGCCGCACCCGCGTCGGGTCGCCCGTCACCCAGTCGGGGCCCGGCCCGGGCGGGTCGGCGAAGAGGGCGAGGCCCTTGGCGCGGGCCTGCGGCGCCAGCGTCTCCACCATGCCCTCGACCAGGCCGCGCAGGCTGAAGGGCAGCGCCTCCACCTCCAGCCGCCCGGCGTCGATCTTCGAGAAGTCGAGGATGTCGTCGATGATGCGCAGCAGCGACTGCGCGCTCTCGCGCATCACCGCCAGCGCCCGGCCCTGCTCGGCGGAGAGGTTGGAGCGCTCCAGGATCTCCATCATGCCGAGCACGCCGTTCATCGGCGTGCGGATCTCGTGGCTCATGGCGGCGAGGAAGGTCGCCTTGGCCCGCGCCGCCGTCTCGGCCGCGTCGCGCGCCGCCTCGGCTTCGCCCTTGGCGGCCAGCGCCGCCTGCTCGTTGAGCTTCACGGCCGTCATGTCCCGGCAGGTGGCGAGGATCTGGCCGTTCGGAAGGGTGCGGAACTGGTTTTCCACCCATTTGCCGTTCGGCATGAGGCGCAGCGGCATCGGCCCGTTCGAGGCCGTCACGGTCGCCCAGCGCTCCTCCACCACCTCGTCTTCCGGCCGGTCGAAGCCGTACTCGCCGCGGCGGTAGCGCCAGCGCTGCACCGCCTGGTGGGAGGAGCCGCGCTGCAGCAGCTCTTCCGGCAGGCCGAACAGGGCAGGGGCCTTGCCGTTGGTCTCGATGATGGCGCCATCCGGGTCGAGCAGGATCACCGCATCCTGCAGCCCGTCCAGCACGCGGCGAAGCAGGGCGCGCTCCGCCTCCAGCGCCTCTTCCTGGTCCTTGAGGCGGGTGATGTCGCGGAAGCAGGCGAGCAGCCCGCCATCCGGCAGGGGCTGCATGTTGAACTCGATCCAGTAGCCGCCCGCGGTCTTACGGATGTAGCGGTTGCCGCCCGGCTGCAGCATGACATGGGCGCGCTCCTCGACCAACGCGTCGAGCGCCTCGGGCTCCTCCGGCGGAGGGCCGAAATCGCCGCGCTGCGCCTGGAAGCGAAGGATGTCGCGCCCGCTCGCGCCGGGATAGGCCACCTCCGGCGGCAGGCGGAGGAATTCCAGCAGCTGCCGGTTGGCGATGCGCCAGCGGTAGTCCTTGTCGAACAGCATCACGCCATCGGCCAGGTTGTCGATGACGGTGCGCAGCGTCGCCCGCTCCGCCTCCAACGCCAGGGCGCTCTCGCGGATCTCGGTGACGTCGCGCGCGACGATGCAGAGCTTGCCGTCCGGCTGCGGGTGGTAGTGCAGCTCAATCCAGCGGCCATTGGCGAAGCGCTGCGCGATCCGCTTGTGGCCGGGCGAGGTGAGGGCCAGCCAATGCATGGCGACCTCGGCATCCTCCGGCCGGTCCTGGCCGAAATCGCCGCGGCGGACCATGTGGCGCAACGCATCCTGGAAGCGCGCGCCTGGCCGGCCGAATTCCGGCGGCAGGCCGAGCACCCCCTCCTCATGCCCATTGGTCTCGAGCAGTGTGCCGTCGGCGTCGAACAGCATCACCGCATCGGAGAGGTTGGCGAGCAGCCGGCGTGCCTGCGCGCGCTCCGCCTCCAGCGTCGCCTGCGCCTCCTTCAGCGCGGTCACGTCGCGGATGATGATGAGCAGGTGGCCGTCCCGCCGCGGCCAGAAATTGTACTCCGCCCAGACCCCGTTCGGCATGAGGGCAGTGAAGCTGAGGTCGCCGGCGGCGAGGATCTCGGCGCGGCGCCGGGCGACGAAGGCGTCCTCCGGCTCCTCGAAGCCGTAGTCGCCGCGCCGGTACATGAAGCGCAGCACCTCCTGATGGGTGCATCCCGGCTGCACCAGCTCCGGCGGCAGGTCGAGCAGCCGGCCGGAGCGGTCGGTATTCTCAAGAATCACCCCATCGGGGTCGAGCAGTACGACGCAATCGGTGACGTAATGCAGCAGGAGCTCGGTGCGGCTGCGGGCCTCGGCGAGGCTCTCCTCCGCCTCGTGCTGCCAGGTCAGGTCGCGGAACAGGCCGAGCCGGCTGCCATCGGCCAGCACCTCGACCTCGACCTCGATACGCCGGCCATCCGGTGTGACCCAGCGGGCGGTGCCGCCGGCTGGGGCTTCGAAGGGCGCCAGCGCCGGCCCTGCCGAGGCGCCGATCAGCGCGGCCAGCGCCTGGCCGCGGAAGGGCCGCATGGTCAGCCCCAGCACCGTGGCGAAGGCGGGGTTGGCGAGGCGCAATGTCAGGTCCGGCTCGAACACGCCGATGCCGGCCTTCATCTGGCGCAGCAGGGCGGGCAGCAGCACCGAGGCCTCGGCGGGGTCCATCAGCTCCTGCGTCGGGACATGGTCGGGCATACCGCCCATTGGACGCCTCATGCGTCTCATTGCAGTCCCATCATCGCGGAAAAATTGTCGCGTCTGTCGCGCTGGCGGCGGTGCGGCCGGCGACCCGCTGCAGCAGGCGGCCCGACCGGGCCTCGGTGGCGCCGCCCGCCCCCGTATACGCCGTCTGCCCGTTGACCCAGACCTCGGCGATGCCGGCCGCCGGTTGCCGCGGCTCGGCGAAGGTCGCGCGGTCGGCGATGGTCGCCGGGTCGAACAGCACCAGGTCGGCGAAGGCCCCCGGCGCCAGCACCCCGCGCCCCTCCAGGCCGAAGACCGCCGCAGGCCGCCCCGTCATCTTGTGGACGGCCGCCTCCAGGCCGAACAGGCCGAGCTCTCGCCCGTAATGCCCGATCACCCGGGGAAAGGTCCCCCAGAGACGCGGATGCGGGTGCTTCGCCAGCGGCCCGCCATCGCTGCCGATCATCGCCATCGGGTGGGCCATGATCCGCTGCACGTCCTCCTCCGCCATGTTGTGGAAGATGCCGCTGGCCGGCAGCAGCCGCGCCACCGCCGCCTCCAGCGAGACGCCCCATTCCGCCGCGACCTCGTCCAGCATCCGCCCCGCCATCTCCGGATAGGGGAGGGAGGTGGCGATCCTGACCGGCACATCCGCCCGCGGCCTGCGCGCGGCGAGCGATGTGGAGGCGGCGGCGTAGGGATAGACGTCGAAGGCCACCGCCTGCCGCCGCGCCCCGGCCTCGATGGCGGCCAGCGTCTCCCGCGAGCGGCCGTGGTTCTCCGGCATGGCGCATTTGTGGTGGCTGATGACCACCGGCACCCCGGCGGTCACGCCGATCGAGAGCGCCTCCTCGATGCTCTCCAGCACCCCATCCGCCTCGTTCCGCATATGGGTGACGTAGAGCCCGCCCCGCGCCCTCAGCGCCTCCGCCACGGCGACCACCTCCTCCGTCGGGGCGTGCCGGCTCGGCGCATAGAAGAGCCCGGTCGAGAGCCCGGCCGCCCCCTCGGCCAGCGCCGCGTCCAGCTTGCGGCGCATCGCCTCCGCCTCGCGGTCGGTGGCGGGCCGGTCGAGGTCCCGCCCCATCGCCCCGAGGCGCAGCGACATATGCCCGATCAGCGCGAGCGTATTGACCGAGGCCGGCTCCCGCCGCAGCCGCTCGGCATAGGCGCCGAAGCTGTCGAAGACCCACCACTCGGGCGCGCAGACCTGGTCGAGCGGCGCCGGCGGCCGTTCCGCCATCGGCACCGGCGAGAGGCTGATGCCGCAATTGCCGACCACCACCGTGGTCACCCCCTGCGAGGTCTTGCAAACCATGCAGTGCGGCCCGCAGAGCACCGCCTGGTCGTCATGGGTATGGGCATCGATGAAGCCCGGCGCCACCGCGAGGCCGCCTGCCATCACCTCCCGGTCCGCGCTCGCCCCGGACAGGTCGCCCAGGGCCGCGATCCGGTCCCCGCTGACGCCGACATCCCCCCGCCGCGCCGGCGCGCCGGTGCCGTCGACCAGCGTCGCGTCGCGGATGATGAGGTCGCAGCGCAGGCCCATGGTCGTCTCCCTCCCCCCTTGGGACAGCAAACTTGGCGCGCCGGCCCGGGGCTGCCAAGCTGCCGCCATGCCGGCTGCCTCGCCCGGGGCGTGCGGAGAACCTGAGATGAGCATGCAGCCACGCGACCGTGCCGCCTATTCCGCCATCGTCGACCGCCCGCCGCTCGGCCTGCCCGGCGATGCGCGCATCGCGGTCTGGACCATCGTCAACCTCGAGGTTTGGGATATCGGCAAGCCCATGGCCCGCCAGGTGCTGCCGGCGCCGACCGGCCAGGTGCTGCTGCCCGACGTGCCGAACTGGTCCTGGCACGAATACGGCATGCGCGTCGGCGTCTGGCGCTTCTTCAAGCTCTACGAGCGCCTCGGCATCGCGCCCACCCTGTCCATCAATGCCCGCGTCTGCGAGGATTACGAGCGCGTCGCCCGCCAGGCGCTGGAGGCCGGCTGGGAGTTCATGGGCCATTCCTGGGAGCAGGGGCCAATCCACAAGGAGGCCGACCAGCGCGCCATGATCCATCGCTCGATGGATGCACTGGAGCGCTTCACCGGCACGCGCCCGGTCGGCTGGCTCGGCCCGGGCCTGACCCAGACGCTCGAGACGCCGGAGCTGCTGGCCGAGGCCGGCGTCCAATATATCGGCGACTGGGTCTATGACGACGAGCCGACCACCATCCACACCGACCGGGGCCCTCTCGTCACGCTGCCCTACACGGTGGAGCTGAACGACATCCCGATGATGCTCGTCCAGCACCACGAGAGCGACTACCTGCTGAAGCGCGCCATCGACCAGTTCGACCGGCTCTACGAGGAAGGGGCGGAGCGGGCGAAGATCATGTCCATCGCCATCCACCCCTACATCTCCGGCCAGCCGCACAGGATCAGGTATCTCGAGCGTTTCTACGAGCATGTGGCGAAGCATAGCGGCGTGCTGCACTGGAACGGCGTGCAGCTGCTGGACTGGTACCGGTCGCAGTCTCAGTAGTCGACCCTGAATAACTCGCAACCCACTGATCTGCCTGGGAGCTTCGCCGGTTTGAACGCTGTGGAATTGCAAGGTTTGATTGGAATGGGGCGCTAATCCTGCGATTCTGGCGGGCATGA
>JAESFQ010000065.1_pt1 | contig 54683 bp, 50 predicted proteins | sample 9269431 | NCBI WGS metagenome assembly JAESFQ01 (sample SAMN14502588, study PRJNA617103) | algae metagenome | isolation source: Plectolyngbya sp. WJT66-NPBG17 and co-occurring heterotrophs from well... | place: USA: Mojave Desert, Joshua Tree National Park, California | collected 2006-08-06 | reverse complement strand
CAGCGTACGTTCAGCAAGATGATTTCAGGCAAGAAGTGGTGCCATTTGAACAGGGAGTCAGTCGCCATTGAGAGCAAAGCTAGAGAAAATTGAGCTTTCACACCCTACCATTTTTGCGACACAACCGTTTCTTGCTCCTGTAGCCCAACTGGTAGAGGCAACTATCCCAAAAATAGTTCATGTGTGAGTTCGATTCTCACCAGGAGTGCTAAAACAATGCACCGAAGGCGGAAGGGGACGACGCACACACCCGATAAGTGTGTTACTAGCAGGTTCGAGTCCTGCTCGGTGTACCAAATCATGAAACGTTGGCAGGTGCGCTTTTCGGTCTCATAAGCCGAAGTTTACCAGGTTCAACTCCTGGCTCCGCGTCCAAATGCTGATGTAACTCAATGTGGCAGAGCAGCTACCTTGTAAGTAACGGTTTGCAGCACAGTTCAATGAACGCTGTACCTCCGATAATATTCTTGAAGCATTCACGATGGCTGAAGACGAATTGAAACTAGAAATTGCACTAATGCTGTTCAAGCAGCAAAAAATTAGCAGCGGTAAGGTTCGTTCTTGGACTGGACTAACAGTACTGGAATTTCAGCATGAACTAGCACGTCGAGGGCTGTATCTTAATTACGATGTTGAGGACTTTCAATCAGATAGTGCAAACGCTCCAATCGCTAAACTTGCTGTGATTGTTGTTTCTAACTCACCATGTTTGCAATCAGCGGATCGGGAACGGGGAACGATCGCTTTTCCATCAGCGTAAAGCATCGTTGTTCTGCATTAAATGCAAACACCGTTCCCGTCTCAATTTCATACATCCAAGCATGAAGACTAAGCTTTCCGCCATGTAGCTTCGATCGAATAGCGGGATAGGTTTCCAAATTCTCGATCTGGGTGAGAACATTTTGCTCGATCGCAATCTTCAACAATCGATCTGGATCAAGCCCTGGATAGTTATCCTGCACCACGCGCCGAGTTGCTTCCCCGTGGCGTTTTAGCCAGTCATACACCGCAGGCATTTGTTCCGCCAGCGTTCCAATTTGCAGCAATCCTTTCATCGCGCCACAGTGCGAATGTCCACAAACAATAATATCTTTGATTCCTAAAGCCTGTACTGCATATTCAATTCCTGCCGATTCTGCACTGCTTGCCGCACCATACGACGGAATAATATTTCCCACGTTTCGCATCACGAACAGTTCCCCCGGTTGCGCTTGCGTGATTAGACAGGGATCGATGCGCGAATCTGAACAAGTGATAAACAAAACATCGGGAGATTGTCCGCCTGAAAGTCGTTCAAACAATTCGCGATGATCGTTGAAATAATTGCTGTGAAAGGAGTTTACGCCTTGAACGAGTCCGGTTATCGACATAGATCTTGACCTGGATGTGGTGAGGTGAACGATCGAGCTTTCGACGAACGATAGAGCCAAATCAGGCTTGACTATCGACTTTATCCTTCCGTTTCTACAAGGTTAATGTAACACTTTCCGAATTTTTGTAAAGAAATTTGATCCGTCAAATCTCGTATCTTTCTAATTCAGCGGCAGTAGGATCTCGAACACTGTGCCACGAGAACTCGGCTCAATGCTGGAATAAACGCGAAACTTGCCGCTGTGTCTTCCACTCACAATTCGGTAACTCATCGCAAGGCTGGTTTCTCGCACAGGCTCATTTGAAAAAGCCTGCAACAGTTGACTTTGTGACTCGATCGACAATTTCGTATTGTTGTCCGCAATCTGAATCGAAACCCAGCGCTTTCCTGAGCCATCGATCGAACAAACTTCAGTCGCGATCGTAATTCTCGGAGATTCGCAAACTTGCAGTTCAGATCGAGCCGCCTGATTTAGTAGAGAATCGATCGATCGATTCAGAATGTTCATAAACACCTGACTAAGCTGGCTGACAAAACAAGGAACCGGAGGTAAGTGTCCGTAGTTCTTCACTACTTGAATCTCACTTGAAAGGCGACTCTTTAACAGCAGCAACACCGAATTTAGGCAATCATGTAGATTCGCTGGACGGGGATACACTTCATCAATGTGACAAAAGTTTTGCAGACTATTCGCCAATCGGGAAAGGCGTTCTGCCCCAGTTCTAATGCTGTCGAGGGTTTTGGGCAAATCTTCGCGGATGTAATCGAACTCGATCGCTTCTTTGAGATCCGTCACTTTCTGCGGCACTGGCACAATGCACTTCTCATACACATTGATAATTTCCAGCAAACTCTGACTGTATTCTGCAATGTGGCTCAAGTTTCCCCAAATAAAGCTCACCGGATCGAGAATCTCATGCGAAACTCCGTCGACAAGCCGCCCTAAGCTTGCCATCTTCTCACTTTGAACCATTTGAAGCTGAAGCCGCTCGACCCTAACCTGGGTTTCAATCCCGCGCAATTGCCAATAGGCAATATTCAACTCATGCGGATCGAGAATGCGGTACTGCCCAGAATCAAGATGAACCACGATCGGATCACTCAAGCGCTCAAATGGACGACGTAGCGCCTGTTGTGCCGCACTGAGAATCGGAGTATCGCCATTGAGAATCAGGGGAGAAGTCCGATCGTAGCTGTACAAAATCCGCAGCGGTTTATCGAGAAATAAATCAATTCCGTAAGGGCGCAGCAAATATTCCAGCAATCGATGACGAGGCAACATTCCCAGAAATCGCCCTTGTTCCGTCAAGATCACCCCTGGAAGTAGCGAATACTGCTCAAAGATTTGAGCGATCTCCGTTCCCAAAACGTCCAATTCTGCCGCAAAATCATACAGAGGCAAATCTTTTAGCGTCGATTCAAGCTGAATCGATTGGGTGTTTCCGCTAGTCAAAACGGGGATGCTCAGTTGCGATCGAGACTCAGATGTCGATTTTGTAAACACAAGGTCAGTCGTCCAGTTAGCTTGCTGAATCTACACTGCCCAAATTTGCGTCTACTTCACCAGACCCCCTAACTCCTCTGATATGCAATTGATTTCTTTTCTGCTCCGCTCTTCCCGCAAAATGGTCGCGATCGCAATTTTCACCGGATTTCTCAGCGGAGTGAGTAGTGCAGGGTTGATTGCGTTGATTAGTCGAGCGTTGGGTAATACAAATGCAGCGATCGGGCAAATTGCAGGCGCGTTTGTCGGACTCGCGATTTTATCACTGGTGACGAGTGTTATTTCTCAAGTAGTTTTGATTCAGTTGGCGCAAGATGCTGTGTTTAATTTGCGATTGCAGTTAAGCCGACAGATTTTATCCTCTGATCTGCGGCATTTGGAACAGCTTGGCAATGCTCGGATGCTGGCAACCCTGACGGAAGATGTTCAAGCGGTTGCAACCGCAGTTTCTTCGTTTCCATTTCTCTGTATCGATCTCGCAACAGTTATCGGATGTTTTGCATTCATTGGCTCATTGTCTTGGATTGTGTTTGCGATGGTGATGGGCTTGTTTGCGATGGCATTTCTAACCTGTCAATGGATGCTGAATCAAGCCCGTAAGCGTATGGTTTATGCTCGCGAAGATCAAGATATTTTGTTTCGTCATTTCCGATCGATTACCGATGGCATCAAGGAAATGAAGCTACATTATCCGCGTCGGCAGGTCTTTCTCACAAAGGAACTAGAAGTGACTTCAGCTTCCTTTCGTCGTCACAACATCAATGCGCTGATTCTGTTTGCGTCTGCGGGGAGTTGGGGAAAGCTGATTTTCTTTTTTGCGATCGGCTTTGTTCTATTTGCACTTCCAAGCATTTTATCAATCCCACTCGAAACGCTATCTGGCTACGTGCTGACCTTCACTTACTTGATGTTGCCGCTTGATAAGTTGATACTAAAGCTTCCCGTTCTCAGCCAAGCGAGTGTTTCACTGCAAAAAATTGAAGCATTAGGACTCTCGCTTGGGAATCGTGCCGAAGCTTCGAGCGTTCCAAGCGCGATCGCGCAAAATTGGCAACAGATTGAACTTCGCCAAGTCGCTCACAGCTATCATCAATCTGAAGATACGCAGTTTACATTAGGTGAAATTAATCTCAGGTTGAATGCAGGCGAGATTGTGTTTATTGTGGGCGGAAATGGTAGCGGTAAATCTACACTTGCGAAGCTGCTAACTGGATTGTATGCGCCCGAATCAGGGACAATTACGCTAGACGGAGAACCGATCACAGATGCCAATCGGGAATCGTATCGACAGCATTTCTCGACTGTGTTTGCAGACTTTTATTTATTCGATCGCTTACTCGGCTTAGAGGCAACTGACCAGGAAGCTCAGGACTATCTCAAACAGTTGCAGCTAGATCACAAAGTTCAAATCATCAATGGTAAATTCTCAACCACTGAACTATCCCAAGGACAAAGAAAGCGACTGGCATTGTTAACGGCTTACCTTGAAGATCGTCCGATTTATCTATTTGATGAGTGGGCATCGGATCAAGATCCAGTGTTTCGTGAGTTGTTCTACACCGATTTTTTGCCGAAGTTAAAGCATCGCGGCAAAACGGTGTGGGTGATCAGTCACGATGATCATTACTTTCAATTTAGCGATCGAGTCATCAAGCTCGACTATGGACAGATTGAATACGATCGGAGCAATTAATCTTTAGGGCTGTATTGACCAATCCTCAATGAGCAGCCCAGGAATTTCATCAAAATCTCGGCGATTACGAGTACATAAAATTCCGCCATAGCTTAGAACGATTGAAGCAATGCGTAAATCTTGAGTTCCAATACGAATTCCTGCTCTTCGGAAAGCATAAAAGCGCTGATCAGCTTCAAGTCCATACTCCAAGACTTCAATTTCGGAGAACAAAGAGATTGATTGGTTAAGCAAACTGTAAGCATTAATGAGCTTGTGGCGTGTTGCCTTACGAATTTGCGCTAGTCGTCCTGCACATTGTTCTTCAACTGTAACGATCGTGATTGCTAGTCTTGCTGATTTGGACTGTCGAACTAGGCGAACTCGATCATTGAGAATCGGGTGAGCGCGTTGATAAAGGCTCACATGATCAGTATCAAGAACGTAAGAAGTCATGATGACTGCTGATCGGACTGCTGACGATATGCAGCGACTTCGGACAAAAAGTCTTCAAAGGTCGAATCTTCTGCAAATATCCCAATATGCTTTAGCCAAGAGTCGGTTTCAGGAGTCGGAGAGTCTGGGCTGATTTCGATCGTGATAAGTTTACCCACTGCAAGTTTTTCTCCCAATGCAGCTTTGGCGTTTCCGATCGCTTCGGCTTCGGTCTTACCTTCAACCGTCAGATCTGGGATACCCACGATCGAGGCAACAAAATGCTGATCAGACTGGTTCTGAACAAAGACTTGGTATTGCATAGCGCTAGAAGTGGCTGTGTTCCGATGATATACCAATTGAGTTTGAATTCTGGGATTTTTGAAATGCGATCGACAGTCCTAAATCGCGCCCTTCAAGAAAACTTCACTCCTACAGCATCAAAACTTCAGCTTCGGGGAATCCTGAGAGTAGTTTTTCATTGCGCTTTCGCGTCGGTTCGTCGGATTTCCCACCGATGAACCTGGTTATAAGTCCTTTTAACTGAACTTTGCGCTGATATGACTCCTCTCCCTTCGCATCTGCCCGAACCACGCCGCCCCATGACCCTAAAAGACGATCGCACTCTGACGATCGATGCCCCCCCTGTCGAATCACGGCTCACCGTTGCTTCCAATCACGCACTCGCACCCAAGGGCAAGTTCTCTTCATTTCTCGCCCCGCTGACCCAGGAGAAGTTCAAGGAAGTCGTTCACGAAGTCGAACATAAGCTCAAGATCGTGAATCAAACTCTGTCGATGCTCGATATGCAAGGGTTTGACACGATTTTGGAGGAAATGCTGAACTCGATTACTGCAAAAACGGGAGAATTGCTCAACGCCGATCGCACGACAATTTATCTGCTCGATGAAGAGAAAAACGAACTACATACCACTGTGACCGAGGCAACAGGTGGCAGATCGATCGAGATTCGCTTTCCCGCCGATCAGGGGATCGCCGGAGAAGTGGCAAATTTTAAACGCCCAGTGAATATTCCTTACGATTTTTTCAACGATCCCCGATCGATACAAGCAAAAATTCAATTCAGCAAAACGGGCTATCGAACTTACACGATGCTAACGATGCCGTTGCTGAACGATCAAGGGAACTTAGTCGCGGTTGTGCAGTTAATTAATAAACTCCAGCCGCGCTGTGATCGCACTCTTCCACTCGATGAACGCATTGCCGTCGAAGGCTTTACGACTCAAGACGAGGAACTTTTCCGAGAGTTCGCCCCTTCGATTCGACTGATTTTAGAATCTTCTCGATCGTTCTATCTCGCCACACAAAAACAACGCGCTGCCAATGCGCTGATCAAAGCAACTCAATCGCTCAGTCAAAGTAGCTTAGATCTCGATGACACGCTAAAGCGAGTCATGGACGAGGCGAAAGCGTTGATGAACGCTGATCGCAGTACGCTTTGGTTAATCGATCTCGATCGTGAGGAAATTTGGACGCGCATCCCGACCGCAGAAGGTTCGATGAAAGAATTGCGTTTACCGATCGGGGTCGGATTTGCGGGACAAGTGGCGGCTTCTGGGGAAGTCATCAACATTCCATTTGATCTATACGATCGAGCAGGAGCCGAAACTGCGAAGAAAACCGATCAAGCAAACGGCTATCGAACTTGTAGCCTGCTCTGTATGCCGATTCGGAACGCAGACGGGGATTTGATCGGTGTGACGCAGTTAGTTAACAAAACCAGGCAAGGAGATTTTCCTCTTTACGATCCCAAAGATTTTCCCCAAGCTCCTGAGCGCTGGAGAGCGAGCTTCAATCGCAGCGACCAGGATTTTATGGAAACCTTCAACATTCAAGCTGGCGTTGCACTGCAAAACGCGCGATTGTTTGAAACGGTGAAGCAACAAGAACAAATGCAGCGCGATATCTTGCGCTCGCTCACCAACGGCGTGATCTCGACTAACAAAGAAGGCAACATCATCGCCGCAAACGAAAGCGCCAAAAAACTCCTCGGACTGAGCGAGGAAGACGCGATCGAAGGACTCCCAATCACTCAACTGATCCAACTCGAAAAAGGCAGCTTCTACAACTGGTTCAACCTCGCGATCACTGCCCGCAATCGTGAGCAATACTATCCCGATCAAACCCTGCAACCGATCAGGGGCGAAGAACAACATAGCATCAACTTATCAATCAACACGATCGCAGATGCCAATGATCGCGATCGCGTCTCCGGTGCGCTGATTGTGATGGACGATATCAGCGACGAAAAGCGACTCAAGAGTACGATGTATCGCTACATGACACAGGAACTCGCAGAACAGCTACTCGAAAATCCCGATGCTGCAAAAATGGGTGGCGATCGCAAAGAAGTTTCCGTTCTGTTCTCAGACATTCGCAGCTATACAACGTTGACCGAAACGATGGAAGCTGAAGAAGTCGTAGAAATGCTGAATCAGTATTTTGAATCGATGGTCGAAGCGGTCTTTATGCACAAAGGCATTCTCGATAAGTACATTGGGGATGCAATCATGGCAGTCTTCGGATCACCGCTGCCACTTAATGATCACGAATGGATGGCAGTGCAAACGGCGTTAGAAATGCGGCATCGATTAACAGCATTTAATCAGATGCGAAACGCCCGCAACGAGCAGACGATCGAGATCGGCATTGGGATGAATTCCGACACTGTGATCAGCGGCAATATCGGTTGCAGCAAACGGATGGAATTTACCGCGATCGGGGATGGAGTCAATCTCGGCGCTCGGCTCGAAGGCGCAAGCAAACTCTACGGCACTGACATTGTGATGAGCGAGAGTACGTATCGACCTTGTGCCGATCGCATTTGGGCACGAGAACTCGATTTCATCAAAGTCAAAGGCAAAAATAAACCTGTTGCAGTTTACGAACTCGTGGGTCTGCGATCGGACAAAGTTCCTGACCACAAAAAGCGCGTGATCGAACACTATCACAACGCCCGTCAGCACTATTTGAATCGAAAATTCGCCTTTGCGGTTGCGGAATTCGCCACTGTTTTAGAAATTGATCACCGCGATAAAGCCGCATCTTTACATATGGAGCGATGCCAACACTGGCTAAGAACACCACCGCCTGACCACTGGGACGGCTCTTGGTCGCTGACTGAAAAGTAAACTTCACACTGAAATAAAAATTTCATATATGAGCCGCACACCTAGAATGACGATGTTATTCTTAACCAAGGAATCAGCAGGTTGCTTCGCTTCCGGATACCACTACCTATTTAGGAGATGCGATCGTACCATCGTAAAAGCTATAGTGGCACTATCCGAAGTATGACTTTCATACAGTCAATAAGCCAGCCCAATTGAGTCGCCAGTGATCGCATCGGATTGACAATCATTGCAGTTATTCAACCCCAGTCTTACCCATGTCCTCTTCCAATCAAAACGGTCAAGCTGCTTCAGCCCTTCAAGCCGATCATCGGTCACCGGATTTTATGAATGATTTGGCGAAGCTCGAAGCGCTGATTCCAAAGAACCTCAGCAGCAACAAGCGTGCAGTGATCGAACGGTTGGTCACACTGTATGAGCAAAATAAGCGCGATCGCTAATTCGCTTTCTATCTTGAGAAGTAATCTTGCCAAAAACAAGGTTGCAGGATTTTGGACATACTACAATGTAATTCCTAGCTTCTCACGAGTTTAGGGTTGTTTTTACATCGACTGAGACAGACAACCCTCTGCAAAATCATCACAGGTTTTCTGGTCTTTTGCGAAATGCACCAGAACCGTTTTGTATTCCTAACTGTGCAGCGTCCTGTGTCCCTAGATGGTCTCAGTTAGGCAAGGCAAATATGATGACCAAAGATCAATCTCTTCAACTGCTTTTAGATTTAATCGAACAAGTTAAGACTGCTGAAACCGACGACTTTTTCGCACTTGCAAAAATCGCAGGACTCAACCCACTCCAAGACTTCTCAGAAGCGAACTTGAGCGGGATCGACCTACGCTCGAAGAACATGGCAAAGGCAGATTTGATCGAAGCTACGCTCGTTGGAGCTAGTCTAATCAGCACCAATTTCACCGAAGCGCGGCTGATTAGCAGCAATCTTGCTCACGCCAACCTGACCGATGCCACACTGACTGGAGCAACTTTGATCAATGCGGATTTATCGGGCGCGATCTTAGTGAATGCGACCTTAGATAGTGCAAATTTGACGGGTGCGATTTTGACCGATGCGAAGTTGAGCTACGCTGATGTTCGTCGATCAACGATGACGAGTGCAGATCTAAACGGAACGAAATTAAGCGAGACGAATCTAAGCTACGCCAATCTACGACGGGCGCATTTGATTAATTCGGACTTGAGTGGTGCAAGTCTATATGGTGCGGATTTGAGCGGGGCAGATCTGCGAGGCGCAATTTTATCAGATACAGATTTCGTGGGCGCGAACGTTGAGAGAACGCGGTTTAATGAGCCTCGCTGGTTTTCGAGAGAGGCAAAGCGAGATTTGATCCAACGTGGCGCAATTTTTGAGGCTTAGAGAATTTTTGGAGACGCGAATCGATTCGCGTCTCTGTTTTTGTGACATTAGTGCGATCGAACTGATATTAAATATGCAGATTCTCGATCGCTTCCGCAGGCCCTAACAAAGAAACGTAAGGATCGCCAAAATAGCGACAAGCGATTTCTTGCGCTGCTTCTGCGGTGACACGAGAAATTGCTTCTTGAAAATGTGTGTCAAACGCAACGCCCAATCCTAATGTTTCGTACCATCCGAAAATTTGTGCTAGCTGCGAATTTGTTTGCTTGCCTAGAGCATATTGTCCAAGCAGCTTATTTTTAGCGGTTTGGATTTCCTCATCGTTGAGCGGAGCAGCACAGAGACGATCGACTTCTGTTTTCAAACCGGAAAGCGCGATCGCAGTATTTCCTGGAGCCGTTCCCATGTAGGTGACAAAATACGAGGTATCTAGCCGAGTGGGATAGAAAGCGGAAACTTCGTAAGCCAATCCCCGTTTCTCACGCAGTTCGACAAACAGGCGACTCGATAAGCCATTTCCTAAATATGTATTTAGCAGCTTCAGTGCAGCGTAGTCTTCCATCGTGTCGGACTGAACCGAAGGCGCGAGATAGCCAAGAATCACGATCGATTGCTGCGTGTCTTGCGGAACAGTGCTACGAGTCGGGTTTGGAGTCACGATCGATAAATCCAAATCGGCAAATGGCGTGACGGGCGCTTTCCAATTTCCCAAGATAGCTTCAACGTGCGACACAGCTTGATCTGGAGTAATTCGACCTGCAATGCTGATCGTCAAATTATCAGGACGGAAATGCGTTTTATAGTAGGTCTGTAAATCTTCGCGGGTCAAGTTTTCAATGGTTTCGGTTGTTCCCAATCCCGAAAGTGCGTAAGGATGATCACCGTACATGGCTTGACGTAAGCGATCGAGCGCGATGGTAAACGGTTGTTCCTGCTGCGATCGGATTGCTTGAAGGGTGAGCCGCCGTTCTAGCTCAACTTCTGACTCTGGAAAAGTTGCCGATCGTAAAAGTTCTCCCGCAAGCGTCAGCATCTCAGGGAAATCAGCCGAGACCGTTTTGAGGCTGAGTAAGAAATAGTCTGAAGCGGCATCTGTGCCTAAACTTGCCCCGATCGATTCCACTCGTTCTGCAATTTCTAGCGACGAATGATTTTTCGTTCCTTTGGTCATCACTGCTGCAACCAGGTGTGAGAGTCCAGCTTTATCATGCGGCTCCCAGCGGCTCCCAGCTTTGAAGAACAGACGAGCGGCAATGATATCCGCAGATGGATTTTCGGTTACAAGAACTGTGATGCCATTGCTCAACACAGTATGATGAATCGTTCGATTTTGGGGCAAAGCAATTGTTGAGGTCACGATCGTTCTAAAAATTACATTTGTTGATTCTAGCAATCGAGCTACATCGGCTTCACGACGATCGCAGCATAGTGATAAGGCGAAAGATAATGACTTGCCAAATCGCGCAAATCTTCCGCTGTGAAAGACTGAATCCAGTGAGGATAAGCGATCGCGGCTTCAATCTGCGCCAAAGAATGATAGTAGCCGTAGAGTCCTGCAAGCTGTCCGGGGGTTTCGGTCGAAAAGGCGTAATCGTTACAGAGCAATCGTTTAGAGCGATCGAGTTCGGCTTGAGAAATCGGAATCGTCATCAAATGAGATAGACGATCGCAAATTAGCGCTTCGACTCGCTCTAGATCTTTAGGATCAAGCCAAGCCGCGATCGTAAACAAACTAGAATCCCGTTGCAGTGAAAAACTACAGTCGATCGCTTGCACCAGTTGACGTTCTTCGCGGAGTTCCTGAACAAATCGGGAGGTTCGCCCTGATCCCAAAACGGCTGAGATTAGGTCGAGTCCACACGCTGCTTTGAGGGGATCTTGTTGGTTCGATCGCGCGAATCGTTTCCAGGGAAGCGGCTCATCCTGGTTGTCTTTCACCGTCAAAGATTCAACACCCGGTGCAATCCAAGCCATCAGCAATCGAGCTTGCTCTACTCTCGGAAGATGCAATTCCTCCCGCCGAATACTGGTGATCGGTGGTTCTGCTTCAGCTTCATGCCGAGGACATTCCACTGAATTTGGAAAAGTGTGAAATGCTTTTTCGATTTGAAGTTTTGCCCGATCGAGATCAATATCTCCCGTGATCACAACCGTCATATTTTCCGGTTGGTAGTGAGCGCGATGAAACGATCGCATTTCATCCGCCGATCGCGGCATCAAACTCTCTTCTGTGCCTAAAATCGGTCGCCCATAAGGATGTCGCTGATAAACTAATTCAGAAAGCACCTGAAACGCGATCGCATCGGGATCATCATAAGTCTGCAAAATCTCTTCGAGAACAACTTCTCGTTCGCGCCCAAACTCATCCTCTGGGATCGCAGCATTCAGCAACAATTCGCCCAAATACGGCAGCGTTTCCGCAAAATCTTTCGAGGCGGTCGTCATATAAAAGTGAGCATAATCGTAGCTCGTGGCTGCATTTGTCATACCGCCCCGATTCTCGATCGCGCTGTCAAATTCCCCTGGTGCGATCTGGCTCGTTCCTTTGAAAATCATGTGTTCGAGAAAATGCGCCATGCCTGACCATTCATCGGGTTCGACGATCGAGCCTGCATTGACCCAAACATCGATCGCGGTGACACCTGTGGCGGGGAGATGATGGTGAATCAGCGTCAGTCCACTGTCTAATCGATGCACGGTTGCAGGCAAAGAAAGAGCGTTTTGGGGCGATCGATGAATATTCAAGGGATTAGCTTAGTGACAAAATTAGGGGCAATTGAAGAGAAAATCTAGATGTAACCTTGCTAACTTACAAAACTCAGTAAGGTGTGGCAAAATCACTGATGTAAATTCATTTTTGTAATAACTTAACCTGGATTTCTTGCGCCAAAATGCAGAAATTCATTAGTTCGATCGATAGATTTTTCTGAAATCCTGATGAGAACATTCTTCGCACAACATTTGAGCAAAAATCCGCACTTATAATAATTTTTGATAAAACTTAATTTTGTTTGAGGCAAAGGGATAGAGCGATTTTTTGCCATAAAAATTCCCTCACTAAACTAGCAAGGGATCAAAAAAGTAGGATACCGCAGCGCCGTCTTACCTCAGCTTTTGACCTGGTGTAATACCAGGTGGGTGTCAAAGTGGCGGATATAAAGTTTCCGAGTACAAGCTCGGTCTACTGCCATCAGCCTTGTTAGACTCCCAGATTCAAAAAACATAGATCATAAAACATTGTTGGCAGTCACCAACGCCGCAGCAAATCCTTCACTTATTGTAGCGGTTCCATCTGAAGTTGGGAAGTTTTTGGAAGTGGAGGCGAGATCGACAACTTTCGTCTCTACAAGCGCCGAGCCACACAGGATTTACGGTCTTGATCCGATTGCGGTTCTTGCCAAGAGTAGGCAAAATGGCTGATTGACGAAATCCGAGGAGAGAGCAATCGTAATGCTTCCATTTGCACTTCTAGCGGAGGACGATTACTGATCGATTGTTGCCAAACTCCCGCCAGAACTGGCTTCACCTCCGTTCCCGGAGATGCCTGCGCCAAAACGCGCTGTACCTGTTTCACCACACAATCCGCATTTCTACAAGTCGCATACGCCATTGGATGCCACGAAATATTTTTGGGAAAGCGATCCCAAGGCTGCAATCGTGAGTCAAATCCTTGCCCGATCGTTTGATTGCCTTCTGGAAAAAACACCGCTCCCGCTGGTAATCCTGCTTGTTGTACCGGATAGACCGCGACGTTAAGGAAATCCACAACGCCTTGCATCGCATGAGCAATACTCAACCGCCATAAATCTGTTTGTAGAACTCCTGCACGTTGACCCGCAGAGCCGCGCGTATCGATCGCGTTCGGAATTCTCCCTTGCCACATTGGAATCTTTTCTCTAGGAAACAGCTTATCAACCGCTGCCACATCACCCGCGCTGATAAAGCTACGATTGACGTAGCGTTTGATCAATTCCCGCCCCTTATTGTTTAGTCCTCGATCGTACAGTGCCCGTCTTGACGCATCCCCAAAAATCCAGAGGTCTTGTACTTTTGTCGCGATCGACTCTTTACCCCGACTGCGCGGATAGCGAATGTAGTCAAATAACAGTCCATCGGGTTTACGTTTCAAGACTTCTTGCACCATGCGGAAATAGTCCTGTTTTGCAGGCAAGCTGTACGGATCAATAAACGCTTCATCCGGGTTCAACGTGCCCAAATCCGTACCGAGTCCCGCGATCGTATTTGCACTAAAGCTCGTTTGTCCACGCCCATTGCGTAAGAGTGAAACTTGCTTGTCGGGCTTAATCGCATAGGTATACCCGAAGTTCATGCTAAACATCCAGGCATAAACTTTCAGACCGCGATCGCGTCCTTTTTGAATCACTTGCGCTAGCAGATCGACGTTATTCGGGGACTGCACCATCGATTGCCATGCAGTCGGATTGTCTCCCGCTGGCAGCAAAACCTGCCCGTTGAAGAACGTCTCAACATAAACCTCGTTATAGCCACGATCGACAATGCGATCCAAAACTTCCTCGATCGCGCCGGGTCGGGCATCACAGGAATACAGCCGCAGCCAGATTGCCTGAGTTTTTAGCCAGTTTTGGTTCCGACATTGCCGCAGTTGCTCCGCTTGTTTTTGAGTCAACGCTTGATAGTTTTGCTGTGCTTCAGTTGTACCCTTGAGCGCTGCGCGACGGGCAGCATCCTTTTGGTTGATGGTTTCCGAAGTTTGCTGACAGTAGGGAAGAAAATCCGCTTTGGCAACGCTGCGCCAAACGCCTTGAGCAATCAAACTGGCTGTGACGATCGCGAAAACTAATCCAGTCTGAAGACGACGAAAAGAGACCACTCGCATAGATTCGTTTTGATGAACTAGACAGGTTCAGAGCCACTTCAGAGTTTACGTCGAATGTTTGAGAATCTGAACCGTAGCGATCGTGTCTTCATCGATATAAAATCACTGTGAGTAGCGATCGCCTAAAATTTTTTCCCGATTAACTCAGTTCCCAGCGAAACTTACGATCGGATTCCTCAATTGGTAAATCATTAATACTTGCTTCGCGCCGCTGCATCAGTCCATTGTCTGCAAACTCCCACTGCTCATTGCCATAAGAGCGATACCAATGCCCAGAATCGTCGTGCCATTCATATTCAAACTTGACCGAAATTCGATTTTCGCTAAAGCTCCAAAGCTCTTTTCTCAGCCGATAATCTAGCTCTTTACTCCATTTGCGTTTGAGAAAGGCTCGAATCTCTTCACGCCCGCTGAGAAACTCCGATCGATTGCGCCACTGAGAGTCTTCGGTATAAGCAAGCGCTACTCGATCGGGATCGCGCGTATTCCAGGCATTTTCAGCCGCTTGAACTTTATCTTTAGCGGATTCAAGCGTGAAGGGAGGCAAAGGCGGTTTCGTGTCCATCGTTTCATACAAATTCTTAGATCGAATTTTACGTGCTTCACTCGCTGCAACAATGGACGAAATGCTTAAGTTTTCAAACAAAAAAGCGCACCTGCTTTTTCTAGCAGGTGCGCTTTCAAGAATTTAGAGATCAAGATCAAACAGCCATGTCTCCCGAATCTGGATTCTGTCCAGTTGAAATTCCAAGCTGTTTGCGGCTTTTCTTCAGTTGCTTCCACAGCGATCGAATTTCTTGAAACGATTCTTCGGGGGTCATTTTGCCGCCTGTTTCAAGACAGCAGATAAATGAAACTCGCTGAGAAAACTCCTGCAAATTCGCATTGAATACCAAGTTCTCTGGTTTGACTTGCCCCCGATAGCGGCTACGCGGGTGTAAGAAGTTGTGTTGGTCTGCCATCTTAATCTCCTTGTGGAAAAGTTTTGGTGTTTGCGCTTCAGTGAAGAGATTCACTGGGTTGCACGGTGCGATCGTCTCCTGCATTAGAGGAAGGTAATCTAATCGAATTCTTACTTTAACCTACCTTAACCAGATGTTAACCTAACTTCTGGATGATGTTGTAGTGAAAAGGACTACTTTGTTTAATTTAGGCAAAGCCACAAGATTGAACACCGTCCGATTGGTTTATTGCTTATTAAGGAGAAATGGAAAGATAAACTACGCCTCTTAACTTCTTACCCATCAAAAAAGCCCGCCTTTCCGTAGCTCCTCTCAATTAGGAGTATCAGGGAAAGGCGGGCTTTTTAAGACCAACTATCGAATGGCTGGAGCAGATGTCGCTTGAGCCGCGATCGTATCTGCTTTCCGATTCGCCAAGGTCGGAACTTCATCGCGTAAACGTGCAGTCAGTTGAATCGTCTTCGAGTCGTAGATCTGGGTCAGCATCTTCGGATAGAACCCGATTCCAATAATCGGCACGAGCAGCGAAGCAATGATGAAGACTTCGCGCGGTTCAGCATCAATCAGATTTTCGTGCGAGGTCAACTCTTTGTTTTCAGGCCCGTAGAAGATCTCACGCAGCATTGAGAGCAGATAAATCGGAGTCAGAATTACTCCGATCGCAGCTAAACCGACGACGATGACTCGGAACGTCAAACTGTAAGCATCACTCGTTGCAAATCCGACAAAGACCATGAGTTCCGCTACAAATCCGCTCATTCCGGGTAACGCCAGCGATGCCAATGAGCAAGCGGTGAACATCGAGAAGATTTTCGGCATTTGCTTACCGACACCGCCCATCTCATCGAGCATTAGCGTATGAGTTCGATCGTAGGTCGCACCTACTAAGAAGAACAGACTCGCCCCGATCAAACCATGCGATACCATTTGCAGCACCGCACCACTCAAACCGAGATCGGTAAACGATGCCATCCCAATTAGCACAAAGCCCATGTGAGAGATCGAGGAGTAAGCAATCTTGCGTTTAAGGTTGCGTTGAGCGAATGAGGTTAATGCCGCATAGATGATATTGACCACACCTAGGATTACGAGGGCTGGAGCTACGATCGCATGAGCCGCAGGCAGCATTTCAGCATTCATCCGAATCAGTGCATATCCGCCCATTTTCAAGAGAATTCCAGCCAGTAACATATGTACCGGAGCCGTCGCTTCACCGTGAGCATCTGGCAACCAAGTGTGTAACGGAATGATCGGCAGCTTCACCGCATACGCAATCAAGAACGCGGCATAAATCCACAACTGAAACGTCAGTGGGAACTGTCTATGTGCCAACGTCTGCATATCAAACGTGGGCGTGTCTCCATAGAATGCAAGTGCTAAAGCGGCAACCAAAATAAACAGCGACCCGCCTGCGGTGTAAAGAATGAACTTTGTCGCCGCATACAAACGTTTTTTTCCACCCCAGATTGAGAGCAGAAAATAGATGGGAACCAGTTCAAGCTCCCAGGAGAGGAAGAAAAGCAGCAGATCTTGAACCGCGAATACGGCAATCTGTCCGCCGTACATCACCAGCATCAGGAAGTAGAACAAACGGGGCTTGAAGGTCACGGGCCAAGCCGCCAAAATTGCAAGCGTCGTGATAAATCCGGTCAGAATTACCAGCGGCATCGATAGCCCATCGACTCCCACTGACCAGTTGAGGTCGATTTGGGGAACCCAGGGATAACGTTCCACCAACTGCATCTCAGGATTTGAGAAGTCGTACTGGGTGTAGAAGGTGTAAACGATGAGAAGAAAGTCGATCAGACCGACAACGAGGGAATACCAGCGAACGGTTTTGCCGTCTTTGTCGGGGAGAAAGGGGATGGCAAGGGAAGCCACGACCGGAAACAGAATGATCGTGGTTAGCCAAGGAAAGTGCTCGAACATACTTACTGTTAAGTTTTATTTATTAGTACAGTGAAGATTACAAGGGATGAGTAGTACGACAATCCTAGACGGTTCTTTTTTGAAATCTATTGATTGTTAATAGAGTCTTCAGATGTAGAAGGGTGAGGTTTCCCCCACCCTTTGCTGGGATCAGGTCACACCAGAGAAAACCACTAATCCTAGAACCGCTACGAAAATGATCAGCGCGTAGAACTGAGCGCGACCGTTTTCAAAGTATTTCAGTCCTTCACCCGTCAGCAGCGTGACCAAACCCGCGAGGTTCACCACACCGTCTACGACTTTGGAATCGACTTCTAGCACTTGACGCGCCAGACGACGGCTTCCTTGAACAAAGACTTCGTTGTAAATCTCATCGAAGTACCATTTGTTTTTCGAGAGTCGATACAGAGCAGGAATTTTTTCTGCGATCGCACTCGGATCGATTTTGCCTCGGAGATACATCAGCGATGCCAACGTGATCCCAATCAGCGCGATCCCAACCGAGTTTCCACCCATGATCAGGAACTCGTTTAAGCTCTCTTCACTTGCTTCCGCTGCAACTTGTACGGCTTCGCTCGGAGCGTGGATGAAATGCTCAAAGTAGTTGGCAAACGGCGTTCCGACTAAACCAATCAGCATCGAAGGAACGGCGAGAATCATCAGCGGTAGCGTCATCGCGATCGGGGATTCGTGCGGCTCGTGGCTGTGATGTTCGTCGTTTCCTGGATCGACAGCTTCGCCAATTTCGGCATCCATCGTCAGTTCACGCGGGTCCATTGCGCCCGGACCGAATGCTAGTCCTGCGAGTTGAAGCTGTTCGTTTTTAATTGATCGCTTCACTTCCGCATTTGTGCCCCGGAAAGTGCCTTCAAACGTGCTGAAGTACATTCGGAACATATAGAAGGCAGTGATTCCAGCGGTTGACCAAGCGATCGACCACATGATCGGATTTACCGCAAAGGTCGATCCCAGAATTTCATCTTTCGACCAGAAGCCAGCAAAAGGCGGAATGCCGCAGATCGCCAACGTTCCAATCAGGAAAGTAATCGCAGTCACGGGCATATATTTCCGCAGACCGCCCATCATTCTCATGTCTTGGGCATACACCGGATCGTGTCCGACGACCGATTCCATGCCGTGAATCACCGATCCCGATCCCAAGAACAACATCGCCTTGAAATAAGCGTGTGTCATCAGGTGGAATAGTCCAGCGCTGTACGCTCCCACGCCCATCGCCATCACCATGTAGCCCAACTGCGACATTGTGGAATATGCCAAGCCTTTCTTGATGTCGTTTTGGGTAATTGCGATCGAGGCTCCCAAGAACGCCGTAAAGCATCCCGTCCAAGCGATCACGTTCATCACTGCTGGAATGCCCTCAAACACCGGGAACATCCGCGCAATCAAGAACACACCCGCTGCCACCATTGTCGCCGCGTGAATCAGCGCAGAAATCGGAGTCGGGCCTTCCATCGCGTCCGGTAGCCAGACGTGCAGCGGAAACTGCGCCGACTTCGCCACAGGGCCTAAAAACACCAAAATCGCGAACAATGCCGCAATCCCAGCGCTCAACGATCCGGTCGCCACCATGTCTTGAAGCCGCGTCCCGATCTCCCCGAAGTCGAAACTCCGAGTAGACCAGTACAAGCCTAGAATTCCGAGCAGCAGTCCAAAGTCACCGACTCGGTTTGTGACAAACGCTTTCTGACACGCATCCGCCGCCGCTTTTCGGTAAAACCAGAATCCAATCAGCAGATACGAACACATCCCCACCAGTTCCCAGAAGATGTAGACCTGTACCAGATTCGGACTGATCACCAAGCCCAGCATCGAGGAGCTGAATAGGCTCAAATAAGCATAAAAACGTACATAGCCGGGATCGTGTGCCATGTAGCCGTCGGTGTAGATCATCACCAGAAACGCTACGGTGGTCACGATCACGAGCATGAGCGAGGACAGCGGATCAATCACGTATCCCATCGTCAGATGGAAATCTCCGGCTGCTGCCCACTCAAACGATCGTGTATAAGGTTCGTGCCCTTGAAACTGGCTCCAAAAGATCGCGAATGCTGCGGTCATCGTCGCGCCCATCAGGGACACGATGAAGATAGAGTTTGCTTTTCTGAGCTTGTTGACATCCTTGTTGAATGTGATCAGCCCTAGACCCACGAGCATCGCTCCCGCCAAGGGCAGGACTGGGATGAGCCAGGCGTACTGATATATCGGTTCCATCACTCGCGCCTAAAGTTAAGAGTTCGTTACATTACCAGAGTAGTCAATTTCGGTAATCCTGGTTCATTCTTGATTCAAAGTCTAAGGCTTTGAATTTCTTTATGAGTCTCTATGATCCAGGATTTCCAATTTGTTTATAGACAACATCTGCATTAGGTAGTGAAAAAGAGGCGGGTTCTCTTAACAATTCAAAACGGGATCAGGTGAATTTGTGTCGAGAGACGGGAAATTTCGCATCTAAAGAAGTCGAGATCCCGGAATTCACCCATCTCAAGGGAGAGTGGGAAGGGAGAGATCAGCGATCGCTATAATTCGATCAAGTACTCAGATCAATGCTGGAGAGTATAATGACTACTCAGAGCCTAATTCAAAGCCATCACCAGCCTGAATATCAAACAATTCGGCTAGGGCAGGCAGTTTTGTCACTCCCGAATGTGTAGACGTTAAGCCATATGTACGGCAATTGCTGAAAGTTGAGCTTGAGACAATTCAAAATCCAGTGGCAAAAGCCGCGATCGAGCACGGACTAAACGAAGCCATTACAGACGAAGACTTTTCCAGCCTGCTCGAAACCTTTCATCTGCTCAGCTCTCCCGCAAATGCCGATCGCTTGATTGCGGCTTTAGAACGCTCGAAAATGAATGAAACGCGATCTCAATCCGTAGAGGAATTCAGACAGGAGATGGGACTTGTCGAAGAAACGCTCTAAAAAAAGCAAACTCGCCTCCTGCTGATCCTTCTACAGGTGAAGTTAAAAACCCGGATCGAAGTGCTGTCTTTGAACCGGAATTCCGCGACAATTTGAGATTTTGGATTGAATGCGATCGCAAGGTTGCACTACGGATTATGGATTTAGTAGAGGCAGTGCTGCGTGATCCGTTTGATGGAATTGGCAAACCAGAGCCGCTCAAGTATCTGATCCTAGATACTTGGTCGCGTAGAATCACAGCAGAGCATCGTTTGGTATACGAAGTGAGCCGTGATCGCATTAAATTCCGCCAAGCACGGCTTCACTATCAATGAAAATTACCTGATCAAGTAGCTTAAATCAGCCGAATCGCCCTTCAACATAATCAAGAGTTCTCGAATTCGTTGCGCTGCTGAAAATCTTTTGTGTGTCGTCGATCTCAATCAGTTGACCGATGCGGCTTTCGTCGGTGCTGAAAAATGCAGTTCGATCGCTAATCCGCGCCGCCTGTTGCATATTGTGGGTGACAATGACGATCGTGAATTCTTGCCGCAGTGAGTTGATCAATTCCTCGATTTTCATCGTCGCGATCGGATCAAGCGCAGAACACGGTTCATCCATCAATAACACTCTCGGTTTTACTGCCAATGCCCGCGCGATACATAATCGTTGCTGTTGTCCACCGGATAGGCTCAGTGCAGATTTTTTCAGATTATCTTTGACTTCATCCCAGAGTGCCGCATCTGAAAGGGCTTTTTCGACAATTTCATCGAGGAGCGATCGAGAAACTCGACTAAACACCCGAACACCATACGCAACGTTATCGTAAATGCTCATCGGGAAAGGATTGGGCTTTTGGAAAACCATGCCGATTTGCCGCCGTAAGCGATTGAGATTCACGCGCGGGCTGTAAATGTCTTGACCAAAAAATTGCACCTGTCCTTTCACGCGCATATCGCTTTCGAGTTCACCGATTCGGTTCAGCGCTTTGATAAAAGTCGATTTTCCACAGCCCGAAGGACCGATAATTGCGGTGACTTGTCCGGGATAGATTTCGATCGACACCGATGATAAAGCTTTACGATCGCCATAAAACACATCGACGTTTTGCGCGGAGAGAACAAGTTCAGATTGTGAAACAGAGTGCAAGGTCATAGGTCAGCGTTTCCGGGTAATCAATCGAGATAGAAGATTGGTGATAGTCACAAGACCGAGCAGCACGAGTGAAGCTGTCCAAGCCAGTTGAGTTTGTTCTGGAAAGGCAGAGCTCGAATAGTTGTAGATCATGACTGAGAGCGAAGGCGCGGGGTTCAAAATCTTCTCAACCCAGTTCTGGCTAAATAGTGCGGTGAAAATTAGCGGAGCCGTTTCACCTGACGCTCTTGCGATCGCTAATAACACCCCAGTTGTAATGCTCGGCAATGCTGAAGTTAGTACGATCCTGAATACGGTTTGAATTGAGTTTGCGCCTAATGCCGCTGATGCTAGTCGCTGATGATTTGGAACTAGTTTTAAGGCTTCTTCAGTAGAGAGAACAACGATCGGTAACATGATCACCGCTAGCGCAAATGAGCCTGCTAATGCTGAAAATCCCCGATATCCAAGAATTGTTGAGAGAACAATCACTGCATACGCAAAAACACCAACCACGATCGAGGGAACGGCACTGAGAATTGAGAGTACAAATCGGACGGTTTGAGCGATCGCGCCAGCCTTTCCAATTTCAGATAGGTAGATGGCGATCGCGATTCCAAACGGAACACTAAAGATTGTCGCCATACCTACCATTAGCAATGTTCCTTGAATTGCGTTTGCGAATCCACCTACAACGCTTGTATCGCCAGCGGGAGCAGGTAAATTGGTAAAGACTTCCCACTTCAAATTGGGCAAGCCTTGACGCAGAATTTCAAATAGAACTGAGAGCAGGGGTGATAGTGCGAGTCCGGTGAAAAGAACCGCGATCGCACTCATCGCATAGCTGAAGATTCGTCGATCGAGTGACAGTGGCTTTGTAAGTTGTTGTTCTAAAGTCATTGTTTCAATCCGAATGTTTTGACGATCGAGTTTGCAATCATGTTAATAATCAACGTTAAGCCAAATAGAATTAACGCCAAATACATCAACGATCCGACGTGCAGTTCGTCTAATGCTTCGGGAAATTGATTTGCAAGAATTGATGGAATCGTATTTCCCGCATCTAGCAACGATAAGCTCACTTGATCAGAGTTACCAATTACCATCGTGACCGCCATCGTTTCACCCAACGCGCGACCCAATGCCAACATGATCGCGCTAATGATTCCAGACAGACTCGCTGGAATCAACACGGTCGTGATCATCTCCCAACGAGTTGCACCTAATGAAAGCGATGCTGTACGTAAATCTTGTGGAATCGCTAACATTACATCTCGGCTAATTGCTGCGATCGTCGGTAAAATCATCACAGCAAGAATCGTTCCGGCAACCAGTAAACTAGGCCCAAATGTTTCAGTTCCGAATAATGGAATCCAACTTAATTGTTGATGTAAGGCTGATTGGAGCGGTTTCATAAATGGAATCAGCACAAAGATTCCCCAAAAGCCAATAATGACGCTGGGGATCGACGCAATTAGCTCGATCAAAAACCCTAACGTCGATCGTATCCATCCGGGCAGAAATTTCTCGCTGGTGACGATCGCCATCATTACCCCGATCGGCACTGAGAATAAAAGCGCGATCGCGGAAGTCACGATCGTTCCATACAAATACGTTTTCGCTCCAAACTGAAGCTGATTGACATCCCATTCTTGCCGCGTGATAAATCCCAATCCAAATGTCTTGATAGCAGGCAGAGCAGCATTAAAAATAATCCAGCCCATCCATGCAAGAATTGCGATCGTGCTGAGTGCCAAAATTCGCAATCCCCAAGCAAATCCCAGATCAATCCAAGCCGTGTTACCTCCCTCGATCGATTCTGGGACAGGGATAGTTCTCGATCGAGGTGGAATCGTTGCCATAGCGCTCATTGTCTAAGTGGAATAAAGAAAGGGACACTCTAAACAAAAGTGTCCCCGCAGCGGTGTGAGATCTAGAACGTGAACGTTGTCCGCAATGTACCAACGTAAACAGTATCGTTCGCAGAATTGCCTTCTGGATTGAAAATCACTAACACTCCGGGCGTGATCGAAATGTTGTCATTCAGGCGATAGCGGTAGAAGCCTTCTAAATGATAGGAGGAGCTACGATCTTCGCGACGAGCAGAAACGGCAGTCGGGGTTGTAAGTCCGAAATCGCTGCTAGTAACTTTCGGCGGCATTCCAAAAATGATTCCGCCTAAGCTACCTTCCTTGAACAGATCAGGGAAGGCAAAACCAACCGCCCAGTTCAAAATCGTAGCTCGATCGCCTTCTCGAACTGTTCTGGTTGCAACTGTTGCTCCGATCGTGCGTGTCGCCTTCGCATCGGTCAGACCTGCCCAACCCGCTAACACCAGTCCAGGACTCAGACGAATGTTTGCTTGCAGACCATACTGGTTCGTTGTGGTCGGAACGTTCCCAGCAGAATTTAAGGTTTGATTGCTACCGAACGGATTGTTCGCAAAACCGCTTCCGGTGCTACCTGTGATTCCAGAACCAGTGCTGTAGTAAGCATTCGCATATGTGAACCCGATTCCCAAGTTCGGAGTTGGCTGATAGACCAACTGTGCAACAGCGGAATAGCTTCCGGTGAACAATCCGCGATCGAGACTCGGATCTTGAGCATCTGCTGTCGGAACTAAGTAACCAAGCGAAACGGTGAACTTATTGCCCGCTGTGAATTCTCGCCCTAAACGATGATTCAAAATAATGCCTGTTCCACTGCCAGAACGGTAAATCGGGTTAAACCGTCCAAATCGTGAAATTGCACCGTTTCCGCTCGATTCAAAGGGGCTGAGCGTCGGAATCGAATCGTTGTACTCCAAACCGTCATTCGTTCCCGTACCCAGAAACACTGTGGTTTGTTCGCCTAATGGAAAGCGGTACTCTAAGCGGCGAAGTTCGATCGAGTTTGCATTGCTGCCGTCATAACCCAAACGAGTCATGTTTGTGCCTGTGATTCCGGTTGCACCTGTTCCGCTGAACGAGGTAATGTTTCTCGCTTGCAGTTGGGTTCTCAGTCGGTCTCTACCCGTGAAGCTTGTATCAAATGCAATCCGCACTCGATCGGCAAAAATAGCGTTGTCGCGAACGCCTCGATCTCTATTTGTCGCCGATCCGGTGGTTGCGCTGTTTCGTGCTGCTTCGCGCGCCGCAGGAGTGAGTGCTGCATCCACAACGCGCTGCTGGTCAGAGGTAATTGCTCGATCGTCACCCAAGGCTGAACTAACCGAGAAGATTACTTCTCCGCTCAGTTTAGAAGTTGTTGAAAACTGTTGCTTTTCGAGTGTGGTCGTCCGAGCTTCTAAGCTATCCACCAATCCACGAATCGTTGCCAATTCTGCTGCAAACTCTTCTTGAAGTTTTTGCAGCGATGCTAAGTCTTCTTTTTTAACTAAATCTGAGGTTGATGCTGTAATCAGTTCGTTTACTCGATCGAGACACGCATTCAATCCGGCTGCAAATTCGTACCGAGTTAACGCACGATTGCCACGATAGGTGCGGTCGGGATAGCCTGCAATACATCCATAGCGTTCCACCAAAGATTGCAGCGCTTGAAACGCCCAATCGGTAGGACGAACATCAGACAATTGAGAAACCGAAGTCACCTGACCTTTGATCACAGTCTGGGCAGAGAGGTCATCGACTGAGGTGACGCGCTCTTGACCGGATGCAGAGAGTACGATCGACGTTGCGATCGCAGGTGCTAACACAAGGGAGTGCCAAAAAAGGCGAAACATGAAATTGATCCTCACATCACAAGTGGAATAGGTAAGTTGCTGATTTCAACTGAATGTGAGTTGGGCATTTTCGTCCACTATAGTTAGGGAAAATCCCCAACTCACAAAGCTAATGTTTTGATTTCTAAGGCTTCACTTCGCTCCTGACCTGTTGAAGCGCACGAGTCGCAACATCATTCGGAATTCGAGTAAAATCCAAGCTTGCATTCAAGTTCTGTCCTTCGGTCAAGACATACTCAACCCACTTCTTCACCGCTTCCGACTTCTGCGAGTTGTCGTACTGCTTGTACACCATCATCCAAGTCAAACCAGTAATCGGATATCCATCCGCTGGATTGCCTTCAAACACTCGGAAGTTTGCCGGGAAACTTACAGTCGATAGAGCTTTATTGGTGTTCTCGATCGAAGGAGTTAGAAACTCCCCTTTCTGGTTCTGCACCGACGCGATCGCAATGTTGTTTTTCTTCGCATAGGAATACTCAACATAGCCGATCGAACCTTGTGTTTTCTGTACCAACGCCGCAACACCCGGATTTCCACGACCTTTCAGCGGGTTCGTTGTCCACTTCGGAGCCGTTCCCACGCCGACACGACCTTTAAAATAAGGACTAACTGCACTGAGATGATTGGTAAAAATAAACGTTGTACCGCTACCATCTGCTCGCACAATCGTTTTAATCTCTGAATTTGGTAGATTCACTCCGCTATTATCTTTTGCAATCTTTGGATCATTCCACTTCGTAATCCGACCTGCGAAAATTTCGGGTAGTACATCGCGTGCAAGTTTCAGGTTTGTCACGCCCGGAAGATTATAAATCGGTGTAACTGCACCCCCCGCTGTCGGAACCAAAATCACCCCGCGATTGACCTTTGCCATATCTTCATCGGTCATTGCTGCATCACTGCCGCCAAAATCAACCACATTTGCAATCACCTGGCGAATTCCGCCACCGCTTCCGATCGCTTGATAGTTGACGTTAACGTTGGGATTCTTTTTCTTAAATTCCGAAATGTAGCGCTCGTACAACAACGCTGGAAATGTTGCACCTGCGCCGTTGATCGTGGTGGACTGAGCGATCGCTGATAAAACTGGAGTAATTGCGATCGCAGTCGCGACGAACAGTGCAATCGCTCCACGGCGGAAAGCTTTTCTAGAGAGTATCATTGTGTCCTCGTTCTTTACGCGACCTAGTGTCGATTTAGGTAACAATGACAACCCTACAACTCTAGTAGTTAAGTAAAAGCAAACAGGAAACTAACAATAAGTTAAATCTGGTTAAAACTTAGGTTAAGCAAAATACAATACTCGGCACAATGGCTGATTTACGCCAGTGATACCATAGAAAATTAAACTCAAGGATCTACACACGGATAGAAATTGATATGATCGTGACTATAGTTTGTGCATTTCGTAGCACAATCAATCATGAGATGAGACTCTAAGGTTGACTGCCCGATTAATTGACTGTTCTGCCCTGAGTTCATGCGCCGTTTGATCCTATGACAAAGACTCTCTCTTTACCGAACTTTCCCCAAATTCCCGCTGCCGCACGCAGCTTCGTTCGACCGATGCTATTTGCGGCACTAGGGCTACACGCGCTAGTGCTGTTTACGCCTTTCCCAAAAGAGAAGGAAAAGCCACCGGAAAACAAAGAAGCTCCGGTTAAAATCACACAATTGCCAACGACCAAAGCCAGCGCGAAACAAACTCCAAAAGTTGCGATCGTAAAACCCAAAGTTGCACTTCCGAAAATCGATCGACCCAATCCGAATCCGATTGTGCAGAAATCGATCGAGCCATCCAAACCCCAAGAAGCAAGCCTCGCGGAGTCCGCAGCGCCTGTCAAATCAGAGATTCGCTCTAACAAAGCCGACTCTGCAACCGCTGCCGACTTTCCCCATTACAGTCCCTCAACTCCAAATTGCTTTGCCTTAGGACTGGGTGAAAACTGCCGCGTTGCGACTGCAAATCTCTCGACGGTTGCTGCATTCTATCTCTCAGCGCCCAAAGCAAAAGGATTCATTCTTACACCGGATGAGGATAGTGCTGATAAGAAAATTTTCACAGTCACAACACCAGATAAGAAAACGCTGTTTCTACATCTATTTAAAGATGAACCAACGACAGTGATTCTGCTCAGTGAGGGTAAAGTGACAGATTTAGCAACGCTAAAAGGATCGGTCAATATTCCCGCTGATTATTACAATTTGCTGACTGACCTTGCGCCGCAAGTCGATCGCTCAGACAATCCCCAGACCAACGCTCAACCACAACAGTTTCCGAAACCAGAAATGTTTTACCAAGTGGTGAGTGAAGCGGAGTTGCAGACCGGAGCCGTTCCAGAAATGCGTCCAGGAATCGATGGCAGTCCAACGCTGATTCAAGGTCAAACGCCAGAAGTGTTTTATCAAACCATTTCCACAGCCGGGCTTTCTGGATCATTTCGAGTGACGGCGAAAGGTCAGTACGGTGGCGGCAATCTCTATGAACTGAAAAAAGACAGCACAACGTTTTACATGAACTTAGTTCCCACCAAAGATCGCAGTGGAACGATCGTGGTGACATGGCTGAAAAATCCAGGCGGTTGATCTCAATTTTTCGAGGTAGGGAGAACTGACCCTCTCCCTATTTTTTATTCAATCGCTAACGAAACGCGATCGCCTCCCACATCTCGCAGCACACCCAGCGTTTTTATCACTCGCTCATAAGGCAAAGATTTATCCGCTTTCAGCACGACGGTTCCTTTCGGATTCTTCTGAAAATACGAAACGACTTGCTCACCCATTTGCAATTCTGTTGCTGCACCTCCATTAATTTCGACTTGTCCGGTTTTTGTCACACCAATCACTAACGGATCAACAGGCGTTTCTTTATTCACTCCCTTTTCCGAACTCGGTAGCGTTGCATCAACCGATTGGAAATTCGTTAGCGTCATCGACACGATAATAAAAAACGTCAAAATCGTCATAATCACGTCCATCATCGGGACGAGATTAATTTCGGGCATTTGCGATCCTTGCTGTCGGTGCTTAAATTTCATGTCTTCCTCAAACTGGGAGTTCTACCGATTCTGTTTTGTGAGTTCCCGCGATTTCCACCCGCGCGATTTCATTCATCGCAGGTTCGTACCAATACTGGCGATAAATCAGTTCCAATTCACTGCCAACCTTTGAGAAATAGTCCATTTGTTTGGCTTGCAGCGTCACCGACACCCGAAAGATACACAATGCGATGATCGCAACCACCATGCCGCCTGCGGTCGTCGTCAACGCTTCACCTATTCCGGCTGCCGCTTTGGTTGTGGCTGCGGCAGAGGATGCCCCCCCACCAATGTTCAAGTTTGCAAAGGTCATCATTAGACCTGTCACTGTTCCAAGCAATCCGAGCAGTGGCGCGATCGCAATCACACTTTCAAGCAATTTATCGCCTTTCCGCATTTTGACGAATTCTTCATCGCCTGCGGTTTCGAGAGCAAGGCGAAAAGTTTCGGGGGTCGGTTGCTTTAGCTTCAGTGGAGCTAAGAGAAATCGCGCGATCGGTGAATTTGTGCGTTCTGCAATTGTTCGCGCATCCACTAGACTATATTTCGCAGCTTCCAAAACATCGTGAGAAAGTTTTGCTTCAGTTCTTAGTAAAGGAATCCAGAAGGTCGATCGCTCAAAGGCACAGGCAAACGTTGCGATCGACAAGCCCACCAAGGGAATCATGGTTGGCCCACCTTTCGCGAGAACTTCGTAAAGATTAGACATAGCGTGCTAAATCGATCGAGAGAATAACTGTCAAGCGTAAGAGATAAAGCCTGTGAGACAAAATCAATACACCGTAGACCAGTGTTAAGCATATCGGAAACGACGCTGCAATCGGGTTAAGGCAACGTAATGAACAGTAGAACTTCTCGTTAAGGAAAGAGTTTAATCAACAAAATTACCTTGCCATTCCAAACGATGATGCAACCCAACCGATTACAGCTCCTCCCAACACTAACCAAGCTGCATTCACTCGAAATCGAATTGCTAAAACAGCACTCACAAGCGAGATCGCAACCGCCACAATCTCGACAAACGGAGCTTTAGCAGCCCCTAAAGTCGAGATTGCTAAATGCAGAGTCACAATCGCCATCAGCGCCACTGCACTCACATTCACCGCATCCAAAAACGAGGCTGTCCACGTCGATCGACGCAAATGAGGAATCAAAGGATTCAACAGCACAACTAGCAAAAATGACGGCAGAAAAATCCCAACCGTCGCAGCGATCGCACCCGGAACTCCAGCCAGCACATATCCGATGAAGGTTGCAGTCGAAAGGATTGGTCCCGGAGTAAATTGACCCACCGCGATCGCATCGAGCAATTGCTGTTGAGTCAGCCATCGATAGCCTTCAACGAGTTCTGATTGCACCAGCGACACCAACACATACCCGCCGCCAAACAAGACGCTGCCAATCTTGAGAAAGACTTTACCCAACTGCCAAACCGAAACCTCGGAAGCCACTGCAATACCTACCACCGCATTCGCTTCCAGTGCCGTAAACAGCGTCAAACCTGCAATCCACAAACTCGCCTGATCTTCCGAACTATCTTTCTGATTCGGAAGTTGCAGCCACACCAGACCAACGACCCCGCCTAGTAAAAGTGCGAGTATCTCATTAAGCCGAGCAAACCAGACTAAAATACTAACCACGATCGCAATAATCAGCAACTTGCGAGTTTTCACCGCTTTCTGACCCAATCGCCACGTAGAATCCAAGACGATCGCTAAGACCGCAGGCTTAATTCCATAGAGTAGAAATGCAACTTGCGGTAAAGTTCCAAACGCAACATACACCCAAGCAAATCCTGTCGTAATCAGCACCGCAGGCAGGATAAAGCTAATGCCCGCGACAATCAATCCCAACCAACTTGCATAGAGGTATCCAATGTGAATTGCCATCTCCGTCGAGTTGGGGCCAGGGATGAGATTCGTTGCTCCTAAGAGGTCAAGAAAAGACTCGCGCGTCAACCATTGTCGCCGCTGCACGACTTCATCTTCCATCATGGCAATGTGAGCATTCGGGCCTCCAAAGCCAATCACTCCTAGCTTAAGAAAAAGTTTGGCAAGGTCTCCCAGCCGATCGAGCAGTGGCTTTTCAGTAAACGAGCGAGTCATAGGATCATCCTGGAATCATGGCGAGCAATTTGCACTTAAATCTAAGGATACAAACTGCTGGATGTCTTACTAATTTATTATGCGTCGATCGAACTATAGTAGATACTCTTAGGATTTTTCTTAGAACACAATCTTAGAATTGCCTAATTTACGGCGCAAGAATTCGCGATCGAACTCTCACGCAAAGGAGATCGACACCATCGCTTCGTTTGCTGGATTGTCGATCGAAGAATCCAACAACTCCAGCAACAACTAGAGAATCCTGAGCAGAATTGAATGAGCGCGATCGAGATAAGATTCGATCAATCGCTTTCTGCATTGATAGGCAAATGAAAAAGTAGGTCTATTCTCCTAACGGCGATTCACTCGATGAGTCTTTAAGAGTCAGCATTGAGACTTGCAGGCTCAAGTTTGAGATCATAAAGCCTGGAGCTTGAAGGTTAAAGAGCCATCGTTAAGAATAAAAGTGTCATCGTTGAGAATAAAAGTATCAAGCTTGAGGCTCTAGATCCTGGGGCTTGGGAATAGAAGGGTCAGTGTTGAGATCAAGAGAGCCAAGCTTGAATATAAAAGTGCCATCGTTGAGATTAAGAGACTGGTGGTTGAGAATAAAAGAGTCATTGCTGGGATCAAAAGAGTCAAGCTTGAGGATAAAAGTGCCATCCCTGATACAAAATGGCGGCGGATACAGGTTGGGGCGATCGCGAATCTGGAACCTCAACGCGATCATGAATCTGAACACAACAGGCTGAGCGATCGAACTCTCACGCAGAGGAGATCGACATCATCGCTTCGTTTATTAGATTGTCGATGGAAAAAGTCCAACAACTTCAACAACAAATCGACCAGTCCCCTCAAAATTAATTTGCTTTGTACAGAGATCGCATAACTACAACTTGATCGGACTATAAGAGGCATGAAAACTCACGATCAATTGCGATTACGAGACTTCTTTAAAGGAGAAAGTGTTGAGATTGCTGAGGTATATTCAGATGAACACATTTTTGGAGAAGGGAAATGCCGGAGAACTTGGATCAGGATGCAAAAAATAGATTGTGGGAGCATGGTTTTCATGAAGATACTATGTTCAGTGAAAGGCTGAACTTTTTTCTCGTTTTTGAAGGAATCCTGATTGCTGTTGTTGGACAGCTTTATTCCCAATCCACACGAAACGTATTTGTCGTGAAAGCAACAATCGTTTTTGGATTACTTACAACGCTTATTTGATGGTATGTGCAGATTCAGCAAAAAATTATTCTTGAAGATCTCATGGAAAGATCTCGTGAAGCTATTCCAGAATATCTAGTCACTATAGAAAGAAGAAACAAACGGAGACTTCCGATTCGAGTTATTCCACTCTTGGCATATGGAATTCCTGGATTAGTAGTAGCTTTTTGGTCAGTACTACTGCTTTTTCTGTAATGAAGATTCTGAGCCAAGGAAGTTCAAAACGTATAAGAGGTATAACAATCGCAGTGCACCGGAATTTACTAAAATGAGCAATTGAGACGCGAAGGTTGTTTGCATCCAGCGAGGGCAAACATCAAGCTATATTCTTCTTACTGAGGCGATCAACCATTTCCACCCAACGATCGCTGATTCGGAAACATTCTGCCCAACATTCGATTCACATAAGCCTGCCCATACACCTCACCATTCTGCGAAGCTGGAGATTCAATTTCATCTGACTCTTGCGGCTCGACGGACGGCTTTGCTCCATTCGTCTGAGCTTCTGGCTGCGGCTTTGCTCCATTCGTCTGAGCTTCTGGCTGCGGCTTTGAGCCGTTCTCCTGCCAGACATCCTCAGTGAGATCCAAATCTTCTACCGTTTCAGGCTCATTGTCCTGATCCACCATCAACGACCCCGGAGGCACGATCGACAAACTCGCAATTGATCGATTCATCACCGTCGTTCCCGCACCCACACAAGCACGATCTCCGACCACTACAGTTCCAACTAACAACGCACCCGCCCCGATGATCACCCCTTCCCCGATCTCGATCGTGCCTTCATGCGCTTGGATCACAGACCCAAGCCCGACACAAACGCTCTGGTGAATTACAATCCGACTTCCCGGATTTGCTTGCAGCAGAACTCCGGGTGCGATCGCTGCCCCTGCATGAATCGTGACATCCCCACTCACAAAATAGTGAGTCGTACTCACGGGCATTAACTGTAGAGGCGGCGATTGCATCAGAATTGCACTACTTACCGGGTTTTTGAATAACTAGTTCAGCCACACGGCGCTTTGCTTTCGGATCGGTTCCGACTAAGCGCACGTATTGACCGGGATAGTTCGCGATCGCAGATTCAACCTGTAAGATTGCTTCTGCATCACGGCTAGTCTGAATCGAAGTTGCCGTCTGCCAAGAACTGGTTTTGTAGCGTCGCAAATCTGCGAACTCTACACCAATCTTGTAGCCCTGACGCACAAATTGACGAATCTGCTCTACTGTGTCCGAACTTAGACGACCGTTACCATTGTTGGAAGGCGTATAAAGCGGCGGTTCAGTTTTGTAGCTCGAAGGCGAATTGTACATCGGAGGTTCAGAAGCGGCTGAATTGCTGTGACCATTGCCGTTAGAAGCATGAGCTTTTCCAGGACGATGAATCACGCTTTCTGCAATCCGTTTTTTCTGCTTCGGATCAATGCCGACTAAGCGGACATAATGATCGCGATGTTCATTTAAGAACGAATTGAGAGCAGCGATCGCGCTTTGAGCAGAACCCGCCTGAATCGGAGGCGCACTGTTCCAAGAACCATACTTAAACCGTCGCTCATCAGCAAATTCCAAACCAATCACTGCGCCTTGTGCCAACAGTTGACTAATCTGATCCGCCGCATCACCCGAAGCTGATCCAGCACTACTATGATGTACAGGCGCTTGATGATGTACAGGCGCTCGATGATGAGTAGGAGCAACGTGCGAACCTGCTTGAACAACAGGCTTTCCGTCAGGACGCTGAATGATCGTTTCAAGCATCCGGCGCTTGTTCTGAGTGTCGATACCGATCAAGCGAACATACTCGCCGTTATGTTCTGACAAGCATCGTTGTAGCTCAGTCATCACAGCAGATTCATTGCTAGTCTGAATCGGAGCGCAAGTCTTCCAAGAACTGGTCTGGAACTGTCGCTTGTCTGCGTGTTCCGTTCCAATCCGACCGCCTTTCGATAAGATTTGACGAATCTGTGCTACGACAGCCGGATCAAGTCCGCCGCCACTGTGACCATTTCCATTCGACGCGGAGCTGTAATTCGATCCAGAACTGTAACTCGAACTGGAATGCGACGGAGCCGAATAGCTCGATCCGCCGGAGACACTCGCAGGCTGATCACCTGGACGTTGGATAATCGCTTCCAACACCCGCTTTTTATTCTTCGTATCAATCCCGATCAAGCGAACATACTCACCGCTGTGTTCTGCAAGACAGGATTGTAATTCTGCCAACACAGCCGACTCGCTCGTCGCTTGAATGGGAGCGCAACTCTTCCAAGAACTAATCTGAAACTGTCGCTTATTCGCGTGTTCCGATCCGATTCGGTAGCCTTGCGCTAGTAATTGCCGAACGTGGTTAACAACTTCGCCGTTCATAATTGACCCATTTTCTGTAGCGCTACTGCCAGCTTTAACATCTGTCGTGGACTGCGCGGCATCCCGACTCGGAACCGCCGCACTCTGAGAACTTATAGTTTGAGAATTGATCGAACTGATCGTCTGAGAACTTGTCTTCGATGCACTGCCCACAATATAGGAAGCAAAAGCACGATCGCGCTCACTCACTTCCGGCAATCGATCAGCTTGCTGCTGAGTTGTAATGATTGCACCCGACGGCACATACTTCCCAGGCGGCACTTCCACATCTTGAACCAGAGCGTGCATCATCACAATGCACCCGTTTCCGATTCGGGCGTTAAACACCGTCGATCGAAATCCAATAAAGCAATCGTCACCCACATAGGCAGGTCCGTAAATCAGCGCCATGTGGGTGATTGATGTGTTGTTTCCAATCCAGACCGAATAGGAATTTCCGTCGTCCCCAACGACCCGCCCCTGCTCTAATCCATGAATCATCACCCCATCTTGCACAGTCGATCGCTGTCCAATAAAAAAGGGGTTGCCTTCATCCGCCCGAATCGATGTCCCCGGCGCAATGGTCGCGTTCGCTCCGATTCGCACATCGCCAATCAGATTAGAAAACGAATGCACATATGCCGATTGATCGATCTTCGGTTCGGCAAGATTTCGCAAAGCAGGCGGAGCCGCATCGCTACGGACTGCCATAACATTTCTCCTAACAAAACCGCACGAGCAAGCCAACTGTGCAGGGAGAAGATCTAGTACTGAGTCCCTTTGTTGTACAGCGGGCGATTATCCACGCTCACCGTATCAATAATGGCAATCACAGCAGCATCAACAGGGCGATTCTCACTACCGGGAACCTGCCTTGCTGCACTGCCGCGACTGACTAACACCCACTCATCGACCCCTGCGCCCACGTTGTCAGCAGCCACCTCATACACCGGGAGGGGCTGCCCTTCTTCATCGAGAATCTGAACCAAGAGGAATTTGACTCCTCTTAGACTCGGTTCTTTTTGAGTACTGACAACGGTTCCCCGAACTTTTGCAATCTGCATCGGGGATTATGGACGGTTCAGCGGACGGATTCCGCTCACGCTTTCACGGAACGGCTCAACTGCCTCGGTGTAACGAATCGGCAGCACGTACTCTAGGTTTTCGTGCGGACGCGCAATGATGTGAGTAGACAACACTTGTCCACCGTTGACGCGCTTCACATTCTCAATTCCAGCCGCGACTGAAGCTTGCACTTCTGAAACGTCGCCCCGCACGATCACAGTCACGCGACCGCTACCGATTTTCTCGTAGCCCACTAGGGTCACACGAGCAGCTTTGACCATTGCGTCTGCGGCTTCCACAACTGCGGGAAACCCTAACGTCTCGATCATGCCAACTGCAATAGCCATTGTAATTCTCCCTTCCAATCAAAAAACGATGTCAATTCAAACTCAAACGATCGCGCACACTAACCGCGAAATTGTTCAACCGCTTCGGTATATCGAATCGGTAGGACATATTCTAGGTTCTCATGCGGACGCGCAATAATGTGACTCGATATAGATTCACCGCCGTTAACCCGCTTGACTGATTCCAGCCCTGCTGCGATCGACGCTTGCACTTCGGACACATCGCCCCGAATGATAACGGTCACGCGACCGCTACCAATCTTTTCATAGCCAACCAGGGTAACGCGAGCAGCTTTCACCATTGCGTCTGCGGCTTCCACCACAGCCGGAAATCCTCGCGTCTCAATCATTCCCACAGCGATCGGCATTTCGACTCTCCATGATAAGTGGAACTAATTTAATCATCGTAAACTAAAAGAGTGACGGGGATCGCCCATCATTCTTAGCTTTTGTCGAGCTTTCCACTCTTGCTACTTCTCCAGAATAGAGTTGAGTCTGTCGCTTGACAATATAATGTTCAATGATAGTTGCAAATTCATGACATAAGTTTGACTAATTCTTCTGGCGAAGCGGCGGGAATAACCTGAGTCAGCTTTCAACCATAGATCGTTTTCGATAAACTAAATAAAACGATTAATAAAATATAAAATAAATCTATATAAGTCCAAGTTAATCTCAATGATTGGGTTTGTCTATCGATCGCATTTTACTTTTCGTAGGTTGAGGCGTTAAGCTGATTTCTAAGCATTTCAGCGCACTGATTTTCATTTTTGATTGAGAAAACTATGTGAAGCTCCCCTAAGTTCGAGCAGTTTAGCTTCGGGGAGCATTTTTATCAATTTTCTAGGTAAAGAGTAGGTTATGCAGCAGTTCCTTATTGAAACAAGCTGGTGGATTCCTTGCTACGGGCTATTAGGAGCGGTTTTGACGCTGCCTTGGGCGATGGGATTGATCCGAAAAACAGGTCCTCGTCCTGCGGCGTATTTAAGCTTATCGACGACGGTGCTGGCTTTTGTGCATGGCATCGCACTGTTTAATGCCGTGTGGGGACAGGAACCCCAGCATTTTGTGTTTCACTGGTTGCGGGCGGCAGATTTGGATTTGACGTTCTCGTTAGAGCTTTCTTCGATTAGCGTTGGCGCGATGGAGTTGATTACGGGCTTGAGTTTGTTCGCTCAAGTGTTCGCGCTGGGGTATATGGAGAAAGATTGGGCACTGGCTCGATTTTTTGGCTTGATGGGATTCTTTGAAGGCGCGATGAGCGGATTGGTGATTAGTGATTCGCTGTTTCTCACGTATGCGCTGTTGGAGATGCTGACGCTCTCGACTTATTTATTGGTTGGATTTTGGTATGCTCAACCGCTCGTGGTGACGGCGGCGCGAGATGCGTTTCTAACAAAGCGGGTCGGGGACGTGCTGCTGCTGATGGGCGTTGTGTCGCTGTCGGCGTTTTCTGGAAGTTTGGATTTTCCAGATTTATATGATTGGGCGGAAAGAGCGGAATTGTCGCCCACTGTGTCCGCGCTACTAGGACTGGCGTTGATTGCAGGCCCGATCGGGAAGTGCGCCCAGTTTCCGTTACACCTATGGTTGGATGAAGCGATGGAAGGTCCAAACCCAGCATCGATTCTAAGGAACTCGGTTGTTGTGGGATGTGGAGCCTATATCCTGATTAAGCTTCAGCCGATTATTGTGTTATCACCTGTGGCTTCGATCGCACTTGTAACGCTAGGAACGATGACCGCAATCGGGGCTTCTTTAGTTTCTCTAGCGCAAATCGATATCAAACGGGCGCTATCCCATTCCACCAGCGCGTATCTCGGACTAGTCTTTATTGCGGTGGGAATGGGCTGGACAGATTTTGCGTTGATTTTGCTGTTTGCTCATGCGATCGCAAAAGCCCTCCTCTTTATGAGTGTCGGTTCGATCATCATGACCACAAGCTGCCAGGACATCACCGAAATGGGCGGGCTGTGGTCAAAAATGCCTGCAACGACGACTGCATTTTTAACGGGTTGTGCTGGATTAGTCGGACTGTTTCCGCTCGGTGGGTTCTGGGCGTTTCAGCACGGCGTTGATGACTTTTGGTATAGCGATCCTTGGCTTGTTGTAATTGTTCTCGCGGTGAATGCTTTAACGGCGTTGAGCTTGACTAGAGTTTACCGATTGGTATTCATGGGCAATCCTCAGCCGAAAACCCGGCGCGCTCCAGAAGTTCCTTGGCTGATGGCGGTTCCAATGGTGTCGCTTAGCGTTGTGACTTTGACGATGCCGATCGTATTAAATTCGCTGAATCTATTACCGCACTGGGAGTTTATGAACTGGTCGGCAGCAGGACTGTTGATCATGTCTGGAATTACAGGAACGGCGTTAGGATTTGCAATTACGTTGAATTACGCCTGGATTCGTCCGATTCAAGCACCGCTGCGGTTTTTCCAGGATTTACTGGCGTATGACTTTTACATCGATCGCTTATACCGCGTCAGTGTGGTTTTGATTGTGAGTTCGATCGCTCAATTTAGTTCCTGGTTCGATCGATATATTGTCGATGGTTTCGTCAATTTCGTTGGACTCGCTTCAATCTTTAGCGGCGAGACTTTGAAATACAGTGCTTCGGGACGGTCGCAGGGTTATATGCTGACTATTTCGCTGGTGGTTGGCTTGTTAGGAGCGATTTTGACTTGGTCGATGTGGTAACTACTCATGTTAAGTGCATTAATTTGGATACCGATTGTAGGAGCGATCATTGTCGGACTGTTGCCGAGTGCGATCGTTGATCAGACTGTGAGAAGGACTGCGATCGCGACTGTCAGCATTGCTCTGATTGTGTCGCTCTATATTGCAACTCAGTTCGATACGATCAACATCGGGCTTCAGTTTCAAGAAGATCTTCCTTGGTTAGAGCCATTGGGGCTAACCTACCGATTGGGCTTAGACGGTTTATCGCTGCCGCTGATTGTTCTTAATAGCTTTCTAACCCTGATTGCACTATTTTCTACAGCTCCAACCATTCAGCGTCCGCGACTTTATTACTCGCTAGTTTTGGTGATTAATGCTGCCGTTGCTGGAGCATTTCTCGCGCACAACTTACTCTTGTTCTTCTTGTTCTATGAGTTAGAACTGATTCCGCTGTACTTGCTGATTGCGATTTGGGGAGGAGCAAAGCGGGGATATGCTTCGACTAAGTTTTTAATCTATACCGCAGTTTCAGGCATTCTAATTTTGATGGCGTTTTTGGGTTTAACTTGGTTGAGCGGTACGACTTCGTTTGAATATAATCCAGCGTTGTCTCAAACGTTGCCATTAACATCACAATTTATTTTGCTGGGTGCGATTCTGATCGGGTTTGGTATCAAGATCCCTTTGTTTCCGCTGCATACTTGGTTGCCGGATGCTCACGTTGAAGCTTCGACTCCAATTTCGATACTGCTTGCAGGCGTGTTGTTGAAGCTTGGAACTTACGGTTTGTTGCGATTTGGATTGCAGCTATTTCCGCAAGCTTGGGCGGTATTGGCTCCGTATTTGGCGATTTGGGCAGTAGTGAGCGTGTTGTTTGGGGCGTTTACAGCGATCGCTCAGACCGACATGAAAAAAATGGTGGCTTACAGTTCAGTGGGTCACATGGGATTCATCCTGCTGGCTGCTGCTGCCGCAACGCCGCTGAGTTTGATCGGCTGCGTGTTTCAAATGGTAAGTCATGGCTTGATTTCTGCGCTGCTGTTTGCGCTGGTAGGTGTGGTTTATGCCAAAACCGGAACGCGTGATATCACAGTTTTGAAAGGATTGTTGACACCGGAGCGAGGTTTACCGATTATCGGCAGTTTGATGATCGTGGGTGTAATGGCGAGTGCTGGAATTCCGGGCATGGTCGGCTTTATTTCAGAGTTTCTCGTGTTCCGGGGAAGCTTCACAGTGTTTCCGGTGCAAACGCTGTTGAGCATGATTGGAACGGGTTTGACTGCGGTTTACTTTCTGCTGTTGGTGAACCGGACGTTCTTTGGTCGGCTCCCGGATCAGTTTGCGAACTTGCCACCTGTGAAATGGTCTGAGCGGGTTCCTTCCTTATTTGTGGCAGCACTGGTTGTGTTGTTAGGTCTACAACCAAGCTGGCTGATTCGTTGGACAGAAAGCACAACGACTGCAATGTTAAACGACTATTCGACGATCGCAATTCATCCGACCCCACTCAAATCTGAACCCGTTTCGGTCTTACCACTGGAGTAACTATGGTTGTTGCACGTTCAAAATCTACCCATCCGTTAGCCGACATCATCGATCGTATTGAATCAGGCGGTGCGCTTTTACCCGAATCGGCAATCAATTTGCTCGAAGTCGTTGGCGTTCTTAAAAGCTACGGCATTGTTTTAGATGCTTACTCTCGCAATCTCAAATTCATTGCTGAGAATCAGTTTTTAGTGTTGTTTCCGTTCTTCAAATACTTTGATGGCGATGTCTCAACGAAGAAACTATTAAAGCATTGGTGGCACGATCGTATCAACTACGAGTTCTCCGAATACTGCATGAAAGCCATGATGTGGCATGGTGGCGGCGGATTAGATACTTATCTCGACAGTTCGGAATTTGTCGAACTCGCACAGCAAGCGATTCAGGCGAAGATTAAAAGTAATTTCTTTATCCGAAATCTGTCGCAAATCTTTCCAAATTTTCTTCTAGAACAAGTTCGGATGTCCTGTTATTACAGCGCATTAGGGCAGTTTTGGACAGTGATGAGCGATATGTTTCTCAAATTGTCCGATCGCTATGATCAAGGCGAAATTAAAACGATTCAAGATGTTGTTGATCATGTGAAAGCGGGACTGGTGGATAATGCAGCCCTACCGATTACCTATGCAGTGAAAATTGGAGATCGCTCTTACGACATCATTCCAGAGTCAGCAGGATTGCAGTTCTTGATGGACACAGCAGTTCCTTATGTTGAAGCAGTCTTCTTCAAGTCTTTTCCGTTTATGGGAACAGTTTCCTACAATGCCCAAGCGCGGCAAATTCCGCTAGATCAAGAGCGGTTCTCTTACGGTGCGCTGTATGCTGATCCGCTGCCTGTGGGAGGTGGTGGAATTCCGCCCACTTTGCTGATGCAAGATATGACGCACTATCTACCGGATTATCTGCACGATTTTTATCGTCGATCGCTTAGAGGCGAAACCGATGTTCGCGTCAAAATTTGTATCAGCTTCCAAAAATCGATGTTCTGTGTGATGACAGCAGCGATCTTGGGACTGGCTCCTTGTGCGATCGACACGAACGATCCGAAAGAGCAAGCCGAAAATCGCAAATATCTCGAAGGATGGATGGATAAACTATTAGAGTCACGTCTAATTAGTTTTCAGTCTTGTGATGTCTAATGAGTGACCAACAGATCGAAGGAATCATTCAAGCGGGATACGGGGTTGCATCGGGAACAACGGATAGCAGCCCGTATCCAAAAGGCACGATCGAGATGCAAGCCCCCTTCTTCAGAGCATTGGGACTCGATCTCGCGCCATTTTTTCCTGGCACATTGAACATCAACATTAGTCCGAAGCAATTTCAACTCGTATCGCCTCAATATACGTTTAGAAATGTGCAATGGGCGGAGGGGTTTGCTCCAGAGGATTTCTCTTTTACGCCCTGCCAAATTATTGATAAAAACAAAAGCTTCGATAGCTTAATTTATTATCCGCACCCAGAAACAAAGATTGGGCATTTTCAGAATCCGTCTATCGTCGAAGTGATCGCCCCCTTGATTCCCGATTTGAAATATGGCGATCGTATTCTTCTCAGCATTAATACTGAGCAGGTTCGGATTTTTGAGAAATAGATTTTAAGCGATGAAATGACGATCGTAAAATTAATCGATTACTCAGTGAATAATTCTTGCCATCAGCATAGAAATTGCTCGATGGACAATCGCAGCATTGACAATAATTGATTCCGGTAATCCCCATCATAGTAAATATGCTATAACTCCTGCAATTACTTGGTTTCAGCGATTAGTTCAAATGATTCGCTGTGTTCCTTTCGATGCTTAAGTGTGATAAACATTATAGTTACTACCGAATGTTTAAGAAATTACAAATCGAGTCCCAGGACGCTGTTGCGGTGAGTTGGGCACTGCTTGTTTCTGGATGACATTATTTCCGCTCATTTTTTCAACTCAGCTTGCTATCTAGAGGTGAATTTCGATGGCTCACCCTTTGCTTCAGAGCATTTGGTTAATCCCCTGCTATGCTCTCCTCGGTGCGATTCTTTCGGCTCTATGGTTTCCAGGTATTACTCGACGAACCGGCCCTCGTCCCTCCGGATACCTCAACGCCCTCATGTCCTTGACAACATTTTTGCACGCCTCCTTTGCGCTGCCTGCCACCTGGAACCAGCCTCCGCAAGAGATTTTGATTCCCTGGCTGAATGTTGCTGGATTAGATTTAACAATCCCGATCGAGATTTCTACCCTCAGCGTCGGCGCGATCGTTCTCGTCTCTGGAATCAACCTTCTAGCGCAGACCTACGCTTTCGGCTACATGGAAATGGATTGGGGTTGGGCGCGATTCTTCTCGCTGCTCGGCTTGTTTGAAGCAGGAATGACCGCACTCGTACTGTGTAATTCTCTCTTCTTTAGCTATTTCATTCTGGAAATCCTGACACTTGCAACTTACTTGCTTGTCGGAATTTGGTTTAACCAGTCTCTAGTGGTTACAGGCGCGAGAGATGCTTTCTTAACCAAGCGGCTTGGCGATTTGTTCTTGCTCATGGGTGTGGTTGCACTTCTACCACTTTCAGGAACCTGGAATTTTACCGAGCTTGCAGAATGGGCGAAAACGGCTCAAGTTGATCCAAAAGTCATCACTTTAGTCGGTTTGGCACTCATCGCAGGCCCGATGGGTAAATGCGCTCAGTTTCCGCTGCACTTGTGGCTGGATGAAGCGATGGAAGGCCCGGTTCCGGCTTCGATTCTGCGAAACTCAGTCGTCGTTGCAACGGGCGCTTGGGTGCTGTACAAGCTCGAACCTGTTTTAGCACTGTCTCCAACCGTTCTTGGAACGACCGTGTTTATCGGTGCAGTTAGCGCGATCGGCGGTTCACTGATTGCGATCGCTCAAATCGATATTAAGCGAACACAATCTTACTTAGTCACCGCTTACATGGGACTGGTATTTATTGCGATCGGAACTCAGCAACCCGAAGCGGCTCTCTTGCTTGTTCTGACTCACGCGCTTTCTTCTGCATTGTTGATCATGGGTGGTGGTGCTGTCGTTTGGAATAGCATTACGCAAGATGTGACTCAACTCGGCGGATTGTGGTCGCGTCGTCCCGTTTCAGGCTCTTGCTTCCTAGTCGGTCTTGCTGGATTAGTTGCCTTCCCTCCGTTTGGTGGATTCTGGGCAGCTTTGAAGATCGCTGAAGGTGTTTGGGAAACTCAGCCTTGGATTGTTGGCATTATTTTGCTGGTCAATGCTCTTGCAGCGTTTGGAATTACGCGAGTCTTTTGCTTAGTGTTCAAAGGTGAATCGAAGCAAATGGCTCAACGATCTCCAGAAGTTCACTACTGGATGTCAATACCAATGATCGTGATGATGGGCTTTACGCTCCATCTTCCGCTGATTCTCAAATCTTTGGATCTCTTACCCAGTTGGGCTGAAATCGACACTGATGTTGCACTGCTGCTGATCTGGTCAACGATTACGGGTATTACGTTGGGCGCGATCGTTTATCTCAGCAACAACATTGCAAAACCTGTCGTTCTCCCTTGGAAAGGACTGCAAGATTTGCTGGCGTACGACTTCTACACGCCGAATCTGTACCGTAGCAGCATTGTGTTCGCCGTTGCGCTCGTTTCTCAAATCACTTCCTGGTTTGATAAATACCTCGTGGACGGAGGACTGAACTTATTCGGCGTGTTCACATTGTTCAGCGGTCGGAACTTGCGATACAGCACATCAGGACAGTCACAGTTCTATATGTTGACGATCGTATTCGGAATCGCATTGATTAGTGTATTGCTCAGTCTGCCATTTCTCTCGCACGTTTCAGTTTCGCTTTTCCCTCAGAACACGACTGAAATTGTAATGAGTGTTCAGCGTTAAGTCCCCGGTCAATTTTCTCTAGATCCTCACAGCCACAGGAAGATGTTTTATGCTGAGTCCGTTGATTTGGCTACCGCTGATTGGTGCGTTAGTCATTGGGTTACTGCCCAACCTCTCTGCAAAGCAAGCAAAGTTAAGCGCGATCGCAGTTTCTAGTGCAATTCTGCTTTGGACGATCGTATTGATGTTCAACTTCGATCTGAGCCAACCAGGTTTGCAGATGCAGGAATACCACACCTGGATTCCAACATTGGGAATCAGCTACAGTTTAGCGATCGATGGATTGTCTTTGCCGCTTTTGGCACTCAGCAGCTTGATTACGATCATTGTTGCTTCAAATGCTTCAGTCGGATTGAAAACTGGAGAAGAGTTACAGCGATCGCAACTGTTTTATTCACTGTTGTTGATTGTAAATTCGGGTGTTGCAGGTGCGTTCCTGGCTCAGAACTTGCTGCTGTTCTTCTTGTTCTATGAAATTGAGCTAGTTCCGTTCTATCTACTGATCCTGATCTGGGGCGGACAGAAGCGCGAATATGCTGCGATGAAGTTCCTGATTTACACTGCAATTTCAGGAATTCTGATTCTGACTGCATTCTTGGGGGTCGCTTGGTTAAGTCATGCTGCTAGCTTCGACTACGCAGACATTAATACAGCGATTCTGCCTCAGAAGGTTCAATTAATTCTGCTGACTCTGGTGCTGATCGGATTCGGCATCAAAACGCCGCTGGTTCCCCTGCACACTTGGTTGCCAGATGCTTATGTTGAAGCTTCGACTCCGGTTGCAATTTTGCTCGGTGGTATCCTAGCAAAGCTCGGAACATACGGTTTAGTTCGATTTGCTCTCGGAATGTTCCCAGAAACATGGAAGCTAGTTTCACCAGGACTTTCAATCGTTGCAGCTGTTTCAATTCTCTATGGTGCATTGTCTGCCCTCGCACAGCATGACATTAAGCGAATGGTGGCATTTAGCTCGATCGCTCATATGGGCTATGTGTTACTCGGAGCCGCTGCGTTAACACCACTGGCAATGGTGGGTGCTGTATCGCAAATGGTGGCACACGGTTTGATTCTGGCGCTGTTGTTCTACTTAGTCGGATTAGTCGAATCTAAAACGGGAACGCGCGATCGCGATATTCTCAACGGCTTACTAAATCCGATTCGAGGATTGCCGCTAACTAGTGCATTGTTAATTCTTGCAGCGATGGCAAGTGCAGGAATTCCAGGACTAGCGGGATTCGTCGCTGAATTTCTCGTATTCCAAGGAAGCTTTGCAACTTTCCCCGTACAGACTTTAGTTGCAATTCTGGGAACAGGTTTGACAGCCGTTTACTTTGTGATTTTGCTGAACCGCACTTGTTTCGGAAAGCTCGACAACAAGACCGCTTACTATCCCAGAGTCAAGTTTGCTGAGTATGTGCCTGCACTCGTTTTAACCGCTTTGATCTTCTGGTTGGGCATTCAACCGACTTGGCTGGTGCGCTGGAGTGAGCAAACCACCAAAGCGCTCGTGACCGCTGCACTGCCTCAAATCGAGCAAGTTGCATTTAATTCTGTCGATCGTCCTTAAGTTCGCGCCGTTGATCTAGGAGAGAATTCGCTATGAATATGCCCGCTCCCACCAAAACCAAACTTCCACCCTCACAGCACCCATTTGCAGAAGTGATTCATCGCCTCGAAGCAGGCGGTTCAATGCTTCCCGACACACCCGAAAACCTCATGCAGATTATCGGGCTGTACAAAGCGTATGCAGTGCCGATGGATTTCTACTGGCGCGATTTGCTCTATATCGGTGAGCAAGTGTTCCTCAACCCATTGCCCGTCTTCAAGTACTTTATTTCAGATGAGTACATGAAGCGCCACAATCACTATGCAGGTGATGATGCCGATCTGCGGATTTGGCGAGGAACTGCGGAAGCGCATCCAGAGCTAATCGAATTCATGGAAAAAGGAGAGCTAAATAAGAACCTCCCGCGTGGATTGCATCATCTTTGGCACGATCGCATTAACATGGAGTTTGCTGAAGAATGTATGCGGGCGATGTTGTGGCATCGCGGAATGTATGTTCCAGTGAATCAGTTCGATCCGTATCTCGATAGCGATGAGTACAAAGCAAACGCCGATCGAGCAATCAAAGCATATTTCCGCAAGAATCCAGTAATGGCGGGATTGTACAAGCTGTTCCCCGATATGTTCATGGAACAGTGTCGTCAAGCATCTTACTATGCGAATCTCGGATTGTTCTGGGAAGTGATGGCTCCGGTGTTCTTTGAGATGTCCGATCTGTATGATGAGGGCAAAATCTCAACGGTTCCAGAAGCGATGGACTTCTTGGTGAATGGAATTTTCGCGATCGCAGGTCGTCCCATCTATCACAATGTTTACATTGATGGTGAATGCTTCGAGATCATTCCAAAATCAAAAGGGTTCACCTGGCTCTACGAAGCAGCATTACCTTATGTGGAAGCAGTGTTCTACAGAACTGCTCCTTTCCGGGGTACAAAGTCTTATAACGCGCAAGCTGGGCAGGTTCCAGACGACCAAAAAGGCTTTCACTACGGCGTACTGTATGCGGATAAGTTTCCAGTTGGAACAGCCGGAATTCCACCGACATTCTTGGCTCAAGATATGCTGCACTTCCTTCCGCCTTATTTGGTGGAATATTACAATCAGCATTGTCGCGGTGAAGACGATATGTTGGTGCAGCTTGCCGTAAGTTTCCAGAGATCGATGTATTGCGTCACTTCTGCGGTGATTCAAGCGTTGCGTGCTGCATTGCTGTATCCATTAGATGACACCAATCCGAATCATTTGATGGCAAATCGGCGATTCTTTGAATCGCAACTCGATCGATTCTTGCGCCCTGAATCCCGGATTCGTGAAATTCAGAACCAGGATTATCGGTAAAGCTTTGTGGGTTGAGCAAGATGCCCAACCTCGGAAAAATTGGGAGCGATAGCGCATTGCAATCACTCCCTAGCTCATTCACTTGATTCTTAGCCCATCAAAATCACGGTATCAATCACATGAATGACACCGTTATCTGCTTCGATGTCAGCCGCTAATACCGTCGCATTCTTCACCTCAAATCCATCTTCAAAGTGAAACGGAATCGGCGATCCTTCCAGCGAAGGCAGTGATTCTAACTTCTCCAAATCCGCTTTCATATACTTACCCGAAACAACGTGAAACGTCAGAATTCGGGACAGTTGCGGAATGTTTTGGACAAGGGTTTGAATTGTTCCTGGAGGAAGTTTTGCAAACGCATCGTCATTCGGTGCAAACACCGTAAACGGGCCAGGACTCTTGAGCGCATCCACTAAATTTGCCGCCTTTACTGCGGTAACAAGCGTGTTAAATGCGCCAGCGCCAACTGCAATATCAACAATATCTGCCATAGTTGCGATCTGAGGGTAAAGGGTAACGGGACATAGCATGCAGTACAGAACATTTAACTGTAGTCACCCCACTGAACTTTACAATGGGAATGCTGGTTTTGTTTATTAAAGTTCCGTTGCGTTTAGCGAGAACGAAAAAGCATTCGTTCTATCATTCTGAGTCATAAGAAAGGCGCTACACGCTGTAGACATGAAGGAGTAAAGTTTCACACTGCGAGAGAACACAGTTAGCAAACTCACCCCAACAAAACTCTGAATCGTGTAGCGCCAAATTGGAAGGGAGCATGTGCTCTTGTGTATTATCATAGCTACAAAACCTATAAGAAAAAATCGCTGTTGTCTATGAGTTGCATAGATTTGATTCTATACAATGGTTTTAAATGCTCAGAATTAATGCAAGTTTTGACCATCATTGCGATCGTTTCTCAAATCAGGAGAGTTCATTTTGCAGAATGCTACATTGCACCAGTTAAAAGTTTTTGAAGCGGTTGCCCGTCATAGTAGTTTCACCCGCGCTGCTGAGGAATTGTTTCTAACTCAGCCCACAGTTTCGATGCAGGTGAAGCAGCTATCAAAAACAGTCGGCTTGCCTTTATTCGAGCAAGTTGGAAAGCGCTTGTATTTGACTGCTGCCGGAAAAGAATTGTATTCCACCTGCCGCGAGGTATTTGAGCGCTTAGATCAGTTTCAGATTGCGATCGCGGATCTCAAAGGACTGAAACAAGGCACATTGCGCCTCGCAGTTGTGACTACCGCGAAATATGTGATTCCGCGTATTTTAGGCCCATTCTGTCAGCGCTATCCCGGTATTGATGTCTCGCTCACTGTGACGAACCATCAGTACGTGCTAGATAGCTTGTCAGATAACCGGGATGATCTGTACATTCTGAGCCAACTGCCAGACGATTCGGAAGCACACTACGAACCATTTATGGAAAATCCGCTGGTTGTGCTTGCACCAAGAAACCATCCGTTGACGAAAGAGAAGAACATTCCACTGTCTCGGATTTCTGAGGAACCTTTCATCATGCGGGAACCCGGTTCAGGAACGCGCAAGGCAGTTCAAAAGCTGTTTGATTCTCAAGGCTTACCGATGAAAGTCAAATTGGATTTAGGCAGCAACGAAGCGATCAAACAAGCGATCGCGGGTGGTATGGGCTTATCGGTGCTATCGAAACATACGTTAGCGCTTGAAGGTGTCAACAATCAGCTCGCCATTCTCGATGTGGAAGGATTCCCGATCGAGCGACACTGGTATGTGGTGCATCCTTCTGGAAAGCAGCTTTCTGCGATCGCGAAGGCATTTTACGATTACCTGATGAATGAAGGAAAGCGAGTGGCTGAAGAGACTTCAGTGCTGGGCGTATTGGACAAGGAAAAGGTGGAAGTGTAAAGAGAAGGGGAGATGGTTTGCTTCCCATCTCCTCTCTTTTATTCAGGTAGCTTGTACTGTTCGATAATCCGCTTTGCATAGCCTGGAACGTGCTGTTCTAGCTTCTCAGGATAATTGCGTTTCACATATAAGTAATTGCGCGTGAAATGAGAATCGATCGAGAACCGAGCATATTCCAATCCTTTCGGGCCAATTTTCTCAATCACAACGCCCATCAGCTTTGCAGCCCACATCGGTAACGTAATTGCTTTATCGTAAGCCGGAATACTTTGCTGAACAGCTTGATGTCGATCGCCTTTTGACATTACAGGCTGTGTTTCGATTTGGTCTTGCACCAGATCGAGCATTTCTTGACCTCGATCGTTTCGCACAACAATCCACTGCCAGCCAAACGGGGCACCCATATATCCGACAACTAAATCCGCCAGCGAATTCACGTAATCAAAACAGCTTAAACACGAAGGCGCAAACACATCTTTGAGTTGATTCGTTTTCAAGCCAAAGAATGGAACTAATTCGGTTGAGCCATCTTCGTGCTTGAAGTGAACTTGGAAATCCTGCATGAATTCGTAATACACCACTGTTTTTGGCGATCGACTGGTTGTATCTAAGAATTTCTGCAATCCCGCACGAGTTACATTATCGGTGCAAGGCGTTCCCAATACGTAAAGCTTCTCAAGTCCAAGCTTTTTCTCAACCGCTCTTAAAGCTTGGATTTGACATCCCACCCCAATCACTAACAATCGCTTCATTCCAGATTGTTCGACCAGTTCTAAAACAGAGAGATTCGGTGAAAGCGTTGGTTTATTGACTCGTGCCGCGAGAATCTCTTCGGGAGTGGTTGCAATAATCGGTTTTGGCTGAAAGCGATCGTCTTCAGTATTCTGCACACAGATTACACCTTCGACCAATCCGTGTGTCAGCATTTCGATTGCGATCGTACTCACAATTCCTGTCCACTGCGCCCCCGCGATCGGCTCCGTTTTGCGGGCTGCCATCATGTCCTGGCTCACCCCAAAATACAAGTCGTCCGATTTATCTAAGTCTCGACTGCGCCCGTGAGTTTGTTCTTCAAGTTCAGGAATCTGTTGATTGATGAAAGCACAAGCTTCCTTAACATAGTGAATATAGTGGGTATCGCACAATCCACATTCGCTGCACAGTTCTTTTGCAGGACGACGGCTCGAAGGTTTGAGCGCTTTTGCTTTTTTATGAGGAACCAGGGTCATCGTTAAAAAGTTGAATTTGATCGCTATTGATCACGATAACTCAGGACCGCCCCCAATTCGACAATCGTAAAAACTCTGCACCCTAGTTGATGCTTATGAGAAGGCTCACTTTCCGATCGAACTTCCTGATCCAATAAGGCGATTCAATACTACATGGATACCCGTGGATGGTCGCGCCGTGACTTGGAGCCATGTTTGGGAAGTCGCGCAAGAGTCCCCGAAATTTTGTCTCGCAAACGCTCTTTGACCCTAGAGATGATTCGGAAACTGAATCAAGAACTAGGAATCCCGGCTGAGATTCTGATTCAGCCTTATGAGTCGATGCAAGCTTCTGCTTGAAACGTCGCAATGAATTAAAGCAACTTCTTCGATCGAGTCGTAAGGAATTAGTATTTGTGACTGCTTTCCCAAGCCGTAAGGAAATGACTCGGTATCTCGCTGAAATTTCTTGGGAAACTGAAGTTTGGGTCGCAGATCAGCCTGATCACATGATTCATTTTAATGGTGAGAGATTTTTGGGACATCATAGCGATGAAACTCCTCGGTTATGAAAGTAGAAGGATAACTGCAGCCTAATTTCTCTAATAATTTTTTGAGTAGCAATGAAGTCAACAATCTTTGAGCTTGATACCACAGCATCGACTTGTAACTACAAAAAATCATCTCATGATGTTCATATTTACGAGTTCACTATTCCAACCCTGTCAGCTTTTGCAATTGAATATTTTACCCTTCAATTCGGAGCTTTATCTTGTTTCCCAGACAAGGAGGATTTAATTCAAAATGATAAATTGACTGTCCAACCAGGATATAGTTTAGACGGGATGGACTGTAAATTGGTCATTCACTACCACGGTATCCGCGACTATAAACTGCTCTTTCCTTTTGTTACTAACTCTTCTCTGCAAGAGCGGTTAGGAGACTTTTATCGTGAAGCAGAAATCGCATTTGAGAACGCTTCTTGGCTGTCTTTTATGCTTATGTGTGGAGCAGTATTTGAAGGAATTCTATTTGCAAAATTGGGACAAAATAAATCCTTCAAAGATCTGATCACTGCTGCAAAACAACAAGGCGTAATTGATACACATACTGAATCTATAATGACCACAGTGCGAGGTTATCGAAACCTAGTTCATGCGAATAGGCATACGGAATTATACGTCTCTCGGATTGATGCCATGGATACCAGAATTACACTTGATAAGCTGATTAAAGCAATCTAAAACTGCGTTGTGAAAACAAGTAAGAAGATTTTTTAAGATAAGCTGAGAAATCTTACTAATGGCGCTCAGATCTACTATGAGCATTGATATCTATTGAGCATTAACACTATCTCAACTTCCAGATCCTAGCGAGAAATCCGAAAAGCTCAACTCATTGATTTTGTTCCACTGATAAACCTGATCGCGGAACTGCTTCCACTGTCCATACACCTGCTTAAACGTATTGCTCTTCGCTGCATTCGATTCGTACAGTTCAAAAGAAGCTTTTTGTGCTGCCTGCAAAATCTCTTTGCTGTAGGGAGTTAACTGCGTACCGCCTGCAATAAGTCTAGCGATCGCTTCTCGATTCAGCGAATCATACTGCGCCAACATATTCACGTTCGCCTCGAAAGCTGCGGTTTTGAACACTTCCTGATACTCTTTCGGCAACTTCCTCCACGCCGTTAAATTAATTTGCGTTTCTAAGGTTGGGCCTGGTTCCCACCAGCCAGGGTAATAGTAAAACTTTGCGGCTTTGTGTAGACCCAACTTTTCATCATCGTAAGGGCCGACCCATTCTGCGGCATCGATCGCGCCTCGATCCAATGCTAAATAAATCTCGCCGCCCGGAAGCACTTGAACATTTACGCCCAACCGCGACATCACTTCGCCACCCAGTCCGGGAATCCGCATCTTTAAGCCTTTGAGATCCTCGATCGAGTTCACCCGACGCTTAAACCAGCCGCCCATCTGCACCCCAGTATTTCCCGCCGGAAAGTTGATAATTCCGAAATCCGAATACAACTTCTGCATCGCATCGAGTCCGCCTCCGTGATACAGCCAAGCATTTTGCTGTTGAGCATTCAGCCCAAACGGAACCGCACATCCAAACGCCAACGCCGGATTTTTGCCCGTATAGTAGTAACTCGCGGTATGTCCACACTCCACCGTGCCATTCTGTACCGCATCTAAGACTTGCAATCCTGGAACAATCTCTCCTGCTGCAAACGGTTGAATGACGAATCGTCCATCCGTCATTTCAGCAATGCGCTGACAAACAGTTTGCGCTCCGCCAAAAATTGTCTCCAGCGATTTGGGCCAACTGGTTGCCATCCGCCAGCGAACAGACGGTAAAGCCGTTCCCGCCGTTGCCACTCCTCGTTTGCGAATCGTACAAGCGGTGAGCGTGCTGCCTGCTGCGATCGCTGCTTCACTCACAAAAGCTCTGCGCTTCATATGGATTGCCCGATAGTTTCGTATCGAAAATCTTACAGGGCAACGGGGACAGAATTTCAATCGGGTTTCTCTTTGCCGAGTCGCAAATCGGTCAATCGCTTTTGTGCATCAGGATCAAGCGAGTGAATTAGCATTCGTCCTGCTGATTTTTGCTTAGATTTCAATTTGTTCTGAACTCGCCGCGCCGCAAATTCAACTTCATTCGCCAACTTTTCTGCTGACATCCACTCCGCGCCGTATCCGACTACCGTTAATTGTTGAGCGCGATCGCTAGTCGCCACGATCAACCGCTGCTTAAACTTGCGAATGTCATGCCGAAAATCCGCGCAAGTTCTCTCGATATACGTATCGGCAGTCTGTCCAAAATCGGTGTAGCACACATATAAATGCTTGGTAATTTCCTCGCGATTCGTTGGACAATCCCGATATTGCGCGTCAAACACCACATGAGTTTCAAAATTCTGATAGGCGCTAAATCCGATTAGCGTCTCGACTAATTTTCGTCGTGATTCTTCCAAACCGTCTCGATCGCGAACCAGTTTCAGCTCATGCCAAGCTCCGACTATGTTATAGCCGTCCACCAATAGAAGTGCTTGTGGTGCGGAACGTGGCATCACTCAACGCTGAAAGGACATTGCAAAGATTGATATACTTCACATTTCCATAATATTGCATTTTCTTAATTTGATTTGGTATCGATCGCGCTTGTTTAGAAGATGAGCGATCGCCTCTATAAAACAGATTTCTTCAGCCCTGAAGATTTGAAATCGACTTCGGTAAACTAAGGACACAAGTTTTCTACACAGTCGCCACTTATGTCAGTCTCAATTCCGCAGCAAGTCTTAGACACCTTGCAGGCACTTTCTCTAGAAGATCAGAAAATGGTTCTTGACTTCGCTGTAAATTTGCAAAGCAAGAAGTCCTCAACTCCGGATACTTCTGAATCTCCTCGATCGTTCTTTGATGTCGCGAGAGAGTACATAGGTCGAGGGGAAGGAGCAAGCGATTTATCAACTAACCCGGATTACATGAAAGGATATGGCGAGGATGAGACAGCAGGTGATTCTTGATACGGGCGCGATCGTTGCTTTGATTAATCGACGCGATCGACATCATCCTCCGAATCCCTTCAGAGAATAGCCAGCGTGTAGGGAAATCATTGAGCAGCAGGAAATAGCTACCATATCTCTCCTCTTATCTTCCGCACTCCATTCCACACATCATCACTCATTGCGTTCTTCCATACGCCGCCCAAAAGTAAGTTGAACGTAGAATCGCACTCCGCTTGGTTCTCAATGCGCTCAATGTAACTATCACCATGCCTAACAAAAAGATCCTCCAGATGTCCAGCAGCCAGATTTTCTAGTGTTACGCTCGATTGGTCAGTTTCAAGAATTTGGAGAATTAACTCCCAAGCTAAGTCAGGTTGGCGGCGGACGGCATCATCTAACTTTTCCCATGACCAAAAAGTATCTTCGGGTGGTTCACCTTGTTCGCGCCTTCTTCGATGATGTTCAATCCATGTTCTTACAAGATGCTCTCTTTCTTCTGCATTCATTGGGTGACTTTTGCGTAACTGAAGCATTGCGATTGCCTCATAAACTAGAGTTCCTCTCCATTTAGACTCTAATTTTCAACCTCTTCTGTCTGCATTAACCTCTGTTTCAAGCGTTCAGGATCTCCCCGATCGACAACCTTCCCCTCTTCCAACAAAAACGCCCCGTCACAATATTCCAATTCTTCTAACCGATGCGTCACCCAAAGCGCCGTAATGCCCCGCTTCTTCACCAGAGTCTGAACCTGAGCCACCAACTCCAACTGGCTATCTGGATCAAGCAGTGCGGTCGGCTCATCCAATAAAAGGACATCGCAATGACGCGCGATCGCACCCGCGATCGCCACCCGCTGTTTCTGTCCCCCACTCAGCGCATAAATTGGACGACGCTGAAACGCCGCCAAACTCACAGCAGAGAGCGACTCTTCCACCCGCTGCCGAATTTCCGGAATCGCCAATCCTTCCTGCACCAATCCAAACGCCACATCTGCCCCCACCGTCGGCATGACCAATTGATGATCCGGATTTTGAAACACAAAACCGACTGGCGGCGAGATGTGAATTTCTCCTCCAGTCGGTTGTAGCAATCCTGCCAGAAGTCTCAGCAGCGTAGACTTCCCGCTTCCATTCGCGCCCAACAGCATCCAAAATTCGCCCTTCGGCACTTCTAAAGTGCAAGACTGCAAAATCGCCTTGTCCTCCGACCAGCCAAAACTCAGGTCGATCGCTTGAATTGCCGAAAGTTGCTGCGGGATGGGCGCGTCTAAAGTCATATCAACCTATTCAGCCGTTGCAAACGAGAAACCTGCGGGTCTGCCAGACGCATTCGCACTCGATTTCTCATAAACCTGCAATGCCGCTAAGTTATCCGCGAACACGGCAATCTTTTTATCCGGTTGTCGATCGCAGGTCAATTCCAACAGCGGATTATTCCCCGACTTCATCGCCCCCAAAATCTCCTGATAGGTCGATTCTGCTTCTTCAGCCGATTTGCGCTGGATTGAAAGGCTCAGGGGATTTCCTTTCAGCGTCAATTCCAAAATAAACATAATGTCGATCGTACAAACTGCCAATTCTCAGTATCGCAAATATCCGCAGAAACGGCTTGCTTCCCTATTTTGTCGGATGGGGATCGATTTGAAAGAATTTCAGTATTTTTAAGATTTATTAAGAAAAGACTGGAAATTTTAGGAGAACTCTCCTTATAATCGAGTGCATAGGTAACAAAAAGTAAACTCTGCTCATAATCATCTGAAAGCCAGAGTTTTATTTTGAATCCCGTACTCATCTGGAGATTTATATAATGACCATCGCAGTAGGTCGCGCGCCAGCGCAGAGAGGCGTATTCGATGCCCTCGACGACTGGCTCAAACGTGACAGATTCGTCTTCGTCGGCTGGTCTGGCATCCTGCTCTTCCCTTGTGCTTTCA
>JAESFQ010000063.1_pt1 | contig 56345 bp, 55 predicted proteins | sample 9269431 | NCBI WGS metagenome assembly JAESFQ01 (sample SAMN14502588, study PRJNA617103) | algae metagenome | isolation source: Plectolyngbya sp. WJT66-NPBG17 and co-occurring heterotrophs from well... | place: USA: Mojave Desert, Joshua Tree National Park, California | collected 2006-08-06 | reverse complement strand
TCGCCTCGTAGGCGGCGCGCTTGGCTTCATACTCGGGCCGGGCGGCCTCGGCTTCTGCGCGGGCCTGGTCTTCCAGCCTGGCGCAGGCGGCATCCAGCTTGACCTTCAGCGCTTCGCGCCTGGCGATCTCGGCCGGCAGCGCCTGCGGATCGGGCTGGGCCTCGGCGTCGGCCTTTTCGGCGCGGGCGGTCAACTCGGCGATGTCGGTGGAGAGCTTGGCGCGCAACTCCTGGGCGCGGTCATAGCGCACCGAGCGGATCTTCGAGGCATCGGCGTCGAGCTTGGTGCCGTCAATCGCCACCGTCCCGAGCCGTAACAGACCGCTCTCGCGCGCCAGCGGCAGCACCTGCAGGAAGGCCGCCTCGAAGGCGGCGCGGTTGGCCCGGCGAAAGGCAGCGATGGTGGCGTGGTCAGGATGCAGGTTCGCCGCCACATAGCGCACCCCGAGGTCGCGGTGCGTCGCCCGCTCGATCCGCCGCAAGGAGACGATCCCCATTGCGTAGCAGTAGATCAGCAGCGCCAGCAGCAGGCGCGGGTGATACTGCGCGCGGCCGCCCGGGATCGGCCGCACCGCGAAAGCCCCGAGCGGCACCCGATCCACCGCTGCCACTACGAAGTGTGCCACGTCGTCCGCTGGCAGCCAGTCCTTGGCATCCAGCGGCCGCAGAAAAGCCCGCTCGCGGCTGACCGGAATGAACCCTGTCATGCCCGCCAGATTCGCCGATTTCAGACCGGATGGGAATCCGACAGGCTGCTAGAGGCGCGGCAGGATGGCGGCGACGACGGCCTCGAACATCTCCGTCGTCAGCCGCCGCGTCGAGGTGTTGTAGCGGCTGACATGATAGCTGTCGGCCAGTACCAGCCCGCCAGGCAGCGCGTGCTGGGCGCCATGGGCGAAGCGCGTCGCGCTGCGCTTCAGGCCGAGCGCGCGCAGGCAGGCGTCATGCGCCAGCACGCCGAGCGCCAGCACCACGCGCAGCTGCGGCATCCCCCGGATCTCGCCGGCGAGGAAGGTGTTGCAGGCGCGGATCTCGGCCGGCTGGGGCAGGTTGGCGGGGGGCACGCAGCGCACGGCATTGGTGACGCGGCAGCCGGTCAGCGCCATGCCGTCATCCGGCCGCTCGAGATAGGTGCCCTCGGCGAGGCCGTATTTCAGCAGCGTCGCATAGAGCAGCCGGCCGGCATGGTCGCCGGTGAAGGGGCGGCCGGTGCGGTTCGCCCCGCGCTGCCCGGGCGCCATGCCGAGCACCATCAGCCCTGCCCCGCGCGGCCCCCAGGAGGGGACCGGGGCATTGTGCCAGTCGGGCCAGGCGGCCCGGTTCGCCTCGCGGAGGGATACGAGGCGGGGGCAGAGCGGGCAGTCGCGGTCCGGCTGCGGTGCCGGATTGCTCACTCCGGCCCCCTCACTCCGGCAATTCCGGCGTCTCGCGGAAGGGCTCGGCCGGCGTCGCGCGGATCGACGTGAGCTTGGGCGGGGCGCTGCCGGCCGCGCCGGCCTGGCGCTGCCGCGGCTCCACCTGGCGCCGGGTGATGTGCTCAGCGAGCTCGGAGAGGTCGATGAAGGCATCCGCCTGGCGGCGCAGCTCGTCGGCGATCATCGCCGGCTGGGTGCGGATGGAGGAGATGACGGTGACGCGCACGCCGCGCCGCTGCACCGCCTCGACCAGGCGGCGGAGGTCGCCGTCGCCCGAGAAGATGACGACATGGTCGAGATGCGGCGCGAGGTCGAGCACGTCGACGGCCATCTCGATGTCGACGCTGCCCTTGACGCGGCGGCGGCCGGTGGCGTCGGTGAATTCCTTGGCAGGCTTGGTGACGACGGAGTAACCGTTGTAGCCGAGCCAGTCGACGAGCGGGCGGAGCGGGGAGTACTCCTCGGTCTCGAGCAGGGCGGTGTAGTAATAGGCGCGGATGAGGTAGGCCTGCCTCCGGAAATGCGCCAGCAGGTTCTTGTAGTCTACGTCGAAGCCAAGGGTACGCGAGGCGGCGTAGAGATTGGCCCCGTCGATGAAGACGGCGAGGCGTTCGATCCGGTCGGGCTGCAAGGTCGTTGCTTTCGAAATATGGGTCGCGCCAGTCTGCGCATCCGGCAGTTTAGGCGAAGGTTGCAGGTGGTTAAGCGACAAAGCGTGGCACTCATCGCCATTGGCGCGAATTTGCCCGGATATGATGGAAAAGCACCAATCGAGACGTGTCGCGCGGCAGCCGAGGCACTCGAAGGGTTGTGCAGGCTGCGGCTTGCTGCCGTCTCGCGTTGGTATGAAACGGTGCCGGTTCCGACGCTCCCCGGCGTCCCGCGCTTCGTCAACGGCGTCGCGCGGCTGGAGGGCGAGGCGCCAGAGCCGGCGGCGTTGCTCGCGGCCCTGCAGGGGCTGGAGGCGGCGGCGGGACGGCAGCGGCCCTATCCCAACGCGCCGCGGACGCTCGACCTCGACATCGTGGCGATCGACGGGCTGGTGCGGCAGGCGCCGGACCCGGTGCTGCCGCATCCGCGCGCGCATCTCCGCCGCTTCGTGCTGCAGCCGCTCGCCGACGTGGCGCCCGGTTGGATGCATCCAGTGCTCGGCAGCACGGTGGAGGCGCTGCTGGCGGGGCTGCCGGAGGAGGACCTGCCCGTGCCCATCGGGGGTTGATGGCCGCACGGCGCTTGCGAAAGCAGGGCTGCGTGGCTATCTGGAGTGTTCATCCGCGCTGCCCCGACGGGGGCGGCCGATCCAGTTCATGAGGCCGAGATGGCGCGCGTCACCGTCGAAGACTGCATTCTCCAGATCCCGAACCGGTTCGAGCTCGTGCTCACCGCCGCGCAGCGGGCCCGCAACATCGGCCGCGGCGAGGAGCTGACGCTCGAGCGCGAGAACGACAAGAACACCGTCGTTGCGCTCCGCGAGATCGCCGAGCAGACCATCGACCTCCCCTCGGTCGAGGCGGACCTCATCAAGTCGCTCCAGCGGGCCCCGGAGCCGGAGCCGGCGGAGGAGGAGGTGCTCGACCTCATCGCCACCGACGAGAACATCTTCGGCGTCATGGACGTCAACGAGGAGCTGCCAGTCGATGGCGCCGGCCTCGAGGAGATGTCGCCGGACGACCTCGAGGCTGCGATCGCCGCCGAGCTGGGCGGCGGCCGCCGCTGAGACGGGCCCCTTGACGCCGCGCGACGCCGGGCCCGCTCTCGCCCCGGTGCCGCGCGCCCCTGAGGGCCCGGCCACCGGAGCCGTCTCCGCCGCCGTGCCCGGCCTGCCGCCGGGCTATGGCGAAGCGACCGCGCTTGCCGAGCGGGTCCTTGCCTATGATCCGCGGGCCGATATCGGCCTCATCACCCGCGCCGGGCAACTCGCCGCCGAGGCGCATGCGACACAGCAGCGGGAGAATGGCGAGCCCTACATCACCCACCCGCTCGCCGTCGCCGGCATCCTGGCCGACTACCGGCTGGACAGCGCGACCATCGCTACCGCCCTGCTCCACGACGTCGCCGAGGACACGGCGGTCGGGCTGAAGGAGATCGAGCGCCGCTTCGGCGCCGAGGTGGCGCGGCTGGTCGACGGCGTCACCAAGCTGACGCGGATCGAGCTGCAGTCGGAGCGGACCAAGCAGGCGGAGAACCTCCGCAAGCTGGTGCTGGCCATGAGCGAGGACATCCGCGTCCTGCTCGTGAAGCTCGCCGACCGGCTGCACAACATGCGGACGCTGCATTTCGTGCCGCAACTGGCACGGCGGCAGAAGACGGCGCGCGAGACGCTGGAGATCTTCGCCCCGCTCGCCGAGCGCATCGGCATGGACGCGCTGAAGACGGAGATGGAGACGCTCGCCTTCCAGGCGCTGCACCCGGAGGCGCGGCAGACCATCGCGGCGCGGCTCACCTTCCTCCGCGGGCAGGGCGCCGACCTGATCCGCGAGATCGAGCAGGATTTGCGACGCGTGCTGGCGAAGCATGGCGTCAATGCGCTCGATGTGCTGGGGCGGGAGAAGTCGCCCTATTCGATCTGGCTGAAGATGCAGAAGAAGAACGTGGCCTTCGAGGCGCTCTCGGATGTCATGGCCTTCCGCGTCATCGTCGATGACCGCAACGCCTGCTACATGGCGCTCGGCGCAGTGCACGACGCCTATCGCGTCGTCCCCGGGCGCTTCAAGGACTACATCTCGACGCCGAAGACAAACGGCTACCAGTCGCTCCATACCGGCGTGACGGTGCCGGAGCGGCGCAACGCCAAGATCGAGGTGCAGATCCGCACGCGGGAGATGCACGAGGTCGCCGAGTACGGCGTTGCGGCGCACTGGATCTACAAGCAGGGGCCGGAGACGGCCGGCGCCGGCACGACGCGCAAGCGCTACCCCTGGGTGCGGGCGCTGCTCGACATCCTCGAGAATGCCGAGGGCGTCCAGGAATTCCTCGACGATACCAAGCTCGAGCTGCACCGGGAGCTGGTCTTCTGCTTCTCCCCCAAGGGCGACCTGATCGAGCTGCCGCGCGGCGCGACGCCCGTCGACTTCGCCTATGAGGTGCATAGCCAGGTCGGCGACACCTGCGTCGGCGCCAAGGTCAACGGCAAGATCGTGCCGCTCCGCCATATGCTGGAGAATGGCGACCAGGTCGAGATCATCACCGCCCGCGGCGGCCAGCCGAACCCGGCCTGGGAGCGCTTCGTCGTCACCGGCAAGGCGCGGGCGCGCATCCGCCGCTTCGTCCATGCCAGGCAGCGGGAGGAGAACCAGGAGAGCGGGCGGGCGGCCATCACCAAGGCCTTCCGGCAGGAGGGGCTGGATTTCTCCGAAAAGCAGCTGGAAGGGGCGCTGAAGGCCTTCAAGCAGCCGGGGCTGAACGAGCTTTACCTGCTGGTCGGCTCTGGCTCGCTCTCGGCGCGGGAGGTGGTGCAGGCGGCGGTGCCGGAGCTGCGCACGCCGCCCCGCATCGCGGACCCGCTGCCGCTGGCGCGGCCGCGCGGGCGGCTCGGCGCCGGGCCGACGCTCGGGCGAGCCGACAGGACGGGGGCACCGCGGGGGCCGGTGCCGGCGGGGATGCCGGTGACGGGCCTCGTCAGCGGCATGCCCTATCATTTCGCCGGCTGCTGCCACCCACTGCCGGGCGAGCGTATCCTCGGCATCGTCACCACCGGCAAGGGCGTCAGCATCCATGCGGCGGATTGCCGGAGCCTCGAGAATTTCGCCGCCGCCCCCGAGCGCTTCCTCGACATCGACTGGGACGAGGGGGCGGTCGGCCACCATGTCGGGCGAATCATCGTCGAGACGCGCAACAAGCCCTCGGCCCTGGCCGCGCTGACCGAGACGGTGGCGCAGCAGGACGGGGCCCTGGCGGGGCTCAAGGTGAACCACCGCGACCCGGAGAGCTGCGAGGTCGCGCTCGATGTCGAGGTGCGGGACCTCAGGCACCTCGAGCGCATCATGGGGGCGTTGCGGGCGCCGGCCGACAACCTCCGGGTGGAGCGGGCGCGCGGATGATCCTCGGCCTCGGCAACGATATCGTCGACATCCGGCGCATCGAGCAGAGCATCGCCCGGTACGGCGAGCGCTTCCTCGAGCGGGTCTTCACCGAGACAGAGCGCGCCAAGGCGGAGCGGCGGACGGAGAGGCTGCAGGCGAGCACCTACGCCAAGCGCTTCGCGGCGAAGGAGGCGGCCTCCAAGGCGCTGGGGACGGGGTTCCGGGCGGGGGTCTTCTTCCGCGACCTCGGCGTGGTCAACCTGCCGAGCGGGCAGCCGACGCTCCGCATGACGGGCGGTGCGGCGGAACGGCTGGCGCGCATCACCCCGCCCGGGCACCGGGCGGAGGTGGCGCTGACCATGACAGACGAATACCCCTATGCCAGCGCCGTAGTGATCATCTCGGCGGTCAGGCTGTAGGAGGTGCGGCCAGCGCCGCCTCCACCGCGCGGATCAGCGCCGGCGCATCCGGCTCCGTCGCGGTGGGGAAGCCCTGCACCCGGCGCCCGTCGCGCGAGACCAGGTATTTGTGGAAGTTCCAGCGCGGCGCCCCGCCGCCATGCGCCGCGAGGAAGGCGAAGAGCGGTGCCGCCTGCGCGCCCCGCACGCGGGCTGGCATGGTCATCGGGAAGGCGACGGCGTAAGTCGCCTCGCAGAAATGCTTGATGGTGCGGGCGTCCGCGCTCTCCTGGTTGAAGTCGTTGGAGGGGACGCCGAGCACCACCAGGCCGCGGCCTGAGAAGCGGTCGTAAAGCTTCTGCAGCCCGGCATATTGCGGGGTGAAGCCGCAGAAGCTCGCGGTGTTCACCACCAGCATCGGCCGGCCGCGGAAGCCGCCGAGGTCGAGCGGGCCGCCATCGATCGAGTCCATGCGGAAGTCGAAGGCGGTCGGCTCCGCCGCGCCGGCGAGGCCGCTCATGGCCATTGCCCCGAGGGCCAGCGCCGCACGTCGTCCGAACTCAGCCATACCGCTCCTCCGCCCAGGGGTCGCCGTTGTTGTGGTAGCCACGGACCTCCCAGAAGCCGGGACGGTCCTCGCGCAGCAGCTCGATCCGGGTCACCCATTTCGGGCTCTTCCAGAAATAGAGGCGGGGCAGCACCACCCGCACCGGCCCGCCATGCTGGCGGGCCAGCGGCGCGCCCTCCCAACTATGGGCGAGCAGCACCTCGTCGCGGGTGAACTCGGCCAGTGGGACATTGGTGGTGTAGCCGTCATAGGAGGTGAAGGAGACGAAGCGCGCCTCCTCCTTCGGCCGGGCCATCTCAATCAGGTCGCGTGCGCGGACGCCCTGCCAACGGTTGTCGTAGCGGCTCCACTGCGTGACGCAGTGGATGTCGTTGACCAGCTCGGTCTGCGGCAGGGCCATGAATTCGGGGAGGGTGAGGCGCACCGGCGCCTGCACCAGCCCCTCCACCCGCAGCCGCCAGCGCTCCGGCGAGACATCGGGCTGCACGCCCAGGTCAAGCACCGGCCAGTCCTTCACCAGCGTCTGGCCGGGCGGCAGGCGGTCCCGCGTCGGGTCGCCATGGGTCCCGGTGAGGAGGCGGCCGTCCCGGGCCCAGGCCTGCTTGGTGTCAACCAGCTTCTGGCGGATGCCGCCGCTCAGGGGGATATCCTCGTCCTCGGCCATGGCGATCTCCTGCTGATCTTACGTATCGGCAGCGGCGGCGGATGCAAGGGCTCAGGCGCGGATGCCGAGGGCTGGGGCAAGTTCGGCAAGCTGGAGGTGGTCGGACCGGCGGGATTCGAACCCACGACCCCTTGTCCCCCAGACAAGTGCGCTACCAGGCTGCGCTACGATCCGTGCCGGGCGCCGGGATAGCACCGCGTCAGGGCGGAGGCTAGAGCCCTTCCGCCATTATCGGCCGGCGAGGCTGTGCAGCTCCTCGGCGATGTCCTCCAGCTCCTCGATGATGCTGCGGAGGCTCTCGGGCGGGGCCTCGGCGGGTTCCGGCAGGGAGAGCTCCGCCTCACCGAGGCCGCCCTCGCGCAGCAGCCGCTGCACGCCCTTGATGGTGTAGCCCTGGGTGTAGAGCAGGTCGGCGATGCGCCGCAGCAGGCCGATATCCTCCGGCCGGTAGTAGCGCCGCCCGCCGCCGCGCTTCAGCGGCTTGAGCTGGGGGAATTTCGTTTCCCAGAAGCGCAGGACGTGCTGCGGGATGTGCAGGTCGTCCGCCACCTCGCTGATGGTGCGGAACGCGGTCGGCGCCTTGCGGGGGCGCGGGGCAAGCGGGTCGCTCACGCCGCGCTGTCCGTGGCCGGCGTGGCCTGGCCGTTGATGCGGGCCTTCAGCACCTGGGAGGGCCGGAAGGAGAGCACCTTGCGCGGCAGGATGGGCACCTCCACCCCGGTCTTCGGGTTGCGGCCGACGCGCTGGCCCTTCTGGCGGACCATGAAGGTGCCGAAGGCGGAGATCTTCACCGCCTCGCCGGCCTCAAGGGCGCCGGAGATGCGTTCCAGGACCGATTCGAGCAGGGCCGCGGATTCGTTCCGCGACAGCCCGACCTGGCTATAGATCGCCTCGGCCAGGTTCGCGCGCGTGAGCGTATTCATCTGGCAACCGGTTCCCGCAAGCCATTCTGACCGTTAGGAAACCGGTATCCACCGCGGGCGTCAATCACGCTCTGGCGAAAGCGCCACAGCGTGGCTGGAATGTCGCAGTGGTCAGAAGCGGAGGAGGCAGGCGCCCCAGGTGAGGCCGCCGCCGATGCCCTCCAGCACCACCAGGTCGCCGCGCTCGATCATGCCGCGGCCGGCAACATCCGCCAGCGCCAGGGGGATGGAGGCGGCGGAGGTATTGGCGTGGCGGTCGACCGTCACCACCACGCGCTCCCGCGGCAAGTTCAGCTTCTTCCCCATCGCCTCGATGATGCGGAGATTGGCCTGGTGCGGCACCAGCCAACGGAGGTCGGCATGGCTCAGCCCATTGGCGGCCAGCGCCTCGTCGACCACGGCGGCGAGCTTGGAGACGGCGTGGCGGAAGACCTCCTTCCCCGCCATCCGCAGCAGGCCGGTGCCGCCGGTGGAGCCGGCGCCGCCATCGACCAGGAGGATGTCGCCATGCCGCCCGTCGGAGTGCAGGTGGGTGGAGAGGATGCCGCGATCGGTGCCCGCCTCGGCGGTCAGCACCACCGCGCCGGCGCCGTCGCCGAAGAGGACGCAGGTGCCGCGGTCGGTCCAGTCGAGGATGCGGGAGAAGACCTCGGTGCCGATGACCAGGGCGCAGCGGGCCTGGCCGGTCTTCAGCAGCGCATCGGCCACGCCCATCGCATAGACGAAGCCGGTGCAGGCGGCCGCCATGTCGAAGGCAAAGCCCCCGGTGATGCCGAGCTGCTGCTGGATGCGGACGGCGGTCGCCGGGAAGGCGCTGTCCGGCGTCGCCGTGGCAACGATGATGGCATCGACCTGCCCGGCCTCCATGCCGGCACGCTCGAGCGCCTGGCGGGCAGCGGCGGCGCCCATGGCGGAGGCGGTCTCGCCCGGCGCGGCGATGTGGCGCTGGCGGATGCCGGTGCGCTCGATGATCCACTCGTTCGAGGTCTCGATGCCGAATTCGGCGGCGAGCGCGGCATTGGGCACGCAGCGCTCCGGCAGGTAGCCGCCGCAGCCGGCGATCACGGAACGGAGCATCGGGGCGCCCTCCTTCAGGCTGCGGCGACCGGCTTGCCGATCTGCGCCAGGCCCTCGCGGATGCGGTCGTTGAAGCGGTGGGTCACCATGTCCATGGCGACGTCGACGGCATGGGCGAAGCCGAGCGCATCCGTCCCGCCATGCGACTTCACCACCACGCCGTTGAGGCCGAGCAGGATGGCACCGTTGTAGCGGCGCGGGTCCATCCACTCGCGCAGGCGGTCGAGCGCGGGGCGGGCGAGCAGGTAGCCGGCCCGCGCCGGGATGCTGCTGGTGAAGACCTGGCGCAGCAGGTCGCGCATCAGCTTCAGCGTGCCCTCGGCAGTCTTCAAGGCGACGTTGCCGGTGAAGCCGTCCGTCACCACCACGTCGACGGTGCCGGCGGCGATGTCATGGCCCTCGATGAAGCCGTGGAAATTCGGGCCGATATGGCTCTCGCGCAGCGTCTCGGCGGCGGCGCGCACCCGGTCGTCGCCCTTCAGCTCCTCGGAGCCGACATTGAGCAGGCCGAAGCTCGGCGTCGTCAGGCCAAGCACGGCGCGGGCGAAGCTGTCGCCCATGACGGCAAATTCGACGAGGTTGCGGGCATCGCACTGCACGTTGGCGCCGAGGTCGAGCAGCACCACGTCGCCGCGCGCCGAGGGGGCGATGGCGGCGAGCGCCGGCCGGTCGATCTCCGGCAGAGTCTTGATGACGATCTTGGCCAGCGCCATAAGCGCGCCGGTATTGCCGGCCGAGACCACGCCGGCCGCCTCGCCGCCGGCGACCGCGTCGATCGCGATGCGCATGGAGCTCTGCCGGCCCTGGCGCAGCGCCGCCGTGGGCTTCATCTCGGAGGAGATGACATCCGGCGCATGGCGCAGGCTGCAGGCCTTGGCGGCACGGGGGCGGCGAGCCAGCATCCCGCCGATCCGGGCCTCGTCGCCGACCAGCAGGAAGCGGGCCTGCGGATGACGCTCCGCGGCCAGTTCCAGCCCGTCGAGGACGCTGTCGGGCGCATGGTCGCCGCCCATGGCGTCGATCGCCAGGGAGAAGCCCGAGGCACCAGTGCTCTGCGACACGGTCTGCCGATCCCCGCCCGTATGCCCGTTCCGGCTCAGTGGCGGATGGCGGCCTTCAGCGCATCCCCGGCAGGCACGACCTCGCGGCCGTCATAATGCCCGCAAGAGGAGCAGACGTGGTGCGGGCGCTTCAGCTCGCCGCAGTTGGAGCACTCGGCATGGGCCATGCTGGTCAGGGCCTGGTGGCTCCGCCGCATGCCGGCACGGGAGGGCGAAACCTTTTTCTTCGGGACGGCCATGGCGCCGAGCCTTTCTTTGCAACACGCAAGGCGTTTCAACGGGAGGGCGGGGCTGTAGCACCGCACCCCCCGGGGTGCAAGCGCATCTCCGGCCCCGCAGCTAGTTCTTCCGGAGCGCGGCCAGGGCGGCGAAGGCGTCGGCGGAACGGTCGGTCGCCTCCTCGGGAAGCTCGGCGCCCGGGGCGCGGGGATAGGGGTCGATGGCCAGGGCAAGCTGCTCGGCCACCGCCTCGCCGAGATCGGCGACGCCGTCCGGGCATTCGATCTCGTCGATGTCCTCCGGCCCGTCCTGCGGCTCGCGGCCCGGGGGGAGGAGGCGGAAGGCGACCGGCACGTCCACCGCCTGGGCCACAGGCTCCAGCGTCACGATGCAGGCCTGGGTGAGGCTGGCGGCGATCCGGCCCTCGGCCAGGACCGTCCCTTCCGCCTCAAGGCCGAGGCGCAGCTCGGCGGCAAGGCTCTCGATCGAGAGGATGCCGAAGCGGTCCGCCAGCGCTGCGCATTCCCCCGGGGTGGCCGTGAGCGACAGGCGGCGTCCGGCCTGGGAGACGGTGCCGAGCGGCAGGGGGCGGGAGAATTCCGGAGCCGGGTCAGGCGGCATCGGCGGCCTCCAGCGGGGCGGGGAAGGGCGCCTCGCCGCGCAGCAGGGTGCCGAAGGGAATGCCCGCCAGCGCCTCGGCGCCGCGGAGGGCGTGGCGGGCGAGGCGGAGGGCTGGCTCCCGCGGCGCCTCGGCCGCCTCGCGCCAGACATTGCGCTCGAGGGCGGTGGCCAGGGCGGGCAGATCGCCGGCATCGAGCGCCGCCTCATAGGCGATGCACCGGCCATGGAAGGCCTCCCACATCCGCTTCACCCGCTTGCCGATGCTCATGTCGCTGGCGCCCATCTCGCGCAGGTTGATGTCCATGTCGGCGAACATTGCGTCGAAGACGGCCTGGGCCAGGCCGGCGCCGCGCTTGTCCCGGTCGGTGCGCAGGCGCCGGATCAGCAGGGCGACATGCAGCCCGACCACGTCGAAGCGGCCGTCCAGCGTGTCCGGGATGCCGAGGCTCTCGAAGAACCATGGATCGCGCGCCGCCGAGACGGCGGCGCCGTAGAGCTCGAAGCCGATCCGCTCATGCGGCTTGCGGCGGAACAGGGCGAGCAGGCCCATGGTCGGTCGGTCCTCTTCTGTGGTCCGGCCACGGCGCGGTTGACCCTGCCGTGGCATGGTGGCATTCGCGCCGGAACAGTCATGCGCGGCCCGCGGCACCATGCCCCGGGCGGAGATCGAGAGTGGGACCAGACATGGATCGCCCCTGCCATCCGGTCAATCGGCCCGCCGCGCCACGGTTGCGCGCGGCGGCCCTGGCCCTTGGCGTGCTGCTGGCGCTGCCGGGCTGCAGCGTCTTCGACGCGCCGGTGGTGCAGCGCGGCAACCGGGTAACCGAGGACCAGCTGAAGGAGATCACGCCCGGGGTGCAGACGCGCCAGGATGTGCAGGCGCTGCTCGGCTCCCCGACCCAGACCAGCAGCTTCGGCGACCCCGTCTGGTACTACATAAGCAGCAAGACCCGGCAGCGCCCGGGGCGGGAGCTGCTGGTGACCGACCAGCAGACGGTCGTCGTGTCCTTCGATGCGGGCGGCGTCGTGCGCGATGTGAAGATGGTGGGCGAGGAAGAGGGCAAGCCGGTCGACATGGTCTCGCGCGTGACGCCGACGCCAGGCAACGACCGCTCCCTGCTGCAGGCGCTCTTCGGCAATGTCGGGCGGATCGGGCCGGGTGCGTCCATCCCGACCAGCCCGGGCGCCCCGGGGTCGGGGACGGGGCGCTGACCCATCCACTGAGGGCCCCTTCGCGGCTTTGCGGAGGGGCCGGCTTGCGGCGCGGACCCTGGCCGGGGTCCTGGCGCTCAGCCCGCGGCGGTCCGCGCCCCGCGCAGCTGCTGCCAGGCGATAGCGCCGAGGGCGAGGGCCAGGGCCGGCAGCACGGTGAGGTTCAGCACCGCCCATCCCGCCTGCGCGTGCACCGCGCCGGAGAGGAAGGCAGTGCAGGCCACGGTGCCGAAGACGATGGTGTCGTTCGCCGCCTGGGCGCGCACCCGCTCCTCCGGCGCATGGGCGGTCGCCAGCAGGGTCGTCGCGCCGACGAACATGAAGTTCCAGCCGAGCCCCAGCAGGCCGAGCGCCAGGCCGAAATGGGCGAAGCTCTCGCCCATCAGCCCGATCGCCACGCAGAGCGCCGTCAGGGCCGCGCCCGCCACGATCACGGGGCGCACGCCGAAGCGGGTGATGAGGCGGCCGGTGAAGAAGCCGGGGCCGAACATGGCCACCGCATGGATCTGGATGACGGTCGCCGAGGCGCCGATGCCGAAGCCGCAGAGCATCATCTCGACCGGCGTCGAGGTCATCAGCAGGTTCATCGTGCCATAGGCCACCATGCCGGTGACGGCGGCGGTGAGGAAGGCCGGGCGGGCGATGATTTCCCAGACCGAGGCGCCGCCGGCATGACGGGCGGGCGGCGGCGGCAGGCGGGTGAAGGAGAGCAGCGCCATGCAGAGCACCGGCAGGCAGGCCAGCACGAGGTAGGTGCCGAGGAAGAGGTAGGGCGGGACGCTGTCCCGCGTCGCCTTCACCAGCTCCGGCCCGAGGCTGGCGGCGAGGATGCCCCCGGTCATCACCAGGCTGATGGCGCGCGGGCGATAGCCGGGCGAGGCGACCTCGGCCGCGGCGAAGCGGTAGTGCTGGGCGATGCCGAAGCCGAGGCCCGCCGGCACCGCGCCCGCGCAGTAGAGGACGAAATTGCCGGTCCAGACGCCGGCAGCGAAGGTGAGCGAGCCCGCCATCGCCCCGAGCGCGCCAAGGATGAAGCCCGGCTTGCGGCCGAGCCGGGCGAAGACCATCCCGGCCGGGATGGAGGCCGCCATGGTCGCCGTCATCTGGATGGCGACGGGCAGCGTCGAGAGCGACTTGTCCTCGGCCAGGCTGTGCCCGATCAGCGCTGCCATCACCGCCTGGCCGACGGTCGCGGCCTGCATCAGGGCCTGGCAGCAGAAGAGCAGCCAGACCTGGCGCTTCATGCGCCCCTCTTCGCTAGAAATGCGACCATCCTCCCGCGGGGAGGGCGAGCGGGGCGCCCTCCGCATCCTTGACCTGGACCTCGGCGGGTCCTGCGACGAATTCGCCGATCCGGGTGGCCGGGGTGCCGGCGGCGGAGGCCAGGGCCTCGATGCCGGCGCCGGGCGGGGCGGCGAAGAGCAATTCGTAGTCGTCGCCGCCCGTCAGCACCAGCGGCAGCAGCGCCGGATCGGCCATGACGAGGGCGCGGGCGGCGGGCGAGAGCGGCACGCGGCCGGCCTCGATCATCGCGCCGCAGCCGGCGGCGCGGCAGAGATGGCCGCAGTCCTGGACGAGGCCATCGGAGACATCCATGGCCGCATGGGCCTGCCCGGCGAGCGCGGTGCCGAGGGCGAGGCGCGGCTCCGGCAGGCGGTAGCGGCGGGCGAGATGGCCCCCGGCATCGCCCGGCAGCCGCCCCTGCAGCACGCGGAGGCCGAGCGCCCCGTCCCCGATGGTCCCGGAGACCCAGAGCCCGTCCCCCGGCCGGGCGCCGGCGCGGCGGAGGGCGGCGCCGGGCGCGACGCTGCCGAGGATGGTGAGCGACAGGCTGATGGGGCCCGGGATGGAGACCGTGTCGCCGCCGAGGACGGAAAGGCCGAAGCGCGCCTGGTCCTCCGCCAGCCCCGCCACGAAGCCTTCGAGCCAGCCTGTCGGCAGGTCGCGGGGCAGGGCGGTGGTCATCAGGTAGCCGAGCGGCGCCGCGCCCATGGCGGCGAGGTCGGAGAGGTTCACCCGCAGCAGCTTGCGGCCGATGGTCTCCGGCGGGTCCTCCGGCAGGAAATGGACGCCCGCCACCATGGCATCGGCGGCGAGCACCAGCTGCCGCCCCGGCGGCGGGTCGAGCAGCGCCGCATCATCGGCCAGGCCGAGCGCCCCCGGCCCGGCCAGCGGCAGGAAATGCCGGGCGATGAGGGCGAATTCGGCAGGCGGCCCGGCCATCGCGCTACTTCCGGCCGGCGGCGAATTCCTCCGGCCGCAGGGCGCGGGCCAGCGCGTCGAGCACGCCATTGGCGAAGCGCGGCTCCTCGCCGCCGAAGAAGCCATGCGCGATGTCGAGATACTCGTTGATCACGACGCGCGCCGGCGGCTGGCCGCCGCCTTCGGCGAATTCGGCGCTGGCGGCGCGGAGCAGGGCGCGCAGCACCGGGTCGAGCCGCATCAGCGGCCAGTCGGCATCGAGGTGCTGAGAAATCAGCCCGTCCAGCCGCTCGCCATTCTTCGCGGCCGTCCGGACGATGGTGCCGAAGAGCGGGCGGTCGGCTTCCGGCACGCCGCCCTCCTCGTAGCCGCCGCCGATGCGGTGGCTGAGGAATTGCTGGATCACGGCCTCGGCCGGCTCGCCTGTATGCTCGCTCTGGTAGAGCGCCTGGACGGCGGCGACGCGGGCACCGGTGCGCGGCCGGCCGCCGCGGACCTGCGGACCGCCCGGGCCCTGGCCGGGCCGGCGGTTGCGAGATTTCCCACCGGGCTTTGCGGCAGGTTTCGCCGCGGGTTTCGGCGCCTCGGGCGTGCCGGCCTGCTCGGCCTCCATCTCGGCGCGGAGCTTGTCGAGCTCGCTGGTGCCGAGGCCGGTGGTCTTCCAGGTCCCGCTCACGCCAGGCCCCAGCGGCGCCGCAGCGCCACCTGGCCGAGCAGCGCATGCGCTGCCTCGGCCCCCTTGTTGTGCCGGTCATCGGCCGAGCGCGCCTCGGCCTGGGCGAGGGTGTCGACCGTCAGCAGGCCGAAGCCGATGGCCGCACCCCGCTCGGTCGAGACGTCCATCACCCCCTGGCAGACCGCCGAGCAGATGAAGTCGTAATGGTCCGTCTCGCCCTTCACCACGCAGCCGAGCAGCAGGAAGCCGTCATAGCGCACCGCCTTGCCGCCCTTGGCAGGCTGGCTGAGGACCATCCGCAGCGCGGCCGGCAGCTCAAAGGCGCCGGCGACATCGACCACATCGGCCGTCGCCTCGGCCGCGGCGAAGACGCGCTGGGCGCCGCGGAGCATGCCGCCCACCACATCAGCGTAATAGGGCGCCTGGATCACCAGCAGATGCGGCGCCGGCCCCTCCAACGGCCGCGCCTGGCGCTCCGGCGCATCGATCGTGCTCATTCAGTCAGTCACCTTTCCCGGCCAGCGGGCGGGTTTCCACCACCCGCAGGCCATAACCCTCCAGGCCGACGATGGGCCGGGGGTTGTTCGACAGCCGCACCATGTCGCGCACCCCGAGATCGGCGAGGATCTGCGCGCCGATCCCATAGTCCCGGATCTCCGGCGGCGCTACCTGTCGGTCGCGATTGTTCCTCACCTGCTCGCTCATGCCGTCCGGCCGCCAGTCGCGGATGATGACGACGACGCCGCGCCCGGCCGCCTCGATCATGTGCATCGCGTCGTGCAGATCGCCGGTGCCGGCGCCGAGGACGATGTCGTGCAGCAGGTTGGCGGCATGCATCCGCACATGCACGGGGCCGGGTGCCGCCACGTCGCCGCGGATCAGGGCCAGATGCTCGCCGGGCGAGAGGGTGTTGCCATAGACGACGAGGCGCCAGTCGCCGCCGATCGGGTGGTCGATATGCCCCTCCGACAGGCGCCGGACCAGGCGCTCCGTCCGGCGACGGTGGGCGATCAGGTCGGCGATGGTGCCGAGCTTGAGGCCGTGGTGCTGGGCGAAGGCGACGAGGTCCGGCATCCGCGCCATGGTCCCGTCGTCGTTCATGATCTCGCAGATCACGCCGGAGGGGTTCAGCCCCGCCAGGCGGGCGAGGTCGACCGAGGCCTCGGTATGCCCGGCGCGGACCAGCGTGCCGCCGTCGCGGGCGACGAGCGGGAAGACGTGGCCCGGGGTCACGATATGCTCACGCCCCATCTCCGGATTGATCGCAACGGCCACGGTATGCGCCCGGTCGGCGGCCGAGATGCCGGTCGTCACGCCGTCCTTCGCCTCGATCGAGACGGTGAAGGCCGTCGCGTGCCGGGTGCCGTTGGCCTGGGCCATCAGCGGCAGGCCGAGCTGCTCCACGCGCCTGCGGTCCATCGCCAGGCAGATCAGGCCGCGGGCGAAGCGGGCCATGAAGTTGATCGCATCCGGCGTCGCGAACTGGGCGGGGATGACGAGGTCGCCTTCGTTCTCCCGGTCCTCGTCGTCGACCAGGATGAACATCCGGCCGCGGCGGGCCTCCTCGATCAGCTCCTCGGTCGGGGAGATGAAGTCCGAAAAGTTGACGGTCTTCGTCGCCACCGCGCCGGTCATGACTGGAGCCCCTTGAAGGAGACGAGCCGGGCAACGTAGCGCGCCAACGTGTCGATCTCGATATTGACGAAGCCGCCCGGCTGCAGCGTGCCGAAGGTCGTCACCGCTGCCGTATGCGGGATGACGTTGACGCCGAAGACCGCGCCCTCGACCTCGTTCACCGTCAGCGAGATGCCGTCGACCGCGACCGAGCCCTTGGCGGCGACGAAGGGGGCCAGGTGCTCCGGCAGGCGGAAGCGGTAGCGGACGGAGCCGTTCTCCGGCACCGCCGAGAGCACCTCCGCCACGCCGTCCACATGGCCGGAGACGAGGTGCCCGCCCAGCTCGTCGCCCATGCGGAGCGAGCGCTCGAGGTTGATCCGGCTGCCGGGGGCGAGGCGGCCCAGCGTCGTCTTGGACAGGCTCTCCGCCGAGGCATCGACCGCGAACCAGTCGCCGCCGAGCTGCACCGCCGTCAGGCAGCAGCCCGAGCAGGCGATGGAGGCGCCAATCGCCACCGGGGCGGGCTCGGCGAGGAAGGCGGGAGAGGTGCCGATGACGAGGCGCATGTCATGGCCAACCCCGTTGGGGCCCTCGCCCATCGGCTGGATCTCCCGCACCGTCCCCAGATCGGTCACGATCCCGGTGAACATGGCCCGCACTCCTCGAACTCGGTCAGCCAGTCATCGCCCAGCGGGCGGCTTGCAACCCTCTGGAACTTGGGCATGGCGGAAAGCAGAACAACCGGCAAGGGCTGGACGGCGGGCAGTCCGTCGCCGCCCATGATGCCGGGGGCGTGGAACCAGGCCAGCCGGTTGACGAAGCCGCCGCGGAGTAGCCCGGCCGCCAGCCCCGCGCCGCCCTCGGCCAGCACCCTCGTCACCCCCCGCTGCGCCAGCGCCCCGAGCAGGGCGGCGAGGTCGAGCCCGGGCTTGGCGCGGGGGACGGAGAGGATCTGCACCCCCGCCCCCTGGTAGGGGGCGAGGGCGGCGGGGCGCTGGTTGGTCCGCGTGGCGATCCAGGTCGGCACCGCCCGGGCCGTCCGCACCAGGCGCGAGTCGAGCGGGGTGCGGAGGCGGCTGTCGGCCACGACACGCGCCAGCGGCACTCGGGCCGTGCCGGGGAGGCGGGCGGTCAGCTCCGGATCGTCGGCCAGCACCGTGCCGCTGCCGACGAGGATGGCGTCGTGCCGGGCGCGCAGCGCATGCGCCTCGCGCCGGGCCGCAGGGCCGGTGATCCACTGGCTCTCGCCGCTCGAGGTGGCGATGCGGCCGTCGAGCGTCGTCGCCAGCTTCAGCGTGACAAGGGGGAGGCCGCGGGTGATGCGGCGGGCGAAGCCGGCATTCTGCCGGCGGGCCTCCTCGCCCATCAGGCCGAGCTCGACGATGACGCCGGCCTCGCGCAGGCGCTGCAGTCCGCGCCCGTCGACGCGCGGGTCCGGGTCGCCGGTGGCGACGACCACGCGCGCGACGCCGGCGCGGATCAGCGCGTCGCAGCAGGGCGGCGTCCGGCCCCAATGGGAGCAGGGCTCAAGGGTGACATAGGCCGTCGCCCCGCGGGCCGCTCCGGGGGACATGGCCTCGGCGCGGTCCAGCGCCTGGGTCTCGGCATGCGGGCGGCCGCCGGGCTGGGTCCAGCCGCGGCCGATCACCTGGCCGTCCTTGACCAGCACGCAGCCCACCGCCGGGTTCGGCCAGGTACTGCCGAGCCCCCGCCGCGCGAGCGCCAGCGCCGCGGCCATATGCTCCCGATCCGTCATGCGCCGCACTATGGGCCGGCGGGAGCGGCCGGCAAAGCGAGCTCCACCCGCAGGCCGGGCCCGGCATCGCCGAGGGTGAGGCGGGCGCCGTGCAGCTCCGCCACCGCCGCGACCAGGGCGAGGCCGAGCCCGGCGCCGGGGCGGCTGCGGGCGGCATCCAGCCGGTGGAAGCGGCGCAGCGCGGCCTCCCGCTCGCCGGGCGGGATGCCCTCGCCGTCATCCTCGACGACGAGGCTCGGCGCCGGGGTCAGGGCGAGGCGGATGCGCCCGCCCTCGCGCCCGTGCTTCACCGCATTCTCAAGCAGGTTGGCCAGGGCCTGGGTCAGCAGCTCGCGGTCGCCGAAGCCGTGGATGCCGGGCGGGATGTCGGCCTCCAGCCGCTGGCCGCGCTCCTCGGCGGAGGGGGCGTAGACCTCGGCGACGGTGGCGGCGAGGGCCGAGAGGTCGAGGCGGGCGAAGCCGGCGCGGCGGGCGCCGCTCTCGACCTGGGCGATGCGCAGCAGGGCGGCGAAGATCTCGAGCAGCTGCTCGCACTCCCGCAGCGCCGCCTCGGTGGCGGGGCGCCACCCGGCATCGCCCTCGGCGCGGAGGGCGGCCTCCAGCCGGCCGCGCAACCGGGTGAGGGGGGTGCGCAGGTCATGGGCGATGTCGTCCGTCACCTGGCGGAGGGTCTGCATCAGCCCCTGCACCCGGTCGAGCGCGGCATTGATGCGCCGCGCCAGCCGGTCGAACTCGTCGCCGCCGGGCCGGATCGGCAGGCGGTGGCCGATCTCCCCGGCCTCGACCCGGGCCAGCGCCGCATCCATCGCGGCGGCGCGGCGGGTGACGCCGCGGCCCATCAGCAGCCCGCCGAGCAGGCCGAGCAGCGCCGCTCCGCCGCCCACCCAGCCGGCGGCGCCGAGCAGCAGCGCCTCGAGCTGGCGGACCGGCGCCACGTCGCGCGCCACGACGAGGAAGCCGCCGCCCGGCAGCGGGGTGCCGAGGGCCAGCAGCTCGGCCTCCCGCACGCCTTCGAGGCGGAGCGTCGCCCAGCCCGGCGCCTCGGGCGCGCTGGCGAGGTTGCCGGCCAGGCGCTCGCCCTCCGGCGAGGCGAGCAGGTAGTATTGGGTGCCGCTGCGGTCGGCGGCGAGCCGGGCCTCGACCGAGACGGCGACCGAGCGCGGCCCGCCGAGCCGCGCGGCCTGGACCAGCAGGCCACGGTCGCGGTCGACCTCCTGCGCCAGCTGGCGGAGCGCATAGCCCGTGGTCGCCCACCAGGCGATGCCGGAGAGCGCGGCGGTGCCGAGCAGCGTCAGCAGCAGGTGCAACAGGGTGACGCGGAAGGCGGTGGTGCGCCACCAGCGGGTGGCGCGCTCAATCGGCGGCGCGGATGACATAGCCGGCGCCCCGCATGGTGTGGATGAGCGGCGGCTCGCCGAGCTTGGCGCGCAGCCGGCTCACATGCGTCTCGACCACGCTGGTCTTCGGGTCGAAATGGAAATCCCAGACGCCCTCCAGCAGCATGGTCCGCGTCACCACCTGGCCGGCGCGGCGCATCAGGTATTCCAGCAGGCGGAACTCGCGCGGCTGCAGCTCGATCCGCCGGCCGGCGCGCGCCACCTGGCGGCGCAGCAGGTCCATCTCGAGGTCGCCGACCTGGAGCGCCGTCGCCTCGGTTGCCATCGGCGGGCGGCGGGCCAGGGCATTGAGCCTGGCCACGAGCTCGGCGAAGGCGAAGGGCTTGCCGAGATAGTCGTCGGCGCCTGCCTCCAGCCCCTCGACGCGGTCGCCGATGCCGGTGCGGGCGGTGAGGAACAGGACCGGCGTGCGCAGCCCGGCGGCCCGCAGCGCGCGGACCAGTCCGAGCCCGTCCAGCCTCGGCAGCATGCGGTCGACCACCAGCAGGTCGTGGCTGGCCTGCATGGCGAGGTGGAGGCCGTCCGGCCCGTCGGCGGCATGGTCGACCACATGGCCGGCCTCGGTGAGGCCGCGGCGGATGAAGCCCGCGGTCTCCGCATCGTCCTCCACCAGCAGGATCTTCACGCCGCCTCCGCGCCCCGTTCGCGGGCGGCAAGATAGGCGCAGCCCCGTCGCGGCGGAACCATACCGATCCGTATGGTTCGGGGCAGGAAGCCCGCAGGTGCCATGGGCTTTGATGCTGGCATGCCGGCCGCCGCAAGCGGCCAGCCCCTGAAGAGGAGCCTCCATCGATGTCCCGCATCACCAAGATCATGGCCGGAGGCGCCCTGGCGCTGGCCCTCGGCACCACGGCGCTGACGCCCTTCACGCCCCAGGCGACCGCCCAATCCGCCAACCAGCCGGCGACGGCCGTCGCCCTGCCGCGCCCGGTCGGCCCCGACTTCGCCGACCTCGCCGCGCGGGTGGCGCCGGCGGTCGTGCGCATCAGCATCACCGGCCATACCGAGGCGACGCCGGTGCAGACGCCGCCCGAGCTGCGCGGCACGCCCTTCGAGCGCTTCTTCCAGCAGCGCCAGGGCCCGGCCGAGCGGCGGGTCATGGGCCAGGGCAGCGGCTTCATCATCGACCCGGCCGGCTTTGTCGTGACCAACAACCATGTCGTCGGCCAGGCGGATTCGGTGAAGGTGGAGCTGGCGGATGGCCGGCAGCTGCCGGCCCGCGTGGTCGGCACCGACCCGAAGACCGACCTCGCCCTCATCAAGATCGATGCCGGCGGCACCCTGCCGACCGTCGCCTTCGGCGACAGCGACCAGCTGCGCGTCGGCGAATGGGTGCTGGCCATGGGCAACCCCTTCGGCCTGGGCGGCACGGCGACGGCGGGCATCGTCTCGGCGCGCGGGCGGCAGATCGGCGCCGGGCCCTATGACGACTTCATCCAGACCGACGCCTCGATCAACCCCGGCAACTCCGGCGGGCCGCTGTTCAACGCGCAGGGCCAGGTGGTGGGCGTCAATTCGGCGATCTTCTCCCCCTCCGGCGGCAATATCGGTATCGGCTTCGCCATCCCCTCCTCGCTGGCGCAGTCGGTCATCACCCAGCTGAAGGAGCATGGGCGGGTGGAGCGCGGCTGGCTCGGCGTCTCCATGCAGCGGATCGACCCGACGCTAGCGAGCGCGCTCGGCCTGCCGGACAGCAAGGGCGCGCTGATCGGCGCGGTGGAGCCGGACGGGCCTGCGGCCAAGGCCGGGCTGCAGTCGGGCGACGTCGTCACCGGCGTGAACGGCCATGCGGTCGCCGTGCCGCGGGACCTGGCTGAGGCGGTCGGCGAGCAGAAGCCGGGCGCCACCGTCACCCTCGCCCTGCTGCGCGACGGCAAGTCGGTGGAGCAGCGGGTGACGCTGGCCAGCCTTCCCGACCAGCAGGAGGCGAAGGGCGGGCCCGGCCAGTCGCAGTCCCCGGCCAATCTCGGCCTGGCGCTGGCGCCGCATGACCGCGGCGGGCAGGGCGCGTTGGTCGCCGCGGTGGAGCCGGACAGCGTGGCTGCGGCCCAGGGCCTCCAACCGGGCGATGTCATCCTCCGCGCCGGGGGGCGGGCGGTGAACGCGCCGCGCGACGTGGCGGAGGCCGTCGGCGCCGCGCGGCGCGACAGCAAGCCGGCCATCGCGCTGCAGATCGAGCGCGAGGGAGGCCGGGCCTTCGTCGCCCTGCCGCTAAAGGCGGGCTGAGGACGGCGCCCCGTCACCGGTGCCTCGGGCCGGTGACGGGGCGTGGCGGGGCGGCGCCCGGTGGCTTCGGCACCTGGGCGCCGCTTCGGCTTGCCGTGGCGGCCGTGCCACCTTCCGGCACGTCGATTGCATACAGTCGCCCCTGTCCGCCGCGGATTGACGTCGCGGCGCCGGGCGCGCATGGCGGGGCCCTCCGACATGTTCGAGGCGCCGCTGCCCCCTCCGGGCCTGCGGCCGAGGGGAGAGAGGCATGGAACCCTGGCAGCTCACCGCCGCCGCCGCCGCCGCGAAGCTCCGCGAAGGCCGCCTCACCGCCGAGGCGCTGACGCGCTCCTGCCTCGAGCGCATCGCCGAGCGGGAGCCGGTGGTGAAGGCCTGGTCCTTCCTCGACCCGCTGCTCGCCATCGCCAGCGCCCGCGAGGTGGACAAGACCTACACCATGGGCGCGCTGCACGGCCTGCCGGTCGGCGTGAAGGACATGATCGAGACGGCCGACATGCCGACCACCTACAACTCGCCGATCTACCAGGGGCTGCGGCACGGGCGGGATGCGGCCTGCGTCGGCGTCGCCCGCGGCGAGGGCGCCGTGGTCCTCGGCAAGACCGATACGGTGGAATTCGCCGCCGCCGGCCGCCGGGCGCTGACCCGCAACCCGCTTGACCAGGCGCGGACGCCGGGCGGCTCCTCCTCCGGCTCGGCGGCCGCGGTCGCCGACGGCATGGTGCCGCTTGCCTTCGGGACCCAGACCGGGGGCAGCATCATCCGCCCGGCCTCCTTCTGCGGCGTCTATGCGTTGAAGCCAACGCATGGGGTGGTGAGCACCGAGGGCGCCAAGCGCTACTCGCACACGCTCGACACGATCGGCTGGTACGGCAGGGCGCCCGAGGATTTGCGGCTGGTGGCGGAGGCCTTCCGCCTCTTTGACCTCGACCGGCCGCTGGGGAAGGAGCTGCGCGAGCTGCGGATCGGCCTGTGTGGGGGGCCGAACTGGCACCTGGCGGCGCCGGCGACCCGGGCGGCGCTGGAGCTTGCGGGGCGGCGGCTGGAGGCGGTGGGCGCCGCGGTCGAGATGCTGGCGCTGCCGCAGCCCTTCGAGGGCATCACCGAGGCGCAGCGCGTGGTGCTGTTCGGCGAGGCGCGCGGCGCCTTCCTGCAGGAATATGTCACGGCGCATGGCAGGCTGCATGCCGACTTCCGCGATCGCGTCGAGAATTTCGCCGGCATCAGCGCGGCGCAGCTGGCCGGCGCCTACGACCTGGCGGCCGACTGCCGGAAGCTCTTCGACGCGCTCTTCCCGCGCTTCGACGCGGTGCTGACGCCGGCCGCCGTCGACGAGGCGCCGCTCGGCCGGCAGGATACCGGCAACCCGGTCTTCAACAGCATGTGGACGCTGCTGCACGTGCCCTGCATCGCCATCCCCTGCACGACGGGGCCGCATGGGGCGCCGGTCGGGGTGCAGCTCGTCGGGCCGCGCTTCGGCGACGCCGCGCTGCTGGAGGTGGCGGCGCTGGCCGGCCCGGCGATCGACCAGCGCTGAGTCCGGCGGCTCAAGCGATCCTGCACGCCTCCTCGAAGGCCAGGCGCGGCAGGCGGCCGAAGACGCCGCTCGGGTCGCCATGGCCGATATTGACGAGGAAGTTCGACTTCACCTTGGTGCCGGCGAAGAAGGCCTCGTCGCACTTCGCCTTGTCGAAGCCTGACATGGCGCCGACATCGAGGCCGACCAGCTTCGCCGCCATCATCAGGTAGGCGCCCTGCAAGGTCGCGTTGCGGAAGGCCGTCTCCGCCGCCAGCTCCGGGCTCGAGGTGAACCAGGAGCGCGCATCGGCATGCGGGAAGAGCTGCGGCAGCTTCTCGTAGAATTCCATGTCCTGCGCGACGATGGCGCAGACCGGCGCGCTCATCGTCTTGGCGAGGTTGCCGGAGGAGAGGCAGGGGGCCAGCCGCTCCTTGCCCTCCTGCGTGGTGACGAAGACGAAGCGCGCCGGCGAGCAGTTGGCCGAGGTCGAGCCCATCTTCAGGATGTCGTAGATCTGCCGCAGCTGCGCCTCGGAGACGGGCTCCTCGGTCCACTTGTTCTGGCTGCGCGCCTGAAGGAACAGCGCGTCGATGGCGGCTTGGTCGGGCATCGCTTCGGTCTCCGTGGCCGTGCCCTCATAGCCTGCCGCGCAGGCCGGGTCATCCGCCGGGGCGGCAGCGGGCGAGGGTGCAGGCATCCCAGGAGATGGCCTCCCCAGGCGGCGCATCACGCCCGTCCTGGCCTTGCGCGGCATCGGTCACTGCCCGTTCCTCGCCGGCTTGGCGTCGGCGCAGCTCCGCTTCGGGCCGCTGACCGGCGCGCCGGCCTTGCCCCGGAGCGGGTTCCGTCCGCATCGGCTCACGGAACCCGCTCGAACTTGTTGTCCAATCGAGCGAATTACTCCGAACGGGTGATTCCACCTGGCGGAGTTCGCTCTTGCCGGGGTCCTGGACCAAGGCCCCGTACCAGCCGAGCCCCTCATAGGTCTCGTAGCCGGGCGTCCGATGAAAGCCGATGACGCGCCCCTGCGCATCCCGGTAGCTGCCGGAGTGGCGCCCGTCATGCTCGAGGCGAAGGGTCTCGGCCAGCACCCCGCCGCCCGAGGAGGCCGCAAGGACCCGCCCCGCGGCATTTAGCAGCAGCACGCGGGTGCGGGCCCGCTCCCCCGGCGCGAGGCGGATCCCCCGCACCACCGCCTCGGCCTGCGGGGCCCAGTCGAAATGGATGCCGAGCACGCCGACCGGCCGGCCGTGGGTCGCGCCGCCCTCCGGCACCGCCGTGGCATAGGTGGCGACCGGCGCATCCTCGAGCGGGCCGCAGCGGGCGATGTCCGCGACCGCATAATCCTCGCCGCTCGCCGTCTCGAGCGCCGCGCGGAACCAGGGCGCGGCACCCGCATCATGCCCGCGGACCCCGGCATACCGGTCGGGCCGCCCATGGGCGATGACGCGGCCGGAGAGGTCGCAGAGCCAGAGGTCGAGATAGACCGTATATGCCGAGAGGATGACGCCGAGCCGCCGCTCGGCATGGGCCAGGCGCTCCGGCGCCGGGTCGGCGGCGGCCTCGACCAGGGCGGCGTCGGTTGCCCACCAGCGGACGTCGCAGCTGCGCTCGTAAAGGTTGCGGTCGATGAGCTCGATGGCGTTCAGCGCCAGCCCGACCAGCCGCTGCCCGCCGACCTCCTCCGCCATGCGGGCGCCGATGCGGCGGAGGGCGGCGAAGGCGCCGCGCAGCTCGCCATCCATCTCGGCGGCGAGGCGAGCGACCTCGGCGGCGACGGACTTCACCTCCCCGGCGACGACGCCGAAGCCGCGGCCATGCTCGCCGGCGCGCGCGGCCTCGATGGTGGCGTTCAGCGCCAGGATGCGCGTCTGCCCGGTGATGGCCTGGATCGCCCGGACCTTGCCGGCGGCCAGCGCCTCCGCCCGTTCGGCGAGCGCCAGGACGCGCTCGGGCGTGGCGGCCTCCTCGGTGACGTTCATCCCATCCATGGCGGAACCTTGCGTTCAATCCGCCCCAGCCTGACGCGCCCGGGTTAACGCCCGGTTGTCACGCGGGGCGAACCTGCCCGCGCAGGACGTGCTTCTGGATCTTGCCCGTGCTGGTCCGCGGCAGCTCGGCGAAGACGACGGATTTCGGCGCCTTGAAGCCGGCCAGGCGCTCGCGGCAATGGGCGATCAGCTCCGCCTCGCTGGCCGTCATCCCCGGCTTCAGCTCGACGAAGGCGCAGGGCACCTCGCCCCATTTGTCGTCGGGCCGGGCGACGACGGCGGCGAGGGCAACGGCCGGGTGCTTGTAGAGCGCATCCTCCACCTCGATCGAGGAGATGTTCTCGCCGCCCGAGATGATGATGTCCTTGGAGCGATCGCGAAGCTGGACATAGCCGTCCGGGTAGCGCACGGCGAGGTCGCCGGTATGAAACCAGCCGCCGGCGAAGGCGGCCTCGGTCGCGGCGCGATCCTTGAAATAGCCCTTCATCACGACGTTGCCGCGCATCATCACCTCGCCCATGGTCGTGCCGTCGGCGGGAACGGGCCGCATCGTCACCGGGTCGAGGACCTCGAGGGATTCGAGCGCTAGGTAGCGCACGCCCTGCCGCGCCATCAGCCGCGCCTGCTCGGGCGGCGGCAACGTATCCCAGGCGCGGTTCCACTCGTTGACGACGGCGGGGCCGTAGCATTCCGTCAGGCCGTAGACATGCAGCACGGCGAAGCCCGCCTCGCGCATGCGGCCGAGCACCGCCTCGGGCGGCGGCGCGCCGGCGGTGACGAACTGCACCTGGTGAGGGAGGGGGCGCTTCTCCGCCTCCGGCGTGTCGAGCAGCGTCGCCATGACGACCGGGGCGCCGCACATATGCGTCACGCCATGCTCCGCCATCAGCGCCCACATGGCCGGGCCGCGAACGACGCGGAGGCAGACATGCGTGCCGGCGACGGCGCAGACCGTCCAGGGAAAGCACCAGCCGTTGCAGTGGAACATCGGCAGGGTCCAGAGATAGACCGGATGCCGCGCCATGCTCGCCGAGAGCACGTTGCCGGTGGCGAGGAGCTGCGCGCCGCGATGGTGGTAGACGACGCCCTTGGGCCTCCCCGTCGTGCCGGAGGTGTAGTTCAGCGCGATCGCATCCCACTCATCGGCCGGCATGGGCCAGGCGAATGCAGGATCGCCCTCGGCCAGCAGCGCCTCGTAATCGAGGCCACCGAGGGTCCCGGCGCGCGCAGCCTCGGGCGCCTCCGGATCGTCGACCTCGATGACGAGGGGGGAGGCGCCGCTGATGGCGAGCGCGGCGCGCAGCACGGGGGCGAATTCGCGGTCGACGAGGATCGCCTTCGCCTCGCCATGGGCCAGGATATAGCCGATGGTGTCGGCATCGAGCCTCGTGTTGATGGTGTTGAGCACGGCGCCCGCCATCGGCACGCCGTAATGCGCCTCGACCATGGACGGGATGTTGGGCAGCAGCGCCGCGACCGTGTCGCCGCGGCCGATGCCGCGGGCGGCGAGCGCCGAGGCCAGCCGCACGCAGCGCTCGCGGAGCGCGCGGTAGGGCCGCCGCAACGCGCCATGCACCACGGCGACATGGTCGGGGAAGGTCGCGGCCGCGCGCTCGAGGAAGAGCAGCGGCGTCAGCGGCTGGTGGTTGGCGGCGCGGCGCTCCAGCCCCGTGTCGAAATCCTCGGCGGCCATGGCCCGTCCTCCCTCAGCGATGCCCCCATTCCGGCCGGCGCTTGCCGAGGAAGGCGCCGATGCCCTCCGCCGCGTCCTCGGCCAGCAGGTTCTCCACCATCACCCGGCCGGCCGCCGCATAGGCCTCGGCGAGCGGCAGCCCGGCCTGGGCGTTGAAGCCGCGCTTGCCCATCCGCACCGCGACCGCCGAACGGGCGGCGATGCGCTGGGCCAGCTCCAGCGCCACGGGCAGCGCCATGCCCGGCTCGACGACGCGGTTGACGAGGCCCATGCGATGCGCCTCCTCCGCCGGGACCATCTCGCCGAGCAGCAGCATCTCCATCGCCGACTTGCGCGGCACCGCGCGCGCCAGCGCCACGCCTGGCGTCGAGCAGAAGAGGCCGATATCGACCCCCGGCGTGCAGAATTTGGCCGAGGCCGCGGCCACCACCAGGTCGCAGCTTGCGGCGAGCTGGCAACCGGCGGCGGTGGCGATGCCCTCCACCGCCGCGATCACCGGCTGCGGCAGCGTGACGACGCGCTGCATCACCGCGGCGCAGGCATCCATGGTCTCGGCGAAGAAGCCGGCGCCGCCATCCGGATCGGCGCGGCGGGCGGCGATCTCCTTCAGGTCATGCCCGGCGGAGAAGGCCGGCCCCTCGGCGGTGAGGACCACGCAGCGGACACCATCCTCCGCCGCCACCTCGTCCAGCGTCGACTGCAGCGCTGCCAGCATGGCGCGGGAGAGGCTGTTGCGCGCCGCTGGCCGGTCGAGGGTGACGATGGCGACGGCACCCTCGTCGCGCCGCGCCACCGGGGGGGTGTTGTCACCCGCTTGAGCCATCGCTGCCTCCCTGACAATGGTGGGGATATTGCCTGGGAGGGCAGCGCCGGCAAGGGCTAGGCGGGGGTGAACATGGTCGCCGGCGGGCTGTCGCCCGTGGTCGGCTTGAACACCACCTTCACCTTCTGGCCGATCTTCACCTCGTCCAGGTCGCAATCGACGATGTTGGTGAAGACGCGGATGCCCTCGTCCAGCTCGACATAGGCGACGCAATAGGGCTCCTTCGTCCGCATCACCGTGAAGGTATAGACGGTGCCGGTGCCCTTGGCCTCCACCAGCTCGACATTGTTCGAGAGGGTGAAGGGCGAGCAGCCGCGCGGGTACCAGAAATGCTTGCCGGTGTCCTTGCAGAGCCCGATCAGCATGCGGCCCTCGCGGGCGGCGTCGAAATAGGGCTTGTTGGTCGGGTCCACCGCGATGGCGGGGAGGGCGCGGTTGGAGGCAGGGGTTGCCATGGGTGATTACTCCCGCTCGAGGATGACGGTGGCGCTGCCATGGCGGGTGCCGAGCAGCCCGCCCGTGCCATGCGCCAGCGCAAGCGTGCAGCCGGGGACCTGGACCTTGGGGTGGGCCTCGCCGCGGAGCTGGCGCACCGCCTCGATCACCTTGGTCATGCCGCCGCGGTTCGCCGGGTGGTTGTTGCAGAGCCCGCCGCCATCGGTGTTGAAGGGCAGCTTGCCGACGCCCGAGATCAGGTTGCCGTCGGCGACGAACTTGCCGCCCTGGCCCTTCTCGCAGAAGCCGAGATCCTCCAGCTGCATCAGCACGGTGATGGTGAAGCTGTCATAGATCGAGGCGTACTGGATGTCCGCAGGCCGCACGCCCGCCTCCTCGAAGGCGCGCGGGCCAGACCAGCGGGCGCCGGAATAGGTCAGGTCGGTATAGCCCGCATTCTGGTTCTTAGTCGCCTCGCCATGGCCGCGCACCTTCACCAAGGGCCGCTTCAGCGAGCGGGCGATCTCCGGCTTGGTGATGATCAGCGCGCCGCCGCCATCGGAGATGACGCAGCAGTCGAGCCGGTGCAGCGGGTCGGAGACCATCGGGGAGTTGACCACATCCTCGACGGTCACGACCTTCCTGAGCATCGCATGCTCGTTCCACTGGGCATGGTGGCTCGCCGCCACCTTGATCCAGGCGAGCTGCTCCGAGGTGGTGCCGAACTCGTACATGTGCCGCATGGCGCACATCGCATAGGCATTGGCGACGGTGCGGCCGTAGGGGATCTCGAACGGATCGTCGGGGACGTTGACGCCCCAGCTGCGCGGCGCCGTGCCGGTCGCCATCGCCTCCGCCCGCGGCCGTCCGGCGAGGGTGACGAGGGCGATGTCGCAGAGGCCCATCGAGATCGCCTCCGCCGCATGCCCGACATGCATGACATAGGAGGAACCGCCGACATCCGTGCTGTCGAAATGCCGCAGCTTGGTGAGGCCGAGATAGTCCGCCATGTTCAGCGGGCCGAGGCCGGGCGCGGCGCCGGTGCAGAAGAAGCCGTCGACGTCGTCCTTGGTGAGGCCGGCATCCTGCAGGGCGCCGTAGGCGACCTCGGCATGGAGCTGCGCCACGGACTTGTCGTCGGCCTTGCGCGTCGGGTGCTCGAAGGCCCCGACGATATAGGCCTTGCCGTTGATGCTCATGGGGCTGGCCGCCCTCCCTCTTCGATCGATAGCAAGCGAAGGGTTCCCCCAACCCGCCGCGCCGTCAAGCGGGGAGGGGCCTATTTCGGCCGGGGCCCGGGCGCCTGGATGCGCGGCGGCGGGGTGAGCGAGGAGATCTCCGCCAGCGGCTTGGAGACATCGGGGTCGTGGCCGAGCGCGTGGCCCGCCGCATCCACCATGCCGAAGGGCGGCGCGCCGGCGACGCCGCGATGCGCCGCTTGCCGCGCCCGATGATGTTGGGTCGCTGCGCCTCCGCCTGCCACGAGAGGAGGACGAGGCTTGGTAGGGACGCCGACGCGGCAAGGAGTGCAAGGCAGGGCAGCCTGCTCGTTCCTGCCTTGCATCGTGAGCCCCAGCCTGCTGTCACACCACGCTCGTCAGCCCGCCATCGACATAGAGCAGGTGCCCGTTCACATAGGCCGAGGCGTCGGAGGCGAGGAAGATCGCCGCCCCCACCAGCTCCGGCAGCTCGCCCCAGCGGCCGGCCGGCGTGCGCTTGCAGAGCCAGTCGTTGAACTCGCGGTCGGCGCGCAGCGGCGCCGTCAGCTCGGTGCTGAAATAGCCCGGCGCGATGCCGTTGGCCTGGATGCCGTGCCGCGCCCAATCGGCGCACATCGCCTTGGTCAGCATCCCGAGCGCCCCCTTGGTCGCCGTGTAGGGGCCAGTACCAGGCCGCCCGAGCATGCTCATCACCGAGCAGGTGTTGACGATCTTGCCCCGGCCACGCGGGATCATCCGCTTCGCCACCGCGCGGGCGCAGTAGAAGGCGCTGTCGAGATTGGTGGCCATCACCGCCCGCCAGGTCTCGTCCGGCATCTCGTCGAGCGGGCCGCGCAGGTTGACCCCCGCATTGTTGAAGAGGATGTCGATCGGGCCGATCCCCGCCTCGATGCGTCCGACGCCCGCCTCCACCGCCGTCGGATCGGTCACGTCGAAGGCGGCGATCTCCGCCCTCAGCCCCTCCGCCACGAGCTGGGCCGCCGCCCGCTCCAGCTTCGCGCCGTCCCGCCCGTTCAGCACCACCGCCGCACCCGCCTGCGCCACGCCCCGGGCGAGGGCCAGGCCGATCCCCTGGCTCGATCCGGTGACGAGGGCACGGCGTCCGGTGAGGTCGAAGAGCTTGAGCGACATGGTCCCATCCCCTAACACCGGTGCGGACAGTCGCAGCGGAGGCGTAGTTGGACAAGCCGGAGCTTCTCGTCATGGGCGTCCTTCCCGACTGGGATCTCGCCTCGATGGCGGAGCGCTACACCCTCCGCCTGCTCTACGAGGCGCCGGACGAGGCCGCCTTCGTCGCCGAGCACGGCCCCGCCATCCGCGGCATCGTCACCAAGGGCGAGATCGGCGCCTCCGCTGCCCTGATGGACCGGCTGCCGCGGCTCGAGATCGTCGCCTGCTACGGCGTCGGGGTGGACGCCATCGACCGCGCCTACTGCGCCCGGCGAGGGATCCCCGTCACCAACACGCCCGACGTGCTGACCGAGGACGTGGCCGACCTGGCCCTCGCCCTGCTGCTCGCCGCCGCCCGGCGCATTCCCTTCGCCGATGCCTGGGTGCGGGAGGGCCGCTGGGCGCGGGAGGGCTCCATGCCGCTCACCACCCGCGTCTGGGGCAAGCGCCTCGGCATCGTCGGCCTCGGGCGGATCGGCTCGGCGGTGGCGAAGCGGGCCGAGGGCTTCGGCATGGCGATCAGCTACAGCGGCCGCAGCCCGAAGCCGGGGGTGCCGTATGCCTACTACCCGAGCCCGGCCGCGCTCGCGCCCGAGGTCGACATCATGGTCTGCTGCGCCATGGGCGGGCCGACGACGCAGGGCCTGATCGACCGCGCGGCGATCGAGGCGCTCCGCCCAGGCGCCATCTTCGTCAATGTCAGCCGCGGCTCGGTGGTGGACGAGGCGGCGCTGCTGGATGCGCTGCGCAGCCGGCGCATCGCCATGGCGGGCCTCGATGTCTTCTGGAACGAGCCCGACATCCATGCGGACTTCGCCACCTTTGCCCATGTCGTCCTCGCGCCCCATGCGGCGAGCGGCACGGAGGAGACGCGCCGCGCCATGGGCGCCCTGATGCAGCAGAACCTGGCCGCGCATTTCGCCGGCCAGCCCCTGCCGACGGAGATCAGGCCATGAAATCCGTCGTCATCCACGCCCCGCGCGACCTCCGCGTCGAGGAGCGCGCCGCCGACGCGCCAGGCCCCGGCGAGGTCGCCATCCGCATCAAGGCGGGTGGCATCTGCGGCTCCGACCTGCACTACTACCTGCATGGCGGCTTCGGCGCCGTCCGGCTGCGGGAGCCGATGGTGCTCGGGCACGAGATCGCCGGGGTGGTCGAGGCGCTGGGGGAGGGGGTCTCCGGCCTCTCGCCCGGCCAGGCCGTGGCGGTCAATCCCAGCCTGCCCTGCGGCGCCTGCCGCCAATGCCTCGCCGGGCGCCCGAACCACTGCCTCGAGATGCGCTTCTACGGCAGTGCGATGCGCATGCCGCATGTCCAGGGCGGCTTCTCCGAGCGCCTGGTCTGCGAGGCCGCCCGCGCCGTTCCCCTGCCGGAGGGGATGACGCCCGAACTCGCCGCCTTCGCCGAGCCGCTGGCAGTCTGCCTGCATGCCGCCCGTCAGGCCGGGCCGATGCTCGGCGCCCGCGTCCTCGTCACCGGCGCGGGGCCGATCGGCAACCTCGCCATCGCCGTCGCGCGCCATGCCGGGGCGCGGGAGGTGGTCGTCACCGACCTGCACTCCACGCCGCTGATGACCGCGCGGCGCATGGGCGCCGACCGGACGCTGTCGATGAGCGAGGATCCGGACGGGCTGCTGCCCTACACGCTCGACAAGGGGCATTTCGACGTGGTGTTCGAGGCCTCGGGCAGCGGGCCGGCGCTGGCCTCGGCGATCCATGCTGCGCGGCCGGGCGCGGTCATCGTCCAGCTCGGCCTCGGCGGCGATGTCGGCCTGCCGCTCTCGGCGCTGGTGGCGAAGGAGGTCTCGCTGCGCGGCACCTTCCGCTTCCACGAGGAATTCGCCCTGGCGGTGGACGTGCTCGCCCGCGGCGCCATCGACCCGACGCCGTTGCTGACCGCGACCATGCCGATGGCCGATGCCGTCGCCGCCTTCGAGCTGGCAGCCGACAGGAGCCGGGCGATGAAGGTGCAGCTCGCCTTCTGAACCTCATCAGGACCCGGTACCCCAAGGACCGCCCCCATGCCCATCCCCGACCATGTCCGCGCCCATGCCGGGCTGATCCTTGCCGACACGCTCGGCGCCATCCTCGCCGGCCAGGCGCAGCCGGAGGTGCGGGCGATGGCCGCGCGGCATGCGACGGGGGGCGTGCCGCTGCTGGGGACGCGCCTCGCCGCGCCGGTGCCGATGGCGGCCTTCCTCACCGGCTTCGCCGGGACGGCGGTGGAGCTGGACGAGGGCAACTACGCGGCCGGCGGCCACCCGGCGATCCATGCCGTGGCGCCGGCCCTGGCCGAGGCGGCGGCGCGCGACGCCTCGGGCGAGGCGCTGCTCGCCGCCGTCATCGCTGGCTACGAGGCAGGCTCCCGGGTCGGCCATGCCATGCGGCTGCGGCCGGCAGCGCACCCGCATGGCACCTGGGGCGTGATCGGCGCGGCGGCGGCCGTCGCCAGCCTGCGCGGCTACAATGCCGCCCGGACGCGGGCGGCGCTCGACCTGGCGGCAAGCCTCGGCCTGGCGACGAGCGCCACGGCCTCGCTCCGCGGCGGCTCGGTGCGCAACGCCTATGCCGGAGCGGCGGCGCAGAACGGCGTGCTGGCCGTGGACCTGCTGGAGACCGGGGTCACCGGCGAGCCGGGCGGCATTCCCGTGGTCTTCGGCCAGGTCATCGGCTCGTCCTTCGACGAGGCTGCGCATGCGGCCGCGGAGGGGCGCTGGTTCATCCTCGAGAGCTTCCTCAAGCAGGCGAGTTGCTGCCGCGAGACGCAGGGGGCGCTGGAGGCCGTGGAGCTGCTGCTGGCCGAGAGCGGCATCGATCCCGGCTGGGTGGCGGCGATCGACGTCGCCACCTTCGCCTCGGCCGCGCTGCTGGCGGAGCGCACGCCCGCAGCGCCGATCGCCGGACGCTTCTCCATCCCCTTCACGGTGGCGACGCGGCTCCTCCGCAGCCATGCCTGGATCGACGCCTTCTCGGCCGAGGCCATCGCCGATCCGGCGACGCGGGCGCTGGCGGCGAAGGTCAGCGTCACCGAGGACCCATCCTACACGGCGCGGCTGCCGGCCGAGCGGCTCTGCCGCCTGACGCTGCGCATGGCGGATGGCAGCGTCCGCGAACGGGTCGTCTGCGGCACGCCCGGCGACCCCGACCGGCCCCTGCCGGAATCGGCCTTGCGGGAGAAATTCCGTCGCAGCGTCGAGCCGACCCATGGCGCGCGCTGGGAGGGGATGTGGGCCATGGCCCGCCACCCCGACCGCATCCCGAACGCCTCGACGCTCTTCGAGGCATTCCAGGCCTGAACTCGGACCGGTCCAGGCCGGGTTCCGGCCCGGCGGATGCGGTCCGGAAAAGGCAGCGCCTTCCCCGGCTCTACATCGCCTCCATCTCCCGCCGGATCCTGACGGCCTCGCTCGCCTCGTCGACCGCGACATCCGCCCAGCCGACGACGGTGCCGCGCGCCACCGCCCGCCTGAGCCGCACCCCATGCGCAAGCCCGATCGGCAGCGCGCCGAGCGACAGCGAGCGCTGCGCCGGCAGGCACTTCCCCCAGACCATGGCGCCGCCCTCGCCATCCAGCACCTCGCCCTCCGCCAGGTCGCGCTTGGCCGTCGCCACGACATCACCGCGCCAGGCCTCCGGCGCCCCCGTCGGCTCCCGCCGCAGCGCCGCCGAGGCAATGCTGACGCCGAGCTCCAGCCCGATCAGGTGATAGGGCCGCCAGAGCGCGGCGAAGCGGCCCGAGGGGTCGCAATGCACCCCGTATTCCGAGAAGCAGCGGCGGATATAGTCCGTCTCTCCTTCGAAGACGGCGTAGACGCCCCAGCGCAGGTCGCCCACCACGGGGCGCCCGTCCCGCTCGAGCGAGGAGATCACCTCCACCACGCCCCCCGCCCCGGCGAAGACGCGCGGCAGGTCGTGGGTGCCGCAGGGCGGGAAGCGGAGCCCGTCCTCGGGCGGGGCGAGGCCGGTGGCATTGGCGATGGCCGCCATCTCGATCCCCGACTTCGTGCCGTCGAGGAAGGAGTTGAACATCTGCGGGTTCATCCCCCCGAGCCGCGCCTGCTCCTCCGTCAGCCCGTAATGGCCCCAGACCGTCTCCGGCGTGCTGTCGTGATAGGCGGGGAGGTACTTGGTCCCCTTGCCGGCGGCGGTGACGGGCAGGCCCATGGCGCGGATGGTGTCGACCAGCTCGCAGACCAGCGCCGGCTGGTCGCCATAGGCCAGCGAATAGACGACGCCCGCCTGCCGCGCCCGGGCGGCGAGCAGCGGCCCGGCGAGGACGTCCGCCTCCACATTCACCATGACGATGTGCTTGCCATGCCCGATCGCCGCCAGCGCATGGCTGATGCCGGCGGCCGGATGGCCGGTGCACTCCACGATGACCTCGATGCGCGGCTCCGCCATCAGCGCCATCGCATCCTCGGTGAGATGCGTCCCCCCCGTCGCCAGGGCGGCGTCGAGCGAAGCCGCGGCATGGCGCTCCGCCTCCCAGCCGATCCGGGCCAGCGCATCGCGGGCGCGGGGGATGGAGAGGTCGGCGATGCCGGCCACCTGCACGCCCGGCATCCGCACCGCCATGGCCAGGAACATGGAGCCGAATTTGCCGGCGCCGATGACGCCGACGGTCACGGGACGCCCCTCCGCCGCCCGGCGGCGCAGCATGGCATGCAGGTTCATGGCCGTTCCTCTCCCTCGTCGAGGGAAGGCTAGCGCTTGACGCTGCCCGCGCGCCACCCGAGCCTCGCCGCCGCAGCGGAGAGGGAGGCAGCGCCATGCGCGTCGGGGTCATTGGTCTGGGCAGCATGGGCATGGGCGCCGCCCTCAACCTGGTGAAGGCGGGGGGGATGGAGGTCGCCGGCGTCGATCCGCGCGAGGCGGCGCGGGCAGAGTTCGCCGCCGCCGGCGGCACCCCCGCCGCCCGCGCCGCGGAGCTGCCGGAGGGGACCGAGGCCGTGCTCGTCCTCGTCGTCAACGCGCAGCAGGCCGAGGCGGCGCTGTTCGGCCCCGACGGCGCCGCCCCGCGCCTCGCGCCCGGCGCGGTGCTCATCGTCTCCTCCACCATGGCGCCCGAGGGTGCCCGCCGCCTCGCCGCCCGGGCCGAGGGGCTCGGCTTCCTCTATGTCGATGCCCCGGTCTCCGGCGGCGCGGTCGGGGCGCGGGCCGGGGCGATGACGGTGATGGCCTCCGGCAGCCAGGCCGCGATGGCCAGGGCCGCGCCGATCTTCGCCGCCGTGGCGAAGAAGGTCTGGACCCTCGGCGAGGCGCCCGGCCTCGGCAGCACGATGAAGGTGGTGCACCAGCTCCTCGCCGGCGTGCACATCGCCGTGGCGGCGGAGGCGATGGCCCTCGGCATCAAGTCGGGGATCGAGCCGCAGGCGCTGTTCGACGTCGTCACCAACGCGGCCGGCAATTCCTGGATGTTCGAGAACCGGATGCCGCATGTGCTGGAGGGCGACGAGGCGCCGCGCTCGGCCGTCGACATCTTCGTCAAGGATCTCGGGCTGGTGACGCAGCTGGCCCGCGAGGTGGCCTTCCCGGCGCCGCTCGCCGCCCAGGCGCAGCAGCTCTTCATCGCGGCGAGCGCGCAGGGGCATGGCGGCAAGGACGATGCCTTCGTCATCCGCGCCTATCAGGCCTTGACCGGGATCCGCCTGCCGAAGGAAAGTGAGGGAACGCCTCGCGAACATTAATCCTTGATTCACGGTTCGGGATTTGTTCTCATCGGGGCATGCCAACGATCGCCCCGCTGGACCCGAACCACATCCCCCCGCCGCCGGGCCGTCCCAAGCCCGGCCCCGTGGCGGGCGGCCTCCGCATCACCGTGATCGGCCTCGGGCCGCTGCAGGAGGCCTGCCTCGCCGGCATGCTGGCCCTGGTCCTGTCCTGGGTCTCGGCCGAGCTGCTGTTCCGCATGGAGGAGGGCAGGGAGGCGGCGCCGCGAGCGATCCTCTCTGCCGCGCTGCAACCCTGAATCGCTCACTGCATCGCGTGTAGGACCCGCGGCAGTATTGATCCATCACGACACCCATCCGGGCCGTTCCAGCCCAGAATTGGGTACATCGTGAGGTATTGCATTGCAGTTGAATGTCCTGCTCCGGGGCCAGTCCAACGCCCAGCTCATGGGCGAGTACAATGGCAGCGCCCAGGCGATGATTGACCGGGTCGAGCAGTTGCTTGGCTTCGACGGCGTCAGCGACAAGGTCAGCCTGGAATATTCCGCCCACGGGCGCAGCGCGAACACCGTCTTCAGCGGCACCGCCCTGCTCGGCGAATGGCTGAAGCCGGACACCGACGGCGAGGGCTGGAGCGAGGCCAAGCTGGAGCAGAGCCTGCTCAACTATGTCGGCAACCTCCCCTCCGCGCAGAAGGCGGCGCCGACCGCCGTCGTCTGGTTCCACAGCGAGTATGACAGCCGCGACGCCGGCCTGACGCCCGCGGAATGGGAGGGTGCGGTCCGCGGCGAGGCCACCCTGCTCCGCGCCGCTTTCGGCCAGGACGCGGGGGCGCTGGCCTATCACTTCGTCAGCGCCATCCCCTATTCCGAGGGGACGGGCGCCGGCCACCAGGCCATCCGCATCGGCATGGAGGAGCTGGCCGCCGACCCGGCCTTCAACGCCCGCATCGGCGCCCGCGCCCTCGACACCGACATGAGCTTCAACAACCTCGACGGGGATTGGGGCACCCTCGACTATGGCGGCCCGCACCAGTCGGACGCGGACGGGATGCAGACCGGCGAGCGCCTCGCCCTCTCGCTCGCCCAGGACTGGGCGGAGCATGCCAGGCCCGGCTCGCCCGTGGCGCTCGCCGGCGGCCAGGTCGACGACCTCGGCCCGCAGGTGGTGCAGGCCAGCCGCATCGGCGACCGCCAGCTCGCCCTCACCGTCGCGCATGACGCGGCGCAGGGCCTTGCCCCGCTCGATGCCGATGCCGCCCGCGGCACCGGCTGGACCGCGATCAGCGAGGCGACGGGGGCGAGGGCCGCCGCGACCGCCGCCACCGTCACCGGCCCCGGCACGCTACAGCTCGACTTCGCCGCGCCGCTGCCGGCCGATGCGCGGCTGTTCTACGGCCATGGCAACGGCCGCCTCGCCGGCGCCGACCGCAGCGGCCAGGGCCATGCCGTCTATGACGACCAGGGCATGCCCATCTGGGTCGATGCGCATGGGCTCGCCGCCGACGGCACCATCCATGCCCCGGTGACGGCCTCGGCCGTCCTGCCCGGCAGCGCGGCGCTCGCGCCCGGCGACATTCTTTTCGCCTGAGCCCCGCGATCTTCGCGCTTCGCTAACCATTGCGGAGCCAGAGTGGCGGCGCCCCAAAACGGAGCCGCCGCGTGAACGCCATCCCCGAGACCGGGCTGCAACCCGCCATGACGGCGGCGGAGCAGGCCCTGCTCGCCGCCGTCGCCGACCGGCGCGCCGGCCTGGAATTCGGCTGCGGCGGCAGCACCGGGCTGCTGCTCGCCGCCGGCCTTCTCCGCCTGCTCTCCATCGACAGCGACCGCGCCTGGCTGGAGCGCGTCGCCGCCGCCAATGCCGCCGCCATGGCGGAAGGGCGGCTGCGCCTGCTGCATGTCGATATCGGCCCGACCGGCCCCTGGGGCTTTCCCGGCGATGCCGCCAGCCTGCCCCGCTGGCCGGCTTACTGGCGCGACCCCTGGGAGGCCGCCGGCGAGGTCGACTGCGTGCTCGTCGATGGCCGCTTCCGCGTCGCCTGCGCCCTGGCCGGCCTGCCGCGCCTCGCCCCCGGCGCGCTGGTGCTCGTGCATGACTTCTGGAGCCGCGCCGCCTATCGCGGCCCGCTGCTGCGCCACTACGAGCTGGCCGGCAGCGCCGGCACCCTCGCCCTCCTGACGCCGAGGCCCGCGCCCGGTCCGGCGATGCTCGCCATCGACCTCGCCGCCCATGCCTTCGACCCGGGATGAGGCGCGCGTTTTCGCCTCGCGCCTTAACCGCCTTTTCACTTCCGGAGCGGAGACTGCTCGCATGGTCCCGGACGAGCCGGGCCAGCGACCAAAGGGAAAACCCATATGCCGCTGAACTCCGTCCACACCAATGCCGGCGCCCAGGTGGCGCTCGCCTCCTTGAACAAGACCTCCGACGCGCTGGCAGCCACGCAGAAGCGCATCTCGACGGGCTACCGCGTCGCCGACGCGAAGGATGACGGCGCCGCCTTTGCCGTGGCCGAGCGCGTCCGCGGCGAGATCGCGGCAACCGCCTCCGCCAACGAGCAGCTGGGCGGCACCAAAGGCCTGCTCGAGGTGACCTCCGCCAGCCTGAAGAACGTCTCCGACGCGCTGCAGAGCCTGCAGGCGGTGACGGTGAAGCTGGCCGATGCCAACATCTCCGCCGAGCAACGCACGCAGTACCAGTCGCGCGCGAAGGAGCTGACGAGCAACATCCAGTCCTTCATCAAGGACGCCAGCTACAACGGCACCAACGTGCTGAACGACCCCACCACGCTCGCCAACAAGGTGGTGCGCAACGGCGCGGGCGAGCTCTACACCTTCAGCGGCTACAAGGCGATCACCAACATCTTCAACACCGTCTCCGGCGCCAATGCCTGGACGCGGGGCGACGCCTCCTCGGCGCTGACCAAGACCGGCGCGGTGAACAAGGCGATCACCAATACGCTCAGCCAGCTGAACAGCTTCGGCAGCTACACCAGCTACATCGACAACCAGATCAACTACAACAAGGCGAAGATGGACGCGCAGCAGACCGGCCTCGGCGCGCTGGTCGATGCCGACCTGGCGAAGGAGTCGGCGACGCTGCAGTCGCTGCAGATCCGCCAGCAGCTCGGCACCCAGGCGCTCTCCATCGCCAACCAGGCGCCGCAGACGCTGCTGAGCCTGTTCCGCTGAAGCGGCTCGCCGAAGGGCGAAGGAGCCCCTAGGCGCCACCCCGCTTCGCAAGGCCAAGCCAGGCGGCGGCCGGGCCGGCAGGAAGCCGGCCATCGGCTGAGACCGCGCACCCCTCCAGGAAGGAGTGCTGCGCATGACCCCCGAGACCGAGACCCAGGCTAATCGCGGCGCCGCCGCCTATCGGCGCCGCCTCTCCACGCGCCAGATGGAGGCGGAGGTCTTCGCCCGCGCCAACCGCGCCATCCGCGAAGGCCGCGATGGCGGCCCGCTCGCCCGCGCCCGCGCCGTCGCCGACAACCGCCGGCTCTGGGATGCCGTGCAGGCATCGGTGATGGATCCGACCAACGCCCTGCCGGCCGAGCTGCGCGCCAGCATCGCCGGCGTCGCCATGGCGGTGCTGCGCGAATGCGGGGCGGAGCAGCCGGACCTCGACTTCGTCGCCGAGATGAACGACCACTTCGCCGCTGCCCTCTGGCGCTGAGGGGAGGGATGTGATGACCGTTCCCGCCGCGCCCGATGCGCTGCTCGGCGCCCGTCTGCATGCCGGCGCCCGCCAATGCCTGCGGGACGGCCAGGCGGAGGAGGCGCTGCCGATCCTCGACCGCCTTTCCCGCCTGCCCGGCCTAGCCCCCGCCGCGGCGCTGATGCGGGCGGAGGCGCTCGCCACGCTGGAGCGCCTGGCCGAGGCTGAGGCGGCCGCCGATGCGGCGGTCGCCGCCGATCCCGAGTGGTCCGCCGCCCGCCGGCTTCGCGCGCGAATCCGCCTCGCCCGCGGCGACGGCAGGGGCGCTGTCGACGATGCCGCCGCGGCGGTGATGGCGACGCCCTGGGACCCCGCCGCCAAGGCCATGCTCGGCACCGCCCTGCTTGAGATCCGCAGCTTCGACGAGGCGATCTGGTTCCTCGGCGAGGCCGTGCGCGCCGAGCCTGCCGATGCAGGCCTGCGCGCCCACCTCGGCCAGGCCTTCATGCTGGCTGGCCGGCGCGAGGCTGCGGCCGAGCCGTTTGCCCTCTGCCGCAGCCAGGCGCCGGATCAGCCCCGCTTCGCCGCCCTGCAGGCGCAGAACGCCCTGCTCGCGAGCGACCCCGCCGCTGCCATCGCCTTCGCCGAAGCCGGCCTCGCCGCCGGCATCCCCGACGCCTCATTGCACAGCGTCCTCGCCCATGCCCTGGTCGCCGCCGGCCGGATGGAGGAGGCCGGGCCGCATTTCACCGCCGCGGCGCGGCTCTCGCCCGGCAACGGCTACCTCGCCCATCTCGCCGCCGCGGCAACGGGGGAGGGGACGGAGCGCGCAACGGATCACTACGTCGCCGCCCTGTTCGACGGCTATGCGCCGCGCTTCGAGCAATCGCTCCTCGGCCTCGGCTACCGCGTGCCCGGCCTGGTGCGGCGAATGGTGGAGCGCCACTGGCCGGACGTCGCCGCAGGCGCGGCCAAGCTTGGCCCCGTGCTCGACCTGGGCTGCGGCACCGGCCTCGTCGGCGTCGCCCTTGCCGATCTGCTGGGCGGTCCACTCACCGGCATCGATCTGTCGCGCGGCATGCTGGAGCAGGGCGCGACCAAGCATCTCTATGCCAAGCTGCGCCAGGCCGAGATCACCGCCGCGCTGCGCGAGGGCCTGCCGCCGCAGGCGCTGATCGTCGCCGCGGATGTCTTCATCTATCTCGGCCGGCTCGAGGAGGCGCTGCGCCTCTGCCGCGCGACGCTGGCGCCGGATGGCGCGCTGCTCTTCAGCCTGGAGCGGCTGCCGCCGGGCGAGGGGCCATGGCGGCTTGGCGCCTCCGGCCGATACGCCCACGCGCCCGACTACGTCGCCCGGTGCCTCGCCGAGGCCGGCCTCGCCGTCATCGAGCAGCGCGCGGAGGCGCTACGCCTCGAGAGCGACCATGCGGTCGAGGGCATGCTGCTCCTCGTGCGGCCGGTGCTGAACTGATGGGCGCGCTCGCCTATCGGGCCGGGCTCGACGCGCTCAGGGCCGGCCTGCCGGAAGCGGCGCTCGCCCCGCTCACCGCCGCGCTGGCGGACCCGGACCAGGGCGCCTGGGCCGGGCTCAATCTCGGCCTCGCCCTGCATGCCCTCGGTCGCCTGGCGGAGGCGGAGCCGCATCTGCGCACGGCGATGGCGGCGCTGCCCGAGCAGGCGGAGCCGCCCTTCCGCCTCGCCACCATCACCGGGCTGCGCGGCGATAGGGCGGGCGCCGAAGCCCTGTTCCGCGCCGCTCGGGCGCGCGACCCCTGCCACGTCCCGGCCCATGCCGCCCTTGCGGGCATGCTCGGCGACACCGCCGAGGCCCGCGCCCTGCTGAGTGCCGCGCGGGGAATCGATCCGGCCGAGCCGGAGCTCATCCTGGCCCTTGGCCGCCTTGACCTTGCCGGGGGGCAGGCCGCGGCCGCGGCGGCCGGCGCGGCCGGCGTCCTCGCGGCCCGCCCCGCCCATGCCGCCGCCGCCCGCCTCTTCGGCGAGGCCAGCCTCGCCTGGCTCGGCCCCGAGGCGGCCCTTGCCGAAATCGCCGCCCGCGCGACGGCTGAGCCCTTCGCCGCCGGCTGGCCGCTCGCCGCGGCCTGGCTGCACGAGGCCGCCGGACGGCCCACCGCCGCGCTGGCCGAGTTGCGCGCCGCCCATCTCCTGGCACCCGGCGAGGCGGATATCCTGGCCGCCCTCGGCCATGCCCTGGCCGAGGCCGGGCGGGGCGCCGAGGCGGAGGCCACGCTCCGCGCCGCCATCGCGGCTCGGCCCGCCGATCTCGATCTCCGCAACCGGCTGGCGACGGTGCTGTGGAAGGCCAACCGTCTCTCGGCCATGCTCGACATCCTCGCCGCCGCCATCGCCGATTTCGGCCCGCACCCCACGCTGCTGCTGAACCAGGCCCTTGCCCTCAACACGCTCGGCGAGCAGGAGGCCGCGCTCGCCGCTGCCGATGCCTCGCTGGCGGGGGGAGGGGTGGCCGCCCTGGTCAACCGCATCGCGGTGCTGCCCTATCATCCCGAGGCCGGCACGGCCGCCAATCTCCGCCGCGCTGCGGAGGCGATCGGCGCGGCGCTGCCGCCCGCGGCGCCGCTCGTCGCCGGCCGGCGGCGGGGCGAGGGGCGGCTGCGGCTTGGCCTGCTCTCCGGCGGCCTCGGCCAGCATCCGGTCGGCTGGCTGACGCTGGCCGGGGTGGAAGCGCTGCCGGAGCGCGACTTCGAGATCACCGCCTACTCGCTGAAGCCGCGGACGGACCCGCTCGCCGCCCGCTTCCGCGCCCGCTGCGCCCGCTGGCGCGAGGTCGGCGCGCTCGAGGATGCCGACATCGCCGCGCAGATCGCTGCGGACGGCATCGACATCCTCATCGAACTCGGCGGCTACGGCGAAGGCGGCCGGCCCTTCGTGCTGCCGCACCGCCCGGCGCCGGTGCAGGTGAAATGGGTCGGCGCGCAGTTCTCGACCCTCGGCCTCGCCGCCTGCGACTGGATGCTGACCGACCGTTGGGAAACGCCGCCCGGCTTCGAGCGGCACTACACCGAACGCCTGCTGCGGCTGCCGGACGGCTATGTATGCTACCTGCCGCCGCCCTATGCGCCGCCGGTCGCGCCGCTGCCGGCGCTCGCTGGCGGCACCGTCACCTTCGGTTGCTTCAACAAGGCAACGAGGATTGTGGAGACCAGCAGGGATCGTTATGACGGGCCGCATGCCTGCTGATGCCCTGACATTCGATCCCTGCCGTCCCTACGCTCAGCCTTACCGCCGGGTCAGCACCGCCATCCAGATCGAGGGTACTGGCCTCGACCGGCAGGAGCGCTCCAAGCCGGACGCCGACATCGCCAAACAGGTCGGTCTGCCCCTGCACCCCCATCCCTTGGTGGACCACGGCTTGTCCGGCTACAGCGGCGAGAATGTCTTTCGAGGCGAGATGGGCAAGCTGCTCAAGCGGATTGCCCTCAATCAAGTGCCGCGCGGAGTGGTCATCATCCTCGACGAATGGACCCGTCTGACCCGAATGAAGAATTCCAGGGCCGAGCGGCTGTTCAGCGACCTGATTCACGCGGGGATCGGCTTTTTCATCAAGAAGTCGAACCAGCTTATCAATGCCGCCGTCATCGACGGACCGGGCGGCTCGATCATCCTGGCGTTCGCGCTGATCCAGTTGGGTATCGGTCATGAGGAGTCGGCCACCAAGTCACGCAACGTCCGGTTCGCCAAACGCGAGAAACAGAAGCTCGCCATTGAGACCGGGAGGCCCGCGACGGCCAACACGCCGGGCTGGCTCGTAACGGTCGGCGACAAGCGCGATCCGAAGCGCACCTACGACTTCCTCCCTGGCCCCCTATACGTGATCGACCGGGTGTTTCGAGAGATTCACCGGCAGGGCGTCTGGTCGATCGTGAATGGCTTGAACCGCGACTGGCTCGCGGGTGACGAGCGGTGCGCGCCCTGGGGCCTCAGGACTGAGCGGGGGTCCAGCGGATGGTCCGTCGCCACCGTGGCGTCGCTGCTGCACGACCGGCGGCTGCTCGGCGAATTGACATGGACAGAGGTCGATGGCGAAACCGGCGCCTTGGTGGAGCGCCAGGGCGAGACACATGTCGTCTACCCCGTGGTCCCCGGAATGACCGAGAAGCGCTTCCAGGCCGCCCAGGAGGCCATCGCAGCCCGGCGCAGGCAGTTCGGCGGCGGGCGGCGGGCCGGTCATGGCGGGCGGCGGGGCGACGGGTTCCCGAACATGCTCTCGTCTCTCGTCCATTGTGCCGCCTGTGGCGGTCCGATGGTGTTCCGGCGGCACCGGCCGACCGGCCGGGAGACCGTTTATCACTGGCTCCGGTGCCGGTCCGCCGATAACGGCACCGGGTGCGTCCAGAAGGCGGTGATCCGCTACTTGGAGATCGAGCGTCAGGTGCTCGATGCCTGCACAGGTGTGCTGTTCGAGCCCGGAAGTCTCGCTCCCAAATCGAGCGAGTCGACCATCGCGGAGGAAACTGAGCGCATCACCGCCCGGCTTAACTTTATCGCCAAGCGGTCCTCGGCGCTGTTGGACCGCGACGATATTACGGAGGAGGACATCGCTCACAAATTGGCCGAGTGGCGCACGGAGAAGGCCGCGCTGAACCGTGATCTCCTCACAGTCCAGGAGCGTCAGCGCGCCGAGGCCAACGCCAACGGAGCGGGCGAGCACATCCAGGCGGTGCGGCGCCTGTGCGCAATGGCGACCAGCGTTGACGAGGGGCAGGAGCGCGCCGAGGCAAGGGCCGAGATCAACGGAGCCCTGCGGGCCATCATCGACAGCATCGCCCTCGCGCCGGGCGCGACGATGATCTGGATCGGCGGCGGTGCGAAGGTCACGGTGATCTCGGCCGAGGACGGGACGTTCTCGGGATACTCAGACCTGTGTGGCAACTGGCTCTGGCAACACGCTGATGGCCGCTTAACACAGCACACCGCCGACCCGCTGCTCGAACGCTACTCGCTTGCCCTTGGACAGCGGTTCCCCGACCGCCGGATCGCGTTCGCCCGGCGCTATAGCTGACCGCGCTGCCCGCGCAGGGCTGTCCAGACCCTAGGGTGCCGCCCCCTGGGTATTCCCCTGCCCAGCACCGCCCTGAGATTCTTAGCGCGTGTATATTGAATTCCTGAGCACGGCCCCGATCGTGTTCCATGGAATTGCCGACCGGACTTGCCGCCGGTGTCCCCGACTCCTTCAACCACGTTCAAAGACCAACCTCACACGAGGCGTTGCGCACGAACACCTCGCCGTCGCGGATGTAGGTGCGCACGACCGCCGACTTGTGGCGCGTTTGCTTGGCGATGCGCCGCTCCTCAATGCCGTGCATGGCGGCGCTCGTGGCGAACCCGGCCCTCAGGCTGTGGCCGCTGTAGGCCGATGAGTTGAGCCCGACCGCTGCGGCAAGCTTCTGCACAACCCGAGCGACCGCGCGGTCGTCCAGCGCCGTTGCGGCGACCCTGCCATGCCGATCGACAGATCGGAACGCCGGTCCCTCGGGGACGCTCGCCGCAGTCAGCCACGCTTCCAGTGCCGCTACCGGGCAAGTCGGCGAGCCGTCGATCCGCGCGACCCCGACCACCTCGCCCGCGCCCTCCTGATCCGCCTTGGAGCGGCGCAGCGTGATCCGCACGCCCTCGGGTCCGAAGGCGAGGTCGCGCTGGTCGAGGCTGACGAGTTCGGACCGGCGGAACGCGCCCGCGAAGCCGATGAGGAGGAGGGCGCGGTCGCGTAACCCGATCGGCGTCCGCACATCGCAGGCTGCGGCCGTGCGGCGGATGATGTCCGTTGTCGCGGGGGCGGCGCGGCGAGGTGCAGTCCCGCGCTCGCGGCGAATGCCCGCCATCACGTCGCGCACTGCGGGGTGCCGGGTGTCGAGTTGAAACCCGGCGAGACGATGCGCGACGGCGATCGACGACAGCCGACGGCTCAGCGTCGTCGGGGCCAGCGCGTCAGCATGGGCGGCGAGGTAGGCGCCGACGGTCTGCGGCGGAGCCGGAAGGGCGGCGAGACCGTTCGTCCGGCACCACGCCTCGAAGTGCGCCCAATCGGAGCGGTAGGCGCGGCGGGTGGCGGAGGCGCGCGAGGCCCGGGCGTAGTCCTCGGCCCGAGCCCACGCCATCAAAGCCTGCGGCGATACCGTCCGTGCTCCGTCGGAGGCATCGGCTAGTGCCAGGAGCGTCGGGTCATCCGCCGCATGACCCCCGTCCGCTCCTGATGGAGTTCCGCTCATCTGCGACCCTGACGACCGATACGTTTCGAATATCGGTCGCCAGCCCACGTCCGGTCAATCCATTCCCTTGCCGGTTCAATTTTGTGTTCTGGACGAGGGACGACTGCGCGGCCGACGGCGACCGGGAGCCCGCAATGTGAAACCCGGGAGGTGCCGGTGCCTTGTCGAGGTCGCGCCGCGAGATCGGGAGGGAGATGTACTGACCGTCCTCGCGGCGATCCCATGCGCGCTGCTATACCGTTATGGGCTCGCCTCCGCGCCGCTGTTCGTTCTCGGGCGGCCACGGCTCCGCAGGGTTCCGTCAGCTTCCTGCGCGGCACGCTCCTTCTCGCGCTGGCGACGCTTCCTCTCCCGGTCGGCCACCCGGCGCTCCGCTTCCCGCTCTTCGAACGACTTGTCCGATGCAGCCGCCCGGGCGCCCGGCTTCGGTCCGGGCTTCGGACGCTCCACTCCGAGGATGCCTGCCGCCTCAATGGGCTCAAGCACCACGTCGCCTGTGATGCCCTCCTCGCCGAGCATCCGCGCCAGCGCTTCGGCCTGCCAGAGATCGTAAAGGTGGACCGTGTAGGTGCCACCGAACTCGGCCATGCGGATCGCCCCACGCATGACGAACTGCCAGATGTCCTCCCGCTCGCGGGCGCGCTCAACCTCCTCGCACGTCAGCCCGAACACGTCCAGCAGGATGGCGTCCTCAGGGCGCGCCTTGCTGCTGTAGATGAAGGCGCAAGAGGTCAGGCCCCGGTATCTGTTGGAGCCCGCCACCTTTGGACGCACCTGCTCGCCCGACAGCCGCTCCTCGAAGTAATCGACGACGGCGGCGTTGCCGCTCCAATAGCCAAGGTCATCTACCCCTTCGAGGTAGCGGCAGACAGCGGCGAGGCAGCGCTTGCCCTCGCGCGACTTCTTGAGGTCGCTGGGGAACCACCATTCGGTCGATGCCCTGTGGCAGCGCGTGAAGTAGCGGATGTGTACCTTCGGCATCCTGCGAGAGCCAGTGGCACTGATCTCTCGACGTACAAACTCCACCTCGTCGCCGAACCACTTCCGGGCCGCCAGATGGGTGAGGCTGTGGAAGAAGCCCGACGCGGCCATCACCGATGTGGCGAAAGGCGCCAACTCAGCAGGCGTCCACGCCGACCACCACCGCACGCTGCGGTCGCGCGCATCGCGCCAGTCAGCTACGTCCACGAAGATTCCGTGCGGCGATTTGGCACGCTTATGAAACGCTGCGAGACTCTTGACCAGATCGTCGGTCAGCATGTCCTTCATCGAGGGCGCGTTGCTGCCCAACGACACCCGGTGCCATTCCGTCCCCTGGACCGCCGACAGCGTGTAGCACGCCTCGAAAAAGCGCGACGACGACGGGATGCAGAACTCGCCCGCGATGGTCGCGGAGGGCACCTCGTCAATCCGTGCATTCCACTGCTTCTCCGCTACGCAGGTGAAATCGGTCTGCATGAGGGCTTCATGCGTTACGACGAGAATGACGTGTGGCAGCGACGAGTACTCGTCGATGGCGTCGGTGATCTCGCGGCTGACACTTAGGGACCGGCGGCCCGCCACCCGACTGTGGATGGCCTTGATCACTGGCTCGGTGCCGGACTTTGCCGCTTCGCGGTTCAGGTCCAGCAGCTTCTCGTCGATCAGTTCAGTGGTCGGCAGCGCGAACACATAGCGGCTCGGTAAGGCCGTCATCTCGAACAACAACTCATTGGTCTTGCCGCAGCCGGGCGGGCCGACCAGCACCTCTACTCGAATCAAATTTTCTCTCCAATGCGGTCACCAGGCGAGCGCGGTGACCTCGACATGCTGAAATGTGGTGGAGTCGGATAGTGTGTCCGACGCGTGTTTATATAGGAATTGCTCGTGACGTATTTATTCGGCCGTTCGTGCACGAGTGCGTCCGCTACGTGGCCACGTATGCATTGTACCTGATCAATGCGTCTGAAATCGACCTTTTCGTCACGACAGATGCGACGCGGCCTGACCGACCGGGCACGCGATGGCGTGCCTTGCGCGCCGGAGCGAGGGCGCGCAGCGCCCGGTGGCCGAGAGGTCAGGCGCAGGCCGGGCGCGGGCTGCCGCGCCGGGCCTGACCTTCATGGTGATACGCCGGATGGACAGCACATCCGCACGGCGTCCCGCACACATCACGACATGAGTTGGCATAGCAGACCGCCACATCGGACCGTGACTCGTCTGGGCAATCAGATGGTCTTGCACGGGCGGGAACGCGCCCGAGGCGCGTTCCGCCCGAGAAAGCGCCAGCCACGACGGGAAGCGGGCTTACGCCCTCGCCCACGCGGCGTCGCTCGCTCCGCCGCTCGGCGTTTCCGTCGTGTCCATGGCTACGCATTCGCGCTCGGGTTCCACAGGCAGGCGCTCGTCCTCATGTCGAATGCCATTCCAGAGACCGATTTAAGAAAGGACTCACATGGTAGCCGGAGCAATGGTCCTTTCGACACGCAGCGGACAGGTTTGCATGCCGACCAAGCTTTTGCCGCGGTGGACGCGAGCCCACGACCGTTGAGATGTGCTATTCTCCGACGCTCCGACCCCGCACCGGATCATGCCCTTCAACTGGACCAAGCCGACGCCGCCTCGGTCGTGCCGTATTACGAAGCGATCGCCCCCGCGATCCTGCACGCAGGGCTCCGCGAACTGCTCCCGGATGCGCCCTCGGCCATGATCGACATCATCGCGCGCAGTGGGCGCGACGCCGCGTGGCTGGCCTTGCTCGGCCACGAGGTCGTGGTCATTGAGCCGTCGGCGGCTATGCAAAGGGGAGCCATGCCAACCCACCCTGATGGCGGGCGATGCGTGCCGCCTTGGCTTCGGCCTGACGGCTTCGATAGGCGGATTGTGCAGGCGTCACTTCCCCTGCTCCGCTTCGGCGCGGGCGGAGGCGGTTGGCTGCCGTGTTGGCGGCGATTTCCTCCTGGGCGAAGGTCTTGACGGGCGGCTTGGTGGTGTCTCCCGGGCCGTACCATGGCTTCTGGCTGACCATCAGCCCGTTGAGGTAGCGGGTCTCCGGCAAGGTCTTTTATACCCCAACCGGCCCCAATCGAGTCTGCTCGCCATGTCAGCCCTCAGATGACGCTCGACGACGCTGCAATGCGGTGCGCTGCTTCGTCGTGAGTGGCGCCGGGGGATGGGCTGCCGCGTAGGCGGTGATCTCTGTGGCGATGAGGCGGCGGGCGACAGAGGCGGCACCGGATGATGCCGCAGTCCTGTTCCCAGGGCGTCGCTGATCGGCGACGCCTTTCCAGTTGCCAAGCCTTGAGGAAAATCCTGTGATGAATTGTTCATCTCTGAGCAGGGCTTGGAGATTCTTCCGTCTGATCGCTGCGTGTGATCGGTTCTAGCGAGCGACAGTGAGTGAGAGATCGCATACAGCAGGACGAGCGAACGAAGTGAGCTTGGCTCTCTAGTGTTCAGGCACCTGAACGCACTGCGTCATGCCTCGACGCCATGTCGGCTAGCCCTCGTCCTCGTCCTCGTCCGCTTCGATGCGGTGCAGCACCCAGACCCAGTAGCCGAGCCGCGTGTTCCCCTCCGCGACCTCGTGCTGCCAATCGCTGACGAGATACTGGGGATGCTCGCCCCAGGCCCCACCATGCTGCTCCGCCAATTCCTGAGCGTCGGTGTATTCGGTCATTCTAGCTTCTCCCACCATGCCGGTTGAGTATGCCGCCCAATGGCCCGGTACCTGAACGCACCGCGTCATGGGTGATTTAGATGTTCCCGTCGAGGCGAACAGCCGAAGCGACGTGCGATCAAGCGAGAACCAGACGGGACCAAGGGAACGGACGTAGCAGCACGTCGCATCATCCTGCTTGGTCAGACCAGCATTCTAGGTCCAAAAAACAAAAAGACACAACTAGATTCTTGAGAATGGTGCGTTTGTCATTTCACTAACGGCACTCATTCTTTGCGGAGGGTTCGACTCTTCTCTGTTTTTTATTAAAGGGGGTTCGAATCTACAGCAGTTTTGTTGAAGGGGGTTCGAATCTCGGCGCCGGACCTGACCTCCATAGTGATACGCCTGACGGACCGCACATCCGCACGCCATACAGCACGCCGTCCCGCATAGATCACAACATGGGTTGGCATACCGGACCGCCACATCGAGCCGCGATTTGGCATGACAACTAATCGGTCTTACGCGGGCGGCAACGCGCCCCAAGGCGCGTTCCACCCGAGGAAGCGCCAGACACGACAGGGTCGGGCTTACGCCTCGCCCCGCGGCGTCGCCCGCTCCGCCGCTCGGCGTGCCCGTCGTGTCGGTGACTTCGCATTCGTGCTTGGGTCCAACAGGCAGGCTGTCATGCGTGATCGAGTGCCAAGCCGGATGCCGATTGGGAGGAGAAGTTGCGCTCACCGCCGGAGCAACAGGTCCTCCCGACACACAGCGGACAGGTTTGCGCGGCCGACCGAGGCTCTACCCCGGTGGCCGCGAGACCACGATCGTCGTGATGTCTTACTCTCCTGCGCCCCGACTCCTCACCGGATCATGCCCGCGACTGGTACCTAACCAACGCCGCTTCGGTCGTGTGGCACTACGAGGCGATCGACCCCACGATCCTGCACGCAGGGCTCTGCGATCTGCTCCCGGATGCGCCCTCGGCCGTGATCGACATCGGCGCGGGCAGCAGGCGTGACGCCGCTGACGCATGATGCCGCACCGCAGTGTCTTGGACTTAGGTGGCCCTCCCGTCACCTCGTCTCCTATGAAGCTTCGTTGTCAGGTTTCCACCGCGATGTGCGTGCCGTCTCCCTACACCATTCAGGAGACCGGCTAATGAGGATCGAATCACTCAATCAGACATCATTGCCCCAGTAGGGCGAGAGGATCAGCACACCCTCGCAACCCTCCAACACAGCAGTGAAGTTAAAGGTTGGCTGCGCGGTCTTGCCGCCCCTCTGGCCCACGACCACAGCAGCCCTCGCCCGGTCTTCGTGATGCACTGTGCAAGGCATGACCGACAACTCCAACTCTGCTGCACGAGCCCGCACGGCACGAACCCAGCAACGTGCATGACGTGCAGGATGGCGATGGTCTTGGGCATCTTGACCACGTGATCAAAGAGGTCATTGCCGTTTCCGGGGATGTCGTCATCGATGCTGTTGAAAGCGGAATAATCGGTCATGGCGGCATGTCCTGAATGGCTGGGCGAGTACTCCCTGACCCTCGCACAATCGTCCAGCCCTCTCGCAATGCGCGGCGCTCTTTGGCTGCACATGGCCGAAAACGATCTTGCTACGCCCCTGGTGACTGCTTTCCGCGCCTTTGCCATCCCTACCTCGAACTGTGCCTTCCGATTTCGTCCGGGGGGCAAGCCGCCGTAAGGGTACGATGCTAGCTGTTTCATCTCGGTGGCGATATTCGTCCTTGCGGATGTCTCGTCGAGACAGAACTGGCAAAGAGATTCATAGCTAGACAGCCGTTGCCTTGATCCGGCCCTAGCGGCGAAGCCTTAGGACGCCGAAGGCCCGCTTCACATGATGCACTGCTTGGAGGAGCGGGGCCGCGCGGCGTTGCTTTGAATCGGGAAGCCTGGGCGGCACGTCCGCTCTGGCTCCGCCATCCGCACCAACCCGCATCGCTTTGCCCGGCCGGGCTATAATCGTGCCTGCTAGTTGGGCGATCTGAATGCGTCTGCGTTGCTTGGCCATGCAGCGTCGAAGGCGCAACCGAGCACGCGCGTTCTATGGTGGGGCCACCGCGCTTATCAACGCCCGCAACCGCGTCCGGGCGGCCTGCGCAGTTCGCTTGTTGATTTCTATGCTGGTGCTCTCCCGCCCGGTCCGCGCCGCCGCCACGGCCGTCGTTCCCGATCCGGCGAAGGGGTCGATGACGTGCCCGCCCGGAGGGGAGCCGCATTGGATGCACCGCAGCGCCATCTCCAAAGGCATTCTCGCTGAGTGATCGTCCTGGCCGCTCGCCGGAGGGATGGTCCACACATCGGTCTCACAGCCTCGGACCGTACGCCAGTGGTAGTGCCTAGCTTGCTTGGTCAGCAGGAACACCGGCTCGGTGACGCGGCGCGGTCGATCATCATCACGGTCCTTTAACGTGTGCGTTTTCACCCAAGTGATGCGCGACCGCAGCGTCCAACCCCTCTCCTGTAGAATGGAGACGATGCGCTCCGGCAGAAGCAACAGGTTCTTCTGTGGCAAGCCCAAGGCACCGCTAATCGTCAAGCCGCGCTTTGATTGCTCCGCCCAGGAGAGATGCTGACCCTTGCGGCGATGCTCCTTGATCTTGCGACGCGTTGAGTAGCTGTCGCCGACGTTCAGCCACAACGTCCCCTTCGGACTCATCACCCGGAGGAGTTCGTCGAACACCTCGCACAGTTCAGCCATGTGCCGCTGTACTGTGCGCTCAAGGCCGATCTGGCGCTTGTGGTGATTGTCACGCTAGAACCAATAGGGAGGCGAGGTCACGCAGCAGTCGAAAGTGTCCGAAGGCATGCGGCGCAAACGGTCGAGGGCATGGCCGGTGTGGTAGTGGAAGGGCAGCGGCGTCGTCTCCGGAGGCTTCTCCAACCACTCCTCGGCCTGCTGAATCGTCAAGCCGCGTGCGAGAATTTGGCCACTTTCGTCCGAAAGCTCGTAAAGGCCGTAGTCGCTGCTCCCCTGCGTGCGCGATCGGCTGCGCGAGAGAAGGAGCTTGTTCCGACCGGCCTTTCGCCGAACCCGCCGCTCCGCTGTGTTGGCCTGCTGCTCCTCGCTGTGCCGCATGGTGTCCCTGGAAGGTGTCCCTGGAAGGGCATTTGGTACCAATATGGGATTTTCGTCGAGGGAGTTTCGCTTCACGAGGGGGGAAGCGGTGCATCAGGCCAGCCACCCGACTTCGCGTCGTCTCACCGCGGCCATGCGAAAGCCGTTCTCCTAGGGCTGTTCCGCGGTCAGTGGCGCCTCCACCTTCGAGCGGGATCACTCTGGGACCGGCCCCCGTCCCCCCGATGGTCGGAGCGTCGGCAAGGGCCAACCCACCGGGTCCTGGCGCGGCGTTGCACCCCGGTGTGGAGGCGCAGTTCTGCTGCGCAGCCTAGGGGCCACGATCGCCGAACATCTGGCGGGAGTTCGGCGCCTGCCCACTGCCTTTCGCCGAGTACCTGCTGATCGGTGTCGCGGGGCTGCTGTTCCCAGATGATCTCCTCAACGAAGAGAGGGTGAGCTGCACAACGTCTGTGGCCGAACCCGACACAGAAGCGCATGGGGCACCGCTGGCCAGCCCCGAGCTTTGATGTCGATCCGGTGCAGAGGCGTGACCGCCGAGGCAGTCGCGGTCCTAGAGTCTGCTCTCAGGCGTCATGTGGTGACGGTTCAGGCGCGTCTCATACATCACGTAGCTCCGACCGCCATGAGTGTTGCGAGGCCTAGCGCGACGCTTCTGCGTTGCGACGGGAAACTTGCTCGGCCACGACAGCCACCTCCTCGCTACGAGCGACGCATCGCTGACCACGATACGTACCGTCGGAAAGGGTCCCGAGCGTGACCGCGAAAGCCGAGGTGAACAACAACGGAAGGTGCGGGCGCCGCTCTTATCCGTTCTCCTCCACATCAGCCACGGCTGCGTGCAGTTATAGAATCCAATCTAAGTCTTTGAATATACTCTCCCCAACGGCAGCAGCCGCGCATGCTAGCAGCGAGTACGAACCCTCAACCGAAGCTCAGGCCCCGTCTCGGACCCGCCCCTCCCTGGCACGCCGTCCTGCCTTGTTCCACTAATGCGCCAGCGCATAGCTAGAGGGACAGCATGACAAGCAGCAGAGACAAGAAAGCGGGCATCGCCATCCCTACGCGGCGTTGACCACCCCAGCCTAGGGAGACCTGACCCCTCGCGGGGTCATCCCTGCGCCGACCCCCCAATCCTATCCGACCCCTCCGCTGCGCGCGTGCGACAGCGGATTGAGAGAGGCTGTGTGAACTATGACCAACGACAAAACCCTGAGCGCTGCTCAGCGTCCGAACGGCGAATATTCCATCAGCACGGCCGCCGATAAGTCGGCCACCACCACGACCAACAAGCCGACCGCCAGTCCGGTAGTGATCGACGATCGGGACGCGGCGGGCGACACAGCCAACACCGCACCCGCGACGACGGCATCATTCCCAGTCGACGAGGCTGCCAAGGCCACTAGCGCGGGCCAGGATGAGGCGAAGGACGAGGACCGTGAAGTGGCGGGGTCGACGATGTATTCTGACTGGTCTTGCAGCACTCCTCCCCGCATGCGTCCGGGCATCGATTCTGGCATGGATATGCAAGGCGAGCGGGTTGGACGGATGCGCGACGATGCAGAAGCCGGATACAAGGTGCGCGAGAACCGAGCCCGGCGCGTGCTCGCCCGTATGGGGTACAGCCTAGAAAAGTCGCCTCGCCGCGACGCCCGCGCTTTGGATTTCGGCCTCTACAGGATCGTCCCTGTGGACGGGCCGCGGAGTCCGGAAGGATACGCTATGACGCTTGTGGAGGTAGAGGCGTGGATCGACGGTGGGCCTCCGCCGCGTGACGTTCCGCGAAAGAAGCCGAGCCCCACACTGGGCCGGGACGGCGGCCGAGCAATCCTTCACGTTGGCGATTGCCGCGATTTGCTACGCCGCCTGCCCAGTAACCACTTCCACTGCTGCGTGACCAGCCCGCCGTACTTTTGGCTCCGGGACGAGCGCCACGCTGACCAGATCGGCCTTGAGGACTCGCCTGACGCCTACGTGGCGACGCTCACAGGCGTGTTCCGACAGGTCCGACGGGTCCTCCATCCGGACGGCACGGTCTGGATCGTCATCGACGACACTTACTGCACCCGACGCGCCATCCGGCCAGACGGCAAGCGAAGCGTGGCGCGCGATATGGCCTCGGGCCAGAACTCGCAAGGACATTGGAGGGACGCCGCGGCCGATGGTCGAACGCTCTACAGTAGCCGGATGGCCAAGCACGGTTTAAAGGACAAAGACCGCATGCTCATCCCGGAGCGGCTGGCCCTCGTACTACAGGCTGACGGCTGGTGGGTTCGATCCATGATCGTGTGGGTGAAGCCAAACTTCGCTCCCGCGCCGGTCGGCGACCGACCGGTCCACTCGTATGAGCACATCCTGCTGTTGACCAAGAGCCCGCGCTACTACTTTGACGCATCCGCGCTGCGCGAGAGATCGGTGGATGGAGGGCAGCGGACGGGGCGGGACGTGTGGACCATCCGGCCAACCAGCGGAAAAGGCGACCACACTTCCACCTTCCCGGTCGAGTTGGCGGCGAAGTGCATTCTGGCGGGGTCGCCGCCGGGCTCCTGGGTGCTCGACTGCTTCGCGGGCACCGGTACGACCGGCATGGCCGCGTTGCAGCACGGGAGGAACGCTGCACTGATCGAGTTGGTCGAGGCACACGCGGACACGATCCGAAAGCGCTTGTGTGACCGCTTGAGTGAGGTGAAAGCGGAAACCTAGCGTTCCGCCTTTAGACCAGAAAGCCCGAATCCAGTCGAGCCGGATGCCGTCGTCCTTGATGAGCTTCAATCACATGATGTCCGCAGCCTGAATGATTGCCAAACAAGCCGATTGTCCAGACGGCCACCGGCACGCCGCCACCGCCCTAACCGGCAGCATGCTTCCGTCCGTGGCAGCGTTGCTGCGTTGGCCGCTCCTCAACTCCTCTACCTTGGATGGCCTCCTGCAAGCCAATTCGGAACTGCTCGGCTTCGATCCCAGCCCTCAGGCGCTCCGGCAAATGGAGCGAGCCCTTCTCGATCTAGTGTTCTGACTCCAACACTTGTTTCCCTCGACGGACCTTGTCGAGAATGTCGCTGGCCTTGGCGGTCCAGACGAACGGCTTGGGATGGTGGTTGTGTTCGGCGAGGTAGCTGTGGATGGCGAC
>JAESFQ010000062.1_pt1 | contig 56782 bp, 56 predicted proteins | sample 9269431 | NCBI WGS metagenome assembly JAESFQ01 (sample SAMN14502588, study PRJNA617103) | algae metagenome | isolation source: Plectolyngbya sp. WJT66-NPBG17 and co-occurring heterotrophs from well... | place: USA: Mojave Desert, Joshua Tree National Park, California | collected 2006-08-06 | reverse complement strand
TAGCTCAGGGGAAACGTGTAATAAAGCCAGACACAATAGCTAATGATTTCGCCGGGGAATCGATGACGAGAGTCCATGGGCAAACAGTCCCGAACGAAATGGAATCAGTACGATTATTCTACTTTCCAGTTAAGTTGACAATACTCACTAAACTGCTTTATGTCGTGTTTGTCCTTACAACCCTGACAGCACCGCTAATTTTTTCCGCGCAATCAACGTCATAGACTCATCAGGCTTTCGCCTTGAGGTTGTAGAGATGCACAGCCATTTCTACACCTTATCAATCTGAAAGACTGTTATGAACCAGCAATCTGATTCAAATACGATAAACAAGCCAGGGACAAAAGCGGCACACCTGGAACTGGTAAAGAAAGGGCTTGTTGATGCGCGTGATGCTCAGTTTCTAGAGGAACCTGATCTTTCGCCCCAACCTCGTCCTCAAGTTGTTCGAGGTCGCACGATCGATTAATTCTCACACCGAGCGTGATCGCAAAGCAGCTTTCCGAAGTCCAAGGATTCTGCTTTGCGATCCTTCAGCATGTTGGAGAGTGGATCGCTGCTGCTTAAACTGCCTCCTGCTCTTTCATCTCAAGAGAGCAACACCATAAAGCACAGCTCAGAAGAAGGCATTTTGTCACAACTCAACAATCGAGTCAGCATGAACCAAACTATTCATTCGACGACCTCATGGTTCGTCACAACTCCTGCTGCCAGGAGATCTGCACAAACTTATCGATATCGCCTTGAAACAGAGCCAACTAAGGCAGGTTCTGAAGAGGGCAATACCAAAGTTCTAGATGCCTGCGTTGCACAACCTGACAATCTAGAACTTCTCGAAACGATCGTTGTACTAGCGCTTCCAGGTTATAAGCTTCGGCGCTACTGGGTGCCAGAAGATAGCTGTGTTTTCTAGGAGGCAAGAAATGTGGGTTTATCTCCTTCATTTTCATGCGCCAATCAGCCCCTTCCGAACGACTCAGCACTATTTAGGGTGGACGCTAAATCTAGACGATCGCATTTGGGAGCATCGCAAAGGACGCGGTTCGCGCCTGTGCCAGGTTGCGTTAGAGCGCGGCATCAAATTCACAGTCGCGGAAACCTGGCGTGGAGATCGCCAACTCGAACGCCGCTTGAAGTCACTCAAAAATTCCCGAAGACTTTGCCCAATGTGTAATCCAGCAAAACCAATGGCTTTCGCCATGCGATCAACAAATCTATTAAACGAAATCAACAGCGATGACAGCAACTCAAGCACAACAAGCAGAACTCACTGCGTTTCTCGGACAATTCACGGGAACAACCCAGTACTACCGCAGTAATCGCTTTATAAAGCGATTCTTTCACACTGATGGCGTTCAAGCGCTTGCAGAGAAAGCTCAGGCATTCTGGTTGATCGATGCAATCTGTAGCCATCAATCTAAAGCTTTACGCCATCAGAAAGACGGTCATCTACTGCACGAGTTTCAACTGTGGAAGTTGATCGTCAACCCTGACCGAACTGCTCGATTGGAATGCTATCCCGACAGCGACGTAGAGAAGCCTTCAATTCGTCAGAACATTCCGTTCACGGATTTTCCATTGAGCAAGATCAAGCTGTACGTGGAATCTGGTGCAGATCCAGAATCAGGACGCTACTACTGCCTGCTGCTTCCTTCCGAACATTAAACCCTACCAGCAATCGCCCATCAATTCAGGCGATTGCTGGCGTTGTTGAGCAAACGGCGATTTCTCGCCGAGGAGACGGCGTTACTCCAACAATCCAGCATGGCTCGCAAAATCAAGGTCAAAGCAACGATCGCTTACATCGTGTTGAGCAATCAACTCGTTCCGATGTTTATCGAACATTGGGAGATACTGACTAATCCCTCGCTCGTAGAAACCATCAGAAGCATTCTGTTCCTCTCCTAAGTTAAACGGGTGTTCAGCAAACACCCAGATCTTTCTCTACTAGCCTACTTGAAAAGCATCATGGCATACACACTACAATTCAACTGCTGGACAGTCCAGCAAGCTCAACTTCTACAACAAGCCCTCACTAAGATTGGGATCACCCCTAATCTTAAATACGACCGTGATCGCTCTGAAACCCGCCCCGATGTTCATCTTTGGCTACAGTTGAACAGGCTCGAACAGCTTGCAGTCCTTAAAGAAATCGCAACTCAGTATGCAATCAAGACTGTAATTGGCAGCTACCAACGTCGTCAGTCCGTCTACATGATAGTGAGGAGTGAATCTGAGGTTATCGAGGAAGGGTGGCTACAAGCTGATCCAGACACACAATTCCTTCGCGTCAGCATTGGAATCCGTGATGGTGAGCATGAATACCTTGATACCTGCGTTGCAATCTGTCCCGCCGGAGTGCAGCCAGAAGATGTTGCCCACGGTATTGCTTACTCTTGGAGAGATGACCGCGACCATTATCCCTACGATCGTGATCACTACTGGTTTGAAGAATGCTCGATCGCGGTCAGCGTTGAAGGCATTGAAGTTATTCCAGAAGCCGATTATGAGGTTTTAAAGCGATATGTGAGTGACCTGACACCTACAGACACTGAGATTCAACGAGCGTTCGCCTATCGCAACGGAGAACCAACTCTGCCAGAGCTATCGGATTTGGAATTCGAGCAAGAACTGGAAGAGGACATCCTGACCGTCAGGAGAAAGTCCAGTTCATCTGCAAATCTCAAAGCAACTGCGATCGTATTAGAACTACTCGATGAAGACGAAATGCTTGATGTACAATCAGCCCTTTCCAAACTTCGCCAGCGAGTTGAGGACGGACACGCACAAGACGACGCGGAAAAGGTTTTGCTCAATGCGGTAGAGCGGATTGCTACTTTTCCGGAGATCACCCAAGTTGACTTCAGATAGTACGGACAATCAAATTTTAGGGTTAGCTTCTCAGCTAAAACCCTATTTTTTCTTGTACAGCCTTCAGCTTTCTCAAAGGCAGCACTCACCGTTCGCGAATACAATTCACCAGCCGCAAAAGACAGATTATCCATCTGCTCAGTTTTGCCGATTTTGAGTTTGCGAGCGGTGTCGTTAGACATCTGTTTAGACTACGACTTGTTGATTCTGTGGTTCCAGTTCTACGATGTTCACAGGTTCATAGAAGAGAACAAGGACGGCATCATAAGAACCGCTACCTTCTGGGCGGTAAACTTCATGTCGATACAGCTTCCATCGATCGCACTTTCGGGCAGGTGCTTTGTCTTCATACGTTGCGTACCACAGACCCTCGTAGTCGCCTTCACACAGTCCTTCACCTAGAACAGAAAAATCTCTGTATTGGTCTCTCAGAAAGGACTCTATTGAATCGTAGTTGCCTGCGTAGGATTGCCCCAGATCCACAACCCATCCTTGAGCATCTGTTTTGTGACAACAAATAAAGTTCATTGTGTTTACCCCTTGATGTAGCATCTTCCTCGTCTCCATTCGTAAGGTCTGCCAGCAGCTAACCAACGACAATGTTGCTCATCTCTGGCGCGGTATATGCCCCATAGTTCATGATCTTCTGGCTCCTCAATTACGTCGTAGTACATCTTGCCAGTACTCTGGCTCTGCCAAACGAGATAACCAACCGTGCCAATAAAAACAATGCCAACAGCAATACACCCGACTCCCGTTGCACAAGCAGCAGGGCAACTAGCGCGGGGTTTGATCGTGCTTCGGTTGGCTTCAAGGTGATGAGAACTGCTGGAAGGAGCGCAAGCGCAATCCTTTGTCTAAATTTCGCTATCATAAATTTGCTCCATAGTCAACCTTGACGAGTTCTTTCATAAATATTTTCCTCGTAGTGTGAGTTAAAAAGCTAAAACGCTATTTGCAGGTGTTTCTAGAAATACGCTTGATTCTGAATCAATCAATTGGAAATGTCTCAGCATTACACCGGACTTCCACCTGGGTAATGTTCTAGACATGGGGATTAGGATGGGAGAGAATTAGGTGACCAATTGAGCTAATTCTCTTTCCATGACTTGTTATGGTACTCGAACCTGTTCTCTGTCCAAACTGCAAAAGCTCACAGATTGTCAAGCATGGCAAAACAGCAGAAGGTAAGCAGCGTTATAAATGTTGCAATCCAGAGTGTTCCCGTCATAGTTTCATTTTGAACTACTCCTACCGAGGCTACCTACCGATCATTAAGCAACAGATTAGTGATCTGGCGATGAATGGCAGTGGGATTCGCGATACGGCGCGTGTACTCAAGATTAGCCCCACTACGGTGATTGAAGAATTAAAAAAAGGTCGTCATCTTGAACAGGTGAATCGAGCGCTACTAGAACAACTCAAGCTAACGGTTGTCACAATGGTCAACCCCATTGAAGAAGCTGAAGCAGACGAAATGTGGAGCTTTGTCCAATCCAAAAAACAGCAGCGCTGGTTGTGGCACGCGATTGATCATAAAACGGGGCAAGTGTTGGCTTATGTGTTAGCAGACCACAAAGACCAAGCATTAGTGGAGTTGAAAGCGTTGCTAGAGCCATTTGGCATTCAAACTTTTTACACGGATGGTTGGGGGGCTTATGCTCGTCTGTTGAACGAAGATGAGCATCAAGTGGGCAAAAGTAACACTCAGAAAATTGGGCGTAAACATCTGACCTTGCGAACCCGAATCAAGCAGCTCACTCGCAAGACTATCTGTTTCTCCAAATCCGAATGGTTGCACGATGTGGTGATTGGACTATTCATCAATCGCTACGAATTTGGACGCGCAGTTTGACCTATCGATCCCCATGTCTAGAACACTACCTCCACCTGGAATAATATCATTTTACTCAGATTTGAGTTGTTTTTGATTCAAATTTAACCCAGAATTAGGTATCTCATTTGCCGAATCTCTTTCTCTAGCCCTGATCAGCACAACAAGGAGTATCGTAATTGAGGGAAATTCGAGTCAGAACAAAAGCGGAAGCAATGCCGAAGAAGAGCGAGCGACTTCAGATACCGCCCCTTGGTGAGTGGTATCAAGACCTTTTGAGGTTCGATGCGGTCATTAACGATCGCATCGAACCTTCTCAAGCAAGTGCGCTTCTTTGTGCCAAACTCCAGGAGCGAGAATCAAGAATTCGTGAGAGAGTTCAATAGACTTTATCGGAAATAGCAAGAGTGAGGATTCGAGACAATGCCCTTCCAACCCGCTTCGAGCTAGGCGAACTTTGAGCGGTGGTCAAGACGAAAGTTGTGCAATCCACAAGCCGTTTCCATCACCTGATCCACATCGTTCTCTTTGCGATTCCGAAACGTCTGCATCACAATCTGTGAGCGCTTGATCCCACCGATATGATGTTCAATCACAACCCGCTGCTTTGAAATCAACCGATTCAGTTGTTTCTGGGCTTCGGTCAATTCCTGATTTTTGGGTTTCTTCTTCGGTTGCAGTACGATTGCGCCCCTCGGTGCAAATCCTTGGAAGCCTGTGTCCTGCCACAATCGACTGCCATCCGGGAACTGATAGTCCTCTTGATCCGCGATAGCTTTATCATGCTTCTTGCCTTCATAGGTGTCACTGAGATACTTGACTTTACCGCGACGCTCGGCAATCACATTGTTCTTCACTGCATGAGCTTTCCGTTTGCCGCTGTAGTACTTTTTTCGCTTCTCCTTGTCTTTGGGACGATTGATCTTGCGGTCTGTCCCGTCAATCACAAATTCGAGCGCTGGACACTCGCTTAGGATTGCTTCAAGCTTGAGCGCATCTCGCTCTGGTAATTGTTTCTCATAGCCTAACGCCCGGTTTAGTACCCCGCTCAGTTTATGCACCCATTCATTTGCTTGCGGTTGCCCCATTCCAAACAGATAGCCTTGCACTTCCTGGGTCGGATACAACCGAAAGTACACCAGAATGAACAAGAGCTTGTCACACTCTGCCTTCAATTGTCCCGGTCGTCCGCCGCCATAGCTGCGTTTGCGAGTCTTCCCTTGGATATGGTGTTCCATCACGTATGCCTGCCATGCTTGCTCAAACGCAGGCAGTAATTGCTCAAACTCATGCAGGCTGATTCCGGCCAAACTTTGAAAGATGCGGGGCTTGTTCCGTAGACTCTGGTAATTCAGCATCCTAACCACTTCAGGTAACAGTGCTTGCTGTTTAGCTTATCTTATTTCCGATGAAGTTTAATATCTTGCTAATAAAAGAGGCATTCCCTTTGATGAAATGTGGGACTCTATCCTGACTGGCACCTATGCCAAGCTAACCCCTGAAGAGTACACAGCCTTGAAGGAGGAAACGTCATAATGGAGCCGTTATTAAGGGCGGTTCGTGATTCCTAACTGTTAAATCTTGCAGTGATCGCAGTCAGAAATACAAATGTATTTGTATTAAATTTGAGCAGGTTCGTGACCTGCTGGAAACCCTTTCGCCAAATGCCTAGCAAAGACCGGATCGAACAGGAAACAAACCGAGTTCTCAAACTCATTCAAAGAACTCCGTTTGAGAATTGCAAACCCGTGGAGAGGGGCTTCAAGAACCTCAGTTTTGAAACCGGTATTTACGCGATCAAATCAATCGCGAATGAAGTTTTGTATGTCGGAGTCGCCAGCGCTTTCAGAACTCGCTTCCAAAGCGGACACCAGGCGTTGCAGGGAATGTTGATTGAGGGCGTTTCTCCCAAAGAAGTTAGAATTCTTACCATTCCGCTAACCGTGCGGTATCTCGATTACTCACTTGACATGGAGCGATGGATTCTCTATGTCCTAAAACCGAAATATAATAGTCGTATTCCTTCCTTCAGTGAGGCAACAGCCACCATGCAGCTCAGACCCACCACTGGACATCTTGTAGACGTGCTGAAATTCCTGCCAGATCATGTTGTGGAGGCACTGGAAGACCATGCCGATGCTTACAATCTGATGGATAACCAAGTGCTGGAGTTAGCGATCGCGCAATTCCTTGACCTCGACAGCGTGAGTTTTGGAGAGCGACGCGATTTTAAAGGTGTGGGTGTGCTCAGAGTCGAGAATGAAATTCTAAAGATGCGATTGCGGGCAGCAGGATTGCCAACCGAGATCGATGCCGAATTGCTCGATCCTGATCAGAATTGAATAGTGCGAAAACCCAAACAGGCTAGCAACCCTTAAAGCTCATCGATTTAAGTTTAGAGCAGTCGCGGTCGCTCCTCGTGCTATCAGGCATCGTGGTTCTGCAAAAAACGGCTGTTTCAAGGGCGTTAGAGTTCAGCTTCGCGTGGGCGAGATTAGTTTGGAGAAAGGATACCCTGTGCAGTGAGGCGGTTGCAAGAGATGCACCTTGAAGATCAGCGCCATTAAGAATTGCGTAATCGAGATTTGTGTGATCGAAATTGACTCCACGGAGATTCGCCTTACACAGGCTTGTATGATTTAAATCTGCTCCGCGAAGGTCTGCTTGATCAAGGTTTGCCTAAGGGATAATGGCACCTTGAAGGTTTCTACCGCGTAGATCTACATTGCTTAAATTTGCGTTTGACAGTTTGATCACTGATGTCTTTCCTGTGATTAGTTCTGCCTCAACTAGAAACTTCACCAGTTGACTTTTACGTTCACCGTCTAACTCTCGCAAAGCCGCTAATGTTCTTGCCCGCGCTACAATTCGCGCTTCATCGCCTACCTGTGAAGTTCTCAAGTTATATTCAAACAGAAGCGATGCAGTCTGGTCGAAATACGCGATAAGCGCCTCCTGATTCGCTCGATCGTTAGCAATTTTCAAATCTCGTTCTTTCATAGCCTATTGAAAAATGATTGTCCCAGCGATAGCTATGATGAGCGGCATCAGTAACTGCAATATGTCCCAAAGTTTCTTTTCCTGAAAGCCTGTCCAATGCCAAATTCTTGCAAACATTTCTCGTTTGCTTGATTGGTTGTTTGTCAACTCAAGAACTTGAGTCGTTTCGTCCTCTGGAGTCATGTCCAGACTTCACAAGTAGAATGCCTAAAGTGACCCCTTCCTTTCGGACGGAAACCCGATCAACCGAGGTGAGATCGCACTTCACCAGACAATCGCGCTCCAAGCTCATGGCAAAGGAATCCCGGCTGTTCTGAGATCAAGGGTGAGAACCATCTTAGCAGCCTCACTTACCGTTGTTTCACTAGCTTTATTTGCCATCGCTTTGCCCCACCTTACTAACCTTCCCATCATAGCTGGGTTGCTCTCGGCTTGTTTTGCCATTTCTGTCGCAACTTGCTGTTGAACATCTTCCATCGAAACACCTTGCGTTTGAAGTTGTTGTAATAGATTCTGAATCTGTTGTGCAGCTTGGGTAAGATCTTGACTCATGTTGATATAGTTACCCTGAATATAGTCCCCTGCGATGTATTCGTTGTAGTTTCCGCCGCCTGTGTTGATATGCCGATCTCCCATCGATTTACTCTCCGCGATTGCAATTGCGTTAATCGGTCTGCCCCCCAATAGACTAACAATTCCAAGAAGATTAGTGTTCTCGCGCCGATAACCCTCAATTTCAACCTCTTTGACCTGAAGTTTGTGTTGATACTGCGCTTCCAGCAATTGACAATTGCGTTCATAAAGCTCCTTAGCTTGGCGTCCGATCGTTGCCTTATTTACCTCTAATGGCACTTCTAATCGGATTACGAATGAGCTACCGCTCTTTTTCTCGATCGCTTGAATAGAGAGGCTATCGTATTGCGATCGCAGTTCTTGAAACGATTGGAAGAATGCTTGCCCGTCAATCCCATCGATGAATATAAGGTCAACAGTCTCAAGAGCCTTTAGAAATAAAGCTGAAAATTCCCCTGGCTTGAAAGTACCAGCATGGGGACGACGCTCTTGCTGAGCGTCTTTAAATAGACGTAATCACAAATCACCTCATCCAATTTAGTAGAACTGTCAATACTCCAACTCTCGATGCAGGCTCCAGTTAAATTGGCAGCGGTTAAGTTTGCCTCCCATAATGAAGTTCTCAGCAGGCTTGCTTGCTTTAAACACGCCTTTGTAAAATTAGCTCTTATGAGATGAGCTAGGTCAAGATATGCTCCTGTCAAATCTGCATAAGTGAGATTTGCATAAGTGAGATTTGCATAAGTGAGATCTGCATCATAGAGTGCAGCTTTCGTAAGATTTGCACGAGTGAGATCTGCTCTATTGAGATGAGCATTAAAGAAACGTGAGTTCGAGGAGAGAAGTGGCGCAAAAGAAAAGCTGGGACTGCGTTTGGAAGAGTAATAACATGCTTTCGAGTCTCAGCTGATGGAACCTATCGTATCGCGCCTCGACCTGACAACGCTGTTCTGCGACGTAGACGATTTCTGTCAGAAGTTTGAATGGGCATGGTCACATCAACCGCAACTGCCATCGTTGCCTGGAGAGAAACGCTGTCAGTCCCGTTTGCGCTTGAGTGAGGTGATGACAATTGTGATTGCCTTTCATGCTTCTGGCGCAAGAACCTTCAAAGATTTCTATACGTTGACAGTGCTACCCCATTGGCGCAAGGCGTTTCCGAATCTGGTGAGCTACAACCGATTTGTGGAATTGATGCCGTGGTGTCTGATGCTGTTGTGCTGTTTCCTGAGAACACGACGCGGCGAGATGACTGGGATTGCGTTTGTCGATTCCACTCCGCTTGAGGTATGTCATCCCGCTCGTGCTCATAGCCACAAGGTGTTCAAGCACCAGGTCGGTTGGGGAGAAAAGTTCGACCGGATGGAAGTATGGCTTCAAACGACATCTGATCATCAATGAGCATGGTGAACTGCTTGCCTTCAAGCTGACTCCTGCTAACACGGATGACCGTCAACCTGTGCCCGAAATGAGCGAAGGCATCTTCGGCAAGCTATCTGGCGACCGGGGCTACATCAGCCAAAAGCTGTTTGAAGAACTGTACAATCGCGGCTTGCAACTGATCACCAAACGCAAGCGCAACATGAAGCAGAAGCTGATCAAGCTGATTGACAAGATCCTGCTGCGAAAGCGATCTCTGATTGAGTCAGTGAATGACCAACTGAAGAACATTTGTCAGATTGAGCATTCGCGTCATCGCAGTTGCTGGAATTTTCTCGTCAATCTGATGGCAGGGTTGATTGCTTACACCTATCAGCCCAAGTTACCTGCTCTCGACTTACAGCCCAAAGGTCTGCCTGCTCTGCCTCCCACCATTTTTTAGCCCGTCGAACTCACGTTAAAGAATGCTGCTGTACTCAAATTAGCGTTACTGAGTTTAGCTCTGCTCAGGTTAGCATTCATTAACGTAGCACCAGTAAGATTAGCTTCACTCAAATCAATATTTTCAAGATCAAAACCATCAAGGTAAGCTCCTGAAAGATTTACGCCTGCCAATTTAGTAGGTATAATCATTCGCTCCTATCGGTAAGGCTCCTCACAGATCTCAGCCAAATGCCAATTTGAAGTTTCAAGAATTAAGTCACCCAACTTGGCCCCTCTCAAAGAACATTCACTTAGATTTGTCCCCGTTAGATCTGCTCCACGCAAATCAACGCTTTTTAAGTCTTCCTCTGCTTCTGGATCTCCTAGATTACTGAAGCCTAGCGCACTAAGATTAGCGCCACGTAAATTTGTGCCAGAGAAGTCAGCATTGCTAGAGTTGTAGTCGCTCACATCTCCATACAAATAATCATCTTCAGTCGGTTCGTGCAAAGCACTGTCCCCTAGTATCTTCGCACCTCGCAAGTCAGCTTTGCTTAGATCGAAAATACCCTGAGAAAAATAGTTTATAGAACCCATTTGATAGCTTTTGTTCTGTTTTCAAGGCTAACAATTTCTGGATTTCATGTTTTAGATAGTCTCTGAACTGTAGTTTTTCTCTCAAAACTATGAAGCGCTCGAAACGGGTTTTCTGCTTGCCTTATATTTCAGGAAGAGATCCCAAATGGATTCTATAAGATTATTTTATACTTTTTGTATTCTCGCTGTTCGGAGAATCCAGTGCCTGCGTTTGGGCAAAAGCTTGAGCTATTTCGGATAACGAACACTCCAAGATATCGCAGAGAATTTGCGTTTGATGTGGATTCAACCTCGGAATGTTTCGCCCAGTTTCCCATGCACTCACCGTTTGAGGACTGACTAAGAGAGCATTCGCCAAATCTTCTTGACGAATGCCCTTCTTTCGACGCTGATAGTGAAACCAGTCACCAAAAGTCATAGGAATAGAAGTAGGCAGGTTCATACCAGAATTGAAAGGTTTGGCTTAAGGATATCCCAATCTTCAGTCTAAAGGGTAGAAATTCTCTCTGTCTATGCCTTTGAAGCCCTGATCCGCTAGGGAATCCTACGTAAATAGAACTCTCTACCGGGGTGGATCAGTATTTTCCGGCTTAAATGGTGCTTCATCATTTCTTACAAATTTTCCTAAGTTGCGAAAAATAGGCTTGAATCAAACTAGGAAAGCGCGACCGCCGGCGGTCGCCGGTCGGAGAAACCTTCCGTTTCTGGGTACGATCGCAGAAATATGGTTTCGACTTAAAATATTGCTCTATATTCTATGCAAACCTCTAACACCCCGCGAATGACGCTTTTGCAAGCCATTCGCGTTCTTAAGCAAACTGCGGCACCCCGACGTACACGAGTATTAATCGAACAGATTCTGCCGCTCCTGACTAATCAGGAATTTGACATGCTCAAGGAAGCGATCGAGCTTGAACGTCTGGAGCGGACTTATTCTGGGGAGGAGCAGCAACCTGTCGAACTGAGCGAGGTCAAGATCGAAATCAAGACCGTTCCCTATAAGTCAGTGAAGCATGGACTCAGGAACAGACCTTATATTTACATTCGGTGGCGTGATCGCAGCCACGAGGATTTGTACTTGGGCGCGATGCTCTCGCCCGTCGAAGGAATTTCGTACACTTACACGACTCAACCCAACGGCGCAATAGATTTTGTAGACAAAAATCTATTGAAACTAACCCATAAGAAAGATCAGACCGTTCGATACATCCGCCTCATTTCTATGGAACCCCAATTATTTGATGAATTTGGTTCTGAAGAAATCAAAGGGCAAGCACTGCTTAAGGTCGAAGATTTACACCCAGAGTTTCTTACACCAACAAACAGTCCGCGAACTTATTACTTCCCTACCTGCATGAAAACTCAGTTTTCCAAGAAGGAATGGCAGGTTGAAGCGTTCGAGTCCGAACCTGTTGCCACTGTCAAGTCAAAACCAGTTCAAGCATCCAAAGCAGCACCCCGCCGATTTGATTTAAGTCGCTGAATTAGTTCTGCATAGTTATTCAGCGATTGATTACTTAAGCCTAGCAATTGTGAAGAGACTGCAAGGAGTCTTGCGACTTAATCTTCAGACTTGATATCACTACAACATAGGTTCTCCGAAATTGTACTGAATTTAACCTTGTATGCTGTCAGGCTATCGCTTGGCGGCATCTGCTGATTTGAGGATGGGTTATGAATCAAGTGGTATCTCTCGACATGGTTCGAGATCTAGCTTTGCATCGTTTGAGTACTGCTCAAGAGGATATTGAAGAACTACTTGCAGGTGGCGCGACTCTGGATGATTTAGCAGAGTCAGGTGTCTGCGGAACCTGGAAGTCCAGTGAAGAGAAAGCTCAGACAGAATGCGATCGGGCAGTGGAGAAAGCAGCATTGCTTCAGGCTCTCACCGAGTTTGAAGCTGACGAATTGGGTTGTGAGGAGTTCTAATGCTCAACATCACCGAATTCGATGTTAAAACTGGAGCTATCATCCAGGAGTTTGACCCTGCAACCCAAGCTCTTCAACCTAGACAAAAACAAGTTGAGCATTCCTTCCTCGAACACTGGCTTCAGTCAAATGGAATCGAGAACGCTCAACCGTTTTTGGGGAAATTCTACGATCGCGTCAGCGGTCATGACCGCAAGCGACTAGAGGCAAGCGATAAAGTTTTGGTCTTCAGTAACGGTCGAACAGGCTATTTTACTGATTCAGAGATAGCACAGCTTATTACTCAGGGTGATGTAGAACGTAGCATTCAACCCATCTATGCCGTTGATCGCAATACGGCTCATAATCTCGTTGCTTACGGCAGCTTGATTGTTTCTGATGGTATTAGTTCTACTGTAATTAGTTCTGCTACGGCAGGTCGCAAAGCTCGAATTCTAGTTATTGACGATGAAGCGCGATCGCATGGAGACGAGATTTTGTGCGATCGCAATAATCGCCCCATTTCTACTGAGGATCTGAACCAGCTTTACGACAAAATGGGTGATGGAACAATGCTGATTGCAGCACCTGTGATGAAGCGGTTACTAACTGCTTCAGAAATTGAACAAGCGATCGCTGCTGCCCAAAAGAAAGTAGATTTTGAGGCAGATGTCACTGGACTCGCTGATATCTATTGGCGAGAAGGGACGCTCAAAAGCTCATCAATTCCAGTTGAGGCTGCTGAAGCGATCGACAAACGCCTCAATTATTTAACTCACACCACTGTTACCCAGTTTCGTGCCGCGACACCAAATCTTCCTGGAATGGTGAAAGGAACGTTGGCAACAAGCCCCTGGTGTGATCGACTAGGCGTAGATGCCATTATCTCGAAAAACGACATCAAAGGCGACGATGGCATCCTCTCTCAGCCTGGGATTAAAGAGTTTGACGAGTTTTGGATTAATCGTAAGTCTGATGGGAAGTACAACGAGCAAGTTGTCGGTACACAGGTCAAGGGCTGTATTCCCGAAGCAACGCTAACTGAATTTAATCCGCGTATGCTGGCGCAAGCCGAGGAATTGGCAGCGGTTGCAGTTGATCCACGGCGGTTAGGGCAATACTATCTCGATCAGAAAGATAAACAGCGGGAAGTACTGGCAAGCGAGAGCGTAGACGAGCAATCTGATTGGCTCTATGAAGTTCTAAAAGCTGACCAGTTCGGGCAACTCGACCAATTTAGCAAAATCAACTACGAACTCGATCGCTATCTGCGCGGTGAACGAGTCGATTTATCTGTAGGTGGCATTTATGTCCCTTCTGCGATGGCACAGCATCACGCTCAACTGATGTCGTGGGAGGTTTGTAATAAAGATTTGCCACATGGCGCGATCGTAGCCTATTACCACTCTCCGTTTCCCAATGTGGGAGCTGCCGCAATCGCCATTAATAACACTGAGATTCTGGAACAAACAGACCAGGAAGCATTTCGGAAAGAAGGGGTCGCTTACCTCAATCCTTGGACAGCAAAGCACGTTGCGATTACCGACTTTGACAAGGATGCAAATGGGTATTTTGTAGGCTATCTGCCAACCGTTGACGATCTGCCGAATCAGATTCGGGCGCAGTTAGCAACGGTGGAGCAAACTCCTGCTGAGCAGTATGAAGCCGGACGATCGCTGCTTAGGCAGTTGATTGCCCAGATTCAAACTGAGCAGGAGCAGGCTCTGGTTCGTCCTGGAGATTTTCCGGTTGCCGTTGCTGAAATTATCGATCGCAATGCTCCAGACCGAAAACCACCAGAAATTGTAAAGCAGCAGAAAATTAAACATGCTTGGGACCAAGAGCATGAATCCCTATCTGAGGCAACCTGGAGAGCCTGGGAAATCACTGCGAATAACCCCACAGGCAAAGTGGCAAATGTTGGCATGATTCTTCAGTCTCTCGCATTGGAGACTCAATACATTGCTGCCGAGCAGAAAGAGGCATTGCTGGTTCAGATTTCAACTCATTACAAGAAACTACTGGATTCTAGTACCGTTATTCCTGATGATGCGACACTTACCGCTAACGGATTTCCTGCCTATGGTTTCAGAGATCGCTTGGACGCGATCGCGCAAGCCAACGACCAACTGGTAGCGCTCCCAGATGTTGAGCAGCGTCACCAGTTTGTCGAAGCCCAACTCGATAGCGTCTACCAACTTCTAACAGATGTAGTGGACGGACCAAACGCCGTGAATCTACAAACAGCAGTCGATACTGCTAAAAGCTCAAAGGGCATTGATGAATCGCTTCAGGCTTTTGCTAAAGCGCTTGCCCATAAGCCCCATGAGCTGCGCCAGCATCAGAAAGACCCAACGATTTACACGAATGGGAAACTGATGCCGACCAATACCCAGGAGCCGATCGGATGGGGCGTAGAGGCGATGAATCAGCTTTACGAGGTCACTCCACTGGCTGAGTATCCGAATGAGGCGTATCGGAATCTGTTTCCCAAAGATTTCACACCGGAACAGGAGGAGAAAGCTCTCGCGATCGTTGAGGCGTATAACACTTTGGTCAAGCAAGCGATCGAGACCAAAGAGCGGCTGCGCGAGGATCGTCCAGAAGATCAGCAGCCTACTCTTATCTTGACCTCGCCCAAAACAAGGAAACATCTTACACTCCAGCGACTTTGTGATGTCAATCCCGACGACTCACCGATTTGGGAAGCAAACGGTGAAACCAATTGGCAAACGTTCATCCAGGCAAATCCCAGAGTCACAAAGAGCAATCCAGAACAATTCCTCGTTCAGCGGGTTCTTTGTGCTGAAGATGGAACAGAAACACGGGTTCCTCTGGGTTTTGTTGCGCCGGAGTCAGCGATCGAACATACGCTGGAAGAGCGCCTTGGACAGCACTCACGCATTCCACTTGCTAACCCGACTGTTCAGTTTCGTCCACCTTTGGCGCTGCAAAATGATGCCAAAGAACAGCTAGCCAGAGCAGCGCACTACCTTCAGGATGCCGTTGCAGCCATTCCATCTGAGGAACGAATGGCGTATGCCTCAGCGATGTGGCGGCAGAGTTCGGGCATGGGGATTGTCCTCAAGGCATTTACGCCGGAGGTCTGCCAGCAACTGCAAACGGTTCCTGAAATTACCCTGACGGGCATTCAACGAGAAACGAACGAAGCAGGTCGAATTCCAGACGGGGAATACACCGTCCGATTTAGCCAATACGCCTATCAAACAAAAGATGGCGAGACCCGCACAACTCAATCTGTTGTGATCGTCGAAGCCGACGGAACGGAGAAACAATTTGGTGCAATCGAACCACGATCGATGCGGCTACCCACTGGTACGACCGTTACAGTCCAGATCACAACCCCTCTAGCAGACAAGGTGACGGCAAAAACTCCGGTGGGGGAGATCAGCATTAAAAAGATTTCGGAGCATGACTTGAGTGATCGCGCTTGGCAGTCTGAATCGGCAATGCTTTACATTGGGCATCGGGACCAGATCGCGATCGCGCAGGTGGAAATAGATGGCACTCGCAAAACATTAGGTATTCTCGATTCGACCTCCGAGCGGAAATTGAAGAGTTCTAAATTGCTACAAGTAGGAAGTTTCCAAGGAACTCAGGCAGTTCTCAATCGGGAAGCTGGCAACGTGGCTCAAGTGCAAGTCATGAGTTTGATCGCACAACCTCTTGCTAAATCCGTCCAACGAGCAATGCAGGAGCGATCGAACGAGGTTGCACCAGATCTGGCTACCTCTTCAGCCGTCAAAATCACGGGCAAACCGGTGCAGATGACGTATCCGCTGATGATGGATGGCGAGGCAAATCCACTTCCAATCGATAACTGTTTGGATGCGATGCGCGGCTACGGGCGCTGCCACACTACACGCACCTTTGAACCCTACAAAGCTTATGGTTTCAAAGAAGGCGATGTTGCTCTCGCCGACGCGGGAGAGCGAAAAGTCGCCTTCCGAGTTGGCGAACAATATCGCATTACTCCTGCAATGGTTGCTGACCCAGCTTACCAACAGCAGTGGGCAGACATGGAAAAACATAGCGCAAAGGCATTACCTCAGCTTTTCCTAAATAAACAGGAAGTTTGGGGCTTGAGGATGGAGCCGCTGGGCGATTACGTAGAGGGGCAGATTAAGCCATTTCCGCCTACCCAGCCGATTCAGGTACAGCCTCTTCAACCTGCTTCTCCGCCATTAGCAGTGGTGGCACCAGAGCAGAGTTACTCACCTTCTAGACAGGAGTTGCTCGATTGGTACACCGCTGTCAAAGCGAAAGGAGACATTTCTCGATTGGAGGGGATCAAGGCGATCGGAAACCGATTGAGACAGATGTTTAATCAAGAGCAAGGTAATTCTGAAGGCATTGCAGTGCCGCCACCAGACTATCGGAACTCAGAGGTTACGATCAGCCTGAATGAGCGAAAAACGATGCGTCGCGATATTACTAATTTTCAGAACGCGATTAGTGCTTTGCACAGCTGCGTGGTTCCTGCGCAGCTTCAAGCTGCTGAAAAAACGCAACCAACCCAGATTGAACGCTAACACTCAACATCCCGGTTGTCATTCTGCGGATTCCGGATTGGTTCTGCTGTCGCTCAAAGCTGCGATCAACCTAGCGGGTCATTTGCCTCGAAAGTAGCCATTACCAAAACGCCGAGTACTGGCATCAGACAAGTATTTGGCGCTTTTAGAAATGGCGATGTTCATGCCAAATAATCCACTAGCTCTCGAATCGTTACAGTGGACATATCCGCATCAATTTCGTGAATCGCACGTTGTCGATCCCAAGTCGCTTGATTTGCTACTCCAGTGAAGTTAGCGCAAGACGCAGGGCAAGGAAATTGCTCCAAATGACGAATTAAACTTAGAGATTTTGGTTTCCCATGACTTGTCTTGTGTTCATTCGACAAAGCGCTAGAAGTGCCCCAGAACATTTGTTACAGAGCCCTTTAGAGGTTATATTTTGAGAATCACAAACGACCGTTTGCGAGAAGCCTAGAAGGCGCGATCGCAGTTTAAGGATCAAGTGAACCTCGCACCCTGTCACCCGACAAGTGGTTGCATTAGAGGTACGACACAAGACTTCATCATCTAACAATCATACGCAGATGCTGAGTTCGGCATCTTTAGCATTTCTATCTTGCTGCTAGACCTTTAAAGCAGACCCTAGAAGTTGTCCGGGTCGATTGGCTCTTCGCGCATTGTGCCCTCTGTTCCACAGGGAAAAAGAGCAATGTTCCACAACGGCTGTTGAGTCAATTCGACCTTGAGCGGTTGATTGGTAATATCTTTATTCATCAGTTGCACGTAGCGAGTGTCTTCTCCAAACAGATGTTTCTCTCCATACCATTCAGAGCCAGTTGCGTAGCGAATTCTAAAGCTGCCTGCTGGAAGCTTTAGCTCTATTTTGTCGCCCCCTCGAATGAATGCAGTCAGCACCATTTGATTTGATTTCCAATCCGACACTCTGACAAAATAATGCTGCTTCAACAGGACTTTATTTTTTTCCTCTGGACACTCGCTCCACAAGCCAGATTCTTCAGATTCTTCAGATGGAGCGGAGTAAATTTTCACTCTGCCTAGCGTCTTGTTTGTGGAAGCAGCTTTGGAATAATCTTCAAGCACACCACTTCGAGGGAGTGCGATCGGGGGCAGTAAGGGAGTTGCTTTCGTTTGAGTAAGTGCTTGATCCGCTGAAGAAGTCATTTCCGTGAGCTTGTTGAGCGGCTCTTTGATCACTTTACCGAGTGTCACCCCAGCAACAATAACCAATATCGTGATTCCAATCTTTCCAAGCATAATAAAGGTTGTTTTATCGGTTAGATTTATTTCGCTTCGCCGATCAAAGTAAACGCTGCCCAGTCATAGGGAGACGCGAATTCTGAACGCCTCATTGTCGTCAGCATTGCTTGCCGCAGGGCGACTGCACGGTCACTGTGTGGAGCGGAGCTACCATGACCGCGCTGTAAGTTGCGATAAAATTCGCTCATCAAGAAAGAGGTGGACTCATCGCCGACATTCCATAAGCTCACGACTACACTCGGCGCCCCTGCGGCAATCAGCGATCGCGATAATCCGACGATGCCATCACTCGTGACATCGCCTTTCGCCGTATCACACGCACTCAGCACCACGAGCTCCGCTTTGAGCTGCATCTCTAAGGTTTCAGTCGGCGTGAGTAAGCCATCGTTGACCTGATTCGGGCGATCGGGGGCAAGCACGATCGCGCCTGGTGCATGGCCGTTATTGAAGGTCAATAAGCCATGCGTCGCCAGATGAATGAATCGTGCTTGGGGCATCCGGTTGATCACAGTCGCTTTGTTCGCAGCTTCTTCAATCATCGGTTTGGTTTTGAGCAATTGGGCAACTGTGCGGGCTTCTCGTTCTGCTGCGGGTAAGGGAGTGAGGAAACCACTGGATAGCTTGGGCAGGGTAGGATTGCCGACGACTAAGGCAGTACGATCGGAACTGTTGTTGAGACGTTGTTGGTTTTGCTCAGTGAGGCTCAAGACTTGGATCGAGGGGGCCGTTAACAGCGTGTGCTGTTCAATCAGATAGTTGCCTTTCGCATCGAGCAAGGCGGCAAAGGGCACGAGTAATAGTTCATTTTGGGGAATGAAGACGATACGATCTCTGGGGTTCTTTGGGAGTAAGTCCGCGATCGGCTGAATCAGCAATTGATGTAATTGTCGGAGTGGGTAGGCTCCAAACTGGTTGAGACGAGCATTGGCAGTTTGAGAGACAGCAGCAGAATTTCCAGAGCGGTTCGCGCCTCGTCGTAAAGCACCACGGGTTACCGACACCAGTTCTTGCAGTTGTGCTGGGGTGAAGCGGTAGGGAATTTTGCGAAACTCAATCTGTCCAGTGGGACGAACAAGCCAGATATACAAATCTGTCCTTACTACCGAGTATTCTACTAAGGTAGCGTTTTGTTGTTTGGCAACCTGCTGGATTTGAGGGAGCGATAAGGGTTGGCTGAGGCGTTGAAGAGTTTGAGCGGAGTGAGAATTACCCGACAGTCGAGTGGCGAGGAGTTCGACAAAGGCACGGGTGCGACCCCGCTCTGCCACTTCGAGCGCTACTGTCGTTTTGTTCTGAGCAATCAGCGCGGCTTGCAACCAACGATAGGGATCTTTTTGAGTATCGTTGAGGCTAATTTTGTCACGATCTTCTGTGAGTCCCGGTCGAAGTTGCTCATAGATCAAAATCGCTTGAAAGAGCGGTTGCTCTGCGGCATGATACTGACCTAGTTGAACCAACGTCCCGCCAATGTTGTTAAGCGTGATGCCTTCACTCGCTCGGTCACGGACTTCCTGCAGAATTTGCAATGACTGCTGAAGAAAGTCTAAGGCTTTGGGGTATTGTCCGAGACTATTGTAGACCAATCCTATGTTGCTGAGCGTAATGCCTTCGACTGCTCGGTCACCCACTTCCTGCAGAATTTGCAACGCCTGCTGATAGAAGTCCAAGGCTTTGGAATATTGTCCGAAACTGCGGTAAGCCGCTCCTATATTGTTGAGCGTGATGCCTTCGCCTGCTCGATCGCCGATCTGCTGATACAGTTTCAATGCCTGCTGATAGAAGTCCAAGGCTTTGGAATATTGTCCGAAACTGCGGTAAGCCGCTCCTATATTGTTGAGCGCGGCACCTTCGCCTACTCGATCGCCGATCTGCTGATACAGTTTCAATGCCTGCTGATACACCGTCAGCGCTTCCCCAAATTGTGAAACCTGTAAGAGTTGATAGCCTTGTTTGGATAACTGCTCTGCCTGTGTCTTTCTGGAATCGCTGACGGGCGATCGGGCCAAAGCAGGCGGAGGCAATAGCGCAGTAGCAGGCACAACACTCAACAGAGCAGTTGTAACTAAGAGAGCAGCAACCTGAGTTGGACGCATTACGGTTTCTCCTTGGAGCACAGTGTTATGTTGATACGGCGTTCGCAATCTCAGCACCAAACTGAATTTTTCGAGGTTCCCATTCTTTGCAGCAGAACCTATTTTTCTCTCAGATAGGGTTTCAACACATTAGCCCAATACGATCGCGCTTTACTATATCTGACCCTACATTGTTGTCGTCTTGACGGACTCACACCCTTGCCCAATGTGACTTGAGTCTGCTGAGAAATAGGTGCGCCATAAACCAAGCACCTGATATTAGACCCTCTCTGGGCATCAGATGAATGAGTATCTCTGGGTGATGGCATATTTCGTGTGAGTGCAGCGCTTATAAAAAGTTGAGAAGCTGTGATACTAGCAATATTTGCCCCATAATCAGATCCATACGTGTAGTCTACCGCCAAGACCGCACCCAGTTCATCGGCAGTATCTTCTCCTGATTTTGCCAGGGGTAACTTAAATTGATCAACTAATGCATGTGCTAACTCATGGTGCAATATAAATAAGGTCGTGTAGAATGCTCCCCATGATGCTCGACTGCTTTGTCTTCCGATTGCCACTGCAAAGTCGTTTTCGATTTTTTCGACTAATTCATAACAAAGTACAACTTCACTATGTTTAGAAAGATAGAGAGCATTCGCAAAACCACACTGTCTAAGTGAGATTTTTACATCACGACGTAAGTTAAATTTGTTGGTAATACTAGCAGCAATCTTTTCAATCACCCTTCTATCCTTAAATCCCCTTCCCATTGCTCTATGCAATTGCCGAGTTGACGAATAATAGATAACGCTAACTTTGCCATTATGCTGTTTGTAACGCTGAGAATTTTGGGCGAATTGTACTGGAATACTTGACGCTGAAACGTTAGGAAGCAATCCTAACATTAACGCATCTCCCTGGTGAGTCATGTGCTCATTTAAATGATAGAAGTTTGGACTACCAGAAACTTCACTGCGATAGTTTGGGAGATCACCCGGATAGCTAGTTGATTGTTCGACTGTAGACCACGGATGGGCTGAAGCGGTCATGGGAATACGATCGTCCCAACCAAATGCATTTTGGGTTCGCACTTTTGACAGAGAGGAAGAGAATGTTAATGTCTTTGGGATATACCCAGCATTCTGAACAGTAACATTCGCTTGGGAGGCTGGGGCAGCCTTGACAGAGAATCGACGTTGAGACTGTTGCTCGGCTACACTAACAGCTTGACGGCTGCTAAACCATCCGCTGCCCAGGAATAATCCAACTAGTCCAGCAATTGGAATAAAACGGTTTATACTCATCATTAAATCCTTGTGGGTGAGCAGTACAAATAGCATAAGCAAGCAGGTCTGTAACTGCATTCGTCCGACTCGTAAACTGAAGGAATGAAAGGGTGCAATGATAATTGCGGGAAAGTGCAAATTGATGCACCGATCGCAGTTTTCAGAAATATAATCCGCTTCTCCAAGCTAAGTGTACTAGTTAGCCAAAAAAACTTTAATACGATCAGCTAGGAATTGCGCTAACTGTCTATCACAGCCTCCATCAAGGTCATTTCCTATTTCAACGTGCACCGCGCCTAACAGTATGATTTTACATTGGCAGCGTTCAATAACAACTCCATAAGCGACACCAAACGTCTCTACACATTGAACTTTTACATCATTGATGTGATGCAGCCAATACTCTCTAACTTTGACTTTGGATGCAAAAAGAGATTTTCGCTCTACTACCAATCTTTCGAGTGATCGATCGAAAGTAAAGAATATGTTTGGTCTACCCAGCCAAGCATTATTGATTAAAAAGATGGGACTGCCCACAGACAAAGTAGTCAATAGAGCGGTTAGAATGTTTCTCTGAGTTATGTCGAATAGATAAAAAAAGATGATTGTAAAAGCTATGAGAGAAGCAAAATTAATTATTTTTCCGAGTCTTGAATATTCAACGTCGCGGACTTTAATGACTAATTGAGTTGGTGTATCTAGTAAAGTTTGCATCGTTTTTTCATCGCTATTTATTCAAGAACATCGTAAGATCCTGAGCCGATTGCTGACTCTCTACTAACTGCGATCGCTCAACTTCACTGCAATGCACAAACTAACCCTGATCAATCGAGATCGTCATTCATAGAAGCTTTACTCTGCTTCCCCAATCAGAGTAAATGCTGCCCAACTTCGCGGTTCGGAATGGGTTTTCATTATGGTCAACATTGCCTGCCGAAGTGCCTGTGCTTTATCTGGGTTCTCTCGAAGGTTTTTATAAAACGCCCACATCAATTCTGCGGTCGGTGCATCCGGCACTGCCCACAAAGAGACAATCACACTAGGCGCTCCTGCCGAAATTAGTGATCGCGATAAGCCAATCACGCCATCTCCGGTAATTCTGCCTTCTCCCGTGTTGCAGGCACTCAAAACAACTAGGTTCGCTTGCAGTTTCATCTCTAGAATTTCTTCTGCGGTCAGCCAACCGTCATCTTTACCAGAGGGGGCGAGAGCGATCGCACTTCCCAATCCGCGCAGATCGTCGAGCAATCCATGCGTCGCCAAGTGAATGATCGATGCTTGGGGCATTTTTTGGACGATCGCGGCTTTCGTGCCTTGATCACCTATGATCGCTTGGGTGTTGAGCAGAGGTGCGATCACTTTGGCTTCCGCTTCGGCTCCAGGGAGGGGCGTTAAGGCTTGTTGAGGTGCTGCGGGCGACAAAGAAACCTGTGGCATCGTGGGATTGCCCAGCACCAGGGCTTCTCCGCGACGATTAGCGGGCTGAGTAGCTAACTTCTGTTGTTGTTGCCGAGTCAGATCCAAAACCTGAATCGAGGGAGCGGTGCGAATCGTGTGTTTTTGAATTAAGTAAGTGCCGCTGGCATCTTGCAGGGCGGGAAAGGGCACTTGGAAGAGCGAACCTTGGGGAATGAAGATGACGTGAGCATTGGGGTCTTTGGGTAGTAAGGCAGCGATCGGATCAATCAGCAGTTGATGCAGCGCCTGTAAGTTGAAGTTGGCTTGGGAACTGGTGGAGTGAGCGGGTATCTGTGTAGCGAAGCTATCCCTGCTGCGATTACGAACATCCAGGGATTCTTGGTTGTTGATGATTAAGTTGGCTAGAGAGGCTTTGTGCTTTTGCCAGAGAGGTTTGAGGTCAACTTGACGGAAGGTAATTTCGCCGGTCGGTTGAATCACCCAGATGTAGAGCGCCGATTCCCACGGTTCGCTTTTCCCTTGGATTTGGAAGTCGTTATAGATGATGGAGTACTGCACCAAAGTTGCGTTCTGCACTTTAGCAATTTGTCGGATTTGCTCCTGGTTGGGAGCAGAGGCGATCGGTAAACTGTCAGAACCTGACGATAAGCGCTGAGTCAGGAGATCGACAAAGGCACGAGCACGTCCCCGTTCAGCAATTTCTAACGCGGCATCCGATTGATTCTGAGCCACCCGGACTTGTTGTAACGTTCGATAGGTACGAGACTGTTCTTCAAAGATGGAGACTTTATCTGCATCGTTGGAGCCGAGCATTTGACGCATCGATTCCCAAACTTGAATTCCGTTCACTAGCACTTTCTCAGCTTCTGCGATGTTGCCAGCTTTCAAGAACGCCACTCCAAGGTCGTTGAGTAGCCTACCTTCCTCGCGTAGATGTTTAATCTCGCGGGCGATCGCTAAACTCTGCTGTCCATACTGGATGGCTTTGGTAGAGTCGCCTAGAGAACTGTAAGCAAGCCCCAAATTGCCCAGTGCTATACCTTCTACATAGCGGTCTTTAATTTCACGAGCGATCGCTAAACTCTGCTGCCCATACTGAATGGCTTTGGCAGAGTCGCCCAAGAAATAGTAAGCAAGTCCCAAATTGCCCAGTGCTAAACCTTCCCCACGGCGGTCTTTAATTTCATGAGCGATCGCTAAACTCTGCTGTCCATACTGGATAGCTTTGGCGGAGTCGCCCAGAGAACGGTAAGTGAGTCCCAAACCGCTCAGTGCCTTGCCCTCTCCCTGGCGGTCTTTAATTTCATGGGCGATCGCTAAACTCTGCTGTCCATACTGGATAGCTTTGGCGGAGTCGCCCAGAGAATGGTAAGCAAGTCCCAAATTGCCCAGTGCCCAACTCTCTCCCTGGCGGTCTTTAATTTCGCGAGCAATGACTAACCTCTGCTGTATATGCTCAATCGCTTTCTCATAGTCGCCAAGAGAATGATAAGCAAGTCCTAAATTGCCCAGTGCCTTACCCTCTCCCTGGCGGTCTTTAATTTCGCGGGCGATGACTAATCTCTGCTGTGAATACTCAATTGCTTTGGCGTAGTTGCTTAGAAAGAGGTAAGCACCTCCCAAATTACCCAGTGCCTTACCCTCCCCTGGACGGTCTTTGATGAAGCGGAAAATTTGCAGTGCCTGTTGCCAGGAATTCAGCGCTGCTTGAAATTGGCTAAGGTTACGCTGTTGAAATCCCTGCTGCAACAGACGATCGGCTTCGGCTTTACGGGCATCGATCGTCTGAGCGATAGCGGGAGGTGGGGTGCAGAAAGACAGGCAAAAGATAACAGGAAAAAGGCAAAAGGCAAGGGGCAGGAGGAAGCGCGATCTCACTTTACGAGGACTGAGTTGGCTCAGTTTTGGCGAAAAAAGCTTCATGGGATTTCAAAGGTTGGGTGGAGGGGGTTAGCGTTGCTCTTGTCGCTGTCGCTCAATTTTCTCAATTTGAATTAAGCGATCGCTCCAATCTTTTGAAGATTGAGCTTCTGAAGTGGCGAGAGAATCGAGCAACTCCAATACGGCGGATTGACTTTGAGAACTTTTGCTGGCTTCTGCGATCGCGTCAAACCATAGCCCAGCCTCCGCATACAAATCGATTCGCTGTTGGGGTGTTTGCACAGCAGCGAGTTGAGTTTGTAATGCAGAACTCGGTTGAGCCACTTGAATCTCTGCTGCTGTCACTATGTTCATTGATGAGACATTCAGATCACAAACCAACACCACCTGCCACCGATAAGCTTGCCCGATCGCTAAACCCGGCTGATCTTGAGGCAATGAAAACTGCATCATCCCTGGTTGACTTTGCATCTGGGTTTTGTAGAGCAGTTGTCTATTCGAGGTGTACAAGCGGAATTGCAGTGGACGAGGAGTGCGATCGCTCACAAACCAGGTAAAGGTGGGATGCTGAGAACTCGTTTGTCCTACATGGCTAAACGGCACCAAAGCCGTCAAGCCAGGGGATGAATTGGCTTCGCAACTGCCCCCACGAGTAATAGCTGCCGTTGTTATTTTGGGTGCTGATGGATTTTTTGGGGGACGGTATTTTGCCAATGCCACAGCAGCAATCCAGAATGAGCAACTGAGCATTAGACCCGTTATTAAGGCAGTGTAGCCGGTGCGCCGCTTCAACCAGTGGTCCATCATCGGAATCCTCCAGACTCTTTTCAAAGGAAGTAGCACTACGGCACCACTCTAGTCGATCGCTGGCAAGCATTCTTTACGGGAAAGCGCAAAGATAGCAAGCTGAAGCCGCAAAAATCACCATAACCACCACCGCTTTGATGACCATATTAATTCACACACCGTCCCCCTCGGTTGATTCGGGTAGCGTTGAAACTTGCCGCCTAACTGTTTGGCTAGGCTCTTCGCCAACTTCGTTCCTAATCCTGAGTGGGGAGCTTGAGCGATCGGCATTTGGTTTGCCGTGCCTTGATTCAATTCAACCGACTCCAGCGTTTCTAGATAAGATGAATCTCCCCTGCCATTATCGATCACGCGCAGAATTTGTTGATTGTCTTCCTGGATGCAAAGAACAGTGAGGCGAGTTGCATCGGTGGCATGTTTTCCCACATTACAGAGCGCTTCTTCGAGAAAGCGACAGAGACCTCGCTTGTGTTCCAATTTCAGGCGTGCAGTGTTCAATGGATCAAACTGCACAAATTTATATTTGATGGTATTGAGATAGGGCAATTCTTTTCTCAAGGTATTGCTATAAACCTTGTAAAGCAATTCATGCAAGGGAGCGCGAAGTATTAATTCGATCTCACCGCTCATCCGTAAGTGCGGTTCCTCATCGAGCGCTTCGCGTTCCATCGAGTCATACACATCCCGCAATTCTTGCTCCAATCGTTGCAGATCGGGCAGTAAGGGAGAAGGAGGGGCTTGTGTTTGAGCCGTTCTGAGCATCCCAACCAAGGTTTGTAGTGGACCACTATGAATCGCGTTAAAGGTCTGTTCAATCACAAACTGACGTTCCTGGAGTCGGAGCCGCAATTCCTGGTCATAGCGATAAAATAACGCTGCGGTCAAACCTGCCCCGTTCAGCACGAGTACGAGCAACGCAGGCACCACAGGCACCCACCACCCCACCAGAATCAGTCCAAAACAAATTCCGATCAGACTAACACTTGCAATTCCTAGCCCGAACAGAATCTTCCAAGGCGATCGCAAAAACCGTCCCAAGCTAATTCCCAATACGCCCCACACAATAATCCACAGGTACTCCCACGGCTTGTTCCAAACCTGAAGTAACGATCGCTGATCCAGCACTGCGCTAATGATCTGACTCGTTGAGTGCGCCTGCATTTCAATACCGTGAATTTGTCCGGGATTGATTCCAACAATCGCGCCTGAACTGACTAGATCTTTGGCGCTAAAGGACATCATGCCAATCAGAACAATCTTGCCGCGAATCCAGTTCGGGTCGAGTTGCCCAGATTGAATCTGCCCCAGAGAAAGCACTCGAAACGGGTTGACACGATTGCGAGGATTGAGCAGAATTTGGTTACCGTCTGTTTCGACCTGCACATACCCACCAGAATGCGGCTGAATCCGGGTCAGCTCCGTCTTGCCAAACCGAAAGGCATCCGTATCGCGAATGCCATTTTCAAGCTCGATGCCTTGAGCTGCGAGATAGTGTTGTGCGACCCGTAAGGAAAATGAGAAGGGATAGTCTTGCCGGGATGTGGACGATGCCGCAGCCAATAAGCTGCGACGGTGGTTGCCATCCTCATCTGGGACAACATCGGCAAAGCCAATCTGCTCGAAGTCCAGTGCAGCAGGCGCTCGAACCGTAAACCCATGACGACCGGGTAGGGCAATTTCTGCCCCAATGATATTCCGGCGGGTGCGAAACAGAGATTCCAGTGCCGCATGACCTGGTTCAACCGGAATATCTCGCACGATGTCTAGTCCAATCACCGTCGGCTGATAGGTCTGCAAGCGCTGAAACAAATCAGCAATCACCCCATCAGGAATCGGATAAGCTTTCGTTCGTTGAATATCTGCCTCGGTGATGCCGACGATCGTGATCCGGTCATCCATTGGCTCTAGGGGTCGCAGCCGCAGCAATTGATCAAACGCCATCAACTCGAACGGCTGAAGTACTCCATAAAACCGCGCGATCGTTACCCCTACAATCACGACCAATCCGGGGAGCGCTCCGTGTCGCCACGCCTGAATCTCTGCTCTTACCGCTTGCCATCGCTTGCCATTCATGACTTGTTCTGCCCCTAATCAATCAATCCTTCTTCTCTGGCTCGCACTTCGGTCTGAATTCGCAGGTTCTTGTCATTGTCTGGATACACTTCTAGCACATCTCGAATCTTCGTCCAGTAGTACTGCACAGTGCGTTCAGAGACATTCATTCGTTTGGCGATCGCCGTATCTTGCAAACTCTCCTGAAAAGCAAACTGCAACACCTGCATCCAAGCGGGTTTGAGTTGTAGCCCATTACGGATCTCTCTTGGCGTATAAATGCGCTCACGCAGTGCCCAATCGACCATCGTCAGCAGGTCTTTCATCGGCTGGCTCTTATCGACAACTGTGAAGCCGCCCATGTGATTGTCGATCGCTGGTTTCAACCAGATCAAGGTGCGAACATGAGCACTCTGCACCACGATATTTAGGCTCGGATACTGCTCCATGATTGTTTTGAGAAGCTGAAGTCCAGAATTTGCTTGAGCCGCTTCGCCGCTGGTTTCTGGCATGACCAAATCCACAATCACCAGATCAGGGAGCGTCTGCTCGATCTGGTGAAGTGCTTCCTGAGCCGTTAGAGCCGTGAGAATTTCTGCCTCCGGATACTCCTGCCTCAAAACACTCAGTGTGCCGCCTAAAACCAACGCATGGTCATCCACAACTAAAAAGGTTCGTTTCTTGGATTGAGATGAAGTTTGGGGCATAGTTCACTTGTTGCTGGACAACATCGTCAATTTAGGTAATCTATCATCTTCTTAACAATAGAGGCATTGTCCGGCTGCGGTCCTGCACCTTGTTGCAAACTGGGATTGCAGCCGTTTTTGATTCGCCCCCTCACTACCTAACGGAAATTCGATGGTTAGGTAGTGAGGCTTTCATCCTTAGCATCAATGGGGTATTATCTCCGCGAGTTGCTTGACAGAGGACTTCCTAACATTGACGAGGCTCCTCAATGTGTGCAACATCCTTGAAGCTCCTCCAATCACCACCCCAAACCAATCCTTCACTCTTAGCAGCTGCACCCAAGTCTCTCCAGAATTTAAAGTTTGTGTTTGCCGCACGTCCGCCCCATCCATATCGTCGATCGACAACATCTGCCGCAATTCCACATAAATGTTTACTTCTCATCGTTTTTGAAACACCTCTACGAACTTTTTCTCGTTGTTCTGCGATTGTTCTCCGTCCCTCAGCAACTTTGGGCTGCCATCCCTTCGCTCTCATCTTGACCAATACTCGCCTCACCTTTTGCTGAAACGCAGGTTCTAGCGACTCGATACCACCAGCAGCCATTGTTGGTGCGATCGTGGTGTTGGCAATCAACATAAATCCAATGATTGCAGCAGGAATCCGAAAGTAACTGAAACGCATCCTTTTTTCTCCTAAAGTAGTAGAGAAAGTTTTCGTTGCTAGATTGCGAAAGGTTTGTCCTTTTCTCTGATTTAATACGTCGGCTTTTTGGGGCTTATGCAGAGGAAGCAATTCATAGAAAGCGGGTTTAGTTCCTCAAGCCCGGAAAGTTGTTACGTTTGGTTTTGATATGGCGGTTGATACGTTGGAGTTCGCGTTCTTCACGCATTGCACCAAAGCAAATATCACTGATGATCAGGGCTTGATTGAGATGCTGATCGATAATTTGGACTGCTTTCGCCGCAAGCCCGTGAACATTTCAAAGATCACGATCTTGCTTGATCACGGCTATTATCCTGAAACACCCTGCCGTCCCAGCCAATCGTTGCTGTTATGACAACTGTGATCGAAGCCGTTAACCCTATACAATATCGGATTTGTCGTTGTCATTTACGAGTGTTGTTTTGCAATCGTTTTTTTCAAAGCAGGGTTGCTGGTTGTCATGATACATACGAGAGTCTTCCAAACTTTTTGTGATCAGAGTCTTCAGACGATTCCGAGACTCAGTATTTGCGTCGAAGAAATTTGCGAGCGTAACTTTATCAAGACACTGGAAGACCTCAATGTGATTGTCATTTGACATCAACTGCTTTGTCAACCTTTTGGGCGGATTGATTGCCTATTGCCATCAGCCAAAGAAGCCGTCGATTGTGAGCGAACAATCTCTTTCCGACTTCACCCTGAACTCAGGTTCTTTAGTTTTTGCAATAGCCGGATCGATCGACATACAGTGCAAGGTGTTAATGAAGCATTGGTCAGTTGGTGATCTACCCAATGATTGAATCAAACAAGCAGCACCTGCACGATTGCGGCCACAACAGCAGAAGCAATTCAAAACCCAATGATTGATACAAAACAAGCAAGACCTGCACGGCGGACGTTGACAACTCTGCCTCTTCCTGGAATCCTCTTGCCTGGAGCAGCCACGGTCTCTCTTGGTTTTTTCCTGCCTAGAGCATCCAGTCCCGCTGCAATTAAGCACTTATTTAGGGCGGATGACCAATGCCCCGTTACAATATGAGAACGCTCGTTCTCAAAACAGGATACGTTGTTCCAGCGCGAACCATGAAGCTCTTGCACTCGATAATAATTTCTACCGTACTGATGAGTTACAAACCTCCACTTAACTACTCCATCGGTCATATTGCCACGTTTACAAACAGTAGGTGCACCAAAGAATGAATCTGAAACTCTCTGAGCTATCGCTGCAGATGGTCTAAATACTTCAGATGTAAGAGGAATGAAATTCAGAACTAGTACCAAGCTGAGACACTGCTTAATTTTCATTTTTTCTCCAAGTTGCAAACTATCAATACTTCGGACAGATTTCGGGTGTGTTTTGAGGCTCAAGTCCTGATTCAATCGTGAACTGAATCTCTTTTTCAAACTTAGGGTTAGGGCTAACTTTGAAAAATAGCTCAATCCCGAAACATAGAGCCTGCAAGCATTGTGGGACTGTTCAGAACAATATCCGAAGTATTGCAAGAATTTGAGTCTTCATGCACCCTGTCTTAACATACACATCACTGAAAGCTAATTTATGTCGTTAACAAAGGTGACATCGTGCCGTGTTTATGGGCCTTTAAGAGAGCACAGGGCATTCCACGAGAAGCTGTATGTTGTGAATTCTCGTCATACTCTACCAGTCCCACATTAGTCTGACGTACTACCGATTGAAACGGGCAATGACTGAGAAGCCGCTGTGATGGATTATGGAACGAATGATCGTCTGGCACAATCTCCTTGAAAATAAATCAAGTTATGTAGCGTAGTGCAGCATCGCTATCCAGAGAAGTAGTTGAACGATCGCAGCATTAATCCCGATTCGCTTCCTAAGTTGAGAAACTCATCACTTGCCAAGGCGTATGCGACACGATACTGTTTACTAACGTTTCCTCGTCGCTTGCGAAGCGTGGCGGAACGCCTGCACCCTGGCTCTCATCCCACACCAACCACGAGAGCGGTATGGTCGTGGGGCTTCCCGTCGAAAAAGCTAATTCGTGTTTTGATTCTGACTCGCGGTTTGATTTTGACTCTGACTCTGGTTGAACACGCTATTTGATAGGCTTTTTTTTCTCCGAATTGAACGACATCTAGTGGATTCGGACGACATGGTCCTGTCAAGCTTTGTCGGATGATTTCATCTAGCTCCCTCTGAGAAAGAGGACGAGGCGGAGGTGGCTTAGGCCCAAACCGACCTCCTGCGACTTCGTACAGTTCTATAGCAGCAGCCTTAGCTGGCTCAATCTGTGTATTGGCGATCAGAGCGAATCCAACGATCGTGGTAGGGACGAGTCCAACGATCGCAGCAGGAATCCGAAAGCTGTTTAAACGCATCTTCTTCTCCTAAATGTAGAGGTAGATAAAGTCTTCGTTGCTGGATTGCAAGCAGGTTGTTTTCTGATTCAACGCGTCTGCTTTTTAGGTTTTATGCGGAGGAAGCTGATAAAAGTCGATGGATCGAAGCTTATAGGCAAGCCCTCCTCTCACGACCGTATTCTGTTTCTCCACAGGGAGCGGAGTCAGTTCCTAAGCTCAACAGATTGTTGAGTTGAGGCTCTAAATTTGCATCCTGTTTCTCTAGATGGATGATTCATGGGTGTGTAAGAACTTTGAATCATCCTTGACTCACATCGTAAGCAAGATCAGCTGATAATCCATTCGCTCTGCCTGAAAATCTGATGGAGAAAGTAGCGCAAAAGCGACTGCGGAAAAGTGCAATTGCAGCAGAATGACCATTCAAATTCGGCTGGTCTCGCGTTTGCTCTATCTATCTATGCAGGTATTAACTGCGGCAGCGCAGCAAGGGAAGCGCTGAAGGCTCAACGTTCACAAGTAATATCGAGTTTGATGTGATCACGAAGTACTTTCAGACATCCCTGGATAATGAAAACTTCGATACCGTTCGCATCAGCGCGCCTAACAGTTTACAGCAGCGAAAGACTGAAAGCTGTTAGTGAGGTTGCAAAGGTCAACTGCCGCCGCTCATTTCAATTGCTATCAAACTTTTCTCAAACGTCCGTTTCTGGGAGAACTATAGCAATCCTAAGCGGGTTGTAAGATAGAAATCAGTTTGATTTCATTTTCCATCATGACTGCTGAACCTTTGCTCCAAGACTTGGTAGAGTTTATCCAACAGACACAAGATGCCCGCGAACTTAAACGCGCCTTGGCGGTAAAAATGACCCTGCAAGGGATTATGCAGCGCAAGATCATGGCGCTGCTGCAAGTGACCTCTGGCTTTATCAGCAAGTGGAAAGGGATTTATGAGCGGCAAGGCGCATCCGCCCTGAAATTGGGTTATCAAGGTGGAGCGGGCTACCTCAGTGCTGAAGAACAGCAGCGCGTCATCGAGTGGCTCCAGCAAAAAGACCATTGGCACTTGGAAAAAAGACCATTGGCACTTGGAAGAGTTGCAACGCCATTTGTGGCAAACCTACCAAGTTGAGTTTCGCTCCCGCCAAAGCTACTACGATCTGATGAAGCAAGCAGGACTGTCATGGAAGAAGAGTCAAAGCATCAATCCCAAACACGACGAGGCAGCAGTGGAGGCAAAAAAGTCGAAATCCAGCGATTTCTACAACAGCATCAAGTGGCATTGGAGTCGGGAGCAATGCGAGCCTTGATGTTGGATGAATGCCATCTGCTCTGGGGCAATCTTCTCGGCTATGTTTGGGGCAAGACCAGCGAACGGATTGAGGTTCCAATTCTCAATACCCGAACCCGACAAACCTACTACGGCGCAGTAGACTATCTGAGCGGAGAAGTGTTTGTCAAGGGACTGCCAAAAGGCAATTCGGAATACACGATTACCTTTCTCAAAGCATTGTTGCATCAGTATCCCAATCAGCGCTTGGTGGTGTTTTGGGATGGGGCGAAGTACCATCGCTCTGAGGAATTGCAAGCGTTTTTGAGGCAAATCAATGGCGACAAGCCCCCAACTGAGTGGCAGGTTCACTGTATCTGTTTTGCCCCGAATGCGCCAGAACAAAATCCAATTGAAGACGTTTGGCTGCAAGCGAAAACTTACCTGCGCCAGCGCTACTATCGTTGTGAAACATTTGCTCAAGTGAAGCAGATGTTTATGCAATTTCTCCAGGATACGGTGTTTGATTTCCCAAAACTCTATCGCTATAGTTAATCTTACAACTCAATTAGGACTGCTATAGAAGCGGAACAAATCTGCTACAAAAGAATCAGCTTTCCTATCTCGCAAAACTCACCTCAAAATCAAATTCTCCAAACCAAGCAGGGCATATGAGTTTTGCGAGTAGATCAAGTTCGAGGGTCAAAAGTTTGCTCCACCACAGAATCTTTTGAGGAAGCGTTTGCCTTGCTATCGATCGCTAAAATCCGTAAACCTCGCTTCAGCATCTAACGTCTACCCACGCTATGTCCAACAAATCCTGCTTGTAAAAGTCGCATCTCGGTTGAGGTCAATTCTCGACTCGCATTGTCTTGCACGAGTTCGCAAACTATTGCTCAACACTCGTGCAAGACAATGCGATTAACGACCACGGTGGTTTTCCCAATGCACGATAGTTTTAATAATATCTTGCTGCTTAAGCATAGGCTGACACTGATCCATATAACCTCTAGCCTCCGGTAAACGCAGGAATTGATTCATTCTGTCTTTGTTTATCCTGCCATTTCTGAATCAACTGCCTTAAAGCTTCCACATCTCCTGTCAGGGCACTATAGCAATCTTCATTTAATAATCGATGCAGTTCTGTTGCCCATTCACCATAACTAGATTGCCCAATCACACCTTCTGAGGACTGGATATACTCAACGAGAATGGAAGGGTGAATGCGAAAGCTGTTATCGCCTCATTGCTCTAGGCATCGGAGGAAGTATTCATAATCTGCGAATACTCTATAGTCAGGGTTCCATCTTGGAGCGCCCAGGCGCTCGTGAGTAAAGCCATTGCTATCGATCAATTCCTCATGTCGGATCAACTCGCAGATGGTACTGTCTGCATTCGGTGAAGTGAAGGGCTGTCCCAGCTTGACAGGCTTTCCGTTTTGGATGGTGTCACGTCTCCGGCGCTGCTGCACCATGCTGCATCTTACCTCTGGATGCTGCTGAAAGAGAGATTTCGTCTCGGCTACAAATTTTGGTGCGATCGCATTGTCATCATGAGGAAATACCTGATAGATTTGGAAACCTTGTCGCTTCAGCGCAAGGAGGAAAAATCAACCAGCGGCTTTAGCCGCCTACCAGTTTCCGGATCTCCACGATTTTTGGTGTAGAATATTAGTGGATGAGTTTTTATGGTGCCCAAGTGCAGACAGTATCCGTTAAATGCAAGCTCCAAGTCCCTCAAGAGTTGCGTCCTGAAATTGACGTAACGCTGGAGCGGTTCGCGGACGCTTGCAATCAGATATTGAAAGTTGCCAAAGAACACAAGCAATGGAATACAACGAAGTTGCATCACTTGGTTTACAACCAGTCAGAGCGGCGACTGGGTTGAAAGCTAACCACGTTTGCCAAGCAATTCGGCGCGTGATTAGCAATGCCAAAGCTGTAAAACAAGTCCACAAGTTTCGTCCCACTTCGCTGAGGGTAATGTTCTAGACCTGTGGATGAACTATCACACTGCTCGACCAAATTCATAGCGGTTGATGAACAATTCAATCACCACATCATGTAACCAAATCGACTTTGAGAAGCAGATCGTTTTTCGAGCTAACCGTTTGATTCGAGTGCGGAGCGTCAAATGCTTGCGCTCAATGCGCTGCGTATTCGTCTTACCAACCGTATGCTTTCGCGAATCTAACAATCGCAAGTATGCACCCCAGCTATCAGTGTAGAAGCGCTCGATGGCAAATGGAGCAAGCAATTGCTGAAGTTGCTTGAGGGCTGCATCTTCATGAGGAGCCAGCACATAAGCTAGGACTACACCTGTGCGATGATCAATAGCGTGCCACAGCCAGCGCTGTGGCACGCTTAGATTGCACAAAGCTCCACATCTCATCCATTTCCGCTTCTTCAACTTTGACCACCATCGCGCTTGACGGCAGACTTTCCATCTGTTGGAGTAGGGAGGTGTTGACTTGTTCGAGTTGGTGATCTTTTTTTTAATTCTTCAATCACAGTCGTCGGGCTAATCTTCAAGACTCTTGCTGTATCTCGAATTCCGCTACCATTGACTGCCATATCGCTAATTTGCTGCTTGACTTCAGGTAAATATCCACGATAGCTGTAATCTCGGATGAAAGAACGGCGAGAACAGTTGGCATTGCGACAACGATACCGTTGTTTACCTTCGTCACTTTTGCCATTTTTCACGACGTTGGTGCTATTACAACTTGGACAGCAAACGGGTTCGAGTACCATGTCTACAAGAACAGCTAGAAAACAGTTCTATCCTCGCATAAAATACACAGGTCTAGAACATTACCCTTCTCTTCGTTGTAAACGAAGAGAAGCAAACGGTCGGAGTCACGCTGATCAGTGGACGGAAACAATTTAAGCTCTTGATTGGCAACTATCAGCTTGCCTTGCTGAAAGGGCAAATCCCCACAGCGGCGACGCTGAACAAAACCAAGAAGGGAGATTACTACATCAATTTCTGCGTTGATATTCTCACTGAACCCACGGGTAAGACACCCAAAGTTATCGGTGTGGATTTGGGACGCAGAGACATCGCCACAACTTCTACTGGCAATAGTTGGAGCGGCGAGAGGATTCAAGCCACTCGCGACCGATACAGCAAGGTCAGAGCGAATGTTCAACGCAAACGCACTCGGAATTCGAGACGACTTCTGAGAAGGCTCAAGGGCAGAGAACGGCGCTTTCAGAAATGGCTGAATCACAACATCAGCAAGCAACTGGTGAACGGAGCAAAATCGAACAAGGCTGCACTGGCGTTTGAGGATCTGACAGGTATCAGAGATAATCTGAACGAGAAGCCTCGAAACAAAACTGAGCGGCGTAGAACCAACAATTGGGCGTTCTACCAAATTAGAATCTTTGTGCAGTACAAAGCGATGATTGCAGGCGTTCCGGTTGTGTTCGTGCCACCTGCGTACACGTCTCAAACCTGTTCCCGATGCGGACATATCCACCCCACCAAAGGGAAGAGTTATCGTAACGGGAAGAAGTTTAAGTGTGGGCACTGTGGGTTGGAACATGATGCTGATGTAAATGCGGCTAAGAATATTGCCGCTTTGGGGTACTCCGTAAGCGTGCCCGAAAGTCCGGGGCTGTCGTGTCAACTACAGGGGCAGATGTCCTTGTTCGATATGGCAAATCTGGGCTAAAGCCCCTCGCCTTCAGGCAGGGGTTGCTTACCCAAATAAGATACGATGTCCCCACTTGCGACAGACTTTCCTAAACTCCGAGCATGGCATAGCCCAAAGCCATTATCGAGGTGATCCATCTCCAAGTAGGTAACGGAGCAGTCAGCCCGCAGGTGACGAATCAAATCGTAAGTTTGTGAATCTTTGCCATCGTTGACGACGATCCATTCAAAATCAGAATCTGTTTGCTGTAAAACGCTTGGAAGGGCACGATTGGCAAGTACTGTGGCTCGAAAGTGAGTGGCAGTAATTAGGCTTAGTTTCATAGGACTCGTTCCCTCCGAGCGCCTGACACAAAAAGCGTTGCCCCCTCTGACCTCACATTTTAAGCGATCTGATGCGGCAGCACCAATTGCGATCGCTGAGATTTAGCACATCTGAAAACTCAGGATGATTGTGACTCAAGCTTGTTTTCTGAAGATAGAGGGATGGGCTGGATGATGTGGATGAAACGGAACAAAACCTATTGGAAGTTTTGTCTAGAGCTAGTTTCACACCTGGATGATTTTTATGCTATCCCCCAAAGAACCCTTTTGCTTCAATTTCATCCCACCTCGGAGGATGGTGAAGTGATGATGAATGTTGTTCAGACAGCTAATCAGAACCAAAGCGAAAAGTTAAGATTGTGAGTACTTCTTTCGACAACTCGTGAGTCTGTTAGCAACCTGTTCGAGAAACCAGAGGGCAATTACCTCAAGGTTTCTCTCCAGTCAGTTGCATGATTCGGATCGGCTTCCAGCCACGCCAAGAATGGGCTTCCGCCCTGAATTGATAGAAGTTCCATACAGAGTTCCATAGAAATCTCTGGGAAGTTCCATGCTCCGCCAAGAATTCCAGTGGTGGAACAACAAGAGGCTTTCGCCTCGAAATGATGACCCAAAAGGCTTTCGCCTTGAATCAATAGAAATCAATCAACAGGAGATCACAATGAATACGACCTCGATCATCGGCTACGTAGGTGCTAAGCCTGAACTGAAGCAAATGAAGAGCGGTGCTAAAGTTGCCAAGCTGTCTCTCTACTACAATCGCCGCTACAAAGTGAATGGCGAAGTTCAAGAAGAAAAGCATCGGTTCAGCATTGAAGCATGGGGAGCAACCGCAGACTTCATGATGAATTACCTGGATAAAGGCAGTCGAATTGCTGTAACGGGTGAACTTCGCACTTCTTCCTGGACAGTAGACAATGGCAACGGAGAGAGCGAAACTCGCACCCGCGTCTATATCCTGGCAAAGAACATCAGCAACCTTACTGCCAAGAATGGAGCAGATGCTCAATCGGAGATCGACGAAGATCCCGGCTTCTAACCCATCAACTTCTCCCTCACGCAGGGAGAAATCTTTTGTACCTGGCAAGATGCTTACAGATCAGCGTAAAACTTTCCTATGGTTATTAGTTATGGAACCGCCCCTCAAGCCTAAACGGAAATACACCTGGATTGATGGAGGTTTGACAGTTCTGGAATGGATTCTGTCAATCCTGTGTGTGCTTGCAGGCGGAATTGTTTTTGCTTCTAGCGATCGCATTCATGGAATTTCCCTGGTTATTACGGGTGGTGTTCTATTTCCTCCAATCCATTGCCCACAGTGGTTGAAATATTTGGTTGTAGTTGTTGTCTTGCTTCTGATTTAGTGCTATGGATTTAATAATCCACTGACTGGTTACGCATTAAGTCAATTGAGGCTTTCGCCTCGTGATCTGTGATGCTTGGAGTACTACGAGCAGGTTCATCTGCAATTTTCAGCATTCGCTACACGCTGGATTGCAACTACTACCGGAATTTGGAGATCAACCCATGCAAGACATTTTAACCACTCTCGCTACAGTTACCGAAATTGCTGCCTTGGCTTATTTTAGCTTGGGTTTTGCTTGCTACGTCATCCAACAGTCCTCTCCCGCACCTCAGCGCCATCAACCGATCGAAAGCGTATCTATCCAACCAGAAGTGGCTGAAGTCGCTTTGGAAGAGGCAGTCCAATCAGAAATGCCTCAGACCGTTGCAGAAGAAGCAATTCAAGCTCCTGAAATCCAGCCAGAAATTCGGCCTGAAATTGCAAGCTCAAGCATCAAACTGCTTGGTGTTCGAGAGCTTCGCTTAATGGCGCGTGAGCAGCGCATCAAAGGATTTGCGCGAATGAATAAGGATCAATTGTTAGCCAAACTCGCCTAACTACAGCATTTTGCCCTCAATTCCTGGAGAACGCGCTTCATTCTCTCCAGGAACCTCCAACTTCAAAAATTGCTTAACTCCTCTCCAGTCTTGATGGTTCGGTTTGGAGATACTTTCGTTCAACTCTCTACACACTCACTTTCTCGCATTTCAAACTCAGATGAATAACCAGTACGGAGCGTGTCCAATCTGCGGTGGGGCAATTCGGATTCCTGGATTAGAGCGATCGCTTTGTTCTATTGATGGATGGGTAGCCACACGTTCAGTCAAGACAGCCATATCCAGCCCAAAACTAAAACCGAAATCTCGCCCTCCTTCTCCAACACAATCTGAGCAGATGAGCTTGTTTTGAATTCAGCCGCAGATCTTGCTGCACCGCTACTAATCGCATGACCTGAGCAAGTCTCTAAACTGCCCAACCCGGAAGTAAGACGCGAAGGGCAACTCACTTAACCGTGACCCGCCAGTGCAACGGGATAAGCACGAAGTTGGCGCATTCCTGTAGCTGAGCAAGTCGTTGAAAGGCTTGCTTTGCGATCGCTGCCTGAATAATTTGAAGCTTGTTCACGGAACTTCAACGGCAGACATCGCCTTTACTGATCATTCAACTCAATTCGTTTGGCTTGAGATTCAACATACCGATCTTCTAAACAGTTTAGTTAGGGTTTTTACAAAAAAGTAGAACCCTAATTTTTTTTGGATTCATCAAATTTTCGTTGCTCTGGCGGAACTACCCAGAGGGCACAGTAGCCAAAAGTAGAAGGTTTTCCCTGCACATTGAGCGTTACGCCTAAGCGATCGACATCCTTAGTGCAATCGAGATTTGCCAGCAGATCGTCATTCCACTGAACTAGGTTGCGGGCTAGTTTGCCTTCGCGACTTTTTGCCCACCGCAATGTCTCTGCTTCGTCTAACGTTAGCTGTCGCGGTGCGCCCGGAGCTAGTTCAGGTTTGGCAAGTTGAGTGCTTGCCCAGCCCAATCCTGCCCCGATCGCAACCATGACCACGCTGAAGATTGCGATCGGCAGTGCAGCCGGGGTCAACAAACTATCTTTCCACGTCGTTAGGTCGATCGCGGTAGTCGAGCAAGTCCGAGTCTTGAGTGCCTTGAGAAGATCGGGATTTCCGGTTTTCTTCAGTAGGGCTTCGATGCTCTCGGCAAGATTCTGTTGGAGTGATTGGATATCCTGAAGCGTTTGCTTCAAATTCTCCTGATAGGTCGAAAATTGCTCGATCGAGACATTCTGATTCTCGGACTCTGGGATCGCCGGAGCCGCTGGTAGCTCCAAGCTCTCCAAGGCTTCGCTCAATTCGGTCGTTACTTGCTCGAAGCTGCTGAGTTGCTGCTGTAATTGAGTCAAGAGCCGACTGCCTTTCTCGTAGGACTGCGCCGATCGCTGCACCTCCTGCGAGTTCAGCACGATCACCTTGAGCAGTTCCTGGTTCGATTCTAGAAGCACTCGATTCGTGTCTATCCATGTGTCCAACTTGTCGCTAACTTTGCGCGATTCCTCCGTCGTCGAGATTTTTCCTTCATCAACTGTTTGCCACAGTTTGCCAACAGCTTTTTGAAGTTCAGCGATCTCAGTGAGAAGCCTGTCGTTACTTGGTTCCACTCGCTGCTACCTCTGGCGCAGATTCTTCTACTTTCGGTTCAGGGGTCTTTTTCTTGCTGGTCGATTTGGGTGTCTTTGCAGCAGTTGTGTCCGTAGGGGAAGCAGGTAGCCCTAAATATTGAGCTGCTTTTTGCAGTTCTGGCAGGCTGAGGTTCAAGAAGCTATTGACCAGAATGCGATCGCCAAAAGGAAGCTGATCTTTCTCAAAAAACGACAAAGCCTCCTCGTGCATCACATCAAAGGTGCTGAGGTCAAGGATCGGCATATCAATTTCGATGCCATTCAACTCCAAAAACCGCTTGCGCTCTTCGGATTTTTCCCAGCGGCTGAAGTTCAAGCCCTCCTGCGTCCACATCAAGCTTTTCACAGCAACATAATCTGCCTGAATGCCGCAAAATTCCATCATGATCCGAAGGCTATTGATGGTGTTGTAGCAGTTGTTCAGGACAGTATCAAAGGTAATGCGATAACCCAAATCCTTAGCTAAATCAAACGCCCCGAATTTTTGCAACTGCTCCCTGGTCGCTTTCCCAGACGCTCCAGGCATATCGATGAGAACTACTGCTGGCTTGTGTTGATCGATGTCGCTAAACAGAGTTTTCGCTTCAGCCGATTTGAGAAAGTTGAGCCGCTTCACTTTGTACTGACATTCGGTGTGGTAGTCCTCGAACTCCGGGTTCTCAACGTCGGCATCATAAGCAAGGCAATTTACACTTGCCTGAATCAGAGCGTGGTACAACTGGCGACAATGCAGCGTTTTTCCGGTGCCGCCCTTGCCTCCAAGAATAAAGACTATTCGATTGAGATTAGAAGTCATGGATTAGTACCCCTACGTTTTTTTGGTCTGGTTTGAATCGTGTTGAATTCTGGTTCAACCCACTTTGTCTGCATCAGCTCAGTTGACGCTGTGGGGGCATCAGCAATCGTTGACTCACCTTCTTCGTCATTCTCATCAGGAATCTCAGCTAGAACTTGCTGAAGGTCAAACTGAGAGAATTCTGATGTGACAGGCAAATTTGGATTCAGATCGGCTGCAAGCGTTGAGGGGGCTACTACGTCTTGCTCTAATGTTGAATCTCCAGGTGTGGGCACTGCGATCGCAAATTCGGGGGCGTCTCCATTGGAAGTGCATCGATCGCGAGTGGTTGGAGAACCGCTTTGTTTTGATCGTCGATTGCGCTGTCGAGCTAATCTTTTTCGAGATTTCGTCTCCTCCCCAAAATAGTTTTGGAGCGTCTTCGGGCTTACGCTAAGCCCAATCATCTCTTTCAGCAAATCAGCAATCTCATCAAACGAGTAACCCTTCTCAAACCGCAGCTTGCATAACGTTTCATACATGGCGGACACAGTTTCCCGTGTCGACAGTTCACGTTTCTGTACTGGAGATTTTTCAGGAAGGGCTTCAAGTTTTGAAATTGCATCAACAACCAAATCAGTCTGCACCTTAGCAGAGCTGATCGGTGGCATAGGATTGCTCATACACACGAATCAGCAGATGGCTTCCAGGCGATCATCTGGGTCAGTTTATGGGATCGGTAGATGAAAACTTCCAAGGTTTCCCTTGCCCGTAATTATACTGCTCTCCTTTAGGAGTCGGGGAGGATTTCAGGCAGGATTTACAAATTCTTTGCAAGAGGTGGCACCAGTTGGAGAATTCTAAGGCTGGAACAGTAGAAATTTATCAGGATGCTATAAATGGTTCATCTGAGCGCGTGATATAACGTTCCACCTGGCATTCATCCTTGTACTTCTGGATGATTTCACCCAAGGCAGCATCTAGGAATTCCATTTTGAAATTAGTTGTGAACTTTAATGGGCAATCCTGGAGGCATTCCCCCAGGACAATCTTCGGGATGTGGATTGACGCAAATTCGTCGTTACAGCCCTCATTCTGCCCGTAGCAAGCCATGTCTTCTGTCCGTACAAAATTATGCCTTTAACCGAGCGATTTGAACTACGTCTTACCTCTGCCGAAAAGGATCGGCTAGCAGCGAAAGCAGCCCAATTCGGGCTATCAATTAGTGAGTATGTCCGGTGTGCTACTGGGCTGTCTGAACTGCCTCATCAGATGACAGACGTTGCAGAGGAAACTTATTTTCGACTAGGTGAAGTTTATGGAGAACTTGGTCGGGTCGGCTCTAACCTTAATCAAATTACTCATGCTATACATCAGCAATCGGTGAAGCTATCAGCACAACAAGAAATTACTCAAGCCTTGAACTCACTAAAATTTGTGGTGGATGATCTCAAAACAACCATTCGTGATGTGCGATCGCAGCTTGACGGAACATCAAAACCCAACAGTCGGGAATGATTGGTAAACAAATTAAGGGTCGAGATTTTTCTGGTTGTCTTGCCTACGTTTTAGGCAAACCAGGAGCAAAGTTAATTGGGGGCAACATGGAAGGAACCACGCCCCAAGAATTGACGATCGAGTTCGAGCAAATTCGCCAGCGTAATGAACGGGTTCAGCGCCCGGTGTACCACTGTGCCTTGAGCCTCAGCCCAGGTGAGAGCTTCACAGATGAGGCTTGGCGAGATGTAGCAGGAAAGTACCTAAAGGCGATGGGATTTAGCCGAAATCAGTACGTACTAGTGCGCCATACAGATACGGAAAACCATGAGCATATTCATATCGTTGCCAATCGGGTTCAGCGCAATGGGGAAGTGGTGACAGACTCTTGGGACTTCCGCCGCAGCGAGACAATTTTGAGGCAGTTGGAGCAAGAGTATGCTCTGACTCCGATCCCGCCAAGTTGGGAGAGCGATCGCGCTTCTCCAACCCGCCGAGAACTGGAAAAAGAGCGCAAAACGACTAAACCATCAGTTCGGCAGCGCTTACAGAACTTAATTGATGGGCTGTTCGATAGCGATCGCACCATTACCAGTTTTGATCAGCTAATGGCTCGGCTTGCCGAAGGTGGGGTGTTAGTGCGAGTCCGTCGAGATCAACATGCTCAAATTCAGGGCATTTCGTTTGAGCTAGAGGGGGTTGCGATCGCTGGATCAAAATTGGGGCGGGCATATAGTTTGCCTCAAATTGAGCAGCGGTTATTGGGAACCGCATCTTCAGAACGTCTTTCACCCTCTGATGCTGTGCGAGTTCGTAAGCTTCTAAATCAGCAGGTCCAACAGGTTCAATCCTTGCCTGAATTGGTTGAGCAATTAAACCAATCCGGAGTTGAGGCGACACTTCGCTTGTTCCCGCAGGGACAACGGCTCATAGTTGAGGTGGATGGAAAACTGGTGAGCAGTTCAAGACTCGGCAATCTCTACAGCGTTAAGGGACTGTCAGCCCGACTGACACGATCGCGATCGCCGAAGTCATCAGTTCAATCACAGCTAACGCAGGAGGGTTTGCACCAACCGAGCGTTTCTACCGAAGCCCTTAGAACCATTTTGATTCACCAGCAGCTCAGGCAGAAGATTGATTCAGCGCAGCAGGTTAGCCATTCCCTACCAGAGCTGATCGAGCAACTGGCACAGGTGGGCGTACAAGCCAAAATTCGGTACACTCGCCAGCAACAGCCTCAAGGCATTTCATTTTCTTTAGATGAAGTGACGATCGCTGGATCTCGCTTGGGAAGCAGCTATAGCTTGCAGCAGTTGACGCTCCGGCTTGAACGAGCGCAGCCTACCGCTCCGATCTTGTCCATGAATGGGGATGAGCTGGAGTCAATTTATGAACGGCTGTACCACCATGTATTACAGCAGGTTCAGAAGCAGAGTAAGCGCCCAAGGTCGCAAGACGGAATTGACCTCGCGATCGCGCAATATATTCTGCTTAATGGTAAGGAGACGGATATCAAGGCATTGGTTCATAGCCCTCAGATTGAGGAAATTAGGCGCACATCAGGAAGGAAAGAGGCAGAAATTCACCTTCAGCAACTCCTGCAAAAGGCGGCTGAATTCTTGGAGCCAAGGCAAAGCGTCCGTTCTGCTCGAACTCAAAAGCTGATGTCTCAATTTAGCAGCCGCGATCAAGAAAGGTAGAACCGATAATTTCTTTACAGAATTAAAGTTTCATTCCCTTAGCTTGAATTTTTTAGGGTTCTGACCCTAAAGATTGATGAATTTTTATCCCTAATTTTGTCTCGATGCACCCTAAATTTTTATAGCCTACTTCGGTAGTAAATTTTGTTGCATCCAGCTTATCGCCTCTGTGACCAAAATTCCATCGCCGGATGCGAGAAAACTTTGAATTCGCGCAAACTGCTGACTTTGAGCAAGGCTCTGGCTCTCACTAAGCTGGTGCAGCCTGCTTTGGAGCAATTCTAAGAATGGTGCGGGGTTACGACCTGTTATTCCTAGAGTTTCATCTTCTGTAGCGGTAGGAGTGCTGCTGGCAGAAGCGTTACGACCATTGCTAGGTAATAAGCTTGTACAATTTGAAGCTGCTAAAACGGGGCTTTCTGCTTCTAATGCAGGGCTGTTTAGTTGATTATTATTTTGGATCTCCGAGCTTAGAGAATCAGAATCTAGAGGATACACACTTTCAGAGTCAGAGCTGAGAGAATCAAAATCCTGAATCTCTTGAAATGATTCTTGAATGGAAAAGTATTGAGGATGCCATAGATCTCGATGTTTATAGAGTGATCCTCCTCCAATTCCATATTGAGTGAGTGCCTGAAAGCGATCGCGAATTGAAGCTGGAGGATTTTGCTTTTCTAACAAATCTGCGATCGCGCCTCTGATTCGATCGCGAGCTGCTTCCGATTGTTGTTGATTCCAGTTGGGAGCCTTTTCGATCGCGGCATCCAATTCTTGATTCTTAGCCTTAAATTTTCTGTGTTGGTCTCCGTAATGGAAGTAATGGCTCTGTTCGATACATCTTGCCCATTCCGCAGCACGATGCTCAATCTCATACTGGTGCTGACACCATTCGACGTACCCAGGCAGCGATCGCGCTGTTTTGACAATTTCATCGATCAACCGTTGACCTGCTAGCGGCTCACCGCCATTAAGCATATGGTGGAAAATGTAAGCCCGCATCGTGATCCGACCAAGCAACCGATTGGTTTGCCCAGGTCCGGTCCAGCCAAGTTCAATTTCGATATTCAGGTCATTCAGAAATTTATCAGCTTTTCCAGAAATGTGAAAAACTCGTCGCTTTGCCTGTTTGAGAATTTGCCTGAGTGTTTTTGTTTCCAGGTCATTTCGCGATCGCGCAAACTGCCATTGCTCCACGAACTGGGTCGGTGTACTCCAAATGGGCTGTAAGTCATCATTCAGCAAATACGAACCCACTTGTAGCGGTAGGCGATGGGCATTGAATAAACTTGGCTTGCCATCGACGACGTAGGGTTTAGGGTTTGGAAAGGCTTCTAGTTGTCCCGGAACTAATTTAAAGCCTTCGTTCTCCAATAGGGTTGCAAGTGCGATCGCAATCTGCCAAGAGCTTTGAGCTTGCTCGAAAGGAAAATAGGCGTGCAAGCCTCCGCTGTAGCTCGAAGTACAAATGACTGCGCTAACCAAACCAAGTGGCTCTAATGCGGCAGTTATGCGGGAGAGAGCGAACGGATCTTGTTTGGGATGATAAGGGCTATTGATGTCAATATCGAGCAAACAGTAGCGGGTTTGGGCACCGAAGCGAACGCCGTAGAGATAAGAGCCTTGTTGAATTAATCGATCGCTTAACGGGTAGCGGCTTTCGGTTTGCCACCCGACGGATCGCCCTGGAGCAACCTGGGGTGCCCAAATGTAGTCATGACGATGCGGAAAGAGGCAAAGAAAATAATCTCTCTGCTCCTCAACATAGTAGAAAGCCTGCTGTGACTTGGGCGAAGCGATACGGCACCTCAACAATCTTGTAAGAGTTACACAAGTGCAACTGTTCACTGCCCAAAGATATCAGCGGTCACAAATATACTCAGTGGTGCTAGTTGGATCGATCTGATCAGAATGATCAGACGTGTGACCAATTTCTAGAATTGCTGCCGTGCAGATCTTTCAACGATTTCAATGTGACCTTAAGTTCGAGTGAGGGGTATTTTTGGTCTAGGTGAGGGGTATTTTTAGTCTAGGTGAGGGGTATTTTTGTATTTCTAAAGTGCAGAAAGATCCCATATCTAGGGCGATTCAAGCCTTGCTCGAAAATGTGACGCTAAGTGCAGGTGAGGGGATTTAAGAAATAAGGTGTAGATTCCAGAAACTATGGCAGGCTGAGATAATTGCCCGTCGCTGATTTGCTCAGTTTGCAGCCAATATTGTGACCTTTGGTGCAGGTGAGAGGTATTTCTCGATAAGGTGTGACCTCTGGTTTGGGTGAGGGGATTAAAAACAATGCAGGTGTAGCCTCCATGCTGAGGGTGCATCTGCATTGTTATATCAGCTAATTCTGTGACCTTTAGTTTAGATAAGGGATATTTCTCGACCAGATGTGACTTCGCTGCCCTGTGATCGAGATCAACCTTGTTATGACCTTTGGTTTAGGTGAGGAGATTGAAAGCGATATAAACAAAACTTCTGTCTTGAGGCTGTCTTGCCCAAAAATGCGAAGTTACCTTGTGACCTTTGGTTTAGGTGAGAGGTATTTCTCGATAAGGTGTGACTCTACATCCCCTACTTTGAGAGATTGTGACCTTTGGTGCAAGTGAGAGGTATTTCTCAGTCAGTTGTGACCTTTGGTGCAAGTGAGAGGTATTTCTCAGTCAGTTGTGACCTTTGGTGCAGGCAGGGGGTATTTCTCGATAAGGTGTGACTCTACATCCCCTACTTTGAGAGATTGTGACCTTTGGTGCAAGTGGGAGGTATTTCCTAGTCAGTTGTGACCTTTGGTACAGGTAAGGGGTATTTGCGAAATGATGTGTGACTGCTGCTCTAAAAGGCGTTCCACGGTTTAGAGCGATCGCAATTGTGACCTTTGGTTTAGGTGAGAGGTATTAATGGGTCGCAGCTTATGTGTGACCAAGGCATTTGAACGATGCCCCGTGCTACCAATCTAAATGCAATCCCAACCTAGATAGCGGGTTCTAGGACGTATTCTTTCAGCTTTTCTTGATCCTCTGGCTGAATATTACGCTCTCCCTTTTCGACCATTTTGACCCAACTCACACTACGCTCTAACTTGGTCGCTAAAGCTTTTTGAGTCCATCCTTTAGAGATTCGCAGATTTCTCAATTCTTCTCCAGACGTAATCAGAGTTTGGACTTTGGACAACGATTCTGATTTCTGACCCACCGAAGAGAAGTCAGCGTTCACACGACTAGAGCGACGGGATAGGGACTTACTAGAATCTTGAGGGGACTGATCGCGATCTAGATTAGCCTGTGAAGTCTGATTACGCTCTCGCTGAGGATAGCGGCGAGAATCTGCAATTTCGTCGAGTTTTTCCTCAATCTCAGCAGGTGGTTGAATCCAAATTCGCCCCTTCAGGAGCTGCTCAAAGCTGCCTCGAACTCGCTTTTTGAAATCAGTTATGCGATCGCCCTCTGGCAGTGCAGCATCTTGTGACCAAAACGCGATCGCAGCTTCAGGGTCATCAGGAATTTGTGAAATCGCCTGAGCTGTGGGAGTCTCAATCCAGTACTCGGAAGGATAGGTTGCTGCATCAGGTTCAACCTTCCAGCCTTTCTCGATCAGTGTTTTTAGAGAAGTTAGCCAAAGTCTAACAATGCGCTTACGCTCTTTAGAATTCGTTCGAGCGGTTTGCAAGTCCTCTATGCCAAAAGCGACCTTCATTAGCGTTTCAACGCTCAAAGGACTATGGCGATTCACTCGTGTTTTAAATAGAAGCCACATCATGAGTCGTGCTGCCCCGGCATGATGATGCCAGGTACTCATAATGCCGTTCAATAAGCCCTTGGATAAGAAGCCATATTCGTAGTAGCCAGATTTATCCTGCAAGCGCTCTCGATTCAGGAAGTACTCTGCCCAGTACCCACAGCGCATCCGAAGGGTAAAACCGACCCACTGCTTTTCGCCAACACATTGCCCGTCTGTATCTTGAATACATTCCTGAAAATGGAGCATCGGCTCTGTCATCTCCCAAAGATGGGTTCGGCTGACGGTAAACCCCTTCACCTTTCCCTGATCTGGATATGAGACATAAACAAGCAAATGGCAGGGTTGCTTTGCCCACTCCAGCATCAATTCCAATTTTTGCTGCTTGTTCAGTTTCTTGTTTTGGTCAAGCCCTAGATATCGCTCTAATTGGGTATCGCTCAGTGTGAAGGACTGCTCCCACGGGCGCTCTAGCTGCGTTGCATGAGCAGCATAGATGAGGTGCATACAAGCGGCACGAATATCAAATTCCTCAATTAAGGCAAGGGCTGCTTCACCTTCTAAGACTGAAGGATGCTTTGCGAACAAGTCTTTGGTGACGAAGAAGGAGAGGTATCCCCTTCCCTTAGCAACTAGACTTTTATAATGTGGTGAACCATCGTCAGCATATTTCCAATCGAGATCCTCGCCTTGACTCAGAATGTTGCAACTCTCCCAAATCACCCGATTGGTCGCCATCGGGTGAATAGCTGCGCTAGGAAATAAGTCGGCACTGGTCATGGGGCGTTCCACAGTTGAGTAACGTCCGCGACGGGCTGTTTTTCGTAACGGCTTCTTTGTAGCAGGCTCAATCTCTCCAGCAGTCTGCGAGGTTTCGACCTCAAAAACGCTTGCCTGGTTCGTCGATTCAGTCTCAATGACAGCAACATCGATCGTTGCCAGTTCTTCAGGGGGCTTGGATTTAGGTAGTTTTCTCGGAGGCATAGCGTTTTGCTTCAACTTTCAATAAACGCCAGAACATCTAATTTATTTTTGTAATACCTAAGCTGACCCCTTTCCCAAGATTTCGCGATTTGCTATGCTGCAAATGCGAAAGACAGGCTAAGCTGTCTAACCGGGAAGGCATACATTCAGGTATGTCGTTCTGGCAATACACCAAATTCAAAGGGCATCAGGGAATCTTCTTGGCGGTCGAGTTCCTGGTGCTTTTTGCATGAGGCACTTCTGTCATGTGACTATCCTGGATAGGATCATAGTGCCATTTCGCTACAAGTCAAATGATAATCGCGGTCGGTGCTTTGTGTCCCTGGGAATTATACGAATTCTTTACATTCTTTCTTGTGTAACAAGGGATAAACATGCTCGAAAGTTACACAAGAAAGCAGTGCAGCTTACCCTCTCCAAAAAAAACTAGAGTTTCTTTCTTATTAGTAGCCATAGCAGCAGTTTTGGCTCAAGACTTGAAAATCTTTTGAAAGTAGTATTTGACACCCAAACTACTGAAAAGTAGTAGTTATAGTTCTATCGTTTAGAGCATTATGGATCTAATGGTGAAGGATAGAATGAAGTCAATGCAGATTACTGGGGTTCATCATATTGCGATTATTTGCTCAGATTACGATCGCTCCAAGCACTTCTATGTGGACTTGTTGGGCTTCGCGATTGTCCGTGAGATTTTTCGAGAAGCTCGGCGATCGTACAAATTAGATCTGCTTAGATCTGCGCGTCGATGCCCACACCCAGATTGAGCTATTCTCGTTTCCTCATCCTCCTGAACGTCTTCAATCTCCTGAAGCCTGTGGATTAAGACATCTCGCTTTTGCGGTTGCTTCGCAGTTCCCCAGAGGGGTAAACGCTGGTTTAGATGCAGCGGTCGCCGACCTCACTGTTAAAGGCATCGACGTTGAACCCATTTGGGTAGATGAATGGACTGGAAAGCGGTTCACGTTCTTCAAAGACCCGGACGGATTGCCGCTGGAGCTTTACGAGAAGTAAGAGATATGACGATGCAGATGACTGGAAAAAATTAATTTTTTCTTGTGTAACAAGGGGTAAAATAACTGGAATTGTTACACAAGAAAAAACGATGCCACGCCGTCCTTCGTTCGAGTCACTTCAAGCCTCTCTTAAGCGTTTGAGCTTAGAGGAGAAGCAGCAGACGCTTGAATGGTTGGCTCAGCAGATCAAGACTGAGACTGAAGCTGAAAAACTCGTACCTCCCACAGGTGCAGGTGATTCGAGCCGCATTGCGATCGTAGAGCAGCAACACTATGAAGGCAAAACATACCAGCTTGAAAAGCGGCGCTGTGGAAAGGAAGGATGTGTCTGTCTAGATGGAGAAGTTTCGGAGGTGGGGCACGGACCTTATTGGTATGCCTACTGGCGGGAATCAGGCAAACTTAAAAATATGTACGTAGGAAAACGAGCGCCTTGGGAGACGCTCAATCATAAACGCCAATCTGTTCAGGCTTATAACTCGTAATTTCTGCTGTTAACGCTAAGCTTTGGACTCCACAAGATTATTCGTTATCTGCCTGTTAAGTTTTTCTTAATAATTGCGTCTCTAGCATAAAAAATACTTCAGTATGAATGGCGCATTTTTAGTATTAAATCGCACAGGGTGAACTATAACAGGAAATATGAAACATTTGTTGCACCGAAAATGACAGAGCGTCTATTGTCAAAAGTTCAGGGCACTTCAAAATCATTCGTCAGTGAAATTTTAACGGGAATTGAATCTCGTTATAGAAATAAATTAGATACTTCACTTGAGGGTGCTTTTGTCATCACCACAACTGGGCGATATCTAGCAGTCAGTAGTTCTTTAGCTCGTTTATCGGGCTACTTCTCGTCAGAGGACATGCTGAAAGCAGTGGTTGGCATTGACCGCCAATATGCGAGTGTTGATCGCTGGCAGGAAATTTCTTCCCGTCTAGCAACTTCCGGTAACATCGACGGGTTAGAATCCGAAATTTTTACCCACGATGGTTCAATTCGCTGGGTTGTTGAATCCTTTCACAGTGTTCTGGGTGAGCAAGGTCAGCTCCAGTATTACGAGGGCATTCGTCGTGACATCACTGACCGTAAACAAGCCGAATCCTTACTAGCTCAACGAGATCGTTATCTTTCTGCAATCGCGAAGGTGCAGCACATCTTGCTCACGGATGAACATGGTTATTGTTCTTCCGAAGTAATAAAACTTTTAGGAGAAGCTGCCCAAGCAAGCCGCTGCTACATTTTCATCAACGAGCAGGATCAAGATAGCAGAACCTATGGTCGTCAAACCGCAGAATGGTGTGCGCCAGGTATTGCCAAGACCTTTGATGACCCATTCTGGCAGCGATTCTATTACGATTTGGTTACTCCTGCGCTCTGGCAAAACTTGAGTCAGGGAAAGCCTTACATGGAACTGGTGAAGAACCTGGCAGATTTGGATCGGCAACTTCTGTATAGCTATCAGGTTCAGGCGTATCTGATTCTGCCGCTCATGTCACAGGGTAAATGCTGGGGATTTGTTGGATTTGTGAACTGTGTAGAGCCTGTGTTGTGGAATCAGCCTGAGATCGATCTCCTAACCTCGGCTGCATTTGCCATCTCACTCGCTAAAGAACGTTTCGAGCAAAAACAGGCACATTTAGAAGCCGCGATCGCGCTTCAAAAATCAGAGACGCGACTGCGATCGACGTTAGCAACCAAAGAAGCGTTAATTCAGGCGATTCCTGACATGATGTTTCGCATCAACCGTCATGGCGTTCATGTGGACTTTTTCCCTGCGGTTGGACTTTCCCCGATCATGCCGCCAGATGAGTTTCTGGGACGTTCCTTGTTTGAGGTTTTACCAGAGAAAATAGCAGACGATTTAGTGCAGTCCATTCAACAGTGCTTGGACACTCAGCGGTTACAAACCTGCCGCTACTCACTGTTCATCGAAGAGGTTCTACGCTTTTATGAAGCGCGAATCGTTCCCTACTCTGAGTCTGAAGTTTTGTCGATCGTTCGAGAGCTTCAAGTGCCAGATGCACAGCATAGCTTGCAGTTCCCATCGTTAGTGTCAACCGCTACTCGCCGCCTGAGCCAAAACTTCGGGCGATTGAATGCTCACTTTAATCAGGTGGAAACGGACTTATGTGGGTTGCTCGAACTGGTGGATCTCTACCAGCAGGATTGTTTGAACCAGGATGAAATTGAAGAAGCACTGCGAATTATCAATCCGGGCGATATTTCAGAATCGTTGACAGACTTGCTGAACGCCAAACAATTTGCCTGCAATGATGTTCAGGCGACGTTGCGATTTCTCAATACCTGTACCGAATCAGAAAAGGAAGAATTGGGGCGAATTGATTTGCATGATTGTATTGATGCAGTGCTAATGCTGCTGCGGGATAGATTAAATCGACAGTATGGCGACTTCAAAATCTACATCTCCAAGGCGTATGGAAAACTGCCGGAAATTGAGTGCTATCCCAAGCAGTTAACTCAAGCCTTCCTGCAAATTTTGACCAATGCGATCGAGGCGGTTGCAGATCCTATGCGATCTACACCTCCTGTAATTATCCTATCGGGCGAGGCGACTCCTGATCGTGTACGGCTCTCTATTGCTGACAATGGCAATGGCGTTAACCTTCAGGAGCAGACACAAATGTTTCAACCCTTTGTCTCAACTAAATCTACGCATTCAGGATTAGGGCTTGCTCTGAGCCATCAAATTATCGTGAATCGTCATCGTGGAGCATTATATTTTGCGCCAGCGGCAGGTGGAGGGAGCCAAATTGTGATCGAGCTTCCTCGGTGTCATACTTCCGATTAAGGCACTCATCTTTGGTGCGCGAAGACCTTCGCGTACTTATTGACAATAGATTACTGAGACGTTACAGCATCATGAACGACCACCAAATCGAGTTGATTCACCAACTGTTCTCAGAAGCGGATCGGATTAAGCTGCCTCTGTGGTTACAAGGTGGTTGGGCGATCGACGCAAAACTCAATCGGATTACTCGCGAACATGAAGACATTGATATCGCTTATCCAGTCGATTGCAGCACAGAATTTCTCACTCTGCTGAACGCTTTCGGCTGCGTGGTCACTGAACAGACTAACTATGGTTTTCTCGCAGATCGGCTAGGGATTCTCCTCGACTGCGAACCTTGCATTCGGATTGAGAACCATTATGAGTTAGAAGGGCTACCACCAGGAACCTGTCCATCGGAACCCAATGGAAATCTTGTCGGTAAACCAATTCGCTGCACGAGTTGGGAGGCGATTCTTTGGGATTACTTTTATTAACGTCAGTTCGGGATAAGAAATCATCAAAAGTCTTGATTCTCCGTGGCTTGCAACCCGGCTTCAAGTCAAGCTCTTGTCAATAAGCCTCGCAGTTGAGAATATTTTCAGTAGCAGGTCTTATTGAGAAAGTCTTACCATCTAGTTAATTGGCTCAAGCTAGCTGCAGCGGGCGTTTTAGCCTTTGGCTTAACCCGAACTCACGTTTTATTACATCGACGAGGTTCCACAAAACGAGTGGCGGTCGAAAGACTTTTCTAGTTTTGAGCTTGCGAAAACATCGTTCGGTGAGGCTGCAACGCAAATTCTGCACGAACAGTTCAAGCGCCAGTCACTCCGCTCGTCGCTCTAATGTCTGAGTCAAAATTTCCACAGCCGCTTCATAATCTCTGCCCACGAAATAGGAAAAATGATAGTAGCTGGCAAGATAGAAATCGCAGCCAAACTTCTGGTAACGATCTGCGATCGCCAGAAATCCGTAACGGGCATCACTAGCCTGAGTGAACCAATCCCGATGATATGCGTCTTGCAGAAATAGGGTGAGCGTTTGTTGGTCAGCACTCGGAATCACCCGAATTGGATGAATATCAGTGTGGTGCGATCGCGGTACGGGCAGCAGTACGAAGCGCCCTTCAACGGTGAGAAACTCTGCCAAACTGTCCTCGTCGCGGGGAAAGTAGGATTCTTCGGGCAACTTAAGAAAATGGTGCCACGCCATCCAAAATTCGTGTTTGCTATCAAATCCAGGATCAATGTCTAATCGCCACTGCTGCTCTTGACACAAATCATCGAGAACAGCTTGAGGTAAATCCGCTAATTTCATGACTAATTTTCCTACAGTCCTTTTATCTGCTATCAATGAGAGGCGCTTGAGCAGGTGCAGCTTGGAGGAATCGTGACAGCCCTACCGTGAACCACGCATTTTTCTTTAATAAAGCGGTTCTTCAATTGCTCATTGCAAAGATCTGATCGGCAGTTAGAGAAATGTTCGGAAACAAAACGGACTCGATCCGATCGCTCCCTCGAAAAACTTTCCCTGGCAAATATTCCCCATTCTCAAGTTGGTAGATTGTGATGGTGGGCTGCTTGGGAGAGCCAATAAATCGGATGCCACCAAATGCAGCATAGTCCACAATGATGTACTCTGAAACGCCAAGATCCTCATACTCAGCGAGTTTTGTCAGATAATCATCCTTCCAATTATTGCTAACGACCTCAATGGCTCCAGGCGGTGGAACGTATGCGGCAGCAGAACTTGAGCTAGTTTTCATTCGCTGCCATTCTTCTTTTGCAAAGATGACAATATCCGCTTTCCGGCTTTTTTCTTTGTCTCCAGGTGCAGTCTTAAGGCGCACCTGCTTAGACTGTCGTGACACATAGGGAAGATCATTTTCCTGACAATGAGTTTCGAGGTAGGCACAGAGCCGCTCGATTAAATCTTCATGATTCGCATTGGGTTCTGATAGGGGCACAGGAAATCCATCCAATAACTCAAATGCTCTACCTGATCCGTCGTCCCAGGCGAGAAATTCTTCAAATGTCAGGGGTTGTGTCACGGTCGCATACATCGCCCTCGCTCCGTTGCTGACGGGTACTTGACTCAATGCTACCAAGTTGCAGGGCTTTGTCGATGAGTCCTTGTTTATTTTCTTGCCGCCGCATCAATTCCTGAAGCATGGCAGCTTGGAGAGCGATTTCGTTAAGTGCTTCTCGTCTTGCGATCGCAGCCTGCCACTCTCGATGACGAGAACTGCCTGGTCGCCCTAGCGATGGGCTAGTCGTTTTACCGTTCTCTTTTTCCGTAACTAGCCGGATGTAGGTGTAAGTCTTGAAGTTTTTGGTTTCATGGGATTCTGTTAGCCAACACTTCGCTAGAGCAACTCGTCCACTGGCTCGAATTGTGTCCTCTAACTGCTGGAGCCGAAGCCGCTCTGCCTCTAGAGAAGAATTAATCATTGATTTCTGTATGGTCAACATCTCTACCATACAAAAAAAGTTCCGCATGGTCAATTTCTGAGCCACACGGAAAAAATTCGCTGTTCTCATCTAAGCGATCGTTGTATTTGCAGCAGAATAAGGCGGGGTAAGCGTTTCTACATGGTTTAGATTTTAACCATGCAGAAAATGTCGAGATGAAGTTGAGAGGCGCACCCCCTCCAGCCTAATTTCGCAGGGCTGATCTATTGGCAAAAGGAAAAGAGGCGAGGAATATCGTGAGCGAATGCCCTCAGTGCTTTGGTGATAGAGGCAAAGCCGTGGAGTCGAAACAGATTGAGCGCAATGGTTCTCAAGATTGCCATATTTTCGGGGGCATGACCTGCACACACTGGGGTGATGTCGTCCTCAAGGAAGACATCTTTAACCCAATGCAGGCGATTTTCGATGTGCCAATGGTCGCGAATCAGCCTGCTGAAATCGGTGGCGTTGCCAGCCACTGAACTGATGTAGAACATCGTTTCATGCGTTGCTTCGACTCCTCGAATGCCGGTGCGTTCTACCCGGACTAAACGCTGCACACCCACCCAAGCAGCATCGATTCCATCAACCGGATCTAAAACACTAATGGTACGGTGCGTCATCCGATTTCGGGTCTGTTCGGTTTGATCATCCACACTTTGCGCCTCGTGTTGCTGAAACTGTGTTTGTAAGTAAGTGAATCACTTCGGTTGATTGCCTTTGACCGCAAGCACAAAGTCGTTGCCGCTCTCAATGATTTGCTCGACTGTTTTTTTGGGTGTGCAAGGCGTCAAGACTAAAGCAAACACCCTTGAGGTGCAGGGCGCTCAACAACCGGAGAACCGTCTCGATTTCGCTGCCTTGCTGAGTGTGCATCGGTGCGACTCCAACCACCACTCCAGTCCGAGTGCAAAATGCCGAGACGATGTTGACAAAATCTTGATACCGACTGTCATACTCTTCGACACTTGCTTTGATACTTTTGCCATCAATGGCAATGTGTTCGCACGGCTGAATGTGGATTTCAGCTTGTGTCCAAGCATTAAACGCATTGGTCAACGCCTCAAAGTTAAGTCGCACTAAAACTTGTCGAATCGTCGAGTACGACGGCAAGCGCTTGTAGTCCAACTCCAGAACTTCTAGCAGTTGCGGCTGATGCCGTTCGACAAATTCAGCTAAAGCTCGATAGCCCGTACAACCGCTCATTGTTCCCATGATCACTAACAGCAACACGACCCACAACTCATAACGCGGTTGGGTGCGATAGTCGCGCACTTGTTTCATACCAAATTGAAGAAAGGGAGTGACAAATGAGATACTGAGTTCTACCGTGTGGAGAAAAACAGCAATGGTCGGTGTCACCCGGATCAAAATTGAAGAAACAGCATCAGAACTGGAAGCGCTGAT
>JAESFQ010000061.1_pt1 | contig 56823 bp, 59 predicted proteins | sample 9269431 | NCBI WGS metagenome assembly JAESFQ01 (sample SAMN14502588, study PRJNA617103) | algae metagenome | isolation source: Plectolyngbya sp. WJT66-NPBG17 and co-occurring heterotrophs from well... | place: USA: Mojave Desert, Joshua Tree National Park, California | collected 2006-08-06 | reverse complement strand
GCCGCCAGCGCCGCAGCCCGGTGGCGATGTCCGCCAGCGCCGCCGCACGCCGCCGCGGCACACGAGCATCAAAGATATAAGTAGCTTCGGCAACGGCCGGTCGGTCCAACATCCGGGGGCTATAGACCGGATCTGGCCGCCGAAGCCAGCGCGGCACAACTTTGAGTCGTAATTCGTAACAGGCAAGTGTATGCCTGTGCACAGTATTGCGATGGCAAAGCAGTCTTGCCGGCGGACCGGCCGACCGTGTAGGGCTATCGCATGAGGACGTAAAACGTCCGCCAGGTCTTCGGGGCAAGCCTGGGATCCCGCGCCGTGGGGACGGCAGAGGATCCGTGGGGGGCAGGCTTCGGAACCCGGTGGTCCCAGACCCGGTGGAGCGAATGGGGATGCCCGAGGGGAACAGGACATCGCGTGCCGTCATGGCCAGCGGGGCGGGGCGCGCGATGCGCCTTGCGCGGCCGGCAGTGGCGCTCTCGGTGTTGGCCATGCTGGCGGCCTGCAGCCAGCAACAGGCGAGCCGGCCGAGCACGGGCCATCATGTCGCCGTCACCCATGGCAGCTACAACCGCCCGGCCAGCTACAATCCGCCGGGCCCGCCGGGCGACCCATGGGGGCCCTACATCCGCGAGGCCGCCCGCCGCTTCGACGTGCCGGAGCGCTGGCTCCGCGAGGTGATGCGCCAGGAGAGCGGCGGCCGCAGCTCCGCCACCAGCCCGGTCGGCGCGATGGGGCTGATGCAGGTCATGCCCGGCACCTACCGCGAGCTGCAGGGGCGCTACGGCCTCGGCGACGACCCCTACCACCCCTATGACAGCATCATGGCGGGCGCCGCCTACATCCGGGAGATGTACGACCTCTACGGCTCGCCCGCCTTCCTCGCCGCCTACAATGCGGGGCCGCGGCGGCTCGAGGACTATCTCTGGAACAGCCGGGGCCTGCCGGCCGAGACGCGCAACTACGTCGCCCGCATCGGCCCGAACATCGTCGCCCATCACCCGACCCGCCGCGCGGCGCCGGAGATCTACGCCGCGGCCGAGATCCCGCTGAACATCCCGGCCGGACCGCGCCGCATGGACCAGGCGACGATGATCGCGCTGCGCGAGCAGCGCCAGGCGCTCGACCCCGGCGTGCAGCTGGCGCAGCTGCCGACCGGCCCGGTGGTGCGGATGGAGCCGATCCCGGACGGCAGCACCTATGCCGCGCAGCCGGCGCCCATGGCCGCGCCGGTGCAGCTCGCCTCGCTCGACAACGGCTCGGTCGTGCGCATGGACCCGATTCCCGACGGCTCGACGGCCGAGGGCGCGCAGCGGCTAACGGAGTCGGAGGCCCGCGCCGCCGCCGAGCCGCCCGCCCCGGTGCTCCCGGCGCCGCGCGCGCCGGCCCTGGCCGCCCCCGCGCCGCGGTCCTCGGTCCTCGCCTCGGCCAATGCGGCGGCCGCGCCGCGTCCGGCGGCGACGGCGCCCGCCCGCACCATGCCCTTCCAGCCGGCGCAGCAGCCCGGCCTGCTCCAGGGCTTCGGCGGGCTGGTGGCGAGCGCCCATGCCAGCAGCCTGCCCGCCTCGCTCCGCGCCGGGCGTGCGGCAGCGCCGGCAGGGGGCGCCTGGGCCGTCCAGGTCGGCGCCTTCGCCAGCGAGAACCTGGCCCGCAGCGCCGCCAATGCCGCCCGCGAGGCCGGCGGCGGCCAGGCCCAGGTGCAGCCGGTCGCCGCCGGCCGCGGCAGGCTCTACCGCGCCCGCGTCACCGGCCTGTCGCAAGGCTCCGCCCAGTCCGTCTGCGAGCGGCTGCGGCGCAACGGCGCCTGCATGGTCCTCTCCCCCGACGCCCAGAGCTGAGCGGCCGGGGGAACCCGCTTGGCCCGCGGTGGTTGTCCGCAACCACCGCCGTTGCAGGAGCCGCCATGTCGAGCCTCGATCCAGACAGCCTGCGCCGCCTCGCCCTTGGCCTGTCCCCAGGGGGCGACCCGGACGAGGAGGATGAGGACGAGTTCGACGAGGATGACGAGGACCTCGATGACGAGGAGGAGGACGAGGACTTCGACGACGAGGACGATGAGGACGACGACGAGGAGGAGGACGACGAGGAGGTCTGACCGCCCCCTCTTGCCCTGATCGCCTGCCTCCCCCAGGCTGCGGCCCGCTGAGGGACCAAGGGGAAGAGCCAGGGAATGTCTGCCGCTGCCGTGCCATCGGGGCTTTCGGGCTTCGCGTCTCTCGACCCCCTGGTGCGGCCCCGTTCCGTCGCGGTGATCGGCGCCTCCGACGAGCCGGCGCGCATCGGCGGCCGGCCCATCGCCTACATGAAGGAGCGGGGATTCGCCGGCCCGGTCTGGCCGGTCAACCCGAAGCGCCAGACCGTCCAGGGCCTGCCGGCCTTCGCCTCCATCGCCGACCTGCCCGCGGCGCCCGACGTCGCCATCATCGCCGTGCCCTCGGCCTTGGCGATCGCGGCGCTCGACGAGCTCGGTGCCAAGGGTTGCCGCGCCGTCATCTGCTTCACCGCCGGCTTTGCCGAGATGGACGAGAAGGGGGCGGCCGAGCAGCAGCGGATGACCGAGGTCGCCCGCCGCCACGGCATCCGCCTGCTCGGCCCCAACTGCCTCGGCGTCTTCAACGACGCGATCCGCTTCTACGGCACCTTCACCGCGAGCTTCGAGAAGGGCTGGCCCATCCCCGGGCGCATCGGCATCGCCTCGCAATCCGGCGCCTATGGCACGCATATCTTCTCGGCGGCGCTCGACCGCGGCATCGGCACCCAGGTCTGCATCACCACGGGCAACGAGGCGGAGGTGGCGCTCGGCGACGTGCTCGGCTGGATGGCGCAGGCGCCAGAGGTTGACGTGATCTGCGCCTATGCCGAGGGCATCCGCGAGAGCGCGAGCTTCCTCGCCGCGCTCGACCTGGCGCGGCGCAACCGCAAGCCGCTCGTGATGATGAAGGTCGGCCGCAGCCAATTGGGCGGCGCGGCGGCCCAGTCCCACACCGCCTCCATCGCCGGCGACGACGCGGTGACGCAGGCCGTGCTCGACGAGTTCGGCGTGGTCAGGGCGCGGACGACGGAGGAGATGCTCGACATCGCCTATGCCGCGACGCGCCGCATCTACCCGGCGCGAAACACGCTCGGCGTGCTGACCGTCTCGGGCGGCGCCGGCGTCCTCATCTCGGATGCCGCGGAGGCCGCCGGCCTGCCGATGCCGCCGATGCCGGAGGAGGCGCAGGCCAGGCTCCGGGCGCTCATCCCCTTCTGCGCCCCCCGCAACCCGGTCGACTGCACGGCGCAGGTGACGAACGACCTCAAGCTCATCTCGACCTTTGCGGAGAGCGTGGCCGTCGATGGCGGCTACGGGTCCATTCTCTCCTTCTGGTCGCAAACTGCGGCCGGGCGCAGCGTCGGGCCGAAGCTGCACGAACAGATGCGGGCGGTGCGCGCGGCGCATCCCGACCGGCTCTGGGTCATGTCCATGCTGGCGCCCGGAAAGGTGCGCGACTACGAGGCGGATGGCTGGCTCTGCTTCGAGGATCCCTCGCGCGCCGTGGTGGCGATCGAGGCGATGGGCCGCTTCGGCGCCGCCTTCGCCCGGGCCGAGGCGCCACAGCCCGAGATCCCGCTGCCCGAGGTGGCCCTGCCCGCCACCACCCCGAGCGAGGCCGTCGCCAAGTCGCTGCTGGAGGCCGCCGGCATCCCGGCGGTGCCGGAACACGCTGCATCGGACAGCGAGGCCGCGGTCGCCGCGGCCGAGTCCAACGGCTATCCGGTGGTGCTGAAGATCCTCTCGCCCGACATCCTCCACAAGAGCGAGATGGGTGGGGTGCTGCTCGACATCGCCGATGCCAACCAGGTGCGGCATGGCGTCGCCACCCTGCTCGACCGCGCCCGCCACCACGCTCCGGCGGCGCGGATCGAGGGCGTGCTTGTGGCGAAGCAGATCAAGAGCGCGGTCGAGATGGCGCTTGGCATCCTGCGCGACCCGGTCTTCGGCCCGGTGGCGATGGTGGGCCTGGGCGGCATCTTCATCGAGGTGCTGAAGGACGTCGCCTTCCGCCGCTGCCCCTTCGACGCGACGGAGGCGGAGCGGCTGATCCGCTCGCTGCGCGGCTTCCCGCTGCTGGACGGCGCCCGCGGCCGGCCCAAGGCGGACGTCGCGGCGCTGGCGCGGGCCCTCTCCGCCCTCTCGGCCTTTGCCGTCGCCGCCGGCCCCCGGCTGGCCGGCATCGACGTGAACCCGATGCTGGTCCTGCCGGCGGGCCAGGGCTGCTTCGCGGCCGACGCGGTGATCGAGCTTCAAGGGGGAGGCCACTGACATGCCGATCAACTACGACCACCTGCTGAACTACCCCGTGCCGGAGGTCCGCCAGACGCTCCGCTGGCAGGATGTGGCGCTCTACAACTTCTCCGTCGGTCTCGGGCAGGACCCGATGGACGAGCAGCAGCTCGACTTCCTCTACGAGCCGCGGCTGAAGGTCATGCCCTCGATGCCCGTGGTGCTGGCCTCGCCCGGCTTCTGGGCGCGCAACCCGGATACCGGCATCGTCTGGCAGCAGATCCTCCATGGCGAGCAGGGCCTCGTCCTGCACCGGCCGCTGCCGGTCGAGGGCGAGCTGGTCGGCCGCTCCCGCATCACCGGCCTAGTCGATCGCGGCGAAGGGAAGGGCGCACTGATGTATTCCGAGCGCGAGATCCTGGACGCGAAGACGGGCGAGCTGCTGGCGACCACCACTTCCACCAGCGTCATGCGCGGCAATGGCGGCTTCGGCGGCCCCTCGGGCCCGGTGAAGCAGCCGCACCCCGAGCCCGAAAGGGCGCCCAACATCACCCTCGACCTGGCGACGCGGCCGGAGCAGGCGCTGGTCTACCGGCTCAACAGCGATCTCAACCCGCTGCATATCGACCCGGCGGTGGCGAAGCAGGCCGGCTTCCCCCGCCCAATCCTGCACGGGCTCTGCACCTTCGGCACCGTCTGCCACGCCCTGCTGCGCGCCGTCTGCGGCTACGACACCGCCCGCTTCGGCGCCATCGACCTCCGCTTCTCCTCCCCCGTCTTCCCCGGCGAGACCATCCGCACGGAGATCTGGCAGGAGGAGGGCGGCGCCGCCTTCCGCGCCCGCGTGGTCGAGCGCGACAAGGGGGTGATCAGCAACGGGCGGTTCCGCTTCGCGGGCTGACATGGGCTGGACAGGGGGACCGATCACCGTCTTCGACACTGAGACCACGGGGGCCGGCGCGGGCGACCGCGTCGTCTCCCTCGGCGCGGTGCGGCTGGATGCGGCGCTCGAGCCGGAGGCGACGCTGCACCTGGCCTTCTCGCCCGGCATGCCCTGCCATTGGGGCGCCATCCGCGTGCATGGCATGTCGGATGCCTTCCTCGCCCTCCATCCGCCCTTCGAGGCCCATGCGGCGGAGGTAGCGGAGTTCTTCGGCGGCCATGCGGCGGCGGCGCACAACTTCGCCTTCGACCGGCGCATGCTCGGCGAGGAGTTCGCCCGCCTCGGGCTGGAGCCGCCCTGGAGCAGCGGGTTCTGCACCATGCAGGCCTGGCGCCGCGCCCATCCCGGCGAGCGGGTGGGCCTCGCCCGTGCCGCCGCCACCTGCGGCTTCGAGCGGGAGACGGCGCTGCACGGCGCGCTGGAGGATGCCTGGCTCGCCGTGCAGCTGCTGCGGCGGCTGCACGGCCTGCCGCCGGTGCCGATGCGGCTGCACGGCATCACCAACGGACCGGGAGAGGAGATCGCCGCATGACCGACGCCGCCGCGCGCGCCGAAGCCTTCGCCGCGCTGCACCAGAAGGGCTGCTTCGTCCTGCCCAATGCCTGGGATGCCGGCAGCGCCCGGTTGCTCGGCTCGCTCGGGCCGCAGGCGCTGGCCACCACCTCGGCCGGCGCCGCCTGGACGCTCGGCCGGCGCGACGGCGCCATCGGCCGGGCCGATGCGCTGGCCAATGCCCGCGCCATCCTGGCCGAGACGAGCCTGCCCGTCTCGGCCGACCTGGAGGACGGCTACGGACCCGCGCCCGAGGACTGCGCCGCGACGGTGCGGGCCGCGATCGAGGCGGGCCTTGCCGGCTGCACCATCGAGGACACGACGGGCGACCCCGCCGCGCCCATCCATGATTTCGACGCCGCCGTCGCGCGCATCCGCGCCGCCGTGGCGGCCGTGCGGGAGACGGGCCGCCCCTTCGTGCTGACGGCGCGGGCCGAGAATTTCCTGCACGGCCGCCCCGACCTCGATGACACCATCCGCCGCCTGGCCGCCTTCGCCGAGGCCGGGGCGGACTGCCTCTACGCCCCCGGCCTGCCGGATCTCGATGCCATCCGCCGGGTGGTGCAGGCGGTCGCGCCCCGGCCGGTCAACGTGCTGCTCGGCCCGCGCACCGGGCTGGTGCCGCTCGCGGTGCTGGCCGAGGCGGGGGTGCGGCGGATCAGCGTCGGCGGCGCCATCGCCCGCGCCGCCTATGCCCAGGCGCTCGAGCTCGGCGGGGCGCTGCTGGCGGGCGACCTGCCCCGCCTGGCATCCGTGCCGGGGCATGCCGCGGTGAACGGGCACATGCGGGGGCGGGGCTAGACCGGGGGGCGCGGGGGCGTTACCTGATTCGCAAGCCCCCGGGAGGGATGAGGATGATCAACAAGATCGTGCAGTCGGTCGCCGAGGCGCTGGCCGGCGTGAAGGACGGCTCCACCGTCCTGATTGGCGGCTTCGGCAGCGTCGGCCAGCCCGATGTGCTGATCGAGGGGCTGATCGAGCAGGGTGCGCGCGACCTCACCATCGTCCTCAACAATGCCGGCTCCGGCCGCATCGGCGTGGCGAAACTGATGGACCAGGGCCAGGTCCGGAAGATCGTCTGCTCCTTCCCCCGCAGCAAGGACCCGGTGGTCTTCGAGACCCTCTACCGCGAGGGCAGGATCGAGCTGGAGCTGGTGCCCCAGGGCACGCTCGCCGAGCGCATCCGCGCCGCCGGCGCCGGCATCCCCGCCTTCTACACCGCGACGGCCGCTGGCACGCTGCTCGCCCGCGGCAAGGAGAGCCGGGAGTTCGAGGGCAAGACCTATGTGATGGAGCGCGCCCTCAAGGCGGATGTCGCCCTGGTCGAGGCCTGGGAGGCGGATCGCTGGGGCAACCTCGTCTACCGGGGCTCGGGCGCCAACTTCAACCCGATCATGGCGATGGCCGCCGAGCTGACCATCGCCCAGGTGCAGCACATCCGCGAGCTTGGCGAGCTGCACCCGCACATGATCATGACGCCCGGCGTCTACGTGAACCGCGTGGTCCAGGTGGACCGCGGCGGCGACTGGCTGAAGCCCGAGCAGGTCTGAGAGGAGCACGCGACATGCCCTTCAACCGCGACCAGATGGCCGCCCGCCTCGCCGATGATGTGCCGGAAGGCTGGTGCGTCAACCTCGGCATCGGCATGCCGACCATGGTGGCCAATTACGTGCCCCCGACGCGGGAGGTGATCTTCCAGAGCGAGAACGGCGTCATCGGCATGGGCCCGGCGCCGAAGGAGGGCGAGGAGGATCCCTGGCTGATCAATGCCGGCAAGCAGCTCATCACCCTGGCGAAGGGTGCGAGCTTCGTCGGCCATGCCGACAGCTTCGCCATGATCCGCGGCGGGCATATCGACCTCTGCGTGCTCGGCGGCTTCGAGGTAGCGGAGAATGGTGACCTCGCCAATTGGGCGACCAGCGAGAACGACACGGCGCCCGCTGTCGGCGGCGCCATGGACCTCGCGGCCGGGGCCAAGCGCCTATGGGTCATCATGGAGCACACGACGAAGGACGGCCGCCCGAAGATCGTCGAGCGTTGCGGCTACCCGCTGACCGGCCTCGCCTGCGTCAACCGCGTCTACACCAACCTCGCCGTGCTCGACGTCGTCGAAGGGAAGGGCTTCGTCGTCCGCGACTTGGCGCCCGGCGTGACGCTGGAGGAGGTGCAGGCCAAGACCGGCGCCACGCTTCACACCCAATGAGCGCCGCTCTCAGCGGGGAGGACCGCGCGGAATCCATCCGCATGATCCGGGACAGCGCCGCCGCGGTGGCGCCCCCGGGCGGCGACATGAAGCGGGTGCGCGAGCTGCGCTTCCAGACCCCGGGCTTCGACGCGGCCGTGCTGCGGCAGATGGGCGAGATGGGCTGGATCGGCCTTCGCCTGCCGGAGGAGGCGGGCGGCGCCGGCCTCGGTCTCGGCGAGGCCTGCGCGCTGGCGGAGGAGCTGGGCGGCGCGCTGGTGCCGGAGCCGCTGATCCCGGCCATGCTCTCCGCCTCCCTGCTGGCGGCCGTCGGCGCCGGGCCGCTGGAGCGGGTGGTGGCCGGCGAGGCGCTGGTGCTGACCGCTTGGCAGGAGCGGCCCGACACGCTGGAATTTCCCAGCAGTCCCGATGCGCCCCGTCGCTTCCTCCCCATGGCGGCCGGCGCCGCCTCCTTCCTGGTGCCGGTCCGCGAGGGCGGCCGCATCGCCCTCCACGAGCAGCAGGCCGGGGCCGGGCTCAGGACCGAGCAGACCCAGGATGGCGGCCATCTCGGCACGCTGGAGCCGCGCCTCGCCGAGGCGGAGCGCGTCGCCGACGACATCGGCGAGGCCCTGTCGCTCGCCCTCGACGAGGCCGCGCTGCTGACCTCGGCCTACCTGCTGGGCGGCATGGACCGCGCCTTCGCCATGACGCTCGACTACCTGAAGACGCGCCAGCAATTTGGCAGGATCATCGGCACCTTCCAGGCTTTGCAGCACAAGGCCGCCGATGTGCGGATGCAGATCGCGCTGACCCGCGCCAGCATCGAGGCCGCGGCCGCGACGCTCGATGCCGGCGCCACCGGCGATGCCCGCCGCGCCGCCATCTCCCGCGCCAAAGCCCGCGCGGCGGAGTCGTCCATGCGGGTGACGCGCGAGTGCATCCAGCTGCATGGCGGCATCGGCTATACCGACCAGTACGATGTCGGCCTCTATTTGCGGAAGGCCATGGTGCTCGCCAACCAGTATGGCAGCGCCGCCCTGCATCGCCGCCGCTTCATGGCGGTCAGCCCGGAGATCGAGGAATGAGCGAAGCCGTCGCGCGTGTCATCGCCGAGCGCGAGGGCGCCGTCCTCGTGCTCACGCTCGACCGGCCGGCGCGGCGCAACGCGCTCGCCATGCCGCTCCGCGTGCAGATGATCGAGGCGCTGCGGGCCGCCCAGGGCGACAAGGCGGTGCGCGCCATCGTCGTCACCGGCGCCGGCGGCCATTTCTGCTCGGGCGGCGACATCTCCGGGATGGATGTCACCTCGGCGATGGACGGCCGCGAGCGCATGCGCCTCTCGCATGAGCTGATCCGGCTGATGGTGCTGGGCAGCAAGCCGGTCGTCGCCGCGATCGAGGGTTATTGCGTCGGCGCCGGCCTGTCGCTCGCCTGCGCCTCCGACACCGTGGTCGCGGCGGAAGATGCCCGCCTCGGCGCCGGCTTCGGCAAGATCGGGCTGATGGCCGATCTCGGCCTGCCGCACACCCTGCCGCTGCGCGTTGGGCAGGGGAAGGCGCGGCAGATCTTCCTCTACCACGAGCAGATGACGGCGGCGGAGGCGGAGCGCATCGGCCTCGTCGACCATGTCGTGCCCAAGGGCCAGGCGCTGGCGACCGCGATGGAAAAGGCCCGCTTCCTGGCCGAGCAGGCCCCGGCGCCGATGGCGCTCACCAAGCAGATGCTGGGCGAGGGCCTCGACCGCGCGCTGGAGCAGGAGCGCCACTTCCAGTCGACGCTCTTCCTGACCAAGGACTTCGCCGAGGGCCGCGCCGCTTTCCTCGGCAAGCGCAAGCCCGCTTTCCAGGGAGACTGAGCCGATGGAAGCCATCCGCATCCCCGCCCCGGCCGAGCTCGACGCGCTCGAGGACGAGCATTTCCGCCAGGTGGTCCGCGCCTTCCTGCACGAGAACTATCCCGACGACCTGCGCAACCCGCCGAAGCGCCTGCACTGGAACGAGAACCGCCCCTGGTACATGAAGCTCGCCGAGCGCGGCTGGCTCTGCCCGGGCTGGCCGAAAGAGCATGGGGGCCTCGGCCTCTCGCCCGCCAAGCAGATCATCCTCACCGAGGAGTATGAGCGCTACGGCGTGGCGCGGACCAACGACCACGGCATCGTCATGCTCGGCCCGCTCGTCATCAAATACGGGACCGAGGAGCAGAAGCAGCGCTTCCTGCCGAAGATCCTGACCGGCGAGCATATCTGGTGCCAGGGCTATTCCGAGCCCAATGCCGGCTCCGACCTCGCCGCGCTGCGCACCGAAGCGGTGCTCGACGGCGACGAGTATGTCGTCAACGGCCAGAAGATCTGGACCACCCTGGCGACGGATGCCAACTGGATCTTCCTCCTCGTCCGCACCGACAAGCAGGCGAAGAAGCAGGAGGGCATCTCCTTCCTCCTCGTCGACATGAAGACGCCCGGCATCACCGTGCGGCCGATCATCAACCTCGAGATGCATGACGAGTTCTGCGAGGTCTTCTTTGACAATGTCCGGGTGCCGAAGGAGAACCTGGTCGGCCAGCTCAACAAGGGCTGGGACATGGCGAAAGCGCTGCTCGGCTTCGAGCGCATCTTCCTCGGCTCGCCGCGCCAGTCGGGCTATGCGCTGTCGCGCCTCAAGATCCTCGCCGAGCGCATGGGCGCTTTGAAGGATGCGGAGTTCCAGGACCGCTACGCCCGCCTCCGCCTCGAATTCGAGGACCTGAAGGCGCTGTACGGCACCTTCGTGGAGAAGCTGAAGCGCGGCGAGAGCCTCGGCCCTGATGTCTCCATGCTGAAGATCATCCAGACCGAGCTCTTCCAGCGCATCACCGACACCATGCTGGAGATCGCCGGAGAGAATGCCGGGCTGCTGGAGCCGATGGAGGGCAATCGCGACCTCAATATCGGCGGCCTCTTCATCCAGGCCCGGCCGTCGACGATCTACGGCGGCTCGAACGAGATTCAGCGGAACATCCTGGCGAAGAACGTGCTCGGCCTGCCCGGCTGAACGGCTCCGGCCTCTCTTGCGGCGTTGCCCGAGAGAGGCCGAAAGCCGCCATGCCCGCCCTACCCACCGGTCATGACGCCGCCCGACCTCCGGGCCGAGACTCTGCCGGAGCTCGCGCGGACCATCCTCGCCCTCGGCTGAGGCGCGGTTAGGGCTTCTCGTTGCTGCGGCCGCTGGCGCCGCCGGTCACGCCGCCCGCGCCCCCAGCCCCGCCGCCGCCCATGGCGCCGTCATTGGTGGCGTTGGGGTCGTAGTCGGTCGGCCCGCCTTCGGCGAAGCTCGGCACCCGGGCCTTCGCCTTGTCGTCCGCCGGCTTCACCGGCTCGTCCGGCATCAGCCTGTCCTGGTCCTGCGCCATGTTCTCTCCTTCGATGCATGCCGAACGGATGGAACAGGCGAGGACCCCGCCGGGTTCGCATGGGTTACTGGACTTCGCGCCAGGCGCTCTTCAGGTCCCCGAGGAAGCGGGCATATTCCCGCTCCTTGCTCTCCGGGTCCGGCAGGCGGAGCAGGTAGGAGGGATGGACGGTCGGGAAGACCGGCAGCCCGTCCTCGCTCTTCACCACCTCGCCGCGCACCTTGGTGATGGCGAGCGGCTTGCCGGTCAGCGCCCGCAGCGCCGTAGCGCCGAGCGAGACCACCAGCCGCGGCGCCACGATCTCGATTTCCCGCCGCAGGAAGGGCCGGTAATGCGCGATGTCGCCTGCATCCGGCGACTGGTGCAGGCGGCGGCGCCCGGTCGGCTTGAATTTGAAATGCTTCACCGCGTTGGTGACATAGGCCTCGGCGCGGGGGATGCCCGCCTCCTCCAGCGCGCGGTTGAACATCCGCCCGGCCGGGCCGACGAAGGGGCGGCCGGCGATGTCCTCCTCGTCGCCCGGCTGCTCGCCGACGAAGAGCAGCGCGGCGCCGATCGGCCCCTCGCCGAAGACGGCCTGGGTGGCGTGCTCGGCGAGCGGGCCGCGATCGGCCAGCACCTCGGCGCGGAGGGCGGCGAGCGCGGTGGTGGGGTCCTGGGTGGCGAAGAGATCGGCTGACATGGGCGCCTCAACGTCCGCGGCCAGCACCCGTTGCCGCCGCGGCGCGGGCGGGGTCGCGCCGCGCTCGACCATGGCGGCGACACGCCGTGGGGCCTCAGCCATGAGGCGGGGGATGTCCTGCGCCTCGGGCAGGTTGCGCCAGTACTTCACCGGCATCTCAGCGCGCATAGCGGCGGGCTTCAGCCGGGCCGGGTTGAAGATGCTGGCGAAATAGGCCCGCCAAAGATCCTCCGTCGCATCCTCGGCCGGGGCGTCGGCACGCCGGCCGCCCGGGCCCATCCGCAGCGCCTCGCCATCCCAATGCGCGCTCGCCTCGGGCGTCAGGATGGACCAGCGCATGCCCGCGAAGCGGCGGATGAAGAAGCCCGTCTCCGCCTCCAGGATATGGTGGTCCGGCTCGAACCAGGCGACATAGCGGGGCCCGGGCGCCTCGCGGAAGCGCACGAAAGCATGCATCTTGTGCGCATCCCGCCGCACCGCCTTGGCCATGCCTTGGGCGCGGATCACCTCCGGGTCGGTCGCCACCTCCAGCAGCCCGTGCTCGCCATGGGTGATGCGCCAGAGCAGCCGGTAGAGCAGGGCGAAGCGCTCCGGGTCACGGTGGCGGATGACGACCTCCGCCAGCTCCGGAAAGGCCCGCGGCACGGTAAGGCCGGCCTGCCGCGGCTCCGGCACCGGCTCATGCGCGAACAGCCCAGCGGCCTCGCCGGCGAGGTGCCAGGCGATGCGCTCCGGCGCCGCCTCGGCCGCCAACAGCCGCCGCGCCGCATCCCGCCAGGCCTGGAAGTCGGCCGGGCCGGGAAGGGCGATGCCAATCACAGCAGGGCCAGCTGCATTGGCTGTCCCCTTGGCCTGCCGAAGCCGGTGCGCGGCGCGACCAGGGCGCGAAGGTCGAGCCGGTCCGTCACCCTCGGCCGGTGATCTGCGGTGACGAGGAAGGGCAGGAGCTTCGCCAGCGGCAGCCGCAGCCGCGCCAGGTCGTCGCTGCGGATGGCGTGGTGCCGCCGCGCCGCCAGCAGCCGGTCCACCGTCTTCGCCCCGAGGCCCGGCACGCGCAGCAGCCGCTCCCGCGGTGCCCGGTTCACGTCGACGGGGAAATCGCCCCTGTGCCGCAGCGCCCAGGCTAGCTTCGGGTCGATGCCGAGGTCGAGCATGCCGCCCTCGCCGCCCGCCATGATCTCGTCGAGCGAGAAGCCGTAGAAGCGCAGCAGCCAGTCCGCCTGGTAAAGCCGGTGCTCGCGCACCAACGGCGGCGGTTGCGGCGGCAGCAGGCGCGAGGCATCGGGGATGGGCGAATAGGCGGAGAAATAAACCCGCTTGAGTCCGTAGCTGCCATAGAGGTTGGCCGTGGTGCCGAGCACCGCCCGGTCGTCCGAGGCGTCGGCGCCGATGATCATCTGCGTGCTCTGCCCGGCCGGGGCGAAGCGCGGCGCCGGCGCCCGCCGCTCCGCCCTGCGCGCCTCCTTCGCCTCCTCGATGCGCAGCCGCATCCGCCCCATCGCCCGGCGGATCTCGCCCAGATCCTTCTCCGGGGCGAGGGCCTTCAGCGCCCCCTCCTGCGGCAGCTCGACATTGATGGAAAGCCGGTCGGCATGCCGCCCCGCCTCGGCCAGCAGCTCGGGCGATGCGTCGGGGATGGTCTTCAGGTGGATGTAGCCGCGGAAGCCGTGCTCCTCGCGCAGGATGCGCGCGACGTCGACCAGCCGCTCCATCGTGTAGTCGGGCGAGCGGATGATGCCGGAGGAGAGGAACAACCCCTCGATGTAGTTGCGCCGGTAGAAGTCGAGCGTCAGGTCGACTAGCTCCCGCACCGTGAAGCGGGCGCGGGGGACGTTGCTGGTGGCGCGGTTGATGCAATAGGCGCAGTCATAGATGCAGGCATTGGTCAGCAGCACCTTGAGCAGCGAGATGCAGCGCCCATCCGGCGCATAGGCATGGCAGATGCCCATGCCCTCCGTGCTGCCGAGGCCGCCCCCCTGGCTGTCCCGCTTCTCGGTCCCGGATGACGCGCAGGAGGCATCGTATTTCGCCGCATCGGCGAGGATCTCGAGCTTCTGCCGCAACTCCATGAACCGCCCTCCAGTTCCTTATATGTTCTTTTGTTGCGGAAAGCAAGGCCCAAGGGGTGGCGTAAAGTGAACCTTTCCGGTCCCGCGTGGTTATGGCGGCCGATGATGCAGCTCCTTCGCCCCGCCCTGCTTCTCCTGCTCCTCGCCGGCCCGGCCGCGGCGCAGCAGGCCGCCGTGCTGACGCCGGACCAGCTGGCCACCGTGCTGCGGGCGCGGGGCTTCAGCGACATCGAGGGGGTGGAGCGCGAGGGCGACACCTTCCGCATCGCCCGCGCCATGCGCTACGGCGAGACGGTCGAGAACCTTCGCATCGACGCCGCCACCGGCCTGCCGCGCGAGCAGCCCCCCCTCACCGAGGGCCAGGCGCGGGAGCTGCTGCGCGCCCGCGGCTACAGCGAGGTGACGGAGATCGGCCGCGAGGGCGATGCCATCCGCCTCCGCGGGCTGCGCGAGGGCACCCCCATTGAAGTGACCGTCGACGCCCGGACGGGGGCGGTGCGGCAATAATCTTCCACCCCACCTCAGTCCCAGACCCGGGGCCGCAGGCCTGCCGCCTGCGGCCCCGGGTCACGGTCCTTGGCTTCCGTGGCCTGCTCATCCGCAGCCTTCGCGGCCGGGGGCCGCGACCCCTGCGGGCAGGACAGATGTGACCCAGGCCTATATCAACCGCATCGGCACCGCCGTCCCCCGCCATGAGGTGCATGACACCTTCCGCCGCTTCGCCGGCCGGCAGATCACCGATCCGCGCATCCGCACCGCCTTCGCCCGGCTGGCGGAGCGGTCGCAGATCGAGACACGGCATTCGGTGCTGGAGCCGGAGGCGGATGCCAGCGGCACGGTGGACAGCTTCTACCGGCTGGAGGCCTTCCCGAGCACCGGCACCCGCATGGCCCGCTACGAGCGGGAGGCGCCGGCCCTCGCCGAGGCCGCCTGCCTGGCGATGGGGCTGGAGGGCGAAGGGCCGGGCATCACCCATCTCGTCTATGCCACCTGCACCGGCTTCGCCGCCCCCGGCCTCGACCATTGGCTGATCCGCCGCTTCGGCCTCCCCGGCAGCGTGGAGCGCAGCGTCGTCGGCTTCATGGGCTGCCAGGCGGCGATCAACGCGCTGAAGCTCGCCCATCACATCGTCCGCAGCGACGAGCGCGCGCGGGTGCTGGTGCTCAACCTCGAGCTCTGCACGCTGCACCTCCAACCTTCGCCCGAGATCGAGCAACTGCTCTGCTTCCTCCTCTTCGCCGACGGGGCGAGCGCGGCGCTGGTGACGGCGGAGCCGCGGGGCATCGGCATCGAGGGCTTCCACGCCGCGCTGATCCCGGAGGCCGCGGACCAGATCACCTGGCGCATCGGCGATGGCGGCTTCGACATGACGCTCTCCGGCTTCGTGCCGCTGACCCTCGCCCGCGCCCTGCCGGACGAGGCCGCCGCCATCCTCGACGGCGAGGCGGCGGATGCCTTCGATCTCTGGGCGGTGCATCCCGGCGGGCGCAGCGTGCTGGATGCGGTGACGCACGGCCTCAACCTGCCGGGGCGTGCGCTCGATGTGAGCCGCGCGGTGCTACGCGAGCATGGCAACATGTCCTCCGCCACCGTCATGTTCGTGCTGCAGCGGATGATGGCGGCGGGCCGCGGCCTGCGGGGCTGCGCGCTCGCCTTCGGCCCCGGCCTCTCGGCCGAGACCATGCGCTTCCGCCTCGCCTGATGCGCGAGCGCAGCGCCGCCGAGGAATGGATGGACGATGCGGCCGCGACGGAAGCCGAATTCGCCTCCGCGCTGCGCGACCTTGCCCGCATCAACCGGATGAGCCTCGCCTATCGCCCGACGCTGCGCTGGCTCGACCGGCTGGTGGCGGAGACGGGGGCGCGGCGGCTCTCCGTGCTCGACATAGGCTTCGGCGGCGGGGACATGCTGGCCGCCATCGCGCGCTGGGGCGAGCGGCGGGGCGTCGCGGTGGAGCTGGCGGGGATCGACCGCAGCCCCTGGGCCGCGCGCTATGCCGAGGCCGCCGGGGTGCGGGCACGCTTCATCACCGCCGACCTCTTCGAGCTGCCGGAGGCGGAGCGCTTCGACGTGGTGCTGTGCAGCCTCTTCACCCATCACCTGCGCGATGCGGAGCTGGTGCGCTTTCTCCGCTGGCTGCCGGGGCGGGCGCGGCGGGGCTGGCTGATCTCCGACCTGCACCGGCACTGGCTGCCCTGGGGCTTCGTCTGGGGCGCGGTGCGGGCGCTCCGGATGGACCCGATGGTGGTGCATGACAGCACCGTCTCCATCGCCCGCGGCTTCACCCGCGCCGATTGGGAGCAGCTGGTGGCGGAGGCGGGCGTCCCGGCGCGGATCGAATGGGCCTTCCCCTTCAAGTGGATCGTCAGCAGCCGTGGTTGAGGTGGCGGTGATCGGCGCCGGGCCGGCCGGCTGCGCGGCGGCGATCGCCCTCGCCCGGGCGGGGTGGGAGGTGGTGCTGCTGGAGCGCAGCGCCGAGCCGCGGGAGAGCGTCTGCGGCGAATTCCTCGGCCGGGACGCGGCGGCAGCGCTGCGCTGCCTCGGCCTCGACCCGGCGGCGCTCGGCGGCGCGCCGCTGCGGCGGGTGCAAATCGGCCATGGCGGGCGCGAGGCGGATGTGGCGCTGCCCTTCCCCGCCTGGGCCCTGCCGCGGCGCGTCCTGGACGGGGCCTTGCAGGCGGCGGCGGGGGCGGCACTGCGGCGCGGCGTTACCGTGCTCAACGCCGAGCCGGAGGCAGAGGGGTGGCGGCTGCGCACCAGCCTGGGCGCCATCCGCGCCCGGCGGGTCGTGCTCGCCACCGGCAAGCATGCGCTGCGCGGGCATCCGCGCGAGGGGGCGCCGCCGCCCGCCCTCGGCCTCAAGCTGCACCTCGCCGGGGTGGAGATGGGGGATGCCGTCGCCCTGCTGCCCTTCGCCGGCGGCTATGCCGGGCTGCAGCCGCTGCCAGGGGGCGGGGCCAATCTCTGCGCTGCGCTGCATGGGCCGCCGGCCGATCTGCTGGCGAGGGTGCGCTCCGGCTCCGCCCTGGCGGGGCGCCTGCTGCGGGATGCGCGGCCGCTCTGGGACCGGCCGCTGGCCGTGGCCGGCGTGCCCTACGGCTTCCGCCAGCCCGCCTCCGGGCCGCCCGGCCTCTACCGCGTCGGCGACCAGGCGGCGGTGATCCCGAGCTTCACCGGGGAGGGCGTGGCGCTCGCCCTGCATTCCGGCCTGGCCGCGGCGGAGGCGATCCTCGCGGGGCAGGATGCGGCCGGCTTCCATGCCGCCTGGCGCTGCCGCAGCGGCGGGCCGATGCGCTGGGCCGGGCTCGCCGCCTGGGTGCTGCGGGCCTCGCCAGCGGCCTTTGCCGCGGTCGGCGCGGTCGGCCCGGTGTCACGGCTGGTGGCGGCGCGGACGCGGGTCGCAGCCTAGACCATGATCGCCGAGGGCCGGAACGGCCGGAGTCACGAGTCATGCGACGAAGCAGCAGGCCGAAGCATGATCGCGGATCATGCGTCAGCCCTCCGCCCACATCCGCAGCAGGTTGGCGCGGGCGAGCTGGACCCGCAGCGCCGCATCCTCCGCCCCCATCTGCGCCAGGTGCAGGTCGAAGAGCAGCGCCCGCCGCGCCGCATCCCGCACCCGGCTCTGCACCCAGCCGAAGGCCGCCAGCCGCTCCCCCGCCTCAACCGGGGCGACGCGGTGGAGGCTGGTCGCCGGGTAGAGGACAAGCAGCCCGGCCTCCGGCGCGACCTCCCGTTCGCCGCCCGCCTCCTCGAGGATGAGCGCGCCGCCCGTCACCCCCTCGGCGAGGAAGAGCGTCCAAGCGAGGTCTGTCCTGACCTCCCCCATCAGCGCATTGTCGACATGCCGGCCATAGCCGCCGCCGGGCAGGGTACGGCTGAAGGCCGGGCGGGTGAGGCGCAGCGGCAGGGCGGCCGCCGTGAAGACGGGATGGGCGAGCAGCGCCGCCTCGACCTCCGCCGCCGCGGCCCGCGCCGCGGCATCGGCCGGGTCGGCCTGGAGGTTGGCCTTCACCGCCGCCGCCCGCGCCCCGGCCGTCTCCCGCCCGTCCCGCCAGGCGGCGCGGGCGAGGAGGGCGCGCAGCCGCGCCAGCGCCGCCGCCTCCAGCACCCCCGCGATCGGCAGCAGCATCGCCATCCCTCCCCCGCGGCCCTAGTATAACCGGATGACCCGCTTCCGCCCCCGCCTCCGGTTCGGCCTCGGCCTCTCGGTGCTGGCCGCAGGGCCGGGCCTCGCCGCCGACCCGGCCTGCGTCCCGGCCGCCCAGGCGCCGCTCGGGGAGGCCGGGGAGGGCGAGAGCGGCCCGGCGACGCCGGCGCAGCGCAGCCTCCTGCTCGACCAGATGGCGGCGCGCATCGAGGGCGCCGGCGAGGTTCGCGCCGCGGGCGACGCCGAGAGTGCCGATATCCTCGTCGCCGCCGCCGCGGATGAGGGCCCGACTCGCCTCGCCCGCCGGGGCGACGCGGAGGAGGCGGGCAGGCTGGAACGCGGCCTCGCGCCGCTCGCCGCCAGGCCGGACGACCCGGCCGCCGCCGCGGCGGGGCTGCGGTTGCTGGAGGCGGCGCTCGGCCCGGCCACGCCGGAGCGCGCCGCAGGCCTCGCCGGCCTGGCCCTCGAGGCCTTCGGCGCCGCGCAGGAGTGCGGCCGCCTCACGGACCGCGCCGCCTATGCCGAGGCGCGGGCGCTGGCCCGCCGTGCCCGCCGCCTCGCCGATGCTGTCACCGGCGCGCCGGCGGGGGAGATGACGGCCGCGCTCGACCGCCTCCTCGCCCTGCTGCCGGCCTCGCCGCCGGAGGCGCTGCCGGCCTTCGGCGCCGTCTCAGCCGAGGCGTCGCGGGCCATCCTCGCCGCGAGCGACCTTTCCCGCTGAACCCTCAGCCGTCGAGGGTGAGGTTCAGCCGCTTCACCATCCGCTTCTCGTACTCGACGCGCTGGGCGATGAAGTCGCGGTACTCCGCCGTGTTCCGGTAGACGAGCGGCATGTCGAACTGCCCGCGGATGCGCACATTCTCCGCATCGAAGAGCGCCGCCTTGGCGGCATCGTGCAGCACCCGCACCACGCCCTCGTCCATGCCCTTCGGGCCGCTGATGCCGTAGGGCGACGTCACCTCCATGTCGTAGCCGAGCTCCTTCAGCGTCGGCACGTCGGGGAAGCGCGACGCCCGCTCACTCGTCCAGACCGAGAGGGCGCGCATCGTCCCCGCCTCGACGAAGGGGCCCCAGGCGCTGCTGTCGCAGACCATGTCGACCTGCCCGGCCAGCGCCGCCGTCACCCCCTCGTTCGAGCCGCGATAGGGCACATGGGTGATATCGATGCGCTCCTGCTCGAGGATGGTCTCGAAGGCGATGTGGTTGGAGGTGCCGATGCCGCTGGTGGAGTAGGTCAGCTTGCCGGGATTGGCCCGGGCATAGGCGATCATCTCCTGCCAGGTCTTGAAGCGCGCATCCGCCTTCACCGCCGTGCCGAAGAGCCAGCCGGTCAGGCCGATGATGTGGGTGAAGTCGCCGACCGGGTCCCAGAGCGGGGTTTTCATCATCCAGGGCCGGCGCAGCACCGAGAGGTGCATCTGCGTCAGCGAATAGCCGTCCGGCTTAGACTGCTGGGCGACGGTCATCGGCCCGAGTGTGCCGCCGGCGCCCGGCTTGTTCTCGGCGACCACCGGCTGACCGAGCGCCCGCCCGGCAATCTCGCAGAGCGAGCGGAGCTGCGAATCGGCCGAGCCGCCGGCCGGCCAGGGGATGACGAGCCGGATCGGCCGATCGGGGAAGCGGGGCTGCGCCAGGGCAGGCGTGGGCAATGCGGGCGCGGCAAGGGAGGTCGCGGCCAGGGTGAGCGCGCCCCGGCGGGTGAGGTTGGGCATTTCGACGTATCTCCCGGTCTTCTTGTTGCGCGCGCCATCTTGGCGGGGCCGGGCGGGCGGGGAAAGTCCCCTCCCGTGGTTGCGCTGCGGCACCGAGGGCCCTCCGGCGCGTTGGCGGGGCCGAGGAGAGCCCGCCATGGACACCACCGCCCCCTTCGATGCGGCCGCCGACCGCCGCCGCCGGATCCTCGCCATCATCGGCGGCTCCTCCGGCAACCTGGTCGAGTGGTACGACTTCTACGTCTACTCCTTCTGCTCGCTCTATTTCGCCAGCGCCTTCTTCCCCTCGGGCGACCGCACCTCGCAGCTGCTGGCCGCCGCCGGGGTCTTCGCCGCCGGCTTCCTCGTCCGCCCCGTCGGCGGCTGGATCTTCGGGAGATTGGCCGACCGGCGGGGGCGGCGCTTCTCCATGATGGCCTCCGTCCTCCTGATGTGCGGCGGCTCGCTGATGATCGCCCTGCTGCCGACCCATGCAAGCGTCGGCCTCTGGGCGCCTGTGCTGCTGACCGTGGCACGGCTCGCCCAGGGTCTCTCGGTCGGCGGCGAGTACGGGACGAGCGCCACCTATATGAGCGAGGTGGCGGAGCCCGGGCATCGCGGCTTCTATGCCAGCTTCCAGTACGTGACGCTGATCGGCGGGCAGCTGCTGGCCGTCCTCGTCATCGTTATCCTGGAAACCCTGCTGACCAACGAGCAGATGCGCGCCTTCGGCTGGCGCATCCCCTTCCTGATCGGCGCTGCGGCGGCGGTGGTCGCCCTCTTCCTCCGCCGTGCCCTGCACGAGACCCAGAGCGCGGATGCGGCACGACGGCCGGAGGCGGGCTCGGTCCGCGCCCTGCTCGCCCATCCGCGGCCGCTGCTGCTGGTGCTCGGGCTGACGGCGGGCGGCAGCCTCAGCTTCTACGTCTTCACCACCTTCATGCAGAAATACCTGGTGAACACCGCGCATTTCGAGGCGCGGACCGTCAGCGCCACCATGGCCTGGGTGCTGCTCGCCTTCATGCTGGCCCAGCCGCTCTTCGGCGCCATGGCCGATCGCGTCGGACGAAGGGCCATGCTGCTCGCCTTCGGCGGGCTCGGGGTGCTGATGACGGTGCCGCTGCTCTCGGCGCTCGGCCGGGCGACCTCGCCGCTCTCGGCGGGGCTGATGGTGCTGGCGGGGCTCCTGGTGATCTCCTGCTACACCTCGATCAGCGGGCTGGTGAAGGCGGAGCTCTTCCCGGCCGAGGTCCGGGCGCTCGGCGTCGGCCTGCCCTATGCGGTGGCCAATGCGCTGTTCGGCGGCACGGCGGAGTATGTCGGCCTCTGGTTCAAGTCGGCCGGGGCGGAGAGCGGCTTCTTCTGGTACGTGACCGGATTCTTCGCCCTCGCCCTGGTCACCGCCTGGTTCATGCCGGAGACCCGGGTGGAGAGCCACCTGACCCGGGAGGAGCGGGCCGCCGTCGCCTAGTCTTGCCTTGAGCCCGGTCAAGGGCCAGTTTCCGCCCCGAATTCCTCGCCCAAGGACCCCCAATGCCCGACAGCTTCGACCTCATCGTCATCGGCTCCGGCCCCGGCGGCTATGTCTGCGCCATCCGCGCCGCCCAGCTCGGGCTGAAGACGGCCTGCGTGGAGAAGCGCGCGACGCTCGGCGGCACCTGCCTCAATATCGGCTGCATCCCCTCCAAGGCCCTGCTCCAGAGCAGCGAGAGCTTCGAGGAGGCGGCCCATAAGCTCGCCGACCATGGGGTGATGATCGAGGGGGTGAAGCTCGACCTCGCCAAGATGCAGGCGCGCAAGGCCGAGGTGGTGAGCGCCAACGTCAAGGGCGTCGAATTCCTCTTCCGCAAGAACAAGGTCACCTGGCTGAAGGGCGCCGGCCGGATCGCCGCCCCCGGCCAGGTCGAGGTCAATGGCGAGACCTACCAGGCCAAGGCGATCGTCATCGCCACGGGCAGCGACAGCACCCTGCTCCGCGGCATCGAGGTGGACGAGAAGCGCGTCGTCACCTCGACCGGCGCGCTGGAGCTGGACAAGGTGCCCGGCCATCTCGTCGTCATCGGCGGCGGGGTGATCGGCCTCGAGCTCGGCTCGGTCTGGAAGCGGCTCGGCGCCCAGGTGACGGTGATCGAGTATCTCGACCGGCTGATCCCCGACATGGATGCGGAGCTCGCCAAGCAGGCGGAGCGGCTCTTCGGCAAGCAGGGGATGAAGTTCAAGCTGAAGTCGAAGGTGATCGCGGCCGAGCAAGATGCGGAAGGCGTGACCCTCAAGGTGGAGCCCGCCGCCGGTGGCGATGCGGAGGAGATCCGCGCCGATGTGGTGCTGCTCGCCATCGGCCGCCGCCCCTATGTCGAGGGCCTCGGCCTCGACGAGGTCGGCGTCAAGCGCGACGAGCGCGGCCGCATCGTCACCGACGCGCATTTCGCCACCAACGTGCCGGGGATCTACGCCATCGGCGACTGCATTGCCGGCGCCATGCTGGCCCACAAGGCGGAGGACGAGGGCGTCGCCGTCGCCGAGATCCTCGCCGGCCAGGCGGGCCACGTGAACTACGCCGCCATTCCGGGCGTGGTCTACACCTGGCCGGAGATTGCCGCGGTCGGCGCGACGGAGGATGAGCTCAAGGCGCAGGGCGTTGCCTACAAGGTCGGCAAATTCCCCTTCACCGCCAATGGCCGCGCGCGGGCGATGAACGACACGGACGGCTTCGTGAAGATCCTGGCGGATGCCAAGACCGACCGGGTGCTCGGCGCCCATATCATCGGTCCGGATGCGGGGACGCTGATCGCCGAGATGGCGCTCGCCATGGAGTTCGGCGCCAGCGCCGAGGATGTCGCCCGCACCTGCCATGCCCATCCGACGCTGAACGAGGCGGTGAAGGAAGCGGCGCTTGCTGCCGACGGGCGGGCGCTGCACATCTGAGGCGGTGGCCGGTCAGCGCGTCTCCGGTGCGCTGACCAGCAGCCCGACCAGCCGCCGCACCAGCGGCAGCACGACGAGCAGGATCGGGAAAGCGACCACCCAGGACAGGGCCCAGGAGGCGGGCCATTGGTGCAGCGCCTCCGCCGTCGGGCCGAGCGCCATCAGCGTCGAGATACCGGAGATGGCGCAGGTCATGATGGCCGAGAGGATCAGGGGCAGCACCACCGCGCCATAGCGGGAGGGCAGCTTGCGGAAGCGGAGGCTGGGCATGGCCGGATGGTCTCGTCAGGTCGGTCCGGCGCGGCGGCATCCCGCATCCGCCACAGCGCCGGGCCGGATGCGTTGCGTGAGACGCTGACGGCAAGGGCGGTGCCCGGCGGTCCTTCTCTATTCCGGCACCGGCCGGCTGGCAAGCGTCGGCGGCGGGGCTTGCCTCGACTCGCCTCGCTGGCCGAGGCTTGGCGGGTGATCAAGTATATCGGCTCCAAGCGCCTGCTGCTGACGCAGATCCTCTCGGCCGTGGGCGCCGCCGCGCCGGCCGGGGCCACCGTCGCCGACCTCTTCTCCGGCACCGCCCGCGTCGGCCATGCGCTGAAGGGCGTCGGCTACCGGGTCATCGCCAACGACCACAACGCCTTCGCCCATGTGCTGGCCACCTGCTACGTCCAGGCCGATGCCGAAGCCTGGGCGGAGAAGGCGGCGCGCATCCTGGCGGAGCTCGGGCGCCTGCCGCCGCGGCATGGCTGGTTCACCGAGACCTATTGCGTCGCCGCCCGCTACTTCCACCCCGAGAACGGCGCCCGGATCGAGGCGATCCGCGAGGGCATCGCCGCCCTCGGCGCCGAGCCGGAGCTGGAGGCGGTGCTGCTGACCTCCCTGCTGGAGGCGGCCGACCGCGTCGACAGCACCGCCGGGCTGCAGATGGCCTACATGAAGCGCTGGGCCGCCCGCGCGCTGAACCCGCTGGCGCTCCGCCTGCCCGCCCTCAGGCCGCGCCCCGCCGCCGGCCTCTGCGCCGCCCTCTGCGGCGAGGCGGAGGCGGTGGCGGCCAGCCTCGACTGCGACCTCGCCTACCTGGACCCGCCCTACAACCAGCACTCCTACCTGCGGAACTACCATGTCTGGGAGACGCTGGTGCGCTGGGATCAGCCGGAGGTCTATGGCATCGCCAACAAGCGCACCGATTGCCGCACGCGGCGCTCCGCCTTCAACAGCCGCCCCGGGATAGGCCCGGCGCTGGCGCGGACCATCGCCGCGCTGCGCTGCCCGACCGTCGTCGTCTCCTTCAACGACGAGGGCTATCTGGGCCGCGCCGCGCTCGAGGCGATGCTGGCGCCGCGCGGGCCGCTGCGGGTGATCGAGATCCCCTATGGCCGCTATGTCGGCGCCAAGATCGGCATCCACAACCCGAAGGGCGAGAAGGTCGGCACCGTGGGGCGGCTGACCAATACCGAGTACCTTTTCGTCTCGGGCGAGCGTGCCCTTGCCCTGCCGCCGAGGGCCGCCTGATGAGCCCCTGGGCGCGGAAGCTTCTCGGCTTCAGCCTGCTGGCGCTGGGCGTCGCGGGGCTTATCCTGCCCTTCCTGCAGGGGCTGCTCTTCCTGGCGCTCGGCGTCTTCGTGCTGCGCGACCAATACCCCTGGGCGCGGCGCTGGATGGGCAAGCTGGAGGCACGCTTCCCCAGTCAGATGGCGCGGGTCGAGGCCATGGAAGCCCGGCTGATCGGCTGGACCCAGCGGCAGGGCGAGCGGCTACGGCGCCTGGTGAGCTGATCCCGCCACAGGGGGCGGTTTTCCTCTCCGGATATGAACGGAGAGTTAAGAATTGGGCGCGAAGATCTTGGCGCCTTTCTCAACCTGGCCGAGAAGGTCGGCATGGCCGATCTCCGCTCCGACTCCCGCTTCGTCGCCCTGCTGCTTGGCATCGGCCAGACGCTGGCCTGGGCCACGAGCTACTACCTGCCCGCGCTGCTGGCCCCGGTGGTGGTGGAGGATCTGCAGGCGGACCGGGCTGCGGTCTACGGCGCCTTCTCCCTCGCCCTGCTGATTTCGGGCCTTGCCGCACCGCGGATCGGCCGGGCGATCCAGAACCTGGGCGGCCGGCCGGTGATGATGGCCTCCGCGCTCACCCTGGCGGCGGGGCTGGCGCTGCTGGGGGTGCTGCCGGGGCTGGCGGGCTGGTTCCTCGCCTGGGTCGTGCTCGGGGTGGGGATGGGGCTCGGCCTCTACGAGGCGGCCTTCGCCACGCTCGGCGCGCTCTACGGGCGGGCGGCGCGGCGGGGGATCACCATCGTCACCCTGCTCGGGGGCTTCGCCAGCACCATCGGCTGGCCGCTGACGGCGGCGCTGATGCCGGCGCTCGGCTGGCGCGGCACCTGCCTGGTCTTCGCCGCCGTCAACCTGCTGCTGGTGCTGCCGGTCTATGCCCTGCTGCCGCGCGTCGGGGCGGGCGGCGAGGCGGTGGCCAATGCCGTGGCCGACCCCGCCGAGATCCCACTGCCGACGGCCTGGGTGCGGCGCAGCTTCCTATTCCTGGCCGCCTTCTTCACGCTGCGGGCGCTGATCAGCACCACCATGTCGGTGCAGCTGCCGACGATGCTGGCGGGGCTCGGCCTTTCGGTCGCGGCGGCGGTCGCTGCCGCCTCGCTGATGGGGCCGGCGCAGGTCGGCGGGCGGCTGATGGAATTCACCCTCGGCAAGACGGTGCATCCGCTGCGCGTCGCCTGGCTCGGTGCCGGGCTGCTGCCGGTCGGCACGCTGCTGCTGGTGCTGGCCGGGCCGGTGGCGGCGGTGCCCTTCGTGCTGATGCATGGCGCGAGCAACGGCATCATCACCATCTGCCGTGGCTCGGTGCCGCTCGCGCTGTTCGGGCCGCGCGGCTATCCGGTGCTGATGGGCAAGCTGGCGCTTCCGGTGCTCATGGCCCAGGCCGCGGCGCCCATGGTGACGGCGCCGCTGCTGGAGCATCTCCCGGCGATGGCGGTGCTCGGCCTTGCCGGCCTGGTGGGCCTGGCTGCCATGCTCTGCCTGCTGCCGCTCAGGGCATCCCCGCCAGCGCCCCGCTTGGCCGAGGCGGTCAGGGGTTAGGCCCGTCGCTCGGGACGGCTTCGTGCCGAGGCGTGGATCTGCCCCGTCAACGGCAGCCTGGAGCATGTCCGGTGAATACGGTTGAACCGGGACTGCTCCGGAGCGGCTTCCGTTCGCCCCGCTCGCAGCAGCCGCTCCCAACTCTCCTTTGCTCTAGCGGGCCACCGAACCCTGCCGCAATGCGTGCCGCCGCGGTTCCTGCCGGGCGCGCCCGAGGGCGACCCAGCCGCCGATGGCAGCCACCACCAGGGTCGAGAAGACACCCCAGATGACCAGGTATTGCAGCGCCAGCCACAACCAAGCCGCCGGCGCCAGCCCGAGCCAGACCACAGTCGTCACAATAACGGCGCCCAGAACGGCTGTGCCAAGCATCGGGGGGTCACTCCTGGCGTGTGTCCGGCAGCAAGGGGGGGGACATGCCGCTTCTCACATTCGTATACTACACGCGGAGTTGAAGCAAGTGTTTCTGGGTATTACAAAGCCCCAATTCCGCCTGCGGACCGGCCGCCGCCCGGCGTGACCCCGAAGGCAGCGCGGAAGGCGGCCCCGAAGGCCGGCGCGCTGGCGTAGCCGACCCGCGCCGCCGCCCGCGCCGGCGGCACTCCCTCGGCCAGCAGCGCCGCCGCCTCGGCGAGGCGCAGCGCCTGGCGCCAGCGGCCGAAGCTCATCCCCGTCTCCTCGCGGAAGAGCCGGGTGAGGGTCCGGGGGCTGGCCCCGCACTGCCGCGCCCAGTCCTCGAGGCCGAGGGGCTGCGCCGGGTCCGCCTGCAGCGCCGCCGCCAGCCGCCGCAGCCGCGCATCGCGCAGCGCCGGCAGGCCGAGCGGCAGGCGCGGGGCGCGGGCGATCTCGTCGAGGATCAGCGCCGTGAGATGCCCGCCGCGCCCGGCCTCGTCCCATTCCAGCGGCTCGGCGCAGGCGGCGAGCACCAGCTCCCGCAGCAGGGGCGAGACGGCGAGCACCGTCACCGCCCCCGGCCCCGCCGCAGCGGCATCGGCGCGGAGGAAGAGCGCCCGCATGGCGACCGGCCCCTGCATCGCGGTCACATGCGCGACGCGCGCTGGCATCCAGAGCGCCCGGCCCGGCGGCAGGACGAAGGCGGCCGTGTCGGTCGCGATGCGCATCACCCCGCGCGTCGCATAGAGCAGTTGCGCGCGGGTATGGGCGTGACGCTCCACGCTCTCCCCGTCGCGGTAGTCGCGGGTGAAGCCGGCCAGCGGCCGGTCCACCGCATCCTCCGCCAAGTTGCGCAGCGGCGCCTCCGGCAATTGGCCGGATGGCGACAGGGTTTGGCCAGCCATCGTCATCCGGCCAGGCTAGTCTTGCCACACGGTGCAGCCAAACGGAAACCGCCATGCACGACCCGGCCAAGCGGCAGATCGCCTTCGTCAACATCGCCCATATCTTCACCCATTACTCCCTGCTGATCCTGGCGACCGCCGTGCTCGGCATGGTGACGCAGGCGCCGGAGGCCTTCGGGCGGGAATACGGGCCGATCCTGGCGCTCGGGACGGGGATGTTCGTGCTCTACGGCCTCGGCTCCCTGCCAATGGGCTGGCTCGCCGCGCGCTTCGGGCGGAAGGCCATGATGGCGGGCTTCTTCCTCGGCACCGGGGGCGCGATGATGCTGGCCGGCCTCGCCGACCGGCCGCTGACCCTCGGCCTGGCGCTGGCCCTGATGGGCGCCTTCGCCGCCATCTACCACCCGATCGGCACGGCCATGCTGGTCGAGGCCGCCGCCGCCTCGCCGGGTGGCCTAGTCGGGCGCGCGGTCGGCATCAACGGCGTCTTCGGCAATATCGGGGTGGCCTGCGCGCCGGTGGTGACGGCGCTGGTCGCGGCCAGGCTCGGCTGGCACTGGGCCTTCGTGCTGCCCGGGGCGCTCTGCGCGCTCGTCGGCCTCGCCTGGCTGCGCGAGCCGGCCTTCGATGCCGCCAAGGCGGCCGCCGGCGCCAAGCCCTTCCCCGAGATTCCCCGCGCCGTCGTCCGCCGTGCCGTCGCCGTGCTGCTGACCATCGCTGCCGTCTCCGGCCTCGTCTTCAACGCCTTCACCCTGCTGATCCCGAAGCTGATGGAGGAGCGGCTGGCCAATTCGCCGGACCTGCTGCCGGTGGTCGGCATGCTCGCCTTCGCCGCCACGCTCTGCGGCGGGCTGACGCAGTTCACCGTCGGGCGGATGATCGACCGGCACACGCTGAAGCGCGTCTTCCTGCCGCTGGCCCTGCTGCAGCTGCCCTGCCTGCTCGCCCTCTCCTTTGCGCAGGGGTGGTGGGTGCTGCCGCTCGCCGCGCTGATGGCCGCCTCCATCTTCGGCCAGGTGACGGTGAACGAGACCATGACGGCGCGCTACGTGGCGCCGGCGCTGCGGGTGAAGCTCTACTCCGTGCGCTTCACCATCGGCTTCCTCGGCGCCGCCGCGGCCTCGCCGCTGATCGGCTTCCTGCATGAGGCGACGGGCGGGCTGGCCGCGCCGATGCTGGTGCTGGCGGGCTTCGGCGCCGTCACCTTCCTCTGCGCCCTGCTCTTTCCCGACCGGGAGGAGGAGCTTCGGCCGGAGCTCTGGGCGCGGCCGCAGCAGCAGGCCGGGCTCGCCGCCGCCGAATAGGTTGACCGCCGCGCGCGGCGCGGCGACCCTTCCGGCATGACCATCCTTACGGGGCCCATCCTGACCGGCAAGGCGCGCCTTGCCGGGATCCTGGGCTGGCCCGTCGCCCATTCCCGCTCGCCCCGGCTGCACGGGCTCTGGCTGCGCCGCCACGGTATCGACGGCGCCTACCTGCCCCTGCCGGTGCGGCCGGAGCGCTTCGCCGAGGCGGTCCGCTCCCTCGCCGATCTCGGCTTCCGCGGCGCCAACGTCACCATCCCACACAAGGAGGCCGCCTTCGCCGTCTGCGATGCGGTCGATGCATCGGCGCATCGCGCAGGGGCGGTGAACACGCTGGTCTTCCGCGACGGGCGGATCTGTGGCTCGAACACCGACGGCTACGGCTTCCTCGCCAATCTGCGCGAAGGCGCGCCGCGCTGGCAGGCCGCGGCGGGTCCGGCGGTGATCCTCGGCGCCGGCGGCTCGGCGCGGGCCGTCGCCGCAGCGCTGCTCGATGCCGGCTGCTCGCGCGTCACCCTTGTCAACCGCAGCCCGGCGCGGGCCGAGGCGCTGGCCCGGGCGCTGGGCGGGCCCATCGCGGTGGCGGATCGTGCCCCGCTCGGGGATGCGGCGCTGCTGGTCAACACCACATCCCTCGGCATGCAGGGCCAGCCGCCGCTCGAGATCGACCTCGCCCCGCTGCCCGCGGGGGCGGTGGTCGCCGATATCGTCTATGTCCCGCGCGAGACGGGGCTGCTGGCCGCGGCGCGGGCGCGCGGCCTCGCGGCGGTCGACGGGCTCGGGATGCTGCTGCACCAGGCGCGGCCGGGCTTCGCCGCCTGGTTCGGCGCGGAGCCGGTGGTGGATGCTGAGCTGCGGGACTTCGTCGGCGGGGACATCCCCGCCACGGATGGCGGCGCAGCGCAGGCGGCATCGCCGCCGGGGAGGGAGGCGTGAATCCCCGGCGGGAGCCATGAAGATCGTCGGCCTGACCGGCAGCATCGGCATGGGCAAGTCGACGGCGGCGAACACCTTCCGCCGCCTGCGCGTCCCCGTCTTCGATGCCGATGCGGCGGTGCATGCGCTGCAGTCGCGCGGCGGCCGCGCGGTCGGGCCGATCGGCGCCGCCTTCCCCGGCACGGTCCGCGAGGCCAAGGGGGGAATGATGGTCGACCGCGAGGCGCTGCGCCGCGCCGTGCTCGGCAACGGCCCCGCGCTGACGCGGCTGGAGCGCATCGTCCATCCGCTGGTGCGCGATGCCGAGCGCCGCTTCCTCGCCGCCGCCCGGCGCCGGGCGGAGCCGCTGGTCGTGCTCGACATCCCGCTGCTCTTCGAGACGCGGGGCGAGGGGCGCTGCGACCTGGTGGTGGTGGTCTCCGCCACCGCCGCCGTGCAGCGCATCCGCGTCCTCCGCCGGCCGGGGATGACGGAGGAGCGCCTCGCCGCCATCCGCGCCCGGCAGATGCCGGACCGCGTGAAGCGCCGCCGCGCCGACCGGGTGGTCGAGACCGGCCTTTCCCGCCACTACGCCCAGCGCGCCATCCGCGCGCTGGTGCGGGAGGTGCGCGGGGGCTAGCGCGCCTCCGCTACCTGGCCCTCCTTGCCCGGCGGCACGGCAACCGGCCGGACCTCCACCGGGGCGACGCCCTGGCGCTTCATGCCGAGATGCTCCGCCGTGCGCGGGCTGAGGTCGACCACCCGGCCGCCCACATAGGGCCCGCGGTCGCGGATGGTGACGCGGGCGGTGCGCCCGGTCTCGAGGTTCTTCACCTCCGCCACCGTGCCGAGCGGCAGGGTGCGATGCGCCGCCGTGTCGGAGTTCGGGTCGAAGCGGGTGCCGCTCGCGGTCTTGCGGCCGTTGAACTCCGGCCCGTAATAGGAGGCTTGGCCGACCTGCGCGGGCGCCGGCTCCGGCGCGGCCGCCTGGGGCTCGGGGGCCGGCGGCGCCGTGGTGCAGGCGGCGAGGCCGGCCAGGATCAGGCAGGGAAGGGCGCGGAACAGGCCGGTCCGCATGGCATCGTCTCCATCGCTGTTGCAGCGGCGCTTACGCCGGGGATTCGCGCCGGTTGTGCCGCCTGGGCGCCTCGGCCGGCCGGCTCGCCGCCTCGTGTAGGGTCCTTGCCGCCCGGCGCGAGCGGGGCCGGCAGCGGCTCAATCCGGCGGCGTGGGGCGCCCATCCCCGCATCCACCGCCGCCCTCCCGCGTTGTTGCGGGGTCATGGCACCGAAGGAGGATCGCGCATGAACGGCAACGACATGCACCGCGTGGTCAGGCGCCAAGCCGAAGGCAAGCCGACCCGGGAGAGCCTGGCGGTGCTGCACCGCCGGCAACAGGCGACGCCGCCGGCCACGGCGGAGGAGATGCTCCGCCTTCGCCGGGCCGAGGCGGCGCTGCGGACCGAGCCTCGCCCCCACCCCGTGCTACGATAGGCCCGAGTCGAGGGCGGAGGCGCGGATGAGCGAGGCGGGACGGGATGCGCGGCAGCGCGCGGTGGTGCTGGATACCGAGACCACCGGCCTGGACCCGGCCACCGGCGACCGCGTCATAGAGGTGGCGGCGATCGAGCTGGTCAACCTGATGCCGACCGGCGCCACCTACCACACCCTAATCGACCCCGAGCGGGACGTGCCGCCGGAGAGCACCAAGGTCCATGGCTTCACCGCCGAGATGCTGAAGGGGCAGCCGAAATTCGCCGAGGTGGCGGAGGGGATGCTCGGCTTCATCGGCAGCTCCCCGATTATCGCCCACAACGCGCCCTTCGACTTCGGCTTCCTCGATGCGGAGCTGAAGCGCGCCGGGCACCCGCCGCTCGACCGGGGGCGCATGGTCGACAGCCTGGCGCTCGCCAAGGAGCGCTATCCGGGCATGCCCAACAACCTGGATGCGCTCTGCCGCCGCCTCGGCATCGATAATTCGATGCGCACCAGCCACAACGCCCTGCTCGACGTGAAGCTGCTGGCCCAGGTTTATCTGGAGCTGATGGGCGGCCGCCAGCCGGGCTTCGTCCTGGCGCTGAACATCGGCGGCGGCACGCGGGCGCTGGAGGGGCTGAGCCGCCCCCGCACCCCGCGCCTCGTCGCCCCCAGCGAGGCGGAGCTGGCGGCGCATGCGGAGTTCCTGAAGAAGCTGAAGGAGCCGCTCTGGCTGCAACCGCCTTTCGCCGCCGGAACCGCCTGACGCCTCGCGCCTTCTCCCGGCTTCACCAAAGCGCCGGAGAAGCCGCCATGCCCCGCATCCCGAACGCCGTCACCGTCATCACCGGCGCCTCCTCCGGCATCGGCAAGGCAACGGCCCTCGCCTTCGCCCGCGAGGGGGCGCGGCTGGTGCTGGCCGCCCGCCGCCCGGAGGCGTTGGAGGAGGCGGCGCGCGAATGCCGCAGCCTCGGCGCCGAGGTCATCGCCGTGCCGACCGATGTCTCGGACGGCGCGCAGGTGGAGGCGCTGGCCCGCGCCGCGATCGATGCCTTCGGCCGCATCGATGTCTGGTTCAACAATGTCGGCACCGGCGTCTTCGGCCCCTATTGGGAGGCCTCGGCCGAGCTGCAGCGCAAGGTCGTCGAGATCAACCTGATCGGCACCATGCAGGGCAGCTCCGCCGCGCTTCCACATTTCCTCCGCCAGGGCGGCGGCGTGCTGGTCAACATGTGCTCCATGGGCGGCTGGTCGCCGACGCCCTTCGCCGCCTCCTACGCCGCCAGCAAATTCGGCATCCGCGGCTTCAGCGCGAGCCTCCGGCAGGAGCTGACCGGGCATCCGCGCATCCATGTCTGCGCCGTCTTCCCCGCGCTGGTGGATACGCCCGGCCTCGACCGCGCCGCCAATGTCTCCGGCCGGCGGCTGGAGCCGAAGGCGCTCTATCTGACGCCGGAGGCGGTGGCGGAGGTGGTGCTGGCCCTGGTCCGCCGGCCGCGGGCCGAGGTCTCGGTCGGCTGGCAGGCCTCGGCGGCGCGGGTCGCCTATGGGCTGGCGCCCGGCCTGACCGAGACGGTGGCGGGGGCGGCGATCCGCACCGCGCTCCGCAGCGCCGGCCGCGTGCCGCGCAGCGAGGGCGCCGTCGCCCGGCCGATCGCGGCCGGCACCAGCCCGCGCAGCGGCAAGCCCGTCCCCCATGCCCGCGGCCCCAATCTCGGCACCCTCGCCCTCGGCGGCCTCGGCCTGCTGCTGGGCGCGGAATTGTTGACCGGGGCCATGACGCGGCGCGGTTAGCTGGCTAGGCTTCCCCCGGTTCAGGAACGGGAGGAAGAACATGGCCCAGCTCGAGGGCAAGGTCGCGCTCGTCACTGGCGCGGCGGTCGGCATTGGCGCCGCCTGCGCGGCGACCCTGGCGCGGAAGGGGGCGAAGGTGCTCCTCACCGATCTCGACGATGCCCGCGGCGAGGCCATGGCGGGCCGCATCCGCGAGGCGGGCGGCGAGGCGCACTACCTCCACCAGGACGTCGCCGACGAGGCCCGCTGGCCCGAGGTGGTGAAGGAGGCGGAGACGCGCTTCGGCCGGCTTGACGTGCTGGTGGCCAATGCCGGCATTGCCATCCTGAAGCCGATCCTCGACATGTCGCTCGAGGAGTGGCGGCGGCAGATGGCGGTCAATGTCGACGGCGTGTTCCTCTCGGTGAAGCACGCCGTCCCGGCGATGCGGCGCGCCGGCGGCGGGTCCATCATCCTGCTCTCCTCGGTCGCCGGCATCCGCGGCTCGGCGGGGCTTGCGGGCTATTCGGCGACGAAGGGCGCCGTGAGGCTCTTCGCCAAGTCGGTCGCGCTCGAATATGCGCGGGACAACATCCGCTGCAACAGCGTCCATCCCGGTATCATAGACACCGAGATCTGGGACAAGATGCCGATCGGTCCCGGTGGGCGGAACGCGCCGCTCGATCCGCGCGCCATCGCCGCCGCCAGCGTGCCGACGGGCAAGCTCGGCACGCCGCAAGACATCGCCAACGGCGTGCTCTTCCTGGCCTCCGACCAGTCGAGCTATGTCAACGGCTCCGAGCTGGTGATCGACTCAGGCCAGACTGCGGGCCGCGTCGGCAGCCTCAAGCCGGAGTAGGGAAAGGCCGCCCCTTCGCCATGAAGCTCTTCGACATACCGGGTATCTGGTGGCTGCTGGCGAAGACCCTGGCGGCCGCCATCCTCGGCGCCACCTTGTTCGGCGCCGCGGTGTCGAGCATGGCGATGCTGGACCCCGGCACCGACGGGCGGGGCCTCGCCGCCGGCGCCCGCGCGGCGGCCATCGGCGCCCCGGTCCTGCTGGTGCTTGGCCTGGGCTGGATCGTGGTCCGCGCCCGCGCCCTCCACCGCCGGACTACCCCGCCGCAATCTCCCTGAGCCGTCCGACGCCCTCCGCCACCGCCGCCTGCAGCAGCCAGGCATCCCCGCCCCAGGCGAGCAGGCGGAAGCCGTCCTGCCAGGCGCGCTCCGCCTCCGCCGCGCCGGTCACCAGCCGGCCGAGCCCCTTTTTGTGCGTCCGGGCCGCGGCGCAGATGCGCCGTGTCGCCTCGCGGAAGGCCGGGTGGTCGAACTCGCCCGGGATGCCGAGCGAAGCCGAGAGGTCGAAATGCCCGACCCAGAGCGCATCGACGCCATCGAGCGCGGCGATTGCCTCCGCCTGCTCCACCCCCTCCGCCGTCTCGATCATCAGCACCAGCACGGTGCGCTCATTGGCCGCCGCCAGCTTCGCCGCCGCAGGCCCGCCGCGGTAGTTGTCGTGCGCGATCTGCAAGGCGACGCCGCGGCGCCCTTGCGGCGGGTATTTCAGCGCGGCGACGGCGGCCCGCGCCACCTCCAGGCTGCCGACCAGGGGCAGCATCACCCCCTCCGCCCCGACATCGGCGATGCGGGCGATGTCGTGGGCCTCCCGCGAGGGCACCCGCACCAGGGTCGGGATGCCGCCTGCCTCCAGATAGCGCAGCGCCGACTTCACCGTCTCGGTCGAGAAGCCGCTATGCTCCATGTCGAGGAAGGCGAAGTCGCAACCGGCCCCGGCCAGGATATGGCCGATCCCCGGCGTGACGAACTCCACCAGGAAGGTTCCCGTGGCGAGACGGCCCGAGCGGACCAGGCTTTTCAGGCTCTGCGGCATGGACTTCTCCCCCCGGTTTGCCCAGATGAGGGCGTCGTGGCTAACTGACATTTCAGCCCTTGGGGGAAACCGCGTCCATGCCTGAAGCACCGTTGCCGCTGGCCCAGGAGAGGCCCGACAGGCCGGTGGGTTACTCGCCCCCGGTCGGCGACGAGATGAAGACCACCACCTGCTACATGTGCGCCTGCCGCTGCGGCATCCGCGTCCACCTGAAGGACGGCCGCATCCGCTACATCGAGGGCAATCCGGACCATCCGGTCAACAAGGGCGTGCTCTGCGGCAAGGGCAGCGCCGGCATCATGACGCAGTACTCCCCGGCTAGGCTGCGGGCGCCGCTGAAGCGCATCGGCCCGCGCGGCTCGGGCGAGTTCGCCGAGATCTCCTGGGAGGAAGCGCTCGAGACCGCGACCGGCTGGCTGCGCCATGTGCGCGAGACCGACCCGCGCCGCCTCGCCTTCTTCACCGGCCGCGACCAGTCGCAGAGCCTCACGGGCTTCTGGGCCGCGCAGTTCGGCACGCCGAACTTTGCCGCGCATGGCGGCTTCTGCTCGGTGAACATGGCGGCGGCCGGGCTTTACTCCGTCGGCGGTAGCTTCTGGGAATTCGGCGAGCCGGACTGGGACCGGGCGAAGTACTTCCTGATGTTCGGCGTGGCCGAGGACCATGACAGCAACCCGATCAAGATCGGCCTCGCCCGGCTGAAGGGCAGGGGGGCGAAGTTCATCTCCGTCAACCCGGTCCGCACCGGCTATTCTGCCATCGCCGATGAGTGGGTCGGGCTGCGGCCGGGCACCGACGGGCTCTTCATCCTGGCGCTGGCGCATGAGCTGCTACGCACGGACAGCATCGATCTCGACTTCCTCGCCCGCTACACCAACGCCTCCTGGCTCGTGGTCCGCAACCCGGGCGGCGAGGATGACGGGCTCTTCGCCCGCGACGAGAACGGCAAGCCGCTGGCCTGGGACCGCGAGCGCGGCGCCATCGACGCCTCGGTGGCCGACCTCTCCGCCGTGATGGTGGGCGAGTTCACCCTGCCCGACGGGCGCCGCGCCCAGCCCGTCTTCCACCTGATGGCCGAGCGCTACCTGGCGCCGGACTACGCGCCGGAGGCGGTGGCCGAGCGCTGCGGCATCGACGCCTCGCGCATCCGCCGCATCGCTGCCGACATCGCCGATGTCGCCTTCAACCAGGCGATCACGCTGGACCAGCCCTGGACCGATGTCTGGGGCCGCCGGCACGAGACGATGATCGGTCGCCCCGTCGCCTTCCATGCGATGCGCGGCATCAGCGCGCATAGCAACGGCTTCCATACCTGCCGTGCGCTGCACCTGCTGCAGATGCTGCTCGGCGCCGTCGATACGCCGGGCTCCTGGCGCTACAAGTCGCCCTTCCCGCGGCCGATCCCGCCGGGCCCCGGCCCGGCCGGCAAGGGTGCCAAGCCGAATACGCCGCTCGCCGGCAACATCCTCTCCTTCCCGCACGGGCCGGACGACCTGCTCGTCGATGACGACGGCAACCCGATCCGCATCGACAAGGCCTTCTCCTGGGACGCGCCGCTCTCGCTGCACGGGATGATGCACACCGTCATCGGCAATGCCGGCGCGGGCGACCCGTACAAGATCGACACGCTCTTCATGTTCATGGCCAACATGGCCTGGAACAGCGCGATGAACCCGGGCGAGGTCATCCGCATCCTCACCGAGACGCAGCCGGATGGCAGCTACACCATCCCGCATGTCATCTACTCGGACGCCTATTTCTCCGAGACGGTGCCCTATGCCGACCTGATCCTGCCCGACACGACCTATCTCGAGCGCTGGGACTGCATCTCCATCCTCGACCGGCCGATCGGCAGCGCGCATGGCGCGGGCGATGCCATCCGCCAGCCCGTCATCAAGCCGGACCGCGACGTGCGCCCCTTCCAGGACGTGCTGATCGAGCTCGGCGCGCGGCTCGGCCTGCCGGCCTTTACCAGGCCGGACGGCTCGCCAAAATTCAAGGACTACCCCGACTACATCACCAACCATGAGCGGATGCCGGGCGTCGGCCCGCTCGCCGGCTTCCGCGGGCTCGACGGCGGCAAGAAGGGCGTCGGCGAGCCGAACCCGAACCAGCTCCAGCGCTACATCGAGAATGGCTGCTTCTGGCGCGACCACCTGCCGCCGGAGCAGGGCTTCTACAAGCACGCCAACAAGGCCTATCTCGAGCAGTCGAAGGCGATGGGGCTGATGGGCAAGTCGGAGCAGATCGTGCTCCAACTCTGGTCCGAGCCCCTGCAGAAATTCCGCCTCGCCGCCGAGGGCCATGGCGCCAAGCAGCCGCCGGACCGCCTCCGCGAGCGCATCCGCACCTATTGCGACCCGCTGCCCTTCTGGTACCCGGCGCTCGAGCATGAGGGCCAGGATCTCGGCCGCTTCGACCTCTCCGCCATCACCCAGCGGCCGATGGCGATGTACCATTCCTGGGGCTCGATGAATGCTTGGCTGCGGCAGATCATCGGCGCCAACAAGCTCTACATGGCTCGCAGCCGGGCCGCCGCTCTCGGCCTCGTCCAGGATGACTGGGTCTGGGTGGAGAGCCGCGCCGGGCGGCTGAAATGCCAGGTCTCGCTGATGGAGGGCGTGAACCTCGACACGGTCTGGACCTGGAATGCCATCGGCAAGCGCGCCGGCGCCTGGAACCTCGACGAGGGCAGCCCGGAATCGACACGCGGCTTCCTGCTCAACCATGTCATCAGCGAGTGGCTGCCGGCCCAGGGCGGCTTCCGCCAGGCGAATGCCGACCCGGTGACGGGCCAGGCCGCCTGGTACGACCTCCGCGTCTCGGTGGCGAAATGCGCGCCGGGCGAGGAGGAGATCACCAGCCCGCACCCGGCCGCACCCGCCTTGCCGCCGCACATGCCGGCCCGTCCCGACATCCTCCGCTATTCGACGAAGGCAACGCCGTGACCTGCCTGCCCGAGATCACCCCAGGCCAGAAGAAGCTTGGCCTCGTCATCGACCTCGACACCTGCGTCGGCTGCCAGGCCTGCGCCACCAACTGCAAGGAGTGGAACGCCTCCGGCCATAGCGGCCCGCTGCCGGATTCGAAGCCCTACTCGGCCGGCGCCGAGGGCGTCTGGTTCAACCGCGTCCACAGCTACGAGGCGGGCGAGGGGGAGCGGGGGCGCACCGTCAACTTCCCCCGCAGTTGCCTCCATTGCGAGACGCCGGACTGCGTCACCGTCTGCCCGACCGGTGCCTCCTACAAGCGCATCGAGGACGGCATCGTCCTCGTCGACCACGACCTCTGCATTGGCTGCGGCCTTTGCGCCTGGGCCTGCCCCTATGGCGCGCGCGAGATGGACGAGGATGAGGGGGTGATGAAGAAGTGCACCCTCTGCATCGACCGAATCTACAACACCAACATCCCCGAGGCGCAGCGCCAGCCCGCCTGCGTGCTGACCTGCCCGACCAGCGCCCGGCATTTCGGCGACCTGGGCGACCCGGAGAGCGAGGTCAGCAAGCTCGTCGCCGAGCGCGGCGGCCAGCCGCTGATGCCGGAGCTCGGCTACAACCCGGTCAACAGCTACCTGCCACCGCGCAACCGCAGCAGTGCCGCCGCGGCGCCGGAGGAGGCCGCGCCGACGCCGATGGACATCAAGAACCCGCTGCTGCGCTGGATGGACAAGGTCCTCACCCGCGACCCGATGGCCGGAGCACCGCAGGCGCGCAGGGCTGAATCGGGAAGTCAGGCATGAACCCGGCGCCGTCCATTGTCTTCTTCACCACCGCCTCCGGCGCCGGCTACGGGCTGCTCTTCTGGCTTGGCCTGCTGCGCCCGCTCGGCCTCGTCTCCGGCCAGGGGCTGGTCGCCCTGGCGCTCGCGCTCCTGCTGATCACCGCCGGCCTGCTCTCCTCGACGCTGCATCTCGGCAACCCGCAGCGTGTCTGGCGCGCCGTCTCGCAGTGGCGCTCCTCCTGGCTGTCGCGCGAGGGCGTGGCGGCGATCCTCACCTACATCCCGGCGCTGCTGCTCGGCCTCGCCTTCTGGATCGATGCCCCGGCGCTTGCCCTCGTCGCCGGCTTGCTGGCCGCGGCCGGGGCCGCAGCGACGGTCTATTGCACGGGGATGATCTACGCCTCGCTGAAGCCGATCCGCCAGTGGCACCACCCGCTCGTGGTGCCCGGCTATCTGGCGCTTTCCGCCTTCAGCGGCGCGGTGCTGCTGGCGATGTTGGCCGCCTTCGCCGGCAGTGGCTGGGTCCCGGCGCTGCTCGCCGTGCTGACGGGCGCCGGCGCGCTCGTGCTGAAGCGCGCCTATTGGCAGGCGATCGACAGCGCCCCGCCCATCGCCACCATCGAGAGCGCGACGACGCTCGGCTTCATCGGCAAGGTCCGCCAGCTCGACCCGCCGCATACCGAGCAGAACTACCTGCTGCGCGAGATGGGCTTCCGCATCGCCCGCAAGCACGCGGCGAAGCTTCGCCTCATCACGCAGGGCGCGGGCTTCGCCCTGCCGGTGCTGCTGGCCCTCCTGGCGGTCCTGCTCGGCGGTACGCCGGCCACGCTGGCGCTGACCCTCGGCGCCATCCTCGCCATCGGCGGGCTGCTGATCGAGCGCTGGCTGATGTTCGCCGAGGCGACCCATACCGTGATGCTGTACTACCGGGGTTAGCACGCCCCTTGCATGCCGGCCCATTGATCCGCCACGCTGCGGACCAGGGACGGCACAAGGGAGACAAGTGATGCGACGGAGCGCGCGTTGGGCCATCGCGGCCATGGCCTTGACCATGCCGGCAAGGGCCGCCGACATCACCATCGCGGTGGGCGGTGCCTTCACCTCGATGGACCCGCATTTCTTCGACCTTTCGCCGAATCATGCGCTCACCTGGCATGTCTTCGACCGGCTGGTGCACCCGGATGCCGACCAGCGCCCGGTGCCCGGCCTCGCCACCTCCTGGCGCGTGGTCGACGAGCGCACCTGGGAGTTCAAGCTGCGCGAGGGCGTCCGCTGGCAGGACGGCACGCCCTTCACCGCGGACGACGTGGTCTACACCTTCGCGCGCGCGCCGAACGTGCCGAACAGCCCGACCTCCATGGGCCAATACATCCGCCCGGTGACACGGCTCGAGGTGGTCGACCCCTTCACCATCCGCATGCATACGGCCGAGCCCATCCCGCTCATCCCGCAGATGATGATGTCCTTCTCGATCATCGGCCGGAAGCAGGGCGAGGGGATGAGCACCGCCGACTACAACAGCGGCAAGGCTGCGATTGGCACCGGCCCCTACCGCCTCGTCTCGCTCGCGCTCGGCGACCGCGCCGTCTTCGCCCGCAACCCGGACTACTGGGGCCGGGCCCAGCCCTGGGACCGCGTCACCTACCGGATGATCACCAATGACAGCGCCCGCGTCGCCGCGCTGCAATCGGGCGATGTGGACGCCATCGACACCGTCCCCACGCGGGACGTCGCCCGCATCTCGCGCGACAACCGCCTCACCGTCGCCTCCCGCCCCGGCCTGCGTCTGATCTACCTCTATGTCGATGCCAACCGGCCCGTCTCGCCGCTGGTGACCGACCGCGACGGCAAGCCGATCCCCAACCCGATGCGCGACGTGCGGGTGCGCCAGGCGCTCTCCGTCGCCATCAACCGGGAGGGCATCCAGCGCCAGATCATGGAGGGCTATTCGAAGCCCACCGGCCAGGCGATGCCGGAGGGCGGCATGGGCTACGACCCTGGAATCCCCGTCCCTGCCTACGAGCCGGACAGGGCGAAGCGCCTGCTGGCCGAGGCCGGCTATGCGGACGGCTTCAACATCACCCTGAGCGGCCCGAACGACCGCTACGTGAATGACGACGCCATTGCCCAGGCTATCGCCCAGATGTGGGCCCGCATCGGCGTCCGCACCCAGGTGGCGACTGCCCCGGCCAGCGTCTTCTTCACCGCCGGCGGCGTGCGCGACGAGCACAGCATCGCGCTGACCGGCTGGAGCACCTCGACCGGCGAGCCGGACACGCATCTCTCGCTGATGCTGGCGACGCCGGAGCCGGAGCGCGGCCGCGGCACCCGCCTCCGCCCGAGCCACTACAGCAACCCCTCGCTCGACCGCCTGGTCGACCGCGCGCTGACGACCATCGACCAGGAAGCCCGCGAGAAGCTCTATTTCGAGGCCATCCGCATCGGCTTCCAGCAGGAACTGGCGGTGATCCCGATCCACCACCAGGTCAATATCTGGGCGATGCGCAAGGGCATCAGCTACACGCCGCAGCTCTCCGAGCAGACGCGGGCGATGGAATTCTCGCCAGCCCGCTGAGCTACTTCAACAGGCTGAGGCCGCTGAGCAGCCCGCGCAGCGCCTCGAGCCCCGGCCCCGCCGCCTCGCTGTGCAGCGGCCGTCCCTCGGCATTGCCCCGCGCCATGCCGAAGCGGCCGCGGTCCTGCGCCAGCTCCTCGGCGGAGAGCCGCCCGTCGCCGTCATAGTCGAGGCTCTCGACCGTGAGCTGCGCCGCGAGCTGCCCGGCCAGCGCCCCGGCCGCGACGGCGCCGGCGAGCTTGTCGCCCGTCACCCCCTCCTGCACCGCGACCAGCCAGGCGGCGCCGCGGGCGAGCCGCGCCAGCTCCGCCCGCGCCAGCCGGCTATCGCCCGAGACATCGGCCTGCTTCACCACGGCGGCGAAGCAGGCCGCGCCATCCGCCCCGCCGCAGGCCGCCTCGACATGCTCGAGCGCCGCCATCACCGCGACGCCCTCGCCATGCAGCAGCGCCACCTCCGGCGGCACCGTGCCGCAGCGGTGCCAGCGGGCGAGGGGGGCATCGCCCGGCAGCCGGTCCTCGCGCGCCTTGGCATCCGGCTCGGCCGTCTCCAGCGCATCGCCGGCGGCGCGCAGCATCAGCCGCGGCGCCTGGGCCCCGCGCCCGGTGCCGATCAGCCAGCCCTCCTGCTGCCGCATCGCCTGGAAGCGGAGCAGCCTCCCGGCCCCGTCGCGCGGCACCCGCGCCGCGGCGCGATGGGTGAGGTGGAGCAGCGCATCCGGCCGGGCGCAGTCGCCCTGGAACCAGGCGCCCTGCAGCGCCTCCGGCACAGGCTGCGCGGCGGCGAGGCCGGGCGCCAGCAGGAGGGCGAGGAGAAGCAGGCGCCTCATTGCAGCACCACCTCGCGCCCGGCGCAGAGATCGGTGCCGGGCAGGGCGAGCTCCCGCCCGTCGCGGAACACCGCCACCAGGTCCGCTTGGCAGTCGTCCGGCCCGCCGGGCGGGGCGAAGTCCATCGCCTCCCCGGCGCCGAGCACGGTATGGCCGAGCCGGTCCTCGCCGCGCTTGCTGCCCGGCGGGTCGGCATAAAGCTCCACCACCGGCAGGCCGCCGGCATTGCGCAGGCGGATGCTGCCCGGCTGCGGATCCTTCGCCGCCGGCGCGGGCGCGGTCAGCTCATCCACCGTCCAGCCCGGGCGGAGCGCGATGGTGCCGAGCGCGCAGACATCGATGTCGCGCCGCTCCTCCGCCGCGTCATTGTCGAAGACGATGCGGAGGTCGGCCTGGCAGCCGCCCTCCAGCGTCACCGTCTGGCGCCCGCCCGGGGCGATGACCTGGTCGCCGAGGGCATCCTCGCCCCAGTCGTCCTCGTCGGCGGGCGAGAGATAGGCCTCGCGCACCGTGCGGCTGAAGCCGTTCACCAGCGTCAACCGCCGTGCACCGCCCTCGGCGATCACCGGCATGCCGAAGCCGGCCGTCCGCTGCGTGCAGAGGTCGAGGCCGCGCTGCACCTCCTCCCGGTTGTCCTCGAAGACGGCGCGCAGGTCGAAGCGGCATTCCCGCCCCCGCAGGCGGAGGCGGAATTCGCCGCGCGGCTCCACAGTCTCGGCGCCCAGCCGGTCGGCGCCCCAGCCCTCGCGCCCATCGGCGCGGGCGTAGAGCTCACGCAGCACCCGGCGGCCGCGATTGGCCACCGTCACCTCCCGCATCGGGATGCTGGCATCGCCGAAGGCGAGGCGCGGAGTGCGGCAGATGTCCTGCCGCTCGCGCACCTCCTCCTCGTCATTGTCATAGACGGCGCGTACGTCGAAGCTGCAGGCCGTGGTGTTGCGCAGGCGGAGGCGGAACTCCTCGCCGGCCGCGACGGTGCCGCTGCCGAGCCGGTCGGCGCCCCAGTCCCGCGCCCGGCCGGGGCGGTTGCCGGTGGGCGCCAGGTAGAGTTCGCGCAGGGCCCGGTCGGACTGGTTGGCCACGGTCACGTCGCGCGCCGGCCCGGTATCGGCGAAGGCGATGCGCGGGTTGCGGCAGATGTCGGCGCGCCGGCGCATCTCGTCGCCGCCTTCGAAGACGGCGCGCGCCTCGATGCTGCACTCCCGCATGCGGCCGAGCGGCACGCGCAGCGTCGCCCGCGGCGGCAGCACGCCGCTGCCGAGGCGGTCCGCCCCATCCTCGCCGCCGGGGCGGAAGAGGTAGAGCTCCATCATCATGCGGTCCGTGTCGTTGGCGACCACGGCCTCGCGCTGCGCGGGGGGCGTTGGCTGGGCGAGGGCCGGCCCGGCGAGGGCCAGCAGGGCCGCGAGGAGGAGGGGCCGCATCGGGACTCCGGCATCGGTTCGGCGGGACAGTGCCGCCCTGCCACCCGCGGTTGCAAGCCCGGCGCCGATCACGGTCGGTAGGAAGTTCGTCAGCGCCGGTCCGCCGCCTCCTGCCCGTAGCCGCGGCCGTAGCGCCGCTCCAGCCGGCGCTGCACCACCTCCCAGAGCGTGGTGAGGACGAGGTAGTAGAGCGCCGCGACCGCGAAGAGCTCGAGCACGAGGAAGCGCTCCTGGATCAGGATCTGCGTCCGCCGAAGCAGCTCGTCGACCGAGATGACGCTGGCGACGGAGGTGGTCTTCAGCAGCCCGTTCACGCTGTTGCCGAGCGGCGGGATGACGAGGCGCAGCGCCTGCGGCCAGGTCACCAGCCGGAACACCTGCCGCCGGTGCAGCCCGAGCGCCAGCGCCGCCTCCCGCTGCCCCTTCGGCACGGAGAGGATGCCGGCGCGGAGGATCTCGGCGAGATAGGCCGCCTCGTTGAGCGAGAGGCCGAGCAGCGCCGCCTCCCAGACCGAGAAGCGCAGGCCGAGGAGCGGCAGCCCGGTATAGATGACGAGCAGCTGCACCAGCAGCGGCGTGCCGCGGAAGATCCAGCAGTAGAACTGCGCGATGCCCCTGAGGACCCGGCTGGAGGCCAGCCGCATGACGGCGATGCCGAGCCCGATCAACAGCCCGCAGAACAGCGAGGCCGCGGTGAGCGCGACGGAGATCGCCGCGCCCTCGAGCAGATAGGCATTGAAGAGGTAGTCGAGGAACCCGTCCCAGCGCCAGGCCGTCACGTCACGCGGGACCGACCACCTCGAAGGCGCCCTCGTATTCCTTGACGCCGTAGCGGTCGAACAGCGCCTTGAGCGACCCGTCGGCCCGCATCTCCGTCAGCACGCCGGCAACGGCGGTGGCCAGCGTCTTGCTGCGGAAGCCGAAATTGATCGGCGTGCCGTAGAGCCCGCTGATGGCGCGGGTGAAGTCGCCGCGCTCCTCGTATTCCTTGCCGGTGCTGTCGATGGAGATCGCCGCGTCGAGCTGCCCGACCCGCAGCGCCTGGAAGGAGACGGCGAAATTGTCGAAGGGCCGGATGGTGATCGGCTTCAGGCCCTTCTCCTCCAGCGCCTTGGCGATGTCCTGGGTGCGGCGGAACTCGAAGCCGCCCTGCTCCACGCCGACCGTCAGCCCCGCCATGTCCTCGATGCGGGCGACCTTCCGGGGGTTGCCGCGCGGCACGCTGACGCTGATCGCCTGCTCCTCGTAGCGGACGAGGTACATGAGCTTGGCGCGTTCCTCCGTGTAGAACATGCCCGTGTTGATCATGTCCCAGCGCCGCGCCGCGAGGCCCGGGATCATCGCGGCGAATTCGACGCGCACATGCTCGACGCCGAGGCAGAGCCGCTTCGCGATCTCCGCCCCCAGCTCCACCCGCATGCCGACGAGCTGGCCCTGGCTGTTGACGAATTGCATCGGCGGCAGCGTCGGGTTGGTGGAGAGGGTGAGCGTCCGCGCCTTCACCAGCTCGCCATCGGCGACTTTCGGCGCGCAGCTCTGCCCAGAAGCAGGTTGGCCGAAGGCAGGCAGGCTGACGGCGGCGCAGGCGGCGCCGAGCAGGGAACGGCGAAGCATCAGGGCACTCCTATTCCGCGGCCGCACGGGCGGCCGGCATCGCGCCCATCGCTTGCAAGATCGAGGCCAGGACCGGAACGTCCCGCTCCGGCAGCGGCAGGCGCGGCGGGCGCGGGTCGCCCATCTCCATCCCCATCAGCCGGAAGCCCGCCTTGGTGCCGGAGACGTAGCGCGGCCCGCCGACCCGGGGCAGCAGCGGCGCCAGCTTGCGGTAGAGCGGCAGCGCCTTGTCCCGGTCCGCCTCGAAGGCCGCGGCGGCGAACATGTCGCGCGACAGGCGGGGAACGAGGTTGCTGCACACCGCGACCCAGCCGATGGCGCCGAGCCAGGCGCTCTCATAGCCGAGCACACCCGCAAAAACCTCCATCCGGTCGCCGCAAAGCGCGATGATGTCGCGCACCCGCGTCACCTCCAGCGTGCTCTCCTTGACGTAGCGGCAGTTGGGGATGGTCGAGAGCCGGGCGAGCGTCGCGGGCAGCAGGTCGACATTCGCCGTCGCCGGGTTGTTGTAGACCATGATGGGGATGCCGATCGCATCGGCGACGGTCTTGTAGTGGTGGAAGAGCTCGTCCTCCGTCGGCACCGCGTAGAAGGGCGGGATGATCATCACCCCATCCGCGCCGAGCGCCTCCGCCTCGCGCGACAGCGCCACCACCTCCCGCGTGTCCTCGGCGCCGGTGCCGACCAGCACCGGCACGCGGCCAGCCGCCGTCTGCACCACCGTCTCGGTGATCGCCGTCCGCTCCTCGCGGCTCACGCTCAGGAACTCGCCGGTGGAGCCGAGCGGGATCAGCCCGTCGATCCCCTCGGCGATCTGGAATTCCACCAGCCGCTCCAGCGCCTTGAGGTCGACGGCCGTGCCATCGGCGGTGAACGGGGTGATGAGGACCGTGTAGGTCCCACGGAACGGCCCGGCCATGCTGCTTGCCCCCTCGATCCTGCATGCGATGATGCCGGACTGAACAGGAACTGGCCCGAGCCGGCAAGCGCATGCGCCTCACCCATCCCGATATCCGGCCTGCCGCCGCGCCCATTCGCATCACCTTCGATGGCGAGGCGCTCGAGGCGCTGCCGGGCGAGACCATCGCCGCCACCCTCTCCGCCGCCGGCATCCTTGCCTACCGGGAGACGCCGAGCGGAGCCCCGCGCGGCCTCCATTGCGGCATGGGCGCCTGCTTCGATTGCTTGGTGACGGTGGACGGCAGGCCGGGCCAACGCGCCTGCCTGACCAAAGTGCAGGATGGCATGGCAGTGGGCGGCGCGCCGCCCGCCGCACCCGCACCGCTTGCCGCCGCGCCCGAAGCGATCCCGGAGCGGGAGTGCGACGTGCTGGTCATCGGCGCCGGCCCCGCCGGCCTCTCCGCCGCCCGCGCCGCCGCCGAGGCCGGCGCCCGCGTCCTGGTATTGGATGAGCGCGGCGAAGCCGGCGGCCAGTACCTAAAGCCGCTCGCCGTCTCGCACAGCCATGCCGCGCCCGATGCCCAATTCCGCAAGGGCGAGACGCTGCGCGCCCTCGCCCAGGCCGCCGGCGCCGAGATCCTGACCGGCGCCACCGTCTGGGGCGGCTTCGCCCCGGACGAGATCGGCGCGCTGGTCGACGGCGCCGCCGTCACCTTCCGCCCGCGGCGCCTGATCCTCGCTGCCGGCGCGCATGAGCGCCCCGTGCCCGTCCCCGGCTGGACCCTGCCCGGCGTGATGACCACCGGCGGGATGCAGACCCTGGCGCGGGCCAACCGCGTCTCCCCCGGGCGGCGGATCGTCATCGCCGGCAACGGCCCGCTGAACCTGCAGCTCGCCTGCGAATTGCTGGACGGCGGGGCGGAGGTCGTGGCCGTCGCCGAGGCCGCCCCGCGTCCCGGCCTCTCCCAGTGGCGCGACGCCGCTCGCATCCTCCGCGCCTCGCCCGACCTCGCCTGGGACGGGCTCCGCTACCTCCGGCGCCTGCGCCGGGCCGGTGTGCCCGTGCTCTGGGGCTCCACCATCCTCGCCTGCGAGGGCGAAGGGCGCTTTGCCGCTCTCCACCTGCGGACGCCCGAGGGCGAGCGCCGCATCGAGGCCGATGCCTGCGCCCTCAACCTAGGCTTCCAGCCGGAAACCGGCCTCGCCCGCGCGCTCGGCGCCGAGCACCGCTTCACCGGCGAGCGGCTGGAGACGGTGACGGCGGAGGATGGGCGCACCTCCCTCGCACCGGTCTTCGCAGTCGGCGACGGGGCGGCGATCGGCGGGGCCCGCATCGCGCTGGCCCGCGGGCGCCTTGCCGGGCTGGCCGCCGCCGCCGATCTCGGCCTCTCCGCCGCCGATGCCGCGCCGGCGCGGGCGGCGCTGCGCCGGGCGCTCGCCTTCCAGGCCGGGCTCTGGCGCCTCTTCGCCGCCCCGCCCCACGACATCGCCGCGCTGCCGGACGAGACCATCCTCTGCCGCTGCGAGGAGGTAACGGCCGGCCGCCTCCGCGCCGAGCAGGCCGCCGGCTTCCGCTCATTGGCCGGGCTGAAGAAGGCGACGCGCGCCGGCATGGGCCGCTGCCAGGGGCGCATGTGCTCCACCTCCGTCGCCCGGCTCTGCGGCGTCGCCGAGGAGGCCGGCTTTGCCGCCCCGCGCGCCCCGGTGAAGCCCGTCCCCGCCGCCGCGCTGATGCTGGAACTGCCCGAGGGCGGCGACTGGCCCAGCTTCCCGCTGCCGCATTACAATCAGTGGACCGCCCGCCCCGCCGCGCCGCTGGCCGAGGCCTGCGACGTGCTGGTGATCGGCGGCGGCGCCCTCGGCCTCTCGACGGCGATGTACCTCGCCCGCGAGGGCACGGACGTGCTGCTGGTGGAGCGCGGCGAGGCCGGCATGGCCGCCAGCACCGCCAATGCCGGCAGTCTCCATGTCCAGCTCCTCACCTATGACTTCGACGGCGAGCAGGAGACCGGCCCGGCGCTCGACCGCCTGCCGCTCGGCCCGCGAAGCATCGCCCTCTGGCGCGAGATCGCCGAGGCGGCGGGGGAGGGGCTTGGCATCCGCACCGAGGGCGGGCTGATGCTGGCCGAGACGGAGGAGCAGTTCCGCTGGCTCCGCGCCAAGGTCGGGGCCGAGCGGGCGCGGGGGATCGAGAGCCACCTGCTCGGCGCCAATGAGCTGATGAGCCTCGCCCCCTATCTCGGCCCGCATTTCATCGGCGCCGGCTTCGCCCCGGGCGAGGGGCAGATCGACCCCCTGCGCGGCACCCTCGCCCTCCGCCGCCTGGCCGCTACGGCCGGCGCCCGGCTGCGGGAGGGGGTGGAGGTGCAGGCCATCGCCCGCGAGGGGGGCGGCTTCGCCGTGCAGGCGGCAGGCGGCGCCATCCGCGCCGGGCGGGTGGTGAATTGCGCCGGCGCCCATGCCGGGCGGATCGCCGCCATGCTCGGCCTCGCCCTTCCGGTGATCGGCTCCGTCCAGCAGGTGATCGCCACCGAGGGCGTGGCGCCGGTGATGCGCCATCTCGTCGCCCATGCCGGGCGGCATCTCTCGCTGAAGCAGGGGGATGGCGGCCATGTGCTGGTCGGCGGCGGCTGGCCCGGCCTGCTCGACGGCCGCGGCGCCCCGCGCAACCTGCGCCGCTCCATCGAGGGCAATCTCTGGGTCGCCGGCCGCGTCCTGCCGGGCTTGGCTGGCATGCAAGCCATCCGCGCCTGGACCGGCCTCGCGGTGGAGGTCGACCGCGCGCCCCTGCTGGGCGAGGTGCCCGGGGTGCCCGGCCTCTTCCATGCCGTCACCAGCAACGGCTACACCCTGGCCCCCATTGCCGGCAAGATGACGGCCGATGCGGTGCTCGGCCGCGGCGAGGTCCCGCCGGAGTTCACCTTGGCTCGATTTGGCTAATTGGCGGACTCAAAGAAATAGATGAGAGGTTCGGGGAGAATACCTTCTCCCCGATCTTGTTTTGGGGAGTGTGGACGGATGCAACTCGGCATGGTCGGCCTCGGCCGCATGGGCGGCAACATCGTGCGGCGCCTGCTTCGCGCCGGCCATGACTGCGTGGCCTATGACCGCGACCCCGCTCCCGGCGCCATCCTCGCCAAGGAGGGCGCCCGCGCCGTGGACAGCCTCGAGGCCATGGTCGCCGCCCTCGATGCCCCGCGCGCCATCTGGATCATGCTGCCGAACGGCGCCCCGACCGAGCAGGCGGTCGAGACCCTCGCCGGTCTGCTCTCGCCCGGCGACGTGCTGATCGATGGCGGCAACTCCATGTGGAAGGACAGCGTCCGCCGCGGCACCGCGCTGCGGGCCAAGGGGATGCATTTCCTCGACATCGGCACCTCCGGCGGCGTCTGGGGCCTGGAGCGCGGCTATTCGATGATGATCGGCGGCGAGGACGAGGTGGTCCGCCGGCTCGACCCCATCCTCGCCGCCCTTGCCCCTGGCAAGGCCTCCGCCCCGCCGACGCCGGGCTATGCCGGCGACCCGCGGCCAGAGCAGGGCTATGTCCATGCCGGGCCGAACGGCGCCGGCCACTTCACCAAGATGATCCACAACGGCATCGAGTACGGCATGATGCAGGCCTTCGCCGAGGGCCTCGACATCCTGAAGCATGCCGACAGCGACGCCCTGCCCGAGGACCAGCGCTTCACCCTCAACATCGCCGAGATCACCGAGGCCTGGCGCCGCGGCAGCGTCGTCGCCTCCTGGCTGCTCGACCTGACGGCCCAGGCGCTCGCCGGGGACCCGGCGCTGGAGGGCTTCTCCGGCCATGTCTCCGACAGCGGCGAAGGGCGCTGGACCGTCCAGGCCGCCTTGGAGACGGCGGTCGCCGCCCCTGTCCTCTCCGCCGCGCTCTATGCCCGCTTCACCAGCCGCGACGAGGCGCGCTTCAGCGGCAAGGTCCTCTCCGCCCAGCGCAAGGGCTTCGGTGGCCATCTGGAACAGCCGAAGAAATGACCCCGCTCGTCCTGGTGATGGGCGTCTCCGGCGCCGGCAAGAGCACGGTCGGCAGCCTTCTCGCGGAGCGGCTCGGCGTGCCCTTCGCCGATGCCGACAGCTTCCACCCGCCCGCCAACATCGCCAAGATGAGCCGCGGCGAGCCGCTGACGGACGAGGACCGCTGGCCCTGGCTGGACGCCATCGGCGCCTGGCTCGACGAGCGCGGGCCGCTAGGCGGCGTCGCCACCTGCTCCGCGCTGAAGCAGGCCTATCGCGACCGCCTGCTGGCGGGCCGCCCCGCCGTCCGCCTCCTGTTTCTGGCGGGCGACCCGGCGCTGATTGGCGCCCGCCAGGCGGAGCGGCCGGGCCACTTCATGCCGCCGAGCCTCATGGCCAGCCAATTCGCCACGCTGGAGCCGCCGGCGCCGGACGACCGCACCGTCATCCTCTCCGTCGCCCCGCCGCCGGAGCAGATCGTGGAGGCCGCGCTCGCCGCCCTGCGCCATGGCTGAGATGCCGGTCGCCTTCATGGCCGACGACGCCTATGCCGGCTGGGCGCGCAGCTTCCTGGCCAGCCTGCGCGACCAGGCGCCGGAGGTGCCCCTGCTCTGCATCCCCTATGGCGACCGGCTCGACCGCATCGCCGACCTCCGCGCCGAGTACGGCTTCCGCATGGTGGAGGCCGACTACGCCGCCATCGACGCCTTCGCCGACCAGTGCTTCCCCGGCCTGCCGCCGCGCCGCCGCAACCTGCGCAAGCTCGCCGCGCTGGACGCGCCCGGCGCGCCCTATCTCTACCTCGACTGCGACCAGCTGGTGACGGCCCCGCTGGCCCCGCTGCTCGCCCGCCTCGCCGCGGCGGATGCCGACCTGGTCTACTGGGCGACCAGCAGCGACTGGGTCTATGCCGCCGAGGCGCGGCCCGAGATGGCCGGGCGCTTCCCCGGCGCCCCGCTCTTCTCCGCCGGCAACTACGCCATGCTCCGCCGCGGCTTCGCCTCAGCGGCCGTGATGGCGCTGATCCGCGAGCATGACGCGCTCTACCGCCGCGTCCGCGGGCCGCACGGCTTCGACCAGCCGCTGATGAACCTTGCCTGCCACCTCGTCGGCTTCCGCCTGCTGCCGCTGCACGAGGCGGCGCCCGGCTATACCGGGGAGGGCTTCTATCTCGACCGCTCGCTCGGCCTCGATGCCGAGGGCTGCCTGCGCCGCGGCGAGGCGCGCGTCGTCTCGGTCCACTGGGCGGGCGACGACAAGACCGGCACGCCGGAGGCCCTGGCCCCGCTCGTCGCCCGCTACGCGCCGGCGCCGCTGGTCCCCGGCCCCGGCCCCGGTTGAGCCGCGCTCACCGCCGATTCGCCACCGCCATCGCCGCCAGCTGCCGGGCATGGTCCGACTGCTTGCCGAAATCCTCGGCCAGGGCCAGCAGGGAGGCCCGCTGCGGATGCTCGGCGAGCAGCTCGGCCAGGCGCCGGCATTCCTCCGCTTTGGTCTTGAACCAGTCCGCGTCCCAATGGCTCTCGAACCCGGCCGGCCGTGTTTCGAACTCCGACATGTCGCCCCCTTGTCGATCGAGGAATGAAACCGGTGCCTCAACGGCCCGGCCAGGCGAAGGTTCGGCCCCCCGCACCGGCGCGCCCCGGCGCGCCGGCGATTTCGCCGGGGCGGCGTTTGCTCTAAGCCGATGCGCCGCAGAAGGAGCAAGCCCATGGCCCTCGACCCCGCCACCCGCGCCAGGCTGGAGCGGATCACCACCGCCACCATCACCACCGTCCTGCTGAAGCGGGGGCTGCGCAACATCTGGCTCCGCGGCACGCCGCCCTTCACCCCGGCGGCCAAGGGCCAGCGCTTCGTCGGCCCCGCCTTCACCCTCCGCTTCATCCCCGCCCGCGAGGACCTGGCGACGCCGGAGAGCTGGTCCTCGCCGAAGTCGACGCGCGCCGCCATCGAGGCGATGCCGGAAGGCTGCATCGTCGTCGCCGATGCGAGGGGCGTCACCGATGCCGGCATCTTCGGCGACATCCTCTGCGCCCGGCTCGTCAAGCGCGGCGTCACCGCCCTCGTCACGGATGGCGCGGTGCGCGACGTGGCGGGCGTCATCGGCACCGGCCTGCCCGTCTTCTGCTCCGGCGGCGCGGCGCCGCCCTCGGTCGCCGGCCTCACCTTCGTCGACTGGGAGGAGCCGGTGGGCTGCGGCGGCGTCGCCGTCTTCCCGGGCGACGTGATCGTCGCCGACGATGACGGCGCCGTCTGCATCCCCGCGGCCTTCGTCGAGGAGGTCGCCGCGACCGGCGAGGAGCAGGAGCGGCTCGAGGCCTGGATCATCGGCAAGGTCGAGGCCGGCGAATCCCTGCCCGGCCTCTACCCGCCCGATGCCGGGAACAAGGCCCGCTACGAGGCCGAGAAGGGGAAGTGAGGCCCACCCCGCCCGGCCCCGAGCGCTTCCCCGCCTGGACGGAGGAGAAGCTGCGGATCGCCGATACCGACCTCAACGGCCACATCAACAACGGCGCCTTCGGCGCCCTGTTCGAGGCCGGGCGGGGGGAGCTCCTGACCGAGATCGCCGGGCCGCCCGCGGCGCGGGAGGTGGCGATCGCCCTGGCCCGCGTCGAGATCGACTACCTGCGCGAGCTGCACTACCCCGGCCGCGTGCGGATCGGCACCGTCGTCGCCCGCATCGGCGGCAGCAGCTTCGCGCTGCAACAGGGCCTCTTCGCCGGCGAGGCCTGCCATGCGGCCGCGCTCTCGGTCATGGTGGTACTCGACCGCACGACGCGCCGCGCCGCCGCCATCCCGCCCGCGCTGCGCGCCGCCCTGGAGAGGCTGCGGGCGCCCTGACGCGCCCGGCCCGTCACCGCCCGGGCCATTCGGCGCCGTCATGGCGTCCCCGCCAGGCCACGAGATGTCTCATCCCGTCGTATACAACCTCAAGATTTCTTAAATAAAAGACAAAACTCGCGTTTGGGTGATTGGAGCAAGCGCCTCTCAACCGTTAGATGGGTACTGCGGGCAGCCTGCCGTGCCCGAGCTCCTTCCCTCCCGGGAGACCTACATGTCCGCCCTGCGCCAGATCCTTATCGTCGAGGACGACGCCGCGCTGCGCGCCACGCTGGCCGAGCAGATCCTGCTCGACGGCGGGTTCAGCGCCGACGAGGCCGAGAGCGTGGCCGAGGCCGAGGCCAAGCTTGCCCGTGCCGATGCCCGCTACGACGCGATCCTGCTCGATGTCGGCCTGCCCGATGCGGATGGGCGGGACTTCTGCGCCAAGCTCCGCCGCGCCGGCCGGCACATGCCCGTCATCATGCTGACCGGCGCCGATGACGAGCAGGACGTTGTCCGTGGCCTCGATGCCGGCGCCAACGATTACCTCGCCAAGCCCTTCCGCCTGCCGGAGCTGCTGGCCCGCCTCCGGGCCCAACTCCGCGTCTACGACAACACCGAGGATGCGAGCTTCCTCATCGGCCCTTATGTCTTCCGCCCGAGCCAGCGCCTGCTGCAGGAGCCAGCGCGCAACCGCCGGCTTCGCCTGACCGACAAGGAATGCGCGATCCTGAAGCTTCTCTACCGGGCCGGCGGCAAGACCGTGCCGCGGCCGGTGCTGCTGCAGGAGGTCTGGAACTACAGCAGCGCCGTCTCCACCCACACCCTGGAGACGCATATCTACCGCCTGCGCCAGAAGATCGAGGCGGACCCGGCCCGGCCGCGCCTCGTCCTCACCGACCACAACGGCTACAGGTTGGACGCCACCATCCTGGCCGCCGAGGAGCGCTGACGCCGCCGCGCCGTCCGCCCCGCGCGGTCGAGCGCGAGCACGGTCCGGGTCAGCGCCATCGGGTCGAAGGGCTTGTGGAAGACCCGCTCCCAGTCGGAGAAGGCATGGGCGCCGAAGAGTTCCGGGCTGCCGGTCTCGTAGACGACCAGCAGCCCCGGCCGTTTCAGCCGCGCCTTCCCCGCCAGGACGAGGCCGTCATCCCCCGGCCCCAGGTCGAGGTCGGTCACCAGCACATCGATGCGTTGCGAGGCATCTTCGATGAGCGCCAGCGCCCCTCTGGCATTCTCCGCCTCAAGGATGTCGAGTCCGACCGCCTCGAAGAAATCGGCGAGGGTGAGACGCACCATGGCGTCGTCCTCGACCAGCAGCACCGTCATCCTCCGGGTCCTTCCGCCGCCTGAAGCGACATGACTTCAGGTTGAAATCATGCAACGTCCTTGAGCACGCGAGTCATCACGGGCCCGAAAGCCCACACGGACGTTACCCGCATAGGTTGTAGATGTGGGAATGAATACACGTTCAATCCTGATGCTCTGCCGCGTCGTGGATCTGCTGCGTGAGGCCGGGCTGGTACTGACCGATTGCGACGGGCGGCCCGAGCGCCTGCCCGACCGGAAGGGCGACCGGGTGCGGGTGATCATTCCCGGCAAGTCCCCGCCCCGCGAGCGATACCCAGGCGGAATGCCATGCTCAGCAAGCGGGAGCGCTGGAACTTCGTCTTTCCGGCCTCCTTAAGCAGCACACGCTACTTGAGAAGGGATCGTCATCATGCCGCAAATGTTTGACTGGATCTTCTACGCCATCATGCTTCCGCCTCCGCTTCTGCTGCTTTGGGACTGGATGCGCAGCCGCTAGGCTTCTTGCCGGTTCTTTTGGAGGATTGTCCGAGACGGCTGGGCTCGACCAGCCTTGCTGCTTCGGCTAACACGCGCCCCCTTCCGCCTCAGGGGGCGCCCGCATGCAACCCGTCATCGGCATCGATTTCGGCACCACCAACAGCGTCGTCGCGCGCCTGCTGCCCGATGGCCGCTTAGAGGCCGCCCGCTTTCCCTTCGGCGGGGAGATGCTCGACGTCTTCCGCACCGTGCTCTGCTTCGGCGCCAGGGCAGGCGGCGCCCCGCAGCATGCCGCAGGCCCCGCCGCCATCGAGGCCTATCTGGAGGACCCGCTGGCCAGCCGGCTCATCATGTCGATGAAGTCCTACCTGGCGCAGCGCAGCTTCAGCGAGACGCGCATCCTCGCCCGCAGCTTCACGCTGGAGGCCCTGATTGCCCTCTTCCTCCGCGCCCTGCTGCCGGCCGAGCCCGGCGCCCGCATCATCGCCGGCCGCCCCGTCCGCTTCGCCGGCGACATGCCCGATGACGTGCTCGGCGAGGGGCGCCTGCGCGCCGCCTTCGCCGCCGCCGGCTGGGAGGATGTCGACCTCGCCCTCGAGCCCGAGGCCGCCGGCTATCGCTTCGCCCATGGGCTCGGCGGCGCGGCGACGGTGCTGGTCGGCGATTTCGGCGGCGGCACCAGCGACTTCTCCGTCCTGCGCTACGAGCCGGGCGGCGTCACCGCGCTCGGCCATGCCGGCATCGGTATCGCCGGCGACAGCTTCGACTACCGCATCATCGACCATGTCGTCTCGCCCCGGCTCGGCCGTAACGACAGCTACCGGGTGATGGGCAAGCCGATGCCGATTCCCGCTGCCTGGTACACCGGCTTCGCCCGCTGGCACCGCCTGTCGCTGATGCGCGCACCCAAGGTTCTGCGCGACATCGCCGAGGTCGCCCGCACTGCCGACCATCCGGAGCGCCTGCACCACCTCATCGCGCTGATCGAGGAGGAGGCCGGCTATGCCCTCTACCGCGCCGTCTCCGGCGTGAAGGCCGCGCTTTCCCACGCCCCGCGCGCGATGCTGTCCTTCCGCCACGAGGATTTCCAGGTTGAGGCCGAAATCGGCCGCGCCGATTTCCAGGCGTGGATCGCTCCCGACCTCGCCCGCCTCGGCGCCGCCATCGACGGGGCGCTGGCGGAGGCTCGGCTGCCGCATGAGGCGGTCGACCGCGTCTTCCTCACCGGCGGCACCTCCCTGGTGCCGGCGGTGCGCCGCCTGTTCGAGGCGCGCTTCGGGCCGGAGCGGCTGGCGGGCGGCGGCGAATTCGTCTCGGTCGCGGAGGGGCTGGCGCTGATCGGCCGGGCACGAGCTGCCGCTTAACGAAATAAGAATAATATCCTAGTCTTTAATGCGCAACAGGTCCGAAGCCTATCTTGGTCACCCCTGGCCTCCGAATGCGGCGCATTCCCAGGGCGGTTTCCGTTCGCACCGGCTCCGGAAGCCGCCCTGATCCTTCGCCAGGACGACGAATCGCTCCGGTCACGTGCCTCCACCGGTTCGGGGCTTGCCCCGGGCATGCGGAGCCGTGATCCAGGCCAGGCTCGATGGGTCGACTCGTGGGCAACGCGGCGCGGGATGCCTTTCCTCGGCATCGAGCGACTGACGGAGGAAACGGGCAAGACCCGGAGCACATGCGAGGCCGCGCGCCTGGCTGAAACCCGCCTCAAGCCCTCAAATCCTCAACTCCGCGAGCCGGACCTCCAGGCTTGCCAACGGCTTGTCCTGCCGCCGGTCATCCCGGCCTTAACGCCTTCAAGCCACGCCTCCAATCCTGCGCCCACGGGCCGGTTGCCCGGCCTCGCCGGATGCGGCGAGATGGCGCCTCACCCGCAAAGGACCCCCTGCATGACTCCAGAACAGGCCAGCCTCGTCCAGGACAGCTTCCGCCAAGTGGCGCCGATCAGGGACAAGGCTGCCGCGATTTTCTACGCCCGGCTCTTCAACACGGATTCGACCACGCCGCCGCTCTTCGCCGGCAAGGACATGCAGGAACAGGGCGCGAAGCTGATGGCGACGCTCGGCATGATCGTCGCCGGGCTGAAGCGGCCGGAGGAGATCATCCCCGCCGCCCAGGCGCTTGCACGCCGGCATGCCGGCTACGGCGTGACCGAGGCGCAGTATGCGACGGTCGGCGCCGCGCTGCTCTGGACCCTGCGCCAGGGCCTGGGCGAGGGCTTCACGGCGGAAGTGGAGGCTGCCTGGACTGCTGCCTATTCGCTCCTCGCCGGCGTGATGATCGAGGCGGCGCAGGCTGCCTGAGGCCGGGCCATGATCAGCCTTCGCCGGATCGGGGATCGTGCCCGGCTTGCGGCGAACACGTTCCGTGAAGGTTCCGATAGGGCGGAAACACCTCATGCGAGGTGTTTGCTCGAGGAAACAATGAACCAGGGCGGCTTCCGTGAGCCGGCGCAAACGGCACCCGCTCTAGCAGCCTGTCGGATTCCCATCTGGTCTGAAATCGGCGAATCTGGCGGGCATGACAGGGTTCATTCCGGTCAGCCGCGAGCGGGCTTTTCTGCGGCCGCCGGATGCCAAGGACTGGCT